>Ga0129302_1000317_pt1 | contig 36523 bp, 36 predicted proteins | sample BlaSprsedimmetaG_FD_94476 | JGI IMG/M metagenome (GOLD analysis project Ga0129302, IMG submission 94476) | Hot spring sediment bacterial and archeal communities from California, USA to study Microbial Dark Matter (Phase II) - Blank Spring... | ecosystem: Environmental > Aquatic > Thermal springs...
ACTTATATCATGAGTTCCATAACGCGATAATAACAATCTAAATGAGTGAGGGGGTGAGAATATCAAGCAGGAATTGAAAGCAATCGGGATGTCAGCACTGGCGACCATAATAATGATACTGCTGAGCATTATTTATTTTGCATTGACATTGCTCGTAATCAAGATCGCTACCGATGCCATTTTCGGAGCAGGTCTGGATGAAAACTGGGCTGTTCTGGGTGCCGCAATCGTCACGATGGGATCCATGGTGGGCGCGAGTATTAGAAAGACATCGTGAGAATATTACAAATTTTTTCAATTTCTTTTTATTGTTTTTTCAATTGCATACGTGTTAACTTGGCATCGGGGATCCGAGTCAGCGATATGTTATTTCATCTGTCTATCGGTTTTATCGCCTGTACTTTGATGCTAATGATCGATTTCGCAAAATCCTCAAGGTCTTCTGGAGGGATGTCGAATTGCTCAATGATCGAATCTGGTAGTAACTGATCGCTCCAGGCATCCTTGCCAATCGAATTCTCCTCGATTATTCTCACATCCCCGAAGCCGGATTCCTCTATCAGTCTCAGATAATCCTCTTTGATTATCGCACCGGAGATGCAGCCGATATATGCCTCCGCCGATTGCCTGATGCATTCCATGGATTCGGGGATTGCTCTGAGCAGGACAATGTCGGATATCATCATCCTCCCTCCGGGTTTCAATACCCTAATTGCCTCCTCGAACACGCTTTTCTTGTCAGGTGACAGGTTTATCACGCAGTTGGAAATAATGACGTCTACGGAGCGATCTGTGACCGGAAGCTGTTCGATTTCTCCAAGCCTGAATTCTACATTGGTGATTCCACCGCTTTCTGCATTGCTCTTTGCCCTGTCAATCATCTCCGGGGTCATATCGACGCCGATCACCCTACCGCCTTTTCCGACTCGTTTTGCTGCGATAAAACAATCGAACCCAGCGCCGGATCCAAGGTCGAGGACTGTCTCGCCCTCTCGCAATGATGCCAAGGCAACGGGATTTCCGCATCCGAGCCCGAGGTTCGAACCTTCTGGAACGCTCTTTAAATCCTCTTCCGAATATCCGATTTTCTCAGATATTCGATTCTCCGAGCCATCTCCTTTCGAGCTGCAGCACGGCGATTTCGTTGAGCAGCAGCTGCCTACATTGGCAATTCGAGCATATCCTTCTCTGACGACCTTCTTGATATCTTTGTCCATTTTTTACACTTCTTATTCGCCAAGACAATATAATTTGGATGTTCCATCTGATATTTCTCTGTTATCGAAATAAATTCTTTTCTGTAGGACATCGTTTTTGTTTTATACTCAAGAAAATATTGAATTCGATTTTGAGGACTTAGCCGCACGATCAGAATCGATCCAGATGTTACTGAGATATCGAGGAGTTCAGTTTCCTCTCCTCTTCATTGCCTTTTTCTCACTTATCTCTCTTTGGATTACGGTCCCGATGATCGACCCGATCAGTTCGATCCATTTGAGGTTTGTACGGTCCGGGAGCATTCCATTTTTTGCATTCGCGAGTTCGATCCAGGCGATCAATTCCTTGTCATACCCGTAAATATTGATTTCGATGTAATCCCCCTCTATGAACCGCTCCATCGAATCCCTCTGCAAGGAAATGACCTGGGGGCGGTTGTAAGAGATCAAATCCTCCTTCTTGTCGGATTTCATTCCCTCCGATGTGCAGTACTCAGTCGTCTTGCTGAGGTTGACGAACGGATATTTCTCAGCGCTCACCATCTCGTCATAGGTGTAAACGAGCCGCTTATAGGCGAGCTCCGCCTCGTGCCGGAAGCCCAGTGTGACCTCGTACCTGTACAGTCCATCGTCGGTATTCTTGAGGCCGATGGCTATCTCCTTGAACTCGAAAAGGCGGTAAATCGTCCTCGCGGCGTTGTCCAAGACCGTCTTCAGGTTGGCGTTCTTGTCCTTTGTTGACAATAGAAAGCTCTGGATCCCCTCTATGATCTTCTCCTGATCGTTCTTGGGTACAGGGGAATACCTCGTTCTGAGGAAAGAAACGAATTTTAAATCGAGGGGGGATTTCGTATCCTGGGACAAACAATCTTAATATCTATCTCAGGGTATTTTGAACTTTTGAGCACAATCTCAAAACTGAAATCATCTATCCAGATATCGAAAAATCGAAGTTTCTATCGAAAATACGTTCAGCCGCCACGATTGCTGATTATCGCATCCAATACGTCTATCGCCCTCTTCGTCTCCCCGACATCGTGACACCGGATGATATCGGCGCCGTTCATGGCCGCCGCGCAGGCCGCGGCTATCGATCCCTCTATCCGTTCTTCCGCCGACCTTCCGGTGATCTGGCCTATGAACCACTTCCGGCTTGCGCCGAGTGAGATCGGATGCCCAAGGGTCCTAAATTCCGGCAGTCTCCTGATGATCTCGAGGTTGTCCTCCATCCTTTTGCCGAACCCGATTCCGGGGTCGACCGCTATCTGGGTATCGCTCAATCCCTCGGCAGTCGCCCTTTCCACGCGGTCGGAGAGGAAGTGCATTATCTCCCCCACGACGTCTTCATAGAGGGGATTCTCCTGCATGTCCTTTGGCGTGCCCTTCATGTGCATGACAATGACCGGGGTGCTTTTCTCCTTGCAGACGCAGATCATATCTTCGTCTGCAAGCCCGGTCACGTCGTTCACTATCGATGCTCCCGCGTCAATGGCCGCCCTGGCAACAACCGGCTTGTAAGTGTCAACAGAGATCGGAATCGATAGCTTGTCCGCGAGCTTCTCAATTACCGGTATTATCTTCTTGCTCTCCTTCTCCGCGTCCAACGGGGTCGCCCCGGGCTTCGTCGACTCTCCTCCGACATCGACGATATCCGCTCCCGCCTCCTCCATCTCCAGGGCTTTTTTCACCGCCAGCTCGACATTATCTCCCAGACCGTCACCGCTGAATGAATCTGCCGTCATGTTGATGATCCCCATGACCCTGGTGGAATCGAAGCTCAGCTCCCGCCCATCGGGGAGCTTCCAGGGCGAGGGCGTTCTCATGAAGTTATCGGCGGCCCTGAGCATCTCGTCCGCCAGCTCTCCCAATTTGAACGGCTGCATCCTGAGGTTGGGCACCACCTTCTTCAACTGCTTCCGGGTTGCCATGACCAGCACGTTCAACCTCTCAATTCTGTTCGTGATCGCGTCCCGGTGTATCGCCACATCCCCCCCGACTGAGAGGAAGCTCTCCTTCAGTATGATCGCCTCAGGGGGCCTGAGATCCTCCACCAGGATGTTGAAGTGCATCGCCTTGGGCGTCATTATCCAGATGGCTTCGTCCTCGGTTCGGAGGCTCTTGATCTGATCCATTATCTCCTGCTTGTCTCCGTAGGTCCGGATTCTCGCCCGCAAGGCTGCCCCCCCTCGCTCAAAATGAACAGTCACGGTCTTAGATAAGCTGATCGATTACCTCGATCAGGTCCTTGACCTCCATATCCGAATTGCGTTTCTCCTTGCCAGAGTTGAGGTTGGTGACGCAGAACGGGCATGAGGTGAGTATCATCTCCGCGCCCACATCCGACGCCTGGTCGATCCTTCGGCCCGCGATCTCCTTCGCGTAATCGGGAAACGCGGATCTGAGCCCGCCCCCGCCGCCGCAGCACTGCGCTGTGCTCCTGTTCAGCTCCATCTCGACGAACTCCGCCTCCGGTATGCTCCTTATTATATCGCGCGGCGCCTCGTAAAGACCCACGTGCCTGCCCATGTGACAGGGATCGTGGAATGTGATCTTCTTTCTCAGCGGCTTGAGCTTCGCCCCGAGTCCTGCGATCTCCTCGTCTATGTGCTTGACCTCGAAGTTGAGGTCGACGTGCTTCGGGTACTCCTTCTTGAACATCCTGTAGCAGCCAGCACAAGTGAATACGACCTTCTCGACGCCCTTCTCCTCGATCTTCTTCAGGTTCTGGTTCATAAGATCCTTCATCGCCTCGTCGGACCAGCCTATCCTCTGAATGGTGGAGCCGCAGCAAACATCGTCGACGATCGTGAAGTCCTCGCCGAGCTTCTCGAGCACCGATATCGTGGCCTTCGCGATGCTGGGGAACCTGTACCTGGACGTGCATCCCACGAAGTACCCGATCTTCGCCTTGTTCTTGCTCTCGTGCTTGAACTCTACCTTCTCCGTCTCGCCGTACGGGTTTCCGGTCCTGATGACATTTTCAACGACATCTTTGTGATGTGGATATATGAAGCCGTTGCTGACCAGGTCTTTCCTGATGTTCTCGACGATATCCACCACCTTGATGTCCGAGGGGCAGCGCCTCTCGCAGTTCGCGCAGGTGGTGCACTGGTAGAGCCTCTCCATGACGGAGTCGTCCGCCGGGATCTCCTTCTCCCTCAGCCCGTAGGACAGTATGACCTTTCCCCTGGGCCCTACCCCCTCCCAGTTGGATATGTCGAAGACCGGGCAGACGCCCTTGCAGAACCCGCAGTAGGTGCAGGTCATCATCTCCTTTTCCAGGTCCCAGGAATGCTTCGTCTCGATGAACTTCTCCATGCTATCACTCTGAGCTATGATGGTTTGGGTATCGTCAACCCGCCGTCCATGATGATCGTGATCTTCGCCCCGTCGCTCCGCTCCCTGAGCGCCTCGGTAACGGCCTCGGACACGCTTCCGAACGGTCGCATCTGGGCCTTCCTGATCAGCGCCTCGTCCAACGGCGTCACAGCCCACAACTGCGACTTGACGCCGATCTCGGCCATCTTCCCCGCCTTGTGGTAGCCGAGCTTGTACTCGCTCTTCAGCTTCTCGATCACCGCCTTGCACGAGCTCTCGGATCCCAGCAGGTCGAGGAAGCTCTGGGAGCCGACGCCGCTCCTGCACGCCGAGACGAGTATGATTGTCCCGCCGTCCTTCAGCGCATACTTGCCGTTGTCCAATGCCTTCTGCGACTGGTACAGGTCGATGTCAGTGGGCTTGGCCGCGACGGTCACGACTATGTCGGCCTGCCGCTCGATCGGCACGACGAATACCTCGTCCGCCCTCTCGATCAACGCCTCGAAGGATTCCTTGAGCCCACCGGCAGCCGATGCGTAGGTCCTGTGATGGCTGTCCAGGACCGTCATGATGGCGAATATGTTGAGCTTCAGCAGCAGCTCCTCGGCATCGTCCAGCTCCTCCGCGATCGGGTTGCCCTTCAGTCGGAGCGCCTGGGCATCCGGAGAAATCGCCAGCCTGTGATTCCTCGTGATGGTCTCGTGGCCCGCCACTCCCGGCAAGAACGACTTTCTGCCGCCGGTGTAGCCGGCGAAATAGTGCGGTTCGATGCTGCCGATGGGAATGATGGCATCCGCCTCCTGGACGAGCTTGTTCAGCAGCACCTCAGTGCCGTGCCTGGTCTTTCCGAGGACGAAGCACTCGCTCTTCTTGGAGTCGTGTACCTCTATCCTGTCCTTGACCTCTGCGTATACGCCCCCGAGGATGAAGTCGTACTCATCCTCAGTCGGAGCCCTGTGGCTTCCGGTCGCGATCAGGATCTTGAAATTCTTCCCCTTGAGCACCGGATATATGATTTCCATGATCTTCGAGGTCGGGGTCGGCCTGGTCGCGTCGTTCACGATCAGGAGTATGCTCTTTCTCCCTTCCAGGAACCGCTCCAGGCCCGGAGAGTTGAGCGGGTTCATGATCGCGTCCCTGAGTGTCTCCATCTCGTCCTTGGATTCCACCTGGTTCGGGTAGATCACCTGCTCGATGTTCGCGTCGGGGATTTCGACCTCCTCAGGAGAGTCACCGAAGGGGATTTCTAATTTCAATTCCGCACCTTGCACGGCCAATAATGCGGACTATATTAGTAGTTTGCTATACTTTAGCACGGCTAACATACGCAAGGGTTAAAAACAGTAGACATATTTGTATTCCCAGATGCCGGAGAACAGACGCGCCGAATCCCCACAACTAGCGGGACTCGGAGAGAGGAAAATCGTCGAAATGATGATATCTAAAATCAGGTCCTCGGCCGCCGTCCCGCTCGGGGACGACTGCGGCGGCGTGGAGATAGACGGCCGTCTTTTGCTCCTATCGACCGATACGAAGACCGCAGACGCTCATTTCCCATCCCAGTTCACATTCCGAGACATGGGCTGGGTCCTGGCAGCCGCCAACCTGAGCGACATCGCCGCCATGGGCGGAAGACCCGTGGCATTCCTGGTCGCCTACGGCCTCCCGGTAGAGACGGCACTCGACGATCTCGAAAAGATCCAGGACGGCATCCTCGCATGCCTCGAACGGTACGACACTCCGCTCTTGGGAGCCGATACGAAGGAGAACAGGTGCCTCACGCTCACGGGGACGGCTGTGGGTATTATCGACAAGGAACGGGTCCTTTTACGCAGCGGCTCCTCCCCTGGAGACCTCCTGTGCGTCACAGGCAGACTTGGAGGCGCAGCCCTGGGGCTGAAGTCCATGACCGAAGGATCGGGCCTGGAAACGGCTGAGGAGCGTCTCAGACGGCCCGAGCCTAGGATCGACGAGGGGATGTTGCTGGCGAGTTCTGGAAAGGTGACCTCCTGCATCGACATATCAGATGGGCTGTCCTCATCTCTGTACGAGCTGATGAGGTCCAGTCACAGCGGCTTCGAGGTCGACGCTTCCAATGTGCCCCTGCACGCATCCCTTCGAGAATCTGGAATGGAGGAGCAGGAGATGATCCAGATGGCGCTTCACTCCGGTGATGAGTACGAACTCCTTTTCACGGTCGGCGAGGAGCACATCGACTCCCTGAGAAAATCATTCCAGACCAAGAACCTGATCGACTTCGGAATCATCGGTCGGGTGATTGATAAGGAGAAGATCGTGCTCAGAAATGAGGGCGTCGAGACGGAACTGGAAGATTTGGGATACAGGCACTTCATGCGGCTGAGATGATTTTCATGGTCGATCTCAGGGAACTTTACCTGCTGCTCAAAGAGCACTGGGGACATCTCTCCTGGTGGCCTGCTGAGAGCGCTTTTGAGGTGGCCGTGGGGGCGATCCTGACGCAGAGGACAGCCTGGCGGAATGTCGAGTCAGCGATAATGCGGCTCAAGGAAAAACAGGCGATGCATCCGGACGGCATACTCGGGATTCCAGAGTTCGAACTCGCAGATATGCTGAGATGCTGCGGGTTCTACAGGCAGAAGTCCACCTACCTTAGGGATTTCTGCCGATTTCTCGTTTCAGAATTCGAAGGCGACATCGAAAAGATGAATGCTATGGGCGTCGAAGATGCGCGGCAGGCGCTGCTCTTGGTCAGGGGGATCGGCCAGGAGACTGCCGACAGCATCCTACTGTACGCCTGCGGGGTATCGACCTTCGTAATCGACGAATACACACGGAGAATCGTTTCCAGGATTGAGCGGACGGAAAAACCGGGATATCTCGTCCTCAAGCGCCGGTTCGAATCCGAGCTTCCCCCGGATATTAACATTTACAGGCAGTTCCACGCGCTCCTGGTCGAGCTGGGCAAGGGATACTGCAAGTCCAAACCGGAGTGCCGGGGCTGCCCCGCGTTTACCGTCTGCCTGACAGCGGGAGCGTCAGTAGAGCGCGAACAGCGGGTTGCCCAGAAGTAATACGATCACGATCGCCGCCGTCATCGGGATGATGAACGGTATCTTGTAGGTCACCCATACCTCTTCGATTCCGGCATCGCGCAAAGCCTCGAGGTCCTTTTTGAGCATCGCGCTGTCCCTGGGCTTCCTGGCGCTGAACCTGCGCCTCTCTCCGTCCATCCACTCCATTAGCCAGACGAAACGATTCTCCACGTCATCCACGGGTAGCCTAAAACCTACCAAGGCCCTGCCGGAAATGGGAGTTCCCGATTTCAAGTTTCTATATATGTAATAAATCGGCGTGAGGACCGATATTACAGCTGCGACGAACAGGACTGAGAGCGGGAAAGAGAACAGCGTATCGATTCCATCTAGGTTCGGTGTGATCATCGGAACGCCTGAGAACAGTGCGGGATACCACGGGAAGAGGATCGCGAGACAGATCACGGCCTTCGCATCCGCTCCCCCCTTAATGACGTCGAGCATGTAGAACAGCTCGAACAGGATGATCATGAAGAAGGCCACGACAGGTCCGCTAACCTCTGCCGACCATTCGATGTCGCCGTTGACGATCGTGAACAGAATATATCCGATCCAGATGAACGATGCTCCGTAGGCGATCGAAGCCGCTATGCCTGAAGCGCTCTTCAGCCCGGACTCCCTGTCCCAGAATATGTCGTAGAAGACGAATGCGATCGGCAGCAGAGCAGACAGGGCTACAGCTTCCGCATCTCTCGACATCAGGTCCGTCAGAAACAGAGTGAGTCCGATTGTGCCGAGCAGCAACCAGGTGAAGTTAGCAACCTTCCTCGTTCGCCAGTCAGAAACGGACGCGTAGATGAAAAAGCCGAGCACCAGCACGATCCGCAGTAGGTCAATCGCTTCCTGCACATTGCTTAATGGGATACGCGATATTTAATACGCATCAGCATCCCGTTCGGCAACCACCAGTAATCCCGCTGTCTATCATATGAACGTGTACAGCGAGGTTTCTAATAATTCCGTGACTAATTTATCGAGAATATACGTGATGAATACCGTCAACAGAGCCGCGAATATCGCGCTCATCCATTCGTCCGTAACGGCTAGTTCCGGTATGATCAGCAGCTTGATCATGAACAGGATCACGAGGAATGCCAATAGCAGAGCCAGATCCCCAGCCTCCACATCGGCCGCGACAGACTGCAGCGCGGGTATCAGGAAGACCGCCACCACCGCGACTACCAGAAAGCGAAACCACATCGAGGGGGACATCTCCCAGTCCCCGGACGCTATGCCAGCCGCGAAGAACAGTATGAAGACCAGCAGTATTATCAGCGCAATTGTGAATATAAATGCAGACCAATCCACGCCCCACACCGCCTATTAGTGATTGATCTCATGGCATATGAATCATTTGAATTGCTTCATCGGCTCCTGGGCATTGCGATTATTTCCCTGACCGAAAGATCGAAGAAGCTGTTGGAATGCGATGGCTCGAACATCACTGCCGTATCCGAGCCCTTGGCCGACCCGCCGATAGCGATGACCTCCTTCCCGGAGCCGCACGGTATCGCCCCGGCATCGGCCGCCATGAGCGTTATCTCCACGCATACCTTCATGCCCTGACCGAACAGGCCGCGGAGCGCCTCCGCGATTACCTCGACTCTCGAGGGACCTCCCAGCTTTTTCGTCATCGAGCGCTCTACACCGGAAAGTGCGTGGCTCGCGGAGATGATCGGAACCTCCATCTGCCTCAATTTCTCCAGGTACTTGTTCTGGATCGTCCACTCGCCCTTCTTCGAGAACCCGTAATGATATGTGACGACTATGGTCTTGATCCCCTTCTTCGCAGCCGCCTCCGCGCATTTCACCCCGGTCTTACCCGTGCTGCTTGCGATTACGATGTGTTCTATGCCTCTCTCGGCTGCCCTTCCGACGGCGAGCTCGATGGCCTCGTCCGTGTTCGCCTCACCCGGAGAATCGAAATATCTTGTCATGGCATCCAACTGTATCACCCCTGAGCGATCTCTGGAAGGACGCGAGGGGATATGTCAATTTCTGTTGTAGGCACTTGACTCGTTAAGGATTGCCGCGCCAATAGAAACTCTGATAACCGAGATAGTTAATCAAACGACATATTTGGGCGGGAATCTCTCAATGACCATAGTTTTCGACGAGAAATATATGGAGCATATCCAGACGCTGGATCATCCCGAGTCTCCAAGCAGGTTGCGCGCCATACGCGAGGCGCTCGAGAAGCACGGACTCTGGAAGGACATCGTCAGTCCCAGGGACGCCTCGGATGAGGAGGTTAAGAAGATCCATACCCCGGAATACCTGGGATCGCTCTATATCACGGGTGAGAGGGCTCTCACCATGGACACGATAATCCATCCGGAGACCCTTTCAATCGCCCGGCTGGCCGCTGGCGGCTCGATAATCGCCGCGGAGAAGGCCTGGTCAGACCGGAAGCCCAGTATAGCCCTCGTACGCCCCCCGGGACACCACTCAGGTTCTTCCTACGGCATGGGATTCTGCTACCTGAACAACATCGCGATCGCCGCTGAGCAGATGATGAAGAAGGCGCGCAAGATAGCGATCGTCGATATCGATGTGCATCACGGGAACGGCACCCAGGATTTATTCTATCGGAGGCCGGATATCCTATACATCTCCACGCACCAGAGCTACATATTTCCCGGGACCGGATACTTGGAGGAGGTGGGAGAGGGCGACGGGAAAGGATACACCATCAACATACCGTTCGAGAGCGGTACGGGCGATTCCAGCTTCGAGATGGCGATGGATAAGATCGTCATACCAACCCTCGACGATTACGATCCCGAGATGGTCCTCGTCAGCCTGGGGGTCGATGCGCACTACAGGGACCCGCTCGCATCGCTCAGCCTGTCGAGCTCGGGTTACGCCTCCGAGATCTCCAGCCTGCTGGATTTCTCAAAAAGGAGGTGCTCCGATCGAATAGCATTCTACCTGGAGGGAGGATACGACCTGGAGTCGCTGGGAGAGGTCGTTGCGTATACGGTCGGACGTTTTGAGGACCGCGAGATCGACCTGAAGCACACGAAAGTCCGGGACACCAAATGCCAGGGAAAAGAGACTCTCGAGGAAGTCGTCGAGATTCAGAAGCGTTTCTGGAAGTTGCAGTGAACCGTTACTTGCACAGATATCACATCTTGTGCTTCCGGCGCTTGCTGAGGGATTTCCCCCTCTGCTTTTTGACCTCTTTCTCGAGCACCTCCAGGACATCATCCATCGCCTTGAAGATGTCCCAGTTCGTGTTCTTCGAGAAGAACATGCCGTTCGATGTGGTCGTCAGCCTGGCATGTACGCTGTATTTGCTCCTGAGCCCCTCGTGGTGGTACATGGCGACATGGACGTTGAAGATGTTCGGGTCAGAGAACTTCGCGATTCTGATCATGCCTTTCTGGATCACGGCATAGAGCGAGTCGTATATGTCCGGGTCCTCGACCTCCAACCCAGTTATCTGCACATAGACCCCCTCGCTGGGCTGCGTTCCCAAGGCCTGTTCGATTATGTCCTTCGGTGTGATGACCCCTACCAGCTTCGCGTCCTCGATCACGAATAGTGTCGAGATGTCGCGTTTGATCATCTTGTCAACGGCGTCCTTTAGCGTGTTTTCCGGGGCGATCGTGATCGGGGGACGGCTCATGATGCTCCCGACATCTATCTTCATCGGGTAGATCTGGTGACCAATTGCCCCCTGCGTGGGTTTCTTTATCGGTCTCCAGATAGTCCTGATGATGTCCTTCATCCCGATTACGCCGACTATCCTCCCGTTGCTGTCCACCACCGGGAGGTTCTTCTCATCCAGCCCGCGCATGATGCTCTGCGCCTGTTTGACATCGTCATCCTCTCTGACCGACTCCGGCTTCGGGGTCATCACTTCTGACACCGATCTACCGCCCAGCTCCTTGGTGTCCGTCAGGATCGGCAGCATATCTTTCCTGTAGACTATCCCGATTAGCTTGCCGTTCCTCAGCACCGGAAGGTCCTTCAGACCGGAGTCTATCATCGACTGGATGCCGTGCATGAGCGGGTCCCACTCGGACAGCTGGGGAAAGCTCTGCATGACGGCCTCCGCCTTTGCGGTCAGCGGAAAATTCTTCTTCTTGAGCAGGGTGTTATAAGTCACAATCCCGATGGTATTTTCGCCGTCGACTACTGGCAGCTCGTGTATTCCATCCGCGCTCATCTTCGATATGATGTCCGATATCTTGTCGTCCCTCCTGACGAAGGCCACAGAACTAGACATCACATCCTTGATTGTCAGACTCCCCAGCTCGGTCAAAATATCAGGCTCCCGGCTCTCAACCGGGTTAAGTTAGTTGTGGTTTTAAAGCTTTGCTACATGGCCACCACGCGAAGTGGCTGGCATCAACAATATATATGGCATATCTATCTATGTCCTGCGGGAACCGCCGGGTCGTGTCCGTGCGGTCTATGAAGCCCCGGATGGAATCAGCAGCGGTAACTCGGGGAAGCCGGTATGGAATTTGCAGTAGGGGATTGACGAATGCCCGCTTTCAACACCCTTGACGATATCGATGTTTCGGGAAAGAAAATCCTGCTCAGGGTCGATATTAACTCGCCCCTCGAAAGGGAAACCCTCGAGATCAAGGACGATGTGAAGATCGCTTCCGCATTGCCCACAGTTCGCGAGCTGGCCGAGAAAAACGCGAGGGTCGCGATACTTGCGCATCAGGGCCGAAAGGACCAATGGGACTTCAGAGATCTGTCGCCCCACGCCGACATCCTGAGCGACCTGCTCGGAAGAGAGGTGAGGTACATCGACGACCTCATCGGGGAGAAGGCGAAGAGCGCGATCCGCTCGCTCGCGGACGGGGAGATGATCCTCCTCGCGAACCTGAGGACCTTGGACGAGGAGTCCGCCAAGCTTTCATCAGACGCGCATGCGGACAGCCAACTCGTCAGGACCCTGTCTCCGCTTTTCGATCTTTTCGTCAACGACGCCTTCGCGTCTTCGCACCGGAGGCACGCTTCCTGCGTTGGATTTCCGATGGTCCTTCCCAGCGCTGCCGGAAGGCTAATGGAGCGGGAGATCGGGACCTTGGAGAAAATCACGGAGAGTCCGGAGCGCCCATGCGTATTCGTATTCGGCGGCTACAAGTTCGCGGATGCGATACCGGTAATTCAGAACCTGATGCTGAGAGATATCGCCGATAGGATATTGCTTGGCGGCCTGATCGGTCTCGCATTCCTGGCATCCGAGGGGCATGACATCGGCCCCGAAAACGTCAGGAGTCTCAGGGACGAGCTGACCGAGGAGAACATGGGAGCAGCAAGGGATATTATCGCGGATTACGGCGAATCGGTCGTTCTACCGGTCGACATGGCATTGGACGCGGACGGCGAGAGAGAGAGATGGGATGTGGAATCCGGGCCTGCCGAGTTTCCATCGCTCGACATCGGCGATAGAACCATCGAACTCTTCGGAAAATTGCTCTCAGAGGCTAAGACCGTGCTGATCTCCGGACCTGTCGGAGTATTCGAGCGAGAGCAATTCGCGAAAGGCACTTACTCCGTATTCGATAAAAGCGTATCCTCAGGCGCATTCAGCATCATCGGGGGAGGGCATACGACGGCCGCCGCTAAGCAGATGGGATTTGCTGAGAAGATATCCTATTCGAGTACGGGCGGTGGCGCGCTGGAGAGATACCTGACCGGAAAGCCGCTTCCGGCAGTAGAAGCCCTGATAGTGTCCGCCCTAAGACATAAGTTCATCGAGCCGTGAGAGCCAGGTTTTAATTGTCTTTTCCCTGGTCGGTGCATCGCTCAGTCGTACGGGAACCCCTTCACCGGTCCTCCGCCAAGGAGCGTCCCTCCGAGCGATCTCGCCCGGAATATCGCCCTCAGCGGTATCCCGTCGATTTCGTCCGCGCTACTCTTGTTGACGATCACCAGCGCGAGGATCGGCTCTCCGCCGTTGTCCTTGACGTCGCTGATTGCCCCTCGTATCGTATGGCCCGTGCTCATCACGTCATCCATTATGATGACCTTCTTTCCGTTCACGGCGGCGAAGTTCGATGAGAACGCTCCGCCTCCACCCGCGTCTCCGACGGGCCTGTAGACAACGAGGTCGGTGCCCAGGATCTGCGACATGATCGTCGCAAAAGGAATTCCGTTCAGGGAGATGCCCAGCACTGCCTGGACATCTTCGTCGTGCTTGTCCAGCTCCTCCATCGCTATGTCCGTAAGTATCTCGGATAACAGGGCGATTCTCGTCCCGGAAACCCCGATGGATCTCCACCCGATCTTAACATCAGTGGGGGGCATCCCCTCGGTACCGTACTCCAGGAGATAGTTGATCGTATCTGTTGCAAGGTGAAGCTCTTCGGCTATCTCGCGAGTGCTCAGCCCCTTTTTGCTGAGCGCAGAGGCCTTGGCTGTCAAATCTCTAACATCTGCCATTGTATCACGCGGCGGCAATACTGCCCTGTCCGCATATTAAGCTTTCTGATATCGAGTTCTGGATTCGATGTATCGGATCATCGACAGCAGAGCAGAAGTGACGGGTGTCTCGATGCCGCTCTCCCGCCCGGACTGAACGATCTTCCCGGCGATCTCCTCGATCTCCGTCCTGCGTCCAAACTCGACATCAAGAAGCATGCTCGAGCGGTTGTTGGCAGTCTGCTCCGCGACCACTGTCAAGTAATCGAAAACATCGGGCGGGTCCAGCTTGATATCGCATGCCGCGGCAACTGCCCTCCCTTCCATGCACACATCCCGGGCGATCGATCTCAGTGCCTCGCTTCTCACGACAAGACCGTTCTCGCATCCGAGGATCGCGGTTATCGGGTTTATCGCCGAGTTGACAATTGCCTTCGACCACAGAACCCCCTCAATATTATCGACGATCTTCGCGTGCATCCCAGACGATTTAAGCAGATCGAGCGCGAGGTCGGCCACTTTGGAATTAGGCGCAATTGTCCCGAGTACCATCTCCCCCAGCGCGACATATCGGATGACCCCGGGACCTATTCTGTGAGCGCCCATGCTGGTTGTGCCTGCGACAATGTTATCCATAGGCAGGAACTCGGAAAGAATCTCCGCATTTCCCAGCCCGTTCTGCACGGAGATGAAAAAAGTCTTTTTCGAGGCGATCTTCGCACACTCGGCGGCAGCTGACCGAGTGTCATATGATTTTACGGTTATGATGACAGCGTCATATTCCTGAGCATCATCGAGAGAAGATACCGCATTTAACTTCACCCTTTTATCGAGCACTCCCTGTATGCTCAGCCCGTCCTTGCGTATTGCCTCGAGGTGAGCCCCTCTAGTGAGTAAGGTCACATCATTCTCCTCGGATAGCAGGGCACCAATGACGGACCCGATGGACCCCGCCCCGAAGACCAGCACCTTCACACATCCCCCCTCCTGAACCTCTCCGCCTCGATGTGTGCCCTCCTCACTGGTTCTGGCAACCGAAATTTCCACAGCGGCTGGAGCAAGCTCAGTGAAGATCCAGTGGATATCCTGTTGCCCGGGGATACATAGACAGGGGAGCTCCAGTTCTCTCCCGAGACCGCAAACCCCACATGTCTGCCACCGGATAAGACCCTCTTCGTTTTTCCAGAACCGGACAACGATCCGCACAGCTGCTTCTTTGCGACCCCGATGACAGGCAGATCGAGCATTACTCCAAGATGGCTCGCGATGCCGAAGCCCATCGGGTGCATTATGCCGTTGCCGTCGTACACCAGTATATAATCGTCATCGACACCATCTGACAACTGCATGATCGCAGGGGCTTCTCTGAAGCTCAAATATGTCGGGATGTATGGAAAAGTTACTTTCGTCCTTATTCTCTCTGTTTGTATGACCTCTCCCCCTTTTCTGTCGAGCAGCATGAGCACGGCAAACGCGTCTTCTCCATCGTATGCTATGTCCGCCCCGGCGATATAGGCGTCACTGGAAAAATCATCCTCCAACACGATTTTTTTCGAGTCATTCCTCTGTATCTTCCTGTACTTTTTAAGCGGATATGTGGTGCGGAAATCGGTGAACCGGATCTTCTCGAAATCGGCGATTTTCTGACCGATGATCTCGACACCTTCTGCCTGCAGGAGCTTCTTTTTTGTCGGTAATCCGTCGCCGCCAGAGTAGCCTCCCAGGGTGCCGTCCGATCTCACGACCCGCCTGCAGGGAACCCTGACGATGTCCTCGTTCTTAGACATCACCTTTCCGACGAACCTGCTGGCGACCACATCCCCGAGCGCCTTGGCCACATCGCCGTAGGTGGTGACCATGCCCTCGGGCACCTGGGCAACGAGCTTCCTGACCTCCTCCTCGAGGTCTATTCCGGGGAAATGCGTCTTCAAGATCCTCTCGCTCCGAAACTCCTATAACGACCATTTGAATAATATCAACTTCGCATTGAAACGACCGAGGCAATCTGAACGGCTGACTAAGTACGAGGCGATCGCGTCAGGGGAGTCATCGCCTAGGTATATGGTCACTAAGGCCAGGCATTGCGATTTCGATCCAGATGACGACATCCAATCGCTCTGGGAACTCCACGACGAGCTGTTGCTCTCGGACGATCCCGAAGGTATCCCCGGCGGAGGGAGCGATCTCCTGCAATTGAAGGCGAGGATCGCCACCAAGATATTCGACGAGTGCATACTCTGCGAGAGGAGGTGCAAGGTCAACAGGAACGCAGGGGAGATAGGCAAATGCGGGGTGGGAGAATCGAGGATTTCCAGCGAGTTCATTCACATGGGAGAGGAGCCGGAGATCATACCATCCTATACGGTCTTCTTCTCCGGGTGCACGTTCAGGTGTGTCTACTGCCAGAATTACGATATCAGCACCAATCCTGGGGGAGGGAAAAAGTTGAACCCTGAAGAGATGGCCAGGATGATCGAGGAGAGGGATTCCAAGCTCGGTCATCGCGCGAAGAGGATCGCCGATGCCGAGATATCGCTCCCGTTTGCAAGACCTTTCTGGGCCAAGAACGTGAATTGGGTCGGGGGCGACCCGACCTCCAATCTCCCATTCATCCTCAGCACTTTGACATTCTGCCGAAGCGGGCTTCCCCAGGTCTGGAATTCAAACATGTATCTGACGAGGGAGTCAATGAGATTGCTTGACGGTGTTATTGATATCTACCTCACCGATTTCAAATATGGCAACGACGGCTGCGCTAGGCGTCTTTCGGGTGTGGAAAATTATTTCGATACCGTTTCGAGGAATCATCTCTTGGCCTCGGAGCAGTGTGATGTTCTCGTTAGACATCTTGTCCTTCCGAACCACATCGAGTGCTGCACCTTTCCAATCTTGGAATGGGTTGCGGAGAATCTGCCGGATGCAGTCATCAATGTCATGGACCAGTACCGACCGGAACACAGAGCATCTGAATTCGATGAGATAATGCGAAGACCCACACAAGCCGAAATCGCAAGTGCTCTGAAGCGTGCAGAGGAATTGAATCTTAGCTTGACCGGGTAGAGTAAATGGTTGCCGTAAATGTGATATAGGAACGAAGGTTAACAATTATTATTCAAATGGGTGGTCGTTATATGAAGATAGGCAGAAAGGGCAGTATCTTACTTATCGCAATTATGTTGTTATTTGGAACGCTTATTCCAATCATATTTCAATCCCCGTCTGTGATAGCCCAGGAAGAGCTGAGCGAGCTTTATATCGGCTCTATTCAGACAATTGACAGTGCAAGTCCTTACCTCGGGATCCAAGATATTTCCTATGTCTTCTACGGATTGGTATACGGCTATCTGATCGCTCCCGATGAGAATATGAATCCCAGTCCTGACCTCGCCAACAGCTGGTGGTACATGGACGGTCCGACCGCTATCTCCTTAGGACAGGATTTTTCGACATTTTTGCATCATAACCCGGCGGATTGGCCTCTCGGGTCCATCTGGGAGTACAATATCACGGAGGATGTGTTCTGGAACGATGGTACTCCCTTTACAGCCGAGGATATCGAGTGGACCATCAATATCCAGATTGGCGCCAATTTCATGACGTACTGGGCATACCAGCCATATACCAGATGGATATACAAGGCTGTCGCTGTCGATGATCTGAAGCTGAGGATATTCTTCAGCGACCTAGAGACGAAGGAGCCATTTCCAGCTGCATTCGGGGATAACCTGTTCATACCCATCATGCCGAAGCACAGATTTTCCAGCTATCCGGCTACCTATCTAGGGTACACATGGGACGGCACCCCAGCAATCGGAACAGGACCGTTTATGGGAACTGCGGCTTTAAGGGATGAGGTCATATCAGGCGAAAGAATAACTTTGCTGAGGAACCCGTACTACAACTTCAAAGAAGAGTATACAAGTCAATGGGTTGGGTTGGGAGCTGCTTTTAATCGGTCAACAGAAATCGAGAAGTTGGTGATCAAGTTCTTCACAGAGGAGAGCACACTATCGATAGCTGTAAGAACCGGAGATATCGATGTCGCGGAGATCGGTGCCATGACATATCTGTGCTGGCTTCAAGATGCCACAAAGCCGGATACTCTGAACCTCGTAAGCATGCTTGGCCCGACCGCGTACTCCAAGGAGATTGCGATAAACGCCTACGAGGAAGCTCCAGGAACGCTCAACTCACTGAGGCTGGACCCGGCGGTAACGAGGGCGGCCTCGCTGGCGACCAACAAGACCTACATCAAGGACCAGTTCTACAAGGGGTTGGCGATGGAGGGGTACCACATCGTCGCGACCCCCGTATGGGAGAAGTGGTGGTGGGAGCCCGACACAACGCCGAGCACATTCTACATCAACAACTCGGTCGGCGAAACCCTGCTCAGCTATACTAAACCGCTGAATGAGGTCATGGGATATGATATGGGCCTCGCCAACATGATTTTGGACGAGGCGGGATACGAGTGGACCGGAACGCCCTACGAGAGCGTCAGAAAGGCGGGACCGTTGGTCGGGGCGAGGATGCAGCACCTGTTCGGCATTCCTCAGGACGAGATCATCGATAAGACTCTGTCCTTCGAGTGCGTCACGGACAACAGCGATCTGAAGGACAAGCAGATAACGGAGTACATGGCCTCTGAGTGGATCAAGGCGGGGATAGCCATCACCCCCCAGTACGTCGATGCGGCGCAGTGGAGCGCCATGGTGTACTCATACACTTACGAGGTTCATACGACCTACTGGAGCGGCGATATCGATCCGAATTATCTATGCTTCATCCCGACATCCTATTCAATGTTTGGCTGGAACGAGTTCGGCGTATCCACACCTGATTACGATTACCTCTACTTACAACAGGCGAGGACATTCAACTATACTGAAAGATACAACTGGGTTTCTGAGTGTTGCAAGTGGCAATACCTCTCAGGCAGCATCATAACAACAGTATATCCGCAAACCTGCTATGCGTTCAACGAGAACAGATGGACTAATTGGGGGGATTGGACTCAGAATCCGAGGTTGGCGTTTAACGCCTATTGGCCCGAAAATCCCCTGTGGTTCTCGCTCACCCAATTGAACGCCCCGAGCGCGTCCTTCACGGCCGAGCCGTCAATCGGTCAATCGTCCACCATATTCAATTTCGACGCATCTTCTTCCAGCGACATCGACTATCCGCTTTCTTCGCTTCAGGTCAGATGGGACTGGGAGAACGATGGCATCTGGGATACCGATTGGTTGACCGAGAAGACGAGACAACATGTGTTCTATTCTGCTGGGGATTATATCGTCAAAATGGAAATCAAGAATCCGTATGGACTCAAGAGCAGTACCACTAGAAGTGTTATCGTCGATGACACTGCGCCGATAGCCAATGCCGGTTACGACAGCACGGTATTCTTAGGTTCAACCGCAATATTGAATGGAAGCGCATCTAGCGACAATATCGGAATTGTCAATTACACCTGGTCGTATTTCGATGAAACCGCTCACAGTCTATATGGGAGAATCGTAGGTTGCAGCTTCTCGAACGCGGGCACGTTCTCGGTAACACTGAATGTCACCGACGAAGCGGGTAACAGTGCTAATGATACGGTGACGATCACAGTCGTTGACATCGTCAATCCAGTCGCTGAAGCCGGACCTCTCCAGACGGTCAACGCAGGAGAATGGGTGACGCTCAACGGGAGCGGTTCTACCGACGATGTGGGCATCGTGAACTATACCTGGAGCTTCGTGTACGGTGGAAACAGTGTACTGCTTTTTGGTATGACGGCCTCGTATAAATTCGATAACCCAGGAACCTACGATATTATCCTTTTCGCAAAAGATGGAGCCGGGAATACCGGCTCGGATAGCGTCAGGATCATCGTTGAGGGCGATGGTGGAGCAGGCAGTGAATTCATAGAAGATAACCTGTGGTGGATATCGATTGTCATAGTAGTCGCTGTGGTCGGTGCATTCCTGATTATCCCGCAGTTCAGAAAAGGCCGTTCAGGAAAGAGTGATTGAAACGGTTATCTGAGCGTTAATTTCGACATACGAGAGAATCAGATAACGATCATTTGCCTGCTCGCGTTTGTTATTACCCTGCAGCCCCTTGCAGTTACGACCACATCATCCTCGATTCTGACGCCTCCGAGCCTCGGAACGTAAATCCCAGGCTCGACCGTGAATGCCATGTTCTCCTTTAGAACGTCGGTCGATCTCTCCGATATGGATATTGAGTCGTGAACGGCTATCCCGATGCCGTGTCCCGTAGAATGTATGAAGTTGCGCCCAAAGCCTCCTTTCTCAATAACCGTCCTCGCGGCAGTGTCGATCTCGCTTGCCCTGATCCCCGGACTGATTTTCTTTATCGCAGCTTCCTGGGACGACAGAACGATCTTGTATATCTTCGTCATTCTGGTGTTAAGCGGCTTTGTAAAATAGGTTCTGGATATATCCGATCGGTAGTTCCAGTAAAGGGCACCGAAATCAAAAAGGGCAACCGAACCTTTTGTCAGCCTTCTTTCCCCCGCCATATAATGCGGCAGTGCGGAGCTGCTTCCGAATGCGACCACGGTCTCGAAGGCTGGGCCGTCCGCGCCGTTGCATCTGAGAAGGTAGTCGACCTCCGCAGCGGCCTCTTTCTCCGTCATTCCGACTCTGAGTATCTCGGGTATCTCCTCCGCCGTCTTCGAGGCGATCGAGGCCGCCTTCTTCAGCCTGCCGATCTCCCTCTTGATCTTGACAGCCCTGCATTTGGAAATATCCTCGGAAACATCCTTGAACTTCTTACCTCTGAGGATCTTCCTGAGTCTCTTCATGGTCGCGACCGAGACCGCGGCCTCATTGATGCCTATGACATCCTTTCCCCTCAGTCTGCTCCTGATCAGAGAATCCCTCTGTTGAGCGGTGCTGTATACATCCACATTGCATCCGCTTTTTTTGGCGATTCCCTCCTCCAGCTTCGAGGTTATTATCCTTGCCTGCGTTTTCGTCACCAGGGCGAATGATCCTTCGAAGACTCCGCCTCTCACATCCGTGAAGTACTGGAAGTTCTCATCCAAAAAAGGCGATCGGGAATTGACGATCAGAACGGCATCTACTTTTCCCTTCAGATCCTGAAAGAGTTTTCCGACGATCTCGCCATTCTGATTTTTCATGTGGGGCAATATCACGGTATCCATAGTTGAAGCTTTTTAGACATGCGGCTCAAACGCTTATCCAGATTTTTCTAGCATACGATTTCAGCGCCGAGACCGCAGACAGCGATGCGAGATAGCTGGTCCTGGGATTGTCGGGCGACGGCCGGTTCCTCGTAACGCTTTCCATCTCTCCAAAGGACCCCTTGACATAGAGCTGATGCGAGTTGACATCGGTCGCGGGGTCGCACACCACTTGCACCTGCGTTCGATCAAAGCCTATGCCTGCCAGGCTGACGGTTGCGGCTACGTTGACATTGGCTGGGAACAGCTGGACCGCTCTGGTCGCCGGTCCCGAGTAAAGGACCGTTTTCTCTTTCATACGGTCGACATCGATTTTTTCGTCTGTCAGGTACTTTGCACCCCTGAGCCCCTTTGGCGGCTTCGTAGTAGTCAGCCTGACAACATCGATCGAGGCGCATCCCGCTGCCTTGAGTGCATCGATGCCCGCTATAGATCCGGACGGTATGAGGAGATTGATGTCGCGGTCTTTCAGGGCCGAGTAACATCGGTTCTGAAAACTCAGGTCGACGAATGCCCCCACACTGAGGATCATGGCGTCCATCCCGCTCTCTAATGCCACCGGAATGTTCTCCTTGGCCGCCCCCTGACTGGCGGCTTCTATTAGTATGTCGGCTCCGCTCGAGGCGATATCGCCTTCTTCCAGCGACTTCCCTCTTGATATCTTGCTCATAAGTGTGTCTATCTTGGACCGGTCTATGTCGTGGAGCAGTATCTCCTCGATATCCTCCATCTCATCGGCCGCTCTCGCGATCACGGTTCCGATCGACCCGCAGCCAAGTATAAGGATTTTCATCGATTCGCACCGTATTCGGATATTCCGGTCACTATTTTCTATTTTCGGACCGCGTGTCCCCTCCAATCCGGTCAATGCATTGAAATATCAGCTATAGGCTGAACGGGTCTGATCGGCATGACCGATACGAGGGGCAGATCGGAACTCATCAGAAGTCGGCTGGAGAAATCATATGGCCGACCCGGGATCGAGGACCATATGGACCCGCTTTCGACATTGGTGCACACTATCCTATCACAGAATACCACCGACATCACTTCCGATCGTGCCTGGAAGGCGCTCAGGCGGAAATATCGGACAATGGAATCGCTTGCGAGGGCCGATCGAGATGAGCTCGCCGAGACGATCAGGATGGGCGGACTCGCGGACATTAAAGCTGGTCGAATTATTCAGGCGCTAAATGACATTAGAGAGCTAACCGGTCGTCTTTCGCTCGATTTTCTCCGGGATATGGATGAGCAGGAGGTCGATCGATGGCTCTCGCAGCTCAAGGGCGTGGGACCGAAGACGAGGGCGATCGTATTGCTGTTCTCATTGGACAAGACCGCCTTTCCGGTAGATACCCACATCTTCAGGGTAACGAAGCGATTGGGGCTGGTCAGCCCGTCAGCGGACCGGGAGGAAGCCCAAGAGAAAATGGCGGAGCTCTCTAAACCCGTGGATTACTTCAGCTACCATGTGAATATCATAGAACATGGGAGGAAGGTCTGCTCCGCCCGCCGCCCAAAATGCTATCAATGCCTCCTGTATGATGTTTGCAATTGGTCCGAGAAGAAAGAGCACCGGGAATGAGATTCAGATGAGCGAGAGATACGAGACCTTGGAGCATACGGCCGACATCATGATCCGCGCCTTCGGCAGCACGCTCGAGGAGTGCATGGAAAACGCGGCCTACGGTATGTTCGACCAGATGGCCGACCTCTCATCGGTCGAACCGGTCAGGGAGTATTCGCTGGAAGTCGAGGGCGACGATCCTGCGCAGCTCATGGTCGACCTGCTCAGCGAGCTGCTTTACCTGCACGATACCGAGTTCGTTCTCCTATCCGAGTTCAAGGTCAAATACGACCGCGAGGTGCTCAACCTAACTGCTCGGGGAGAGCCCGTCGATAAGAATCGGCACGAAATGCGGGCCGCGATTAAGGCGGTCTCGTACCATGCATTGGAAGTATCCCCCGACAAGGGATATGCGACGGTGCTATTCGACGCATAGCATCAACCTTTGGCGTCCTTTTTCTGTGAGCGCTGGACCTCGATTGCCTCCTCCATCGGTATCTCCCCCTTTGCCACCGATTCCGCAAGCGCTCTTGAGATCGTGAGCTCCCCGTTGCTCCTGAGCCTGCTAATCCTCTGAATGTCGGATATCTCCCCGTTCGACGGCATCACCAGCTGTTTCCTCTTCGGCCTGTACCCCGGAGTGAGCGCTATCTCGATCGCAGCGTCGATGTCCCGGTGGTCGCTTGTGGTGCTCGTGTTCCTCTCGTCGACTATCTCGATCGGGATATCGAGATCCCACAAGGAGTTGAATATGCGGTTTCTCCTAGTTTTGTCACCGTGCCCTATTCTCACGAGCTGCTCTTCGCTTTTGAAAACCCTGAGCAACTCGATAACGAGCTCGGCGACCGCCTCGGGAGATCTCACCTGAGCAGTTTCCACCAGTACCTGGTCCGCCATGACGGCGATCCCGGGCTTCCTACCAGGATCGATGCCGATGACGAGCGATCGGATGCTCCCTCTCGAGGCCATTGTGGCCTTCGCCTCCATAATACACGAACCTATGTTCTCGGATGTGCAGATGATCTGACGGTGACAAGTTATGGTTCCCTGGTCCTCGTCGGTCGTGAGCACCGTGCAGATGCCCTTAGGTATTTTCTTCCCGGGCTGGATTATCTCGAACGGGATCTTCTCTTTTTTCAGAGCCTCCATGAGCTCAAACTGTAGTTTCGCGTCGGATATGTGCAGCCCTACCCTCTTCATCAGATCGAAAATATGAGGGGTCTGGAGCAACATATTCTTTTTCATCGCGTATAGAAAAAAACCGTTTGAGCCATGGGCCAAGGGGTGATTCTATCGGACCAGGTCCGGTGCCCGAGCAGCCCGAGAGTAGTTCCCGAGCGATTCGTCAAGCTGCTTCAGCAGGGCTTTCTGCTCCTTGTTGAGCTTCTTCGGAATTTCGACTACGACTCGGGCGAGTATGTCCCCCTTGCCGTATCCTCTCGGGTCCTCCATGCCGCGCCCCCTGAGCCGGAATATCGTTCCCGATTGCGTGCCCTGGGGTATCTTCAACATCGCCTTTCCCTCCATGGTGTTGACCTTCACCTCGGAACCGAGCGCGGCCTGCGAGATCGTAATAGGCACCTCAGTAAGCAGGTCGTTTCCGTCCCTGACGAAATATTTGTGAGGTGCCACATGCAGCACGACATAGAGATCCCCAGATGGGCCGCCGTCCCTGCTCGCCTCTCCTGCGCCCTTCATCCGGAGACGCATGCCCGAATCCGCGCCCTTCGGTATCCCGACCGATAGCTTGCTGGTCTTCGGAACCGTGCCTGAGCCGTTGCAGCTCTTGCATGGATTGGTGTACTTCTTCCCGGATCCCTTGCACTTCGGGCAGACCGTGATAGTGACATACTGCGCGAACCCCTTGCTTTGGCTCTGCCTAACCTGACCCGATCCGCCGCATATGTCACAGCTCTGCAAAGTGCCGTCCGCGGAGCCGGTGCCCTTGCACGCGTCGCAGGATACGCTATGCGGCACCGTGATCTCCTTCTCGGCGCCCTTGAAAGCCTCCTCCAGCGTGATCTCGAGGTCGTACCTGAGCGAGGTGCCCTGACTCGGCCCCCTCCTCCGGGTGCCGGTTCGGCGTCCGAAGAACTGGTCGAAGATGCTTCCGCCGATGCCTATGTCTCCGAAATCCACCGTCCCGCCGAATATGTCTGCTATATCAGAGAAGTGCGAGAAGTCCGACCAGTCGAACCCGCCCCTGCCGAAGTGAGTCTGCACCCCCGAGTGACCGTAGGCGTCGTATGATCGCTTCTTCTCCTCGTCGGCGAGCACCTCGTACGCCTCCGAGATATCCTTGAACTTCTCCTCGGCGACCTTGCGGTCCAGTTTGGAGACATCTGGATGATACTCTCTGGCAAGCTTTCTGTAGGCCTTCTTTATCTCATCGGCCGAGGCATTCTTGCCGATGCCCAATACCTCGTAGTAGTCCCTCTTATTGGCCATGTTGACGGCCTCTGGATTCGGTTATTGCTAATTAAAAGTGAGGCCCGGAAGGATACCGGGCCGTTGCTTCGTTTGCTCAGTCGACGATTCTGTAATCAGCGTCGACAACGCCGCTGTCGTCTCCGCCCTTATCAGAGCCGCCGCCTCCCTCTGTCGGCCCTGGGCCACCAGCTCCAGGACCGCCGGGCGCTCCAGGTCCAGCCTGCTGATACGCCTTTGTACCTGCCTCCTGGAGCAGCTTGTTCAGCTCGTCTACCAGCTGCTTGATCTTGACCGCGTCACCCGAGGGAATCGCGTCACGGAGCTCCTTCGCCTTCTCCTTGATCTTATCCTTGAGCTCCTCTCCGATTTTCTCCGCGAGCTCGTCGGCCAACTTATCCGCGGTGTAGGATGCGGTCTCCGCCTGGTTCTTCAGCTCCACGACCTCGCGGCGCTTCTTGTCCTCGTCCGCGAACTGCTCAGCCTGGTGTATCATATTATCGATGTCCTCCTTGGACAGCTTCGTCGCCGCGGTTATCGTGATCGCCTGCTGCTTCCCGGTCGCGAGGTCCTTCGCGGAAACGTTCAGGATGCCGTTCGCGTCGATGTCGAATGCCACCTCCACCTGGGGCACCCCTCTGGGCGCGGGCGGTATGCCGACGAGGTTGAACCTGCCGAGCGAGGTGTTGTCCCCCGCCATCGGCCGCTCCCCCTGGAGCACGTGGATGTCTACGGCCGTCTGGCTGTCCGTCGCGGTGGTGAATATCTCGGACTTCCTGGTAGGTATCGTGGTGTTCCTCTCGATCAGCCTGGTGAACACTCCACCGAGGGTTTCCACTCCGAGTGAAAGTGGGGTGACGTCGAGCAACAGTATGTCCTTCATCTCCCCGGACATGACCGCTCCCTGGATCGCCGCGCCGATCGCGACGCACTCCATCGGATCGACGCCTCTGACGATCTTGGGGCCCACGATGTTCTCGAGGAATTTCTGCACCAAAGGCATTCTGGTCGGCCCGCCGACCAGTATTATCTTGTCTATCTTTTCTGGAGTGAGCTTCGCATCGCTCAAGGCGGTGTCGATCGATGTCTTGCACTTGTTGACGATCGGGTTCACCAGGTCCTCGAGCTTCGCCCTCGTGATCTTCATCGTAAGGTGCTTCGGACCGGTCTGGTCCGCGGTGATGTACGGCAAGTTGATCTCCGTCTCTATCGTCGAGGACAGCTCGACCTTCGCCTTCTCGGCCGCCTCGCGCAGCCTCTGCATCGCCATCTTGTCGTTCCTGAGGTCGAACCCCTGCTCCTTCTTGAACTGCTCCACCAGATAGTCGACCAGGACGTTGTCCATGTCGGTGCCGCCGAGCTGCGTATCCCCGCTCGTCGATATGACCTCGAACACGCCGTCCCCGAACTCCATCACGGTGACGTCGAGCGTGCCACCTCCGAAGTCATACACGAGTATCTTCTGGTCCTTCTCCGACTTGTCTATGCCGTATGCGAGTGCCGCAGCCGTCGGCTCGTTTATGATTCTGACGACCTCCAGCCCGGCGATCGCACCGGCGTCCTTGGTCGCCTGGCGCTGGTTATCGTTGAAGTATGCCGGGACCGTGATGACGGCTTTTTCGACCTTGTCCCCGATGTAGGCCTCCGAGTCCCTCTTTATCTTCTGCAGTATGAACGCCGAAATCTGCTGCGGGGTGTACTCCTTACCCCCGATGCGCACCTTGTGGTCCGTCCCCATCTTCCTCTTGATCGCCATCACGGTGCCCTCGGGGTTGGATACAGCCTGCCTTCTCGCGGGCTCTCCGACGAGCACTTGTCCATCCTTGTCGAACGCGACCACGGATGGAAACGCCTTTCCGCCTAGTGTCGTACCCTCGGCACTCGGTATGATGGTGGGCTTACCATTCTCGATTATTGCTGCAGCCGAGTTGCTGGTGCCGAGATCTATTCCCAATATCTTTGCCATGGATTTCTACCTCCACTTCTTCATATATTTATTGATTATCGTGAACTGTCCAGATCGTGCTAATTTTCGTCATCCCGTGGATCCTCCGGACATTCCTCCACGGTCTTATCCGCCTCACTTGCCGAATCCCCGCTTCTCCGACACACGACGACCTTGGCGGGTCTTATGACTTTGTCTCCCATCATGTATCCTTTCTGGAGGCAGTCGATAATGTCGTTGTCCTCCCTACCCGGTTCGTCAGTTCGGTTGACCACTTCGTGCTGGAACGGGTCGAACTTGCATCCGGTGTCTATGAGCGTTACACCCTCCCTCGCGAGTATCTCCCTGAGGCGGTTGTATATCATCTCCAGCCCCTTGGTCTGTATCTCCGTGTCTTCGGATTTCGCCCTGCTGTTCACCAGGGCACGTTCGAAGTCGTCCAACAGGGACAGCAGCTCCCTCACCACGCGCTCCGATGCGAGGGCGGTTATCTCCCTCTTCTCCTTCGCGCAGCGCTTCTTGTAGTTGTCGAAGTCGGCCTGCAGGTACTTCATCTTGCTGAGGAGCTCCTGCTTGTCGTTTTCCAGATGATTGGCAAGCGCGCGGAGATTTTCGGGCTGATCCTCCTCTTCCATGTCGTCACCGTTTTCGGGTTCTTTTTCCTCATCATCGGATTCGACCGGTATGCGCAATTAATTTCCTCCCGGGTGCAAAATCGAGTTACTCAGATCTGCTTTCGTCATCCTTTCTGAAATGCTCAGATCAACCGGCTCTTCGATGCGATAGCAGAGAGACGATGTCATTCGCAGTCAATCTCCTCGTTTCCCGTCCCAGGTGAGTCCAAATCCCATATCCCAGTTCCCCAAGCCGGGGCTTATCCGAACGTTCCTGATCTGACCGGTTTGAATGGGTTTGGGAAGGGGTTTTGGTGGAAGGATGTCTATCAGAAATCCTCGTCCATTCCGCCGCCTGGTCCTCCCATTCCGCCTGGACCACCTGGTCCTCCGCCTCCTTTCATTCCCTTGGAGGCTATGACATCGTCGATCCTCAGGATCATGACCGCGGCCTCGGTCGCCGAGCTGATCGCCTGCTTTCCGACCCTGATCGGCTCCAGAACCTTCTCCTTCTTCATATCCACTATCTTCCCGGAGTATACATTGATTCCAGCGTACTTCTTGCCGTCCTTGTGCGCCTTTCTCAGGTCTATCAGCACGTCAATCGGGTCCAGACCGGCATTCTCCGAGAGCGCTGTAGGCACTACCTCCATCGCGCTCGCGAAAGCCTCGATCGCGATCTGCTCCCTGCCGCCAACGGATGTCGAGTAATCCCTCAGTTGCAATGCGATCTCCATTGCGGTAGAGCCGCCTCCGGTCACGAGCATCCCGTCCTCGAGCCCGAGAGATACTACGCTGACCGCGTCATCAAGAGACCTCTCAATCTCATCCACGACATGCTCCGTTCCGCCCCTGATCAGGATGGACACAGCCTTCGGGTTCTTGCAGCCGGTAACGAATGTCATGTTGTCCCCGCCGATCTTCTTCTCCTCCACGAGCTTCGCGGAGCCGAGGTCGGCCTTTCTCAGGTCGTCGAGCTTCGTCACTATCCTTGCACCGGTCGCCTTGGCGAGCTTCTCCATATCGGACTTCTTCGCCCTTCTCACCGCATAGATGCCGCTCTTGGCAAGGTAGTGCTGCGCGAGGTCGTCGATTCCCTTCTGGCAGAAGACCACGTTTGCCTCAGATGCCTTGATCTTCTCAACCATGTTCTTCAACATGTTCTCCTCCTCTGCGAGGAACGCATGAAGCTGGGATGGGTCCGTGATCTCGATCTTGGCGTCTATCTCCGTCTTCTTGATCTCCAGAGCTGAGTCCACGAGCGCAATCTTCGCGTCCGAGGTCTTCTTGGGCATACCGGCGTGGACTACCTCCTTGTCGACGATGATCCCTTCGATCATCGAGGTGTCCTCCATCGACCCGCCCTGTTTCTTCACGATCTGGATATTGTCTTCGTCGACGCTGTATTTACCGTCCTTCTTCTCAGCTACCGAAAGTGCTGCTTTGACGGCGATGTCCGCCATATGCTCCCTCGAGGCGCTCACGCTCTTGGAGATCATCGCCGTCATCGCGAGCTCCCTGAGCATCGACTTGTCGTCGGGTGATACCTTGATCCCTATCTTGCCCAGTATCTCCTGGGCGCGTTCCGCGGCCAGTCTGAAACCGGTTGCTATGACCGTCGGGTGAACGTTCTGCTCTATCAGCCCTTCTGCCTTCTTCAACAGCTCTCCAGTCAGCACGACGGCCGTGGTCGTTCCGTCTCCGCACTCCTCGTCCTGGGTCTTTGCGACCTCTACGATCATCTTTGCCGCAGGATGCTCGACGTCGATCTCTTTGAGAATCGTGACCCCGTCGTTGGTGATCACTACATCCCCCATGCTGTCCACGAGCATCTTGTCCATTCCGCGAGGTCCGAGCGTGCTCCGCACAGCTTCTCCGATCGTCTTTGCAGCGGCGATGTTATTGAATTGGGCGCCCTTGCCCTTCTCACGCTTCGTTCCTTCTTTGAGTATCAATACAGGTGTTTGACCGAACATTCTTCAACCTCCAAAACGAATATCAACGTTTGAAGCAAATCCTCGTATGTTAGAGCTTCTATAAATACATTACTAATCGGACCCGTCCCGATTTCGTCTTGCTCGCGATCGGGTTGACGAAGATGAGCCAGCTCTTCAAAATTATGGCGCAAATCAAATCATAATCTGTCAGGAATATTAATTGTTCTGAGCATATCAAAACGAAAGCATGGTACCCATATCTAGACGGACCGACATGCGAGATAATTTCAACTGGGAGATCCCTTCCGAGGCTCGACCGTCGATTGCTTGAGAGGAAAAAATCAATGGCAAAGGGGAGGCTTCGGTTTCTATCGCGAGAGGAGATCGAACGGATACACGAGCATTCTATCCGGGTGCTCGGGGAGATCGGGATTCTGGTCATGAGCGAACCAGTATCGAAAATGCTCGAGGAAAACGGCTGCGTAAGATCGGAGGACGGCAGGAGGATGCTCATCCCTGAGGAGATTGTCCAGTCGTCTCTTGCATCTGCACCCAAGACGCTCCTGCTTGCGGCTTTGAACCGAGAACATGATATGAGGATACCGACCGATGGAACAATGTTCATGGCCAACGGGGGGCAGGGGGTGTTCATCAAGGATCTGCTCACCAATGAAAGGCGCGTACCCACGACCGCCGATCTAAGGGATTTCGCCATTCTCGCTGAGAGGATGCCGCAGATAGACTACTGCTGGAATATGGTCGGCGCTCTCAAAGAGCCGAACGAACTGAAGGGGCTGGTCGAGCTCAAGACCGCCCTGATGTACTCCTCCAAGCATTTGCAGGGAGAGGCCATGACGGGGACGGAGGCGAGGCAAATGGTGGAGATGGTCTCGAAGCTCGTCGGTGGAGAGGAGTCGTTGCGCAAGCGGCCGATTTTGTCCTCCGTCCAATGCCCTATCTCACCGCTATCTTTCGATCTGGGTCTGGTCGAGGCGCAGGTGGAATTCGCCCGATCAGGGATACCAGTGGTCGCGATGGCGGCCTCCATAGCCGGGCTCACATCCCCGGTTACCATATCGGGCACCCTGGTGCAGGTCAACGCGGAGAACCTCGCAAGCCTGGTGATATCGCAGACTGCCGCAAAGGGATCACCCTGGATCTACAGCAGCGATGCGTCTCCGCCCGACATGCAGACCGGCTCGATCGATTACGGCGCCTTCGAAGCCCCGCTAATCAGTGCGGGAGCGGGGGAGATGGGGAAGTACTACGGTTTGCCGACCATGGTCGGCGGCGTGAGCCTCGAAGACGAAATATCCGTTTCCCTTGACAACCTGGCAGAGGGGGTCGGGTACATGAGGCTGTCCTCCCTCATCCCGTCGGACCTGGGGTCCGGATTCGGCGGGGTCGAGCAGGCCGCGGGCGCCTCTTTCGAACAGTTCGTCATCGATGCATGGATCTGGGAGCTCGCGCGGGAGTTCTCGAGGACGTTCGATTCCGACAACGAGGCAATCTCCTTCGAAACTATCAGAGAGGCAGCCTTGGACGGCACTTACCTGAACAAGAGGCAAACGATCGAGAGGTACAGGCGGGAGTACCAGATCAATGAGAGGTCGGAGATCGATCATGTGCCCTCCACCAAAGTAAAGCCAGGAAAGCTCGTCAAGGAGGCCCGTTCGGAGATCCAAAGACTGCTAAAAGGTCCGAAGGATCCGATATTGCCGAAGGATGATATCGAGGCGATGAACGCCGTTATAGAAAATGCCAGGATCGGATAGAACGAAGTCGGAAATAATAAATCTGTAACGAATTTATCGATATGACCCTTTTCAAATCATCGCCGCTTCGGCGATGATGAACTGAAATTCACAAAATAATAAGTATAGTCTCCAACCTGCGTAACAGATTTTGGAGAGATATGGACCCGAGAAAAATCGAGCCGCTGCTCTCGTGGATAATCATCATCTGGCTCATAGGCTATGTCATTCTCGCATTCGTCAAGCTCGACTTCTGGTGGGCGATGGTGGGCATCGCGTCCCTGCTGATCGTCAGCTCGGGCATGATATCCAAGCTCAGCACGTTCAATGTCATGCCGTTCGAGCTGATCGTCATCCTCATTCTGCCGCTCTATATCCACGCGACTGGTTACACAAAGAGCGCCGAGGACATCGAAGCCTGGAACACCCTGCTGTCCCAGACCAGCGTGATGACCTATTCCGTAATCGGGATGTTCCTCATCGCGGAGCTGATGGCCTTCACATCGCTCAAGATGAACCGTGCTTTCGCCGTCATTTTCGTCACCGTGTTCTGTCTATCGACATCTGCCATCTGGTCCGTATTCGAGTATCTCAGCGACCTCTTCATGGGCACCGCCCTCATCGAATCGAACTACGCGGTCATGATGCGTTTCATCTACTCGTTCATCGGCGGTATTCTGATGGGAGTATTCTTCGATATCTACCTGCGCTTGATGCCCGACTCCAGGCTCGAGCGGTTCGGGCTCAATAATCTGCGAGAGGTGAGCGCCGGTGAAGGATGAGCATCTGCAGATGCTATCGCGGCTCATCCAGCTGAGCTTCGTCGTGATCATCGCGGTCGAGCTGGCACTGGGCCGGTTCGAATGGATAGCCAGCGCGGTTATTTCGTTGTTCATAACCTTCGTTCCGAATCTGATCAAGAGAAGGATTAGCATTGCTCTCCCCCCCGAGCTGACCTTCGTCATATTCCTCGCCCTGTTCCTGCACACGATGGGTGGATCACTGGGGCTATACACCTCCACCTCCTGGTGGGACCACCTGACGCACTCCTTCTCGGCCTTTCTAGTGGCCTCGCTGGGATTCATCGGAGTGGTCATCATCGACAAGTACGCCGACTCCATCTACCTACCCCCGAGGTTCCTTTCCTTCTTCATTTTCATGTTAACAATCGCCTTCGGCGTGATCTGGGAAATCTCGGAGTTCGCGAGCGACCAGCTCAGGGGCTCCACGATGCAGTATTCGCTCGACGATACCATGGTCGATCTGATGTTCGACATCGGCGGCGGGCTCGCCGTAGCGGTCATGGGTCCGTTCTATCTGCTGGGCACTTCTAAGGAACGTTTTCTACAGGAGATGAACATCGACGAGGCGATTTCCGAGATCAGGTCCAAGATTTGAACCGCTCATCTTTTCCCGTGAGAATTGATTGCCGGCCGCAGTAGTTGATTTATACAGGGTCATTCTACTAATCCCCTCGTCATGAGCGGAAAACCAGGCATCATACCCATGCTCGTCCTCAGAGGCCGCAGCCCGATAAGAAAGGAGTATTCTAACCGGGCGCTTTCGGAGTTCTCGAAGGAGCTCAGGGAGCGCGGATTCGAGTCAATATACATAGTGGACAGGGACGGGATCGAAAAAAACCGCCCGCAGCTGGATATCGTCCAGTCACTATCTGATGATTTCACGATCCTCTACGAGGGAGGCCCCAGGTCCAGCGCGAACATCATCGACATGATAATCGCGGGTGCCGAGGTCGCGTACCTGGGCACATCAACGCTCAGCTCTCTCGACGAGATCGAGCTCGCCCACGCGCTCACCGAAAACCTCGGATTGAAGATCGACTGGGATGACGGCGTTATTGGATACGGGGATGGGATCGAGGGCAGAGGCCTCGAGGACCTGCTAAGGGAGGCAGTCGATTTCGGGGCCACTGACATCGTCGTACCGTCTGCCATAATCGACAGGTCTATACTCGCGATCCCTGAAGAGATCATCCAGTTGCGCGCGCTGTACTCAGGGGATCCGCAGCGATTACCGGACAACCCGAGGATCGGCTCGGTGATAATCGACTATCAGGAAATCCCAGAGGGAACGAAATGACCTCCGAACTTTCGAAATGCCTTTCGATTCTGTTTCGACAGAAAGGAAAGGATGTGCTGAGCGAGAGGGAGTTCGTATATGCGGTGTCGATGGACCTGCATTGGTTTCCTCCCAAGGATGCCCAGAGGCTTCTCGAAATCTCTCTTAAGAAAGGTCTGCTCACGCTGAATCAGGGCCTTCTCTCTCCGGCGTTCGAGCTATCGGAGGATAGCATTCAGCTGGATTATCGGCCGCCCAAGCAGATGATCGCCGCTGCGGACACCGGAAAGACCCGAGGCGATAATTTGTTTCTGGAATTGGTCCGCAAGATCTCCGCGAGCTCGAAGCTTCCGAAAAAGGAAATCGTCTCCTCGATTAACCGAACGCAGGACAAGATGGGCGTGGACGCGGAGGTCGCCGCCCTCGTGATCGCCCGAGGTCTGGGTATCGAGATCGGGGAGGATATCGTGCGGGTTGAAGAAGAGATCCGATGCAGAAAGCAGTAGATGAAAATTGCCATCGGTCATCTTCGATTTTGTCAAATATTCACACCGACTGCAACAAGCTTAATACTGTATCCATTGCTATTATATCCGATAAACATGGAGGAGTGCTCCCTTTGAAGGATATCGACGAAGTCCCGGATCAGGAAGACAAGCTCAGGAGAGTACGGAGCTATGTACCAGGCTTCATGGGATACGGTTCCGAGGATAATATTAGGGATGCCGAGCGTTTGATGAGAATCCAGATATCTCAGAAGATCGCGCTTGCGAGGAGAGAGCTGGACGTTGCGAGGGAATCGATGCTCGAGGAGGGGTTGAGAGCCGAGGTCGACGAAATAGACGGCGTTATAAACATCCTCAGAAGGGTCGATGGCGAGATATGCCATTCGGATGCTGGGTACTGTAAATCGGATGGCACCCAAGGTCTCTCCCATAATGACATAGACAATCTCTACGAGTACGATGCGAGGTTGCTGGAGCACATGGGCACGATGCTGCGTCTTGCCGGGGAGATCCGGTCGAGCGCAATGGCCGGAGACATACCGATCTCGTTGAAGCTGTTGGACGACCTCCGCGGTGAGCTCAGTATTTTCGAGGAAATGTTCATCCGAAGGATGAGCGTGATCGGCCGCAGGTAGAGAGGCGCCGATCAAGAATCATTTCAACTTGATCAGGTCACCGAGAGTCACTCCCTGCGAGTACGCCCTTTTCTCGGGGCTCTTGACCTCTCCGATCTGCTCCTTCAGCGTAATGCCCAGCTCCTTCTCCAGCTTCTTAATGAGCTTGTCATCCGGCCGGAGAACGCCCTTCTCGAGGCTGTTTATTACCGATTGCTTCTCGTTAATGCGCGCAGCGAGCTCCTTCTGGGTCAAGTTCTTCGAATTTCGTGCCCTGATTATCCGAATCGAAAAATCTTCCACGAGCATTTCGGACATGCCCTGGCTATCGAACACATCCCGATAGGTTTTCCTCTTTTCCATCATCTGGATTCTGCTTGCAACGATCGGAGGAGTCTTTTTCTCCTCGGCCTTTTTCTTCACCTCGTCGCCGAACTTGGAGCATTTGGAGCAAACGCTCATGACCGTTCCCTCAATACGAATCTTTCGGGTTGACGGAACCTTCTGGCCACACATTTCGCATTGCATTTCGCTCACTCAGTAAACGATAAATAGCCCGACTTGGCTATATAGATTGTTGATTTACGAACAGATGCCAGAAGAGGTGTCCAGCTTTGGAAACTGAAGAAGCAACCGAATTGAACGAAGACACTATCGAGGAATATCTAAAGCGTATTTCTATGCTCGAGGAGCGCAACCTGGAGCTAGTCGAGGAGACGAGACGTGTCGAGGGCGAGAAGCGCTTCATCGAGGGCGAGCTCCTCAGGATACAGAAGGAGCTCAAGCGGCTTAAGGCGGAGCTGGAGAGGCTCAAGGCGCCCCCGCTCATCATCGGGCAGATAAAGGACGTACTGGCCGACGGGCGGGTGGTCGTAAAGAGCTCCACCGGGCCGGACTTCATCGTCAACATATCGGACTACGTGCCCAAGGAGAACATCGAGGTCGGGTCGAGAGTCGCGCTGAACAAGCAGACACTCGCGGTCATGGGCGTTCTGCCGCCCTCCCTGGATCCGATCGTTGTCGGAGCCGAGATAATCGACAAGCCAGACACATCATACGGGGACATAGGCGGGCTCGAGGAGAACGTCGTGGAGATCAGGGAGGCCATTGAGGACCCCCTGCTCAGGCCTGATCTTTACAAGAAGGTAGGCATTGAACCGCCGAAGGGGGTGCTTCTGGTCGGACCTCCGGGTACGGGTAAGACGCTCCTTGCCAAGGCGGTTGCTCATCAGACAAAGGCGACATTCATCAGGTTTGTCGGGTCTGAGCTCGTCCAGAAGTATATAGGTGAGGGGGCGAGGCTGGTCAGGGAGCTTTTCGACCTCGCGAGATTGAAGGCCCCCAGCATTGTATTCATTGACGAGCTAGACAGCATAGGGGCGAAGAGGCTCGACATGGCCACCTCCGGGGATCGAGAGGTGCAGAGGACCCTCATGCAGCTGCTCGCGGAGCTGGACGGTTTCAACCCGCTCGGAGACGTCAAGATCATCGGCGCCACCAACAGGCCGGACATACTCGATGAAGCCCTTCTCAGGCCCGGAAGATTCGACAGAATCATCGATATTCCGATCCCGAACAGCGATGGCAGGATTCAGATATTCAAGATACATACCAGGAAGATGAACATCGACGACTCCGTCGACGCCTCGGAGCTGTCCCACAAGACAGATAACGCGACCGGTGCTGAGATCAAGGCGATCTGCACAGAGGCCGGGATGTTCGCAATCAGGGACAACAGGGACACCGTCACACTCGTGGACTTCGAGAAGGCGATAATCAAGGTCATGCATCACGGAGACGAGATCAAGGGAATGGAATCCGGACCGATGTTCGCCTGAGACGGCTCTTCAACGGAACAAGAAACC
>Ga0129302_1000326_pt1 | contig 36088 bp, 41 predicted proteins | sample BlaSprsedimmetaG_FD_94476 | JGI IMG/M metagenome (GOLD analysis project Ga0129302, IMG submission 94476) | Hot spring sediment bacterial and archeal communities from California, USA to study Microbial Dark Matter (Phase II) - Blank Spring... | ecosystem: Environmental > Aquatic > Thermal springs...
TAGCACCTTCAAACCATGATTATGGGCAAGGTGTTACTGTACCCGAATTTTTGATAATTTACCCAAAAACCGTGTCAAGAACTTTTTTCAAAGAACGAAACTTTTTTGTGCTGAATAGTTACCTTTCTTTTTCTGAGACGGGGGACATTATGCCGTGCTTTTTCAGCCGGTGAATTCATGAGTGCCTGCGCTCAGTTTCTCTCTTCACGTTTTACAGTCTGTGATCCCCAATCGAAAATTCCTATTATTTAAAAAGACGAAAGAAAAAATGTATTTAAGGTTGACAAATCTGATTTTGGCCATATGATAATGGCATATGAAAAAGCGAGGAGAACAACCATTGGCCGATCTGTATAAATGTAAAAAGAGCAACTTTTTTATTGTAGATCCTTGTGACGACAAGACGTGTGAATGGTGGCTGAAGAACGAGATTTTCTGTAATTGTACATGGGTCGCCTGTAATTATGGACCATTCACTCTTGAAGAAGTTGGTGAAATGATGGGAGTTACCCGGGAGCGGATACGCCAGATCGAGGCAAAAGCCTTGAGGAAGCTTCAACACAAGAAAAGGAGAGATCAATTGCGAGATTTTGCCAAATCCGATTTTGATGAAGAATAAAGAATACCGAAGCAGAAACGGTATCGACTATGGATAGGCGGAAGGATTCCGTTATTTCTTCCGTTTTTTTAATGCTTCCAGAAATGTTTCCATATACTCTCTTCGTTCCGATCGTGAAAAAAGCAGTGCTGATATTTCGAATTCATGCTCAAGGGCGCTGTTCCTGTCCAGGCGAGGGACAATGTCGGAGATTCTCTTGACGGCTTCGAGGGCCTTGGCCGATCGCTTGGCAAGCTCCCGTGCTATTGTCTTCGCATCCTCCATATACTTCTCCGGGGAAACAACTTTGTTGGCAAGGCCGATCCTCAATGCCTCCTGTGCACCGATCGGTTCTCCAAGCATCGTTATTTCTTTTGCCTTGGCCATACCGACAATTCGCCTGAGGGGATCGAACAGCGGATTCAAACCAAACTTCAGCTCAGGGTGACCGAATATTGCCGTTTCCGAAGCGACAATCATGTCGCAAACCGTGGCAAGATTAAACCCGCCACCGAGTGCGATTCCTCCGACAGCCGCAATAACCGGTTTTTTAAAGCTGTATATTTTTTGAAGATATGAAATCATCGATGCAAAATAATCATCAATGTCTCCATCGGGCAGTGCCGCCATTTCCTTGATATCCATACCTGCGGAAAAAACATAATCTCCACCGGTAATAATAACCACCTTTACCGAATCGTCCCGCTCGAGCGTATGGAAACAATCCTCAAGCTCATGTCTCATTTCACGAGACAGGGCATTCATCTCATCGGGACGATTTAAGGTTACAATTGCGTATCCATCTTCTTTTGTCACGAGAATAGTATTGTAGTCCATTGTTCAGTGCATCGATACGGAGCGATCCTTTCCGATATTCGTCTCTTTGCAATCATGGATATGATCAGTATTGGAAAGTGTTAATTCTGGTAAATATACTGAATACCCGTTTGTTCGGTTCTCAGTTCCTCAACTACGGTACTAACCGCTTCCTGGAAGATATAACTGATAATCCCTTTTCGTTTTTTCTTGGGATAAACAACTTCAGGTTTTCCTTCTATTCCCGATAACTGTGCCGCCAGCTGTATGGTGTATTCCATATTCCCAAGATAATCGATGAGTCCCAAAGACAAAGCCTGCCTTCCGGTAAAAATCCTCCCATCGGCAATTGCTTCAATATCGGCTTTCGGTATTTTCCTGTTCAATGACACTACTTCGACAAACTGATTATAAATGTCATCGACGACTCCCTGAATCAATGATTTTTCATCTGAAGTCATCTCGCGGGTCGGCGAGCCCGTATCCTTATATTTGCCGCTCTTGATAATGGTAGATTTCAATCCTATTTTATCCAACAACTCTTTCATCTGCGGGAATTGGGCGATAACGCCGATACTTCCCGTAATCGTTCCCGGATTTGCTACGATTTTTTCTGCAGCACTGGCGATGTAGTATCCACCCGAGGCTGCCACAGCTCCCATGGAAACAAGCACGTTCTTATTCTTCTTAACTTCCAGGATCTTATCGTATACTTCTTGGGCGGGAACAACCGATCCCCCGGGAGAATCGATCCTTATCACGATTGCCTTGACATTGTTATCCCGATCATATTCTTCAAGCTGGTCGTTGATTTGACTGGATTCGTTGAGGACGCCCTTGATCATGACGACGCCGACTTTATCTTTCGACGAGAGGACACGTTTTTCACCGGTCAAGGAAGCGACGAAATAGGCGACGATCAGAAAAACCACTCCTATAAACAGCATAAGCAGGAGCCCATAAATAATTGGGTGTTTTCTCATTGACCGGAATCGTTCCTCTTATACATCCAGAATTTTGAGACCGGCAAGGGCCTTACCGAGATTGGATGAGACTTTTTCTCTGTTATTTACGTAATTTTTCATGGAAGATTCTTCGGATGTGGTCTCGTAATCTTTGATGCTCAATCCCAGTTTCCGATTCTTTGCATCGATATTTTTTACGATGGCAGTGATGGTTTCACCAATCGTATACATTTCCTTGGCCGATTTGACTCGTTTCTGGCTCAATTCCGAGACATGAACCAGACCCTCAATTCCTTCTTCAACCTCAACGAACACCCCGAAATCGGTAACATTAGTTACGTTTCCCGTTATAGCAGAACCGATAGCATATTTGATGCTTAACTCTTCCCATGGGTCGTTTTCAAGCTGTTTGATTCCCAGCGAAAACTTCTCGTTTTCAACGTCTACGTTCAATACGACCGCTTCAATTTCGTCACCCTTCTTGTAGAGTTCAGAAGGATGCTTTACCCGTTTTCTCCAGGAAATATCCGATACATGCACGAGACCGTCAATTTCATCATTTATTCCGACAAATATGCCGAAATCCGTAATGTTCCTTATTTTCCCTTTCACAATCATTCCGGACGGATATTGCTCTTTTAACGCTTCCCATGGATTAGGCATCGCCTGTTTGAATCCAAGAGATATCCGCTTATTCTCCGAATCTATCTCGAGGATCATAACCGATATGGTGTCTCCGATTGATACCACTTTGGAAGGGTGCTTCATCTTCTTTGTCCAGAACATTTCTGATATGTGCACGAGACCTTCGACACCCGGCTCCAACTCGACAAAAATTCCATAATCCATGATATTGACGACCTTTCCCTCAACAACTGAACCGATGGCATATTTATCGGTTATGGTGTGCCAGGGATTGTCAAACATCTGCTTCAGTCCCAGTGATACCCGTTCAGCCTCCTTGTCGAAGGATAATACCTTTACTCGCATCCGATCACCCCTCGAGAAGGATTCCGACGGGTGCTTTATTCTTCCCCATGACACATCCGTCACATGGAGTAAACCGTCTATTCCGCCAAGGTCTATAAACAGACCATAGTCGGTAATATTTTTTACGGTACCTTCAACAATTTTTCCTTCCTGCATACTCTCGAGGGTTTTCTTCTTTTCCGCAGTACGTTGCAGTTCCAATACGGATTTCCTTGAAAGAACAACGTTGCTTCGCTTTCTGTCATATTTTAGAATATGAAATTCAAGCGTCTGGCCTACATATTTATCGTAATCCCTTACCGGCCGAACATCCACCTGAGAGCCCGGCAGAAACGCCGTTATTCCGATATCGACGGAAAAACCACCCTTGACCCGCTCTATAATGCTTCCCTCAATGATGGATTTTTCGTCACAGGCATCTTTGATGTCATTCCAGACTTTTGATTTCACTGCTTTGAAACGGGAAAGAACCAGGCTGTCTTCTTTCTTCCTGTCCACCACCACCTCGATCTCATCACCTTCCACCACGGTCATGTTGCCGTCTTTGTCAAGCAATTCCTCAACTCTGACCTGCCCCTCTGTCTTATAGCCGACATCGACCATCACAACATCCTGATTTATCTGAACTACCCTGCCGATCAGTATTTCTCCGTACGGCACATCCTGCAGGCTTTGTTCATAGAGGTCGCCAAAACTCATAGCGTCTTCCATGTGGAAAACCTCATCATGGCTCCCCATGCTCACCGGTTGTGATTCACCTTCGATGGTTTTGTTTTCATTTTGTTCATCAACATTCTTGTTTTCTCCGTTAACCATTCAACGACTACCCCCTGACATTAATATAACTATCCTCGGATAGGGCAGGACTAACACAGTGATAATAAAATATCAAGCTAATTCCCGAAGAATGACACCCTCAACGACAGTCATTATGCACCGTTACCACAGCGCTCTTCAATGATCCGCTTCATCGTATCAACGACCTCATCTATGCTACGGTATGTAGTATCGATGATGACGGCATCCTCCGCCGCCCTGAGAGGAGCTATCGACCGTCCTGAATCCTGCTCGTCCCGAACCAGCAACCCCCTGTATATTTCTTCGAAGTCAACGCTTTCTCCTCGTTCGATGAGTTCGTCGTATCGACGTCTGGACCGTTCAATGACGTCGGCAACGAGATAGAATTTTATATCTGCTCGAGGAAAAACAACCGTTCCCATGTCACGTCCTTCAGCAACAATTCCACCTGCACTGCCCACTTCCCGCTGGATTGAAAGAAGGCTCTCCCGTACGATGGGAACGGCGGATATCCGTGAAGCAAGAAGGCCGATTTCCTCTGTTCTGATTTTATCCGTCACGTCGTCACCGTCTATGATGATCCTGAGTCCTCCATCACGTGTCTCGAGTGATATGACGATTTCATTACATAGTTTTGAAAGATGTGCCCCATCGCCCGGCATGATCTTTTCATTATGGGCACGATAAGCGACTGCACGATACAATGCACCGGTATCCAGATAAACATAGGATATTTTCTCTGCCAACGCTTTGCCGACGGTGCTTTTCCCCGAACCGGCAGGTCCGTCGATCGTAACAACAAGTTGATGATTCACGCTCAAATATCCGCTATCCTCGTTTCTATGCGGCTGACTACAGGTAATCTATATCTTATCATTTCAAAGGTCCATGCGGCGACAGCGACGCCGAGCACATCAAACCATACATCGACGATGGATGAATGTCTTCCCGGAACAAACGACTGATGCCATTCATCTGATATGGCGTATGTCAGGCCGATAACTACAGTTATCACCTTCGATCGTCTCGACACGGTCGTATGCGGCGAGGTCGTCACAACCCTCATCAGAAGATATCCCAGAATAAAGTACTCCACCGTATGAAGCAGCTTGTCATAATTAAAAATAAACGATAGTTTTTCCGGTTGTTTCGACAGCGATGACAGCAGGAAGATGATGCAGGCGTATATGACAAGCGGACCTATATAAAAAAGAAATCGTTTACCGGTAACAGTTCTCATTCCACAAAATAAATCGCACAGGAGGTTTTCCATCTGCACCGTGGCGACGCGCCTGTTGTATCGCTCAGTGTCTCTTTCACGGTTCTTTTTTATCCTGCTCACGACGCATCTCTATTATTCGTTGATAATACGGACCGTCTTCTCTCCACAACCAGCAACTGTTCAGAAGCAGAGATAAGTCAACCTCGGGAACTCTGACGTGCAATCCGCCTCTGTTCCTGCTGTAGTATGCCCATTGCCCCTGCACAGCGGCAGATCCCATGCTGATGATAAGATTTGCCATGTGAAGACACCCGGTTGTTCCACCGATTACTGTTCGTATCTTTTGAGTAAATCCCTTTCTTATCCGTATGCCGATAAGTTTCGTGACGATATCTTTAATTTCGCGACAGAGTTGGCTCGGAACAGATGCCATCTCAGCCTCGGCATCGGTAATTTCTATTTCGGGGAGCGATATGTTCATCCGTATAATAATGTGATGAATCGTACCGGGATCAATAAATTGCTTCGCGGAATAAAAATACGATGGGAAGAACCGATCATCCTTTAATATACCTTCAATCATGAGTCTATTTTTCCCGATTTCATATGTATTCACCGTTATATTTCTTGTGTGGATCAGGTCGTTTTTATCCACGGCAAACTCCTTACGTTGACATGACGCAATTTATAACACAGGGGTTATGCCTTAACAATAATATTTTACAAAGAAATATTCTTATGTAAGGCAGCATGAACATTGAATGCGGCTCCCACAGGACTATTTGATCATGAACTGATTTTCATCAATGAACAGCGGCGCGGTTCCACACGAGATCTGATCGGCCGGATATGAAACACTTCCGTTTACCTCCCAAACATGTCTTGATTATCCCGGTTAAAAACGTTACGATAGTTTCATTGTAACCGCAGGAGAGCCTTAAGCCGTGTTATTTTTCAACAAACCAAAAACCGTTTGCGCCCGTATACTGGTCATGGTCATACTGGGCACCGTATCGCTCCCGGGTTTTTCCCATGCATCGTTCACCGTACAGGATGAAAGAAAACTGGGGCAGGAATTCTACGAGAAACTTACGGCCAAAGATCTCCTGGTTAAGAATCCTCTAGTTTTTGACTACATTGATAAAATCGGGCGTCGCGTTCTTCAGCACGCCGATGACTCACCGTTCTCATTTACCTTCTCCGTCATTAAAAGTTCAGGAATCAACGCCTTCGCAACTCCCGGCGGATACATTTACGTCTATGAGGGGCTCATCAACCTGAGTGAAAACGAGGCACAACTGGCCGGTGTCATAGCTCACGAAATCGCTCATGCTACGTCGCGGCATATCGCCGACACCATAGAGAAATCCCAAAAAGTCAGCATGGCGACGCTCCTGGCAATTCTTGCCGGTGCCTTTCTCGGTGGAAGCGCCGAGGGAGCGGCAGCCATCACCAGTTTTTCCATGGCGGCGGCAACAAGTCTCAACCTGAAATACACACGGGATAATGAAGAGGAAGCCGACCGCAAAGGTATGCGTTACCTTACCGAATCGGGGTACGACGGGCAGGCAATGCTGGACTTTTTGAAAATCATGAGACAATTTGAATATTATTCGAATTCAGTACCCTCTTATTTCCTCACGCATCCCGGCACAGGCGACCGTATCAGATATCTTGACGGGCTGATCCAAACGACATACAAACAGAGAGGAAAGACCAATATTATCGGTGGACTCAACAGGATAAAGACGATCCTTGTTCTTAATCAAAGAAATCTCAGCGAGAACTTGAAATTTTTTCAAAATGCCCTTAAAGAACACCCCGGAGATACCGATTTCACATACGGACTGGCGGTAGTTCAGGGAAAACTGGGGCAAACCGACGAGGCACTGAAAAATTTCTCCATTGCGCTTCGTCAATCACAGGATGATGTCGATATTCTCCGAGACCTGGGGATACTCTACTTCAACCGGGGGAAAGTGATCGAAGCCCTAGAACCTCTCAAAAAGGCGTATCATATCAATCAAAACGATCCCGAAACGATTCTGTACCTCGGAAGATCCTACGAGATGATCGGCAGTAACTTCGAGGCTCTCGACTTATATGAGAAATTTCAGCGGGATAATCCCGACGATACGAATATTTACTACAACCTTGCCATGACCTATGGAAAAATAAATAAAACCGGAGAATCACACTATAATTTCGGGATTTACTTCAAAAAAATAAACAGGGTCAAAAGTGCTCTTTTTCACTTTAAAGCGGCGCAAAGCTATTTTCCATCCGGTACTGAAAAAGGCAACCGCATTCGGAGTGAAATCGACTTGCTCAATCAGCCGGTATCCCCTCGGGCTCAACCCCGACGTCCATAAGCTCATGTATCCCTTCCTCATGAAGAATCTCACTATCCGAACTGTCGTTCACGAAGCATCACTGCTATAATCAAAAAAACGATATTGTTAAAAATGCCGGAACACCACCATGGTTCTGGCCCTCCTAACAAGTGGAGTATTCTGACATTTTTCCTCCTTATCAGCCAATTCGGCGCTATCCTGTCTGACGTAGAGTATATAGTTGACATGACAAGCCTTTTTCTGGTATCGAAAGTGACATCATGCAGTCGGACCGAAAACAATCCGACGTTACACTGTCAGGAATAGGCCGTGTTTGATTCCGGATTGAAAAATCCGAGGCTCAGCCGGATACGAAAATATCACCACTGTCACCATACTGCACATGAAACACCGTATGAGAAATAAAAAGCCGATGTTATACATGCTTGTCATCGCATGGATTACCACATCCGCACTTTCAGGCCTGCTTTTTCCTGCGTGTGCCGCACTCGGGTCGACGGTGGAGCAGCATCAATCATTAATTCCCGAGGCTCTGATCAACTTGTCGGCCGACTATGCCATTCTTGTCGACAAGAAAGCACAAAGACTTTACGCATTTCAGCGAAACCATACGGGACTGGAAAAGGTTTTTGAGGCGCCGTGCTCTACCGGAAAAAACAGCGGTCCGAAGATGATCTCCGGGGACGGAAAAACACCAGAGGGAATCCTGTTCGCAACAAGGATATACAGCGTAAAGGAGCTTTCATCAACGTACGGAAGCATGGCCTTTCATCTCAACTATCCAAATCTTATGGACCGCAAGGAGGGTAGGAACGGCAATAATATATGGATTCACGGAACAAATAAAAAACTCCGTGCTTTCCAGTCAAACGGCTGCGTGACCCTTACAAACAAAGATATTCTCGATCTCTCGTCCTTCATAAAACTCGACGAAACGCCGATTATTATAAAGCATCATATCAAGTGGGTTCCGGAGGACACCCTGACCGCCCTTAAATCTGAAGTGGAATCGGTACTGCATGCATGGTGGGACGCATTTAAAAAAGACGAATTGCAGGAAATGAAACGTTTGTATGATTCAGAGGAATCAATGGATCACAACAACATAAAGGCCCTCGCGGAGAAACTTACGTCATGGAAGACTTCAGGGATTGAGGTCACATGTAACCCTGCAAACATTTCCATCCTGAACCACGACCGGTATACTGTCGTAACATTCGACCAATTGATCAGATACAGGAATCAATCCTGGCAGTGCGGGCATCGCAAACTTTTTTTGAAGAAACATGATGACAGGTGGAACATCGCCGGTGACAAACTTCATTCCGCCGATGTGGACGAAACATTCACTGCCAGACTTGAAGCGATCGATACGGCCATCGTAACCTGGGAAACAATAGAAGAGTTCATTAAACAATGGATAAACAGCTGGCAGTCCGGTGACATGCAATCGTACCGCTCATATTACGCACCGGATTTCAAGGGATACGGGATGAATCTGACACAATGGATACAATATAAAACCGGTCTGATCGGCGTAAATAAAGATCTATGCATCACTATGGAGAATCTGAACGTCATTCCACGATCAACAACGGTAACGGCCACGTTCACCCAGCGGTATGAATCGACGGGATACAGCGACATCGGCGTAAAAAAACTGCGGCTTAAAATGATTAATAATAACTGGAAGATTGACAGGGAATCATGGAAAGCCTTTTAAGGAAGAATCCACGGGAAACAATGCAGAGATGAATACCGATAAAAAATCTAAGAGTTGGACTATTCTGGTTATCGGAGACCAGCAACAACTGGGGTCCTACGAAGTCAAAAAAAGCGCTCTCCGTGTTGCCGTAATCAGCATCATCGGTGTGGTCCTGATCATTGCAGGATATCTCTGGTTTCAGAATTCAGCTCACCTGAGACTGCAGGATGATCTGCGAAAGAAGCTTGAAGCCGGGAAACAATCCATTGAAACGGTTAAGCTGGAAAACGACGCCATGGCGGATAAACTCAAAGAGTTGGAGAATGCGCTCGCAACAGCCTTCAAGGAATCAACAGTTGAGAAAGGAGAAGCCCCCATCACGTCAACCGATGATTTCAATAGAATGTCCGTGGAAAATTTTGAAATCAACCGAGACAAATCATCAAATTCACTTCGTTTCAAATTTCTCCTGCGAAACACTATTTCTTATAACAATCCTATTTCCGGTTATGTTTTCATCGTTCTCAAACCACAGTATCTCGATGTTTCTACTTGGCACTGTTATCCGAATACGGTGCTTGCAGACGGGAAACCTCAAAACATCAACAGCGGAGAATCCTTCACTGTCGCCCGATTCAAAACTATCAGGGGGATGTTCACAACGCCGCCGAAGCCGGAGGAACAATACTTTATTTCAATATGGGTATTCTCAAACAGCGGTGAACTCATGATGATAAAAGATTTCTATATACGGGACGATGAAGGGAAAATGAATGAATCATAAATTACACGGCATCATAAAAGCAGTCATTGACATGGGCGTACCTGCAGCAACAATCGTTTTGTCACTGCTCATCGTGCTGGCGGGATTGGTCATTCCCGCATTTTGCAAAAACACATATCAGAATTTTTTTGCAGGAACAGACCATGAATTGAATGTTTACAGGATTAACGGCAAGATGCCCGGTGCAACCATCCTCATAATCGGCGGAATTCAGGGAGACGAACCGGGCGGGTTTCTTTCAGCCGACCTGTACGCCGATATGCGACTGGAAAAAGGAAATCTCATCGTCGTCCCCAGGGCGAATTTCTATTCCATTCTCCTGAACCGGCGTCTGGTTAATGAAGACATGAATCGAAAGTTCACTGAAACATCGGAACTAAACTTCGAAACTCAGGTCGTCACCATTCTCAAGGATCTCATTGCTGAAAGTGATTGCCTTTTAAATCTCCATGATGGTTCGGGATTTTATTCCGAGACCTGGGAGAGCGAACAAAGAAACCCCCTGCGGTTCGGACAGTCCATTATCGCCGACTGCGAAGAGTATCACGATCCGAAAAGCGGGACTGTGATAAAGCTTGGTGAAATGGCACGGAACATCGCCGAGGTAATCAACAAAAGCATCGATAACCCGGAGATCTTTTTCAGTTTTAACAACCACAGGACGAATGAGCAGACAACCCTTCATGCCGAACAGCGAAAGTCGGCAACCTATTACGCACTCTTCACATGCGGCATTCCGGCCTTCGGAATTGAAACAAGCAAGGCGCTCCCCATCGAAACAAGAATTAACCATCACAAACTGGCGGTCAACGCATTTATGAAAATATTCGATATCACGCCGGAGGTGCCCGGCATGACGGTGGAAAAACCGATCGTAAAATATATCGTTGCACGAGTTAACGATCAGGCACCGATTGTCATAGGTGACGGTGAAACATTGAATATCGTGCCGGGTGACACGGTGAAGATAACACACGTCGAGGGCAATTACGAAAGAGGGTACACCGTCGATATAGAGGAACACGGATCAATCAATGACGTGAACAAACCCTTCTCAATCACCAAACCGACCCGTGTCATCGTACGCAAAGACAACAATATCTGTGGAAATATCTCTATCTTTCTCAAGGGCACCAACAAGTCGATACACACCATAACGAAAAGCCCTCGAGTCGTCTATTTCAAATGCAGAATCAACCGCAAGGAATATCATTTTCCCAACGGAGCCCATGTGGACATACTGAAGGGAGATCAGATTGAATTGGTTGACGTGTATACCATCCCCGAATCATGTCCCGGAGTGGTTGTCAATCTCAAGGGATATGTTCCCCCGGGTCCCGTGAATACCGGTGAGGACCGTGGATGGATCGTCGACACCGAAAAAGACCTCTGGAAGCGATATTCCTTATACAATAAAGGGCGGATTTATCAGGTCGTCGTTTTGAAAGATGACAAGCACGTGATCGGCCGTCTGTTCTTTGATATGAATGAACCATCCTTTCACTACATCGTCTTTCAGCTCAACGACGGCATCAAGCGATGCTTCTTACCCGACGATACGATTTCCATACAACAGGATGAGTCGATCAAGCTTATTGATGTAAAGACCAACGTCCCGTACAATTTCAACGTAAGCACATCGCTTACCGGAAGCGATTTCTCCGTGCCGTTTGGAATTGGGAGCGAAATCGATGGAAAAAACATACAACAGAAAGGAAACTCTTGCGACATTGTCATTTCCCGGGGAAGTTTAAAAATGGGCCGGTTATCGCTTAACGTGACGAGTGAGGGTCTGGCCTGCTCCGATCAGAATATACGGCAGTAAACCGCAAAATCAACAACGAGGGTTAACCACTTGAAAGCAAGCCCCAGAACCATTTCGATCATTAATAAAGGCTGTCACCTTGAAGGTAATTTTGATTTTAAGGGATATCTTATTGTAGCGGGAACGCTTAAGGGCACACTGAATGCAGATACGGTTATAACGGAAGAAGGAAGTACGATAACAGCGACTATCACCTCCACATTTCTGACCGTTGCAGGTGCCTTCCGCGGAGAGATCACCACGACCGATACCCTGACCCTTCTGAAGACATCTGATGTCAGCGCCTGTATACGGTGCGGCAAGCTCATCATCGAAGAAGGATGCACCGTAAATGGTAAAATCTGCGCTCTCCCCCGCCGATCATAACCGTATGAAACGCCGCAGATGGAACTCCTCAACAGCTTTTGAATGCGTGGCAGTGTTTTTCACGAGTGAACTTGTATATTTTTCGAATTATATATATGATACGCTCCACTTTCTGCATGCCGATACTCCCGTTTTCGGTGTAATTGATCTGTGTCAGTGCGTATCGCCGCATGCCGTGAAGGTAAGAATGATGAAGATGGTGTTGATTTAAAGCCATCGGTGGTGCGGTCATTAGAAATTTACATGGATATGCGGGAGGGGACTCTGTCTTTCCGGACACCCCGGAAGGAACATTGTTCCTTTTTTATTTTCAACAGGCTGCGGCCGTATGAAATGCTTTGTTCGAGAGGGTCAACAAAACGATAACCCATGATGTTGCAATGTTCACCGGGATTGTGGTCATGAAGTCGTCTCTGTTCGACTGTCCGACACTTCCTCGACGATGTTTCGATCATTGACGGTCTTACCGTGGCAACAAACCGTCGGAAGGCTGTTTAAAGCGTATCACCATGACATTATTCACAGACATACAGTGATAAAATTACCGAAATCCTGGAGAGACATGGAAATGGAAATTCATAAACCGAACATGGAGTATCGTGCATTGTCTCCGGCTTTTGCCATGGGTTCCCGGCCTTTGAGCTTTAACATCTGCGGCTTTGTCGCACTCGGTGCGCTTCACGGCTGTCCCCGTGAAAACGGGGGAAGAGGAGGGAGAACGCCGAAGATATGCGTTTTTCAATAGCATTACGGGAATTGACCAAAAGAGGTACGCACACACCGTGAAAAGAATTCTGGTTGTTGACCCCGAACATGATTCACGCCTTACGTCGACAGCTCTCCTCAGACAAGGGGGCTATGAGGTTCACGATATACCTGACGAGTCCGGTGCATTTCAACTTTTGCATGATTACAGCTATGATCTCATCATAACCGACCTGAGCCGACCGCAGTGTGAATGTGATAGTGCTGTTCTCAAGTGGATACAAGAAAACGCACCTCAAACGGCGGTCATTATTCTGACATCCCACGGTTCAATCGATTGCGTCGTCAAAACAATTCAAATGGGGGCAACGGATTATATACTTAAACCCGGGAGCGATGATGAATTTCTCAAAAAGGTTGAAGGAGCGATACAAAAAACATCAAAACATCACAGCATCCCATCGCGGAAAGAACCGTACAGGATACATGACATCGTGGGAATCTCACGGAGTATGGAACGAATCATCGAAATGGCCCTGAAGATTTCCCATATAGGCAGCAACGTTCTGATCTACGGAGAGAGTGGAACAGGCAAGGAACTCGTCGCGAAAGCCATTCATTATCATGGACGGACGGAAGATGAACGTCCTTTCGTTGCAATCAATTCTGCGGCCATACCGGACCATATTCTGGAAAGTGAACTCTTCGGCTATGCAAAAGGGGCATTTACCGGCGCGGTACGTGACAAGAAGGGGTTGCTTGAGGAAGCTAATGGCGGAACGCTTTTTCTCGATGAAATCGGAGACGCATCACCGCAGTTTCAATCAAAACTTCTCAGGGTCATTGAGGAACAGAAAATGCGTCGCGTCGGCGACACACGTGCAAGGAAGATAAACGTTCGATTCATCGCGGCGACAAATAAGAATATCGTTTCCATGGTTTCAGAGGGAACATTTCGCGCTGATCTATACTACCGGCTCGGAATCGTTGAAATCAGCATCCCTCCGCTGAAAAACAGGAAGGAAGATATCTATCCGTTGATCACCCATTTTCTCCACGATATTTCAAAACGGCTCGGAAAAAAAATCAAAGGTATTTCCGACGAAACGGTGCAGGTTCTTCTCGCATATGACTGGCCCGGAAATGTGAGAGAACTTAAGAACTCCATTGAACGTGCAGTAGCTCTTTCAGGTAACAAAACCCTCGAACCGGAAGATTTCCCCATTATTAATTCGGCATACCACGACTCTCTTTTTTCAGGACACGAGGACGAAGTTATCCCCCTCAAAGAAATCGAAAAGAGATATCTCCTTAAAATCATGAAAAAATACAGCTACAATCAGAAACTTGTCGCTAAGAAACTGGGCATCGGCTACACAACACTGTGGAGAAAGCTCAAAGAAATAGAAAACGACATGTAAATATCTTTCAAAATGAAATCCGACGATTTCATTTTGAAATACATATTACCATCTTCACCTCATTTTTTTCATATCAATCCCCCGTGGATGTTTCTACAAATGATAGCTTTGAATATTTATAGTTATCGTGTATTCAACATGTTATCTCTTCCCCCGCACCCCAAAAGATAGTTCCGGCAACAAAAACGGTCACGGTGGTATCCTTTTTGCGTTAGTAGTTAATAAACATTGTAAGGATGCATATCTGTGGCACCATCATTATCACTTTTTGTCTATACACTTCTGGTCGTGGGAACCGCTGTTGCGATTATTCTTCTTTCCCATTTTCTCGGAAAGCGCCCCCTTACCGACGAGAAAACAATCCCCTATGAATGCGGCATGGATCCCCTGGATACTCGGAAACACCGGTTTTCCATCAAATACTACATCGTGGCTCTTCTTTTTGTCATTTTCGATGTTGAAATTGTTTTTATCTATCTCTGGGCCATCTCGGTGCGGGACATGGGGCTGTTCGGACTCCTTGAAATGTTCATCTTCGTCGGGATTCTGCTCGTAGCGTTTGTCTATGCATGGATAAAGGGGGGACTGACATGGGAATCATAAAACTCGACAATGCCAACATCATACAGACCAATCTCGACAGGCTTGTCAAATGGTCCCGAAAAAACTCCCTCTGGCCACTCACGTTCGGGCTGGCCTGTTGTGCCATTGAGATGATTTCAACGGCGGCCGCCCGTTACGACATTGCCCGCTTCGGAATGGAAGTATTCCGGCCGTCACCTCGACAGGCAGACGTCATGATCGTTGCCGGTACGGTTACCAAGAAAATGGCCCCCGCTGTTAAACGTCTCTACGAACAAATGGCCGAACCGAAATGGGTCGTAGCCATGGGCGCATGTGCATGCTCGGGAGGAATCTTTCCGACCTATGCAGTTGTTCAGGGAATCGATTCAATTCTTCCGGTTGATATTTACATTCCGGGATGTCCCGTCCGTCCCGAGGCGCTACTGGACGGCCTGATGAAACTGCAAAGCAGAATTGCCCAGGAACAGTGATTTTTATGGATATAGATATACTCAGAAAACAATTTGGAAACGGCATTCTCGATATTAGTTATTTCAGAGGTGAATGTACCGTTACGGTCGACAAAGAAATCATCGTCCCTGTATGCCGGTTTCTCAAAGAAACTGAGGGCCTGGCCTTCGATTTTCTTTCCGATTGTTGTGGTGTTGATCGTTTATCTGACCGTCCCCGTTTCTGGGTTGTTTATCACCTCTATTCAACGGCCTATAATCACCGGTTAAGACTTAAAGCAGCAGTAAACGATGACAATCCCGTCATCGACTCGGTCGTATCGGTCTGGCCGACAGCGGATTGGCATGAAAGGGAATGTTTCGATATGTTCGGCATCACCTTTTCCAATCATCCGGACATGAGACGAATTCTCATGGCCCACGACTTTGAGGGACATCCCCTGAGAAAAGATTTTCCATTGGAGGGACGATAGAACACATGTCGGCAGAAACAATGGCCGTAAATCTCGGCCCGCAACATCCCAGCACCCATGGAGTTCTTCGAGTCATGCTCGAACTCGACGGGGAAATCGTCGTTAATGCAAAACCTGACATCGGATTTCTCCATCGCGGGATCGAAAAACTGGCTGAATACCGGACATATCATCAGATTATTATCCTTACCGACCGTCTGGATTATCTCGCCGCCATGAGCAACAATCTGGCCTATGTCCTTACGGTGGAAAAACTTCTGGAGATTGAAATACCCAAACGAGCGCAGTATATCAGGATTATTCTTGCAGAACTGCAGCGCATCGCAAGTCATCTCTTCTGGCTGGGCACTCATGCCCACGATCTGGGTGCCATGACTCCTCTCTTCTATACACTCCGGGAACGGGAGACAATCATGGATATTTTCGATGCCGTTGCGGGATCACGACTGACTCCCGGATTTATGAGAATCGGCGGTCTCGCTGCCGAGGTGGACAGGGAGATACTGCATCGAATCGACACGTTCGCCCGGTACCTTCCCGACAGAATTGACGAATACGAATCACTTTTAACGGACAACCCTATCTGGAAATCGAGAACACAGGGCGTTGGAATTCTTACCATCGATGAATGCATTGAACTGGGGGTATCGGGCCCCCTCCTTCGGGCATCAGGCCACGGACGAGACATTCGAAAAACAGAGCCCTATTCATCTTACAAAGATTTTGATTTCAACATCCCGACAGGCACACGGGGAGACGTATATGACCGCTTCCTCGTCCGGCTGGCTGAAATGAGAGAGAGTGCGCGGATCGTTCAACAGGCAGTTCAGAATCTTCCCGACGGACCTCATATCATTCGAAAGGCACCGGGTGTTCTTCCCGACCGAGATGCTCTTGATACGGACATCTATGCCATGATTAGACACTTTCACCTGATTACGGAAGGTGTGAAACCACCCATTGGGGAAGTGTACCATTGTATCGAATCCCCGCGGGGCGAACTCGGCTTTTACCTCGTAAGTGATGGAAGCAGCAACCCATGTCGCCTACGGGTTCGCCCCCCCTCCTTTGTCAATCTCCAGAGCCTTGTCAAGATGGTGAAGGGTAAGATTCTTTCCGACGCTATTGCGGCAATATCCACTATCGATATTGTCCTGGCCGAGGTTGATCGATGAATCACATGAACGGCAACTGTCCTAAATTATACGAAGAAAGAGGATATGCAATGAAACATGAACTGCTGATGGAATTCACAGATAAACAGATAGAACAGGTCGATGAGTTAATCAGGAAATACCGCACAATTCCCGGTTCACTCCTTGTCGTTCTGGAGGAAGTACAGAAAGTCTGCACCTATCTCCCCATGTGCCTCCAGCGTTACGTAGCAGAAAATATGAACATTTCCCCCAGCACGGTACACGGCGTCGTCACCTTTTATTCATATTTTTCAACCGTCCCAAAAGGGCGAAGAGTTATTAAAGTCTGCAGCGGAACGGCGTGTTATGTAAAACGTTCCCAGGACATAACCAATTCACTGCAGCAACACCTTCATATCAAGGATGGAGAAGTAACGGAGGACGGCGAGTACTCACTGGAAGAGGTACGCTGTCTCGGAGCGTGCGGTCTTGCCCCCGTTGTCATGATCGGGGCGGATACCTTCGGATTGGTCGACCCTGAAAAAGCGGAAGAAATCTTATTGAAAGATAAAGTGGAGGAAAGTCATGTCGGGTGAAGAACTGAACAAAATTAAAGGTAACTATATCGAAGAACGAATGAAGGAAGCCGATCATGGTGTGGTCACGGTACTGGTTCACATGGGAACCTGCGGCATTTCCGCAGGCGCCACGAAGATATTCTCGGCACTTCAACAGGAAATTGATCGATTGTCACTCAACAATATCAGGCTCAAAACTACAGGCTGTGCCGGCCTGTGCAGTCAGGAACCGATGATTACTGTGGAAGTTCCGGGGCAGCCTGCCGTCCGATATGGAACACTCAATGCCAAAAAAGTAATTGAAATCTTCTACAGTCATGTCCTGGGAGGTCATGTACGCTCGGAACACGCCATCAGCACCGGCCTGGAAAAACCACAGAAACGAGTCATAGGAGCGTAAGGTGATTTCAACCGTTGGCACCATAGCATATTGTTCCAATAAAAAATGTAAGTACAGGAGTGATTTCGACATGAAGCGATTGCTGTCGGAAGCTCTTGCCGAATTGGGATATGGCGGCCGGATATCCCTGGTCGAGACGGATTGTCTCGTATCCTGCCGCCAGGGTCCCTCCATGATGTTTCTCCCCGGTGGGAAAGTTTATCAGATCCTGACCACGGAAAATTTCACCCAGATCGTGGGAGATCTGATTCATAAAACGGAACATCCGTCGTCTCCCCTTTTTAACGCGCCGCAGACGGAAGAAGAAATACCAGACATCGAGGACATCGATTTCTTCAGACAGCAGCAACTGATTGTCTTGAGAAACCGAGGACATATCGATGCCGAAAGCATTGAGGAATACATTGCTCATGATGGATACGGTGCGCTGCATGCGGCGCTGACAACCTTGACCCCCGAGGCGGTTATCGAAACAATCAAGGACTCAGGTCTTCGCGGCCGAGGTGGCGCCGGATTCCCAACAGGCCTCAAATGGGAAGAAACGGCCAAGTATGATCGTCATACCAAATATGTTATCTGCAACGGCGATGAGGGCGACCCCGGAGCCTTTATGGATCGAAGCATTATGGAATCGGATCCTCATGCAGTAATTGAAGGAATGATCATATGCGGTTATGCCACGGGTTCGACTGAAGGATATATTTATGTCCGGGCCGAATATCCTTTGGCCATCACCATGCTCCAGAAAGCCATCGATACCGCGCGGGATCGGGGATTGCTGGGTCGGAACATCATGGGATCGGAATTCGATTTCGACATTCATATCTATCCGGGCGCCGGAGCATTTGTCTGCGGTGAATCGACGGCCCTCATGTTTTCAATTCAAGGAAAACGCGGAATGCCGCGAATCAAACCACCACGGTCATCTGAAGCGGGTCTTTGGGGACAGCCGACCTGTCTGAACAACGTGGAGACCTTTGCCAACATTCCCCGGATTATCCTGAACGGCGCCGATTGGTTCAAGGCAATCGGCACCGAAGACAGCACGGGAACCAAGGTATTTTCTCTCACCGGGGCCGTCAAAAACGTCGGCCTTGTGGAAGTGCCCATGGGAACCGATCTGAAGACATTAATTTTCGATATCGGTGGCGGCATAAGAGGAAACGGAAAATTTAAAGCGGTTCAGCTCGGCGGACCATCCGGTGGCTGCCTCACAGAGCAGCATCTGAACATCCCCGTTACGTTTGACTCACTCCAGTCTGAAGGGGCCATGATGGGGTCCGGCGGGGTCGTTGTCATGGACGATACGAACTGCATGGTTGATGTGGCCCGTTTTTTCACTCAGTTCTGCGTCGACGAATCGTGCGGCAAATGCGTTCCCTGCCGCACCGGCCTTACGGTTATGCTTGAAATCCTTGACAGGATTGTTACCGGCGAGGGCAAACCTGAAGACCTTGAGGAACTGGAATACCTGGCAAATCATATCGCCGCCACATCACACTGCGGTTTGGGGCAGGCTGCACCGAATCCCGTTCTGAGCACGTTGCGGTATTTCCGCCATGAATATGAAGCTCATATTGTTGAAAAGCGCTGTCCCGCCCTGGTCTGTACAAATCTGATTCGGTTCGACATCGATGAAAATGCCTGCAAGCGATGCGGACTCTGCGCACGGGTATGCCCCGCCGATGCTATCGTTTGGGAAAAGAAAGCACTGCCTGTTTTAATAAAAGACAAATGCATCCGATGCAAATCCTGCATCAGGGTGTGTAAATTCGGAGCGATTTCGTAACGACATTTAAACGGAAACATTATGATGATATCTTTAATAGTTGATGGAAAGGAAGTTCAGGTAGAACGGGGCGCAACGATTCTTGATGCCGCCCGGAAAGCCGGAGTGTACATCCCCACACTGTGTCACGACAGCAGGATAACACCTTACGGGTCATGCAGAATGTGTGTCGTGGAGGATCGAAACCGCCGGGGACGGCTTATCCCGTCATGTTTTACACCGGCACGAAACGGCATGGACATCATCACGGAAACGCCGGAAATCACTGCCGCACGAAGGACCCAGCTTCAGCTCATACTGACCAACCATCCTCTCGACTGTCCCGTATGCGACAAAGCAGGCGAATGTGCTCTTCAGGATCTTGTCATACGGTACGATATAGCGGAATCTCCGTATCGCATTCCAAAGAAAGATCGTGGTGTCGACCTAGTCTCCCCGCTGATTGAACGTAATATGAACCGCTGTATACTTTGCGGGCGTTGTGTCAGAATCTGTAACGAGCTTCAAGGAACCCATGAGATCGATTTCATACATCGCGGAATGGAAACAACTATCGGTACCGACGGCAACCGTCCGCTGGACTGTGACTTCTGCGGGCAGTGCATTTCCACCTGCCCGGTAGGCGCATTGACCGACACCATGTTCAAGGATACTACCCGTGTCTGGAAACTGGAACAGAACGAAACCGCATGCAGTCACTGCGGTCTGGCGTGCCCCATCGTTCTCAATACGGAGAACAGTGAAATCCGGCGCGTGACTCCTCCCGTTTCCGACCAGGGTGACATCGGAAATCTCTGCGTCAGAGGTCGCTTCGGCTGGGTATCCTATGCTCCTCCCGGCCGGCTCTCCACACCCCGCATCACGGTAAACGGTAAGCAGCAACAAGCATCATGGCCGGATGCGATCAATATGGCTGCACAATCTTTAAACAGGATTATTGATGAATACGGCGGCGATGCGTGTGCCGTCCTGTCATCGGACGCCTGGACGACCGAAGAAGCATATGCCTACCAGAAATGGTGCCGAAAGATCCTTGGCACGCACACCATGGGATCAATCGCTGCCGAGGGATACCGTCAGATTGTCACAATACTCGTGGAGCAACTCGGAGAAACCTGGAACAAAGGAACACTTGCGGATTTCGAAAACGCCGATGCTATTGTCGTTATCGGCGGTGGTGCCGCCGAACTCCATCCGGTTTTGAAACCGATGATCAACTCCTTTCTAAAAGGAAACGAAAAGGAACTGGTTGTTATCTCATCGTGGAGAGATTTCTTTATCGAACGGGCAACCCTTCCTATCGAAATTAATCCCGAATTGCGAGAGACATTCTTCTCAGCGCTGAGAGAAGCTCTTCTGGGAAAAACAAAACACCACCGGTCCGATGTCAACGACTTCGGTATTGACTGTTCCGCTCTTGCACAATTCGTTTCGTTGTTGCATCAGGACAAAAATATTTTCCTGCTTATTGTACCCTATCTATTCGGCGACAATGAACAGCTCGGTCAGCTGGCTGCCTGCCTCAGCAGTCGGGTTAAGGCCATTCTGCCCCTTGGGGGACAGTTCAACAGCCGGGGAGCCTTGTTTCATGCCGGATTCTCACCGATACTGCAACCCGGGGGAGTACCCGCTCACGGTTCTCAGCGAGGAATCGCTCATGCCGATGAACTGTTCAAGGCAATAGAGGACGGCGTGATACGCGCCCTGTACATCCTTGGCGATGATCCCCTGGAGGAGTACCCCGATCCGGAACGAATCAAGAAACTTCTCGAGAAACTGGATCTCCTTATCTATCAGAGTCCCTACGAAGGCGCTGTCGCATCAATGGCTCATATAGTCCTCCCTTCGGCGACGGTCCCGGAAAAAGAAGGAAGCGTTGTATCATTGTTCGGGGAGTCGAAAAACCTTCGTTCCATTCTGCCCATGCCCGACGGTACCAAAAGTGATCTCCGAATCCTTCAGGAACTTGTCAAAGCAATGAAACATGTCGGCACTCCCTACAGGGAAGAGATTATTTGTCGCGAACTTACCGAACTGAAAAGTGATCCTGTTGCCGGTGAGACGGCTTCGCAATCTCAGGATGCTCACTTGGAATTCACATGGAAGGAAGAAACAATCAACAGAAAATCGCAGGATTATCCCCTTACGATGATCCCGATCCCGTCACTTTTCGGAGACGGTATGGTTTCAAGAAACAGTCCCCAACTTAACGAACTTCGAAACGGTATCAGTATTCTGATGAACCCTGATGATTTCGAGGAACGATCCTTCAAAAAGAAAGACATGGTGCGCATCACGACGCCCTTCGGATCGGCCCGGGGCAGCGTCGACTATTCGCTTAACGTTCGAAAGGGAACAATTCTGACGGCCAACATTACAGGAAATGCAGAAGGACTTTCACTTTTCAGAGAACACAGCCGGATCGTGCCGGCCAAACTTACAAGGATTGAAGATCATGATTGTTAACATCATCGGAGAGTTGCTCAAAATCATTATCATCTTCTCGGTCATAATGGGAATTGTGGCCTATATGACGCTCATGGAACGACGTTTCCTGGGATTCTTTCAGCTACGCCTGGGGCCCAACCGTGTCGGTCCCGGGGGGCTCCTGCAGCCCATTGCAGACGGCATCAAATTGCTCTTCAAAGAGGATATGACGGTCCTTCACGCCCGTTCATTTTACTTCATACTCGCCCCGATCATATCGTTTGTTGCAGTCCTCCTCTGCTTTGCCGTTATTCCATTCTCCGGCACGATGTATATCACCGATTTATCCGTGGCGGTCCTCTATCTCATGGCCATTTCATCCGCCGGAGTTTACGGCGTTCTGTTGGGAGGCTGGTCATCGAACAATAAATATTCAACACTCGGAGCATACAGGGCGGCAGCTCAGATGATCAGTTATGAGATACCCATGGCCCTGGCCCTGGCAGGAGTCCTCATTCTAAGCGGCTCCATGAGTCTCGTGGATATCGTGAATGCACAGAAGGGACTGTGGTATATCGTTATGCAGCCGGTGGGCTTTCTGATTTTTTTCATTGCCGTCTCGGCGGAGACAAACCGCACCCCCTTCGATTTCCTTGAATGTGAAAACGAACTCGTCGCCGGGTACCAGACTGAATATTCATCCATGAAATTCGGAATGTTTTACATGGCGGAATACGCCCATATTCTCTTGGCGTCTTGTCTCATTACCGTCTTTTTTCTCGGGGGCTGGAACGGACCGGTGTTGCCCGCTCTGGTTTGGTTTTTTGCCAAGGTTTTCGCTGTCTTCTTTCTTTTCGTATGGATCAGGGCCACCTATCCAAGACTGCGATACGATCAGCTTATGGCCTTCTCCTGGAAGTTCCTGCTCCCGCTTGCTTTTTTAAATCTCATGATATCGGCCGTACTGGTCGTTGCCCTGCACTAAAATCAGAGGGAGAAACGATGATTAAACCATTACTTGACGGTTTGAAAACAACGCTGAATCACTTTTTCAGGAAGCCGATTACACTTCAATACCCTGAAGAAAAATGGTCGCCTCCTGAGAGGTTCAGGGGTCAGCCCGTTCTTATCCGCAATGATGAAGGGGAACCACGATGTGTAGCCTGCGGACTCTGTGAAAAGATCTGTCCCTGCGGCTGTATAACCGTCCATCCTCACACAGGAGCCGATGGCCGCCGTCAACTGAAAAGATACACTATCGACCTCCTTCGGTGCTGTTTCTGCGGTCTCTGCGTGGAGTCCTGTCCCATGGCAGCGATTAAGATGAGCTCCCGCTATGAACTGGCTAACGACCGTAAGGAAGCGTGTGTCCTCCATGAACAGGATCTCATGGAAAAGATCGGCCCAGTCAGCGATGTGAGCGGCTGATACATTATTATTAGTTATAAAGGATATTTCATGGAAGCAATAACACAACAGATAATATTTTGGATATTAGGCATTACCACCATTACGGCGGCCATCGGAGTCATCGCGGCATCAAATACAATCAACAGCGTCATGTCTCTCCTGGTGGTTATGCTTGCCGCAGCGGGATTCTATATGCTCATGGGCGCACCGGTAGTTGCCCTTTTTCAGATTATTATCTATGTCGGAGCCGTCCTTGTACTGTTCCTCTTTATCATTATGCTGCTGAATCCTGATGCAACGGGACTTTCGATGTCTCGAAAGCTCTCCGTATGGATGGCCGGCATCGTATCCGTCGGCATGACGGTTGTCATTGGATGGATTTTCTGGCAATCGGCAACGCAGACAAATATGCAGAATGTTATGAAGAACCACGTATGCTCGTGCACGATTCACGATATCTCCGTAGTCCTTTTCAGCCGCCACCTGCTTATCTTTGAATTAACTTCTCTCCTTCTTCTGGTGGCGGCTGTCGGGGCTCTTCTCATGACTAAAAAGACTCGGGAGGATCGGTCATAATGGGCATATATCATTTTTTTGCGATAGGAATTATTCTGTTTTCAATCGGATTGATCGGATTCATCCTTCGAAACAATGTGATCATTATCCTCATGTCGGTGGAATTGATGCTGAATGCCGTCAACCTGCTCTTCGTTGCATTCTCCCGGTATTTGTATGCAAATCCCGATGGTCAGATTTATGTCTTCATCATCATGACCGTCGCAGCCGCCGAAGTGGCCGTGGGACTCGCCATCATCGTTGCTCTGTACCGGCGGTTTGCCACGCTTGACGTGAGTAAAATCAATCAACTGAAAGGGTAAACAATGACCATGTCTGGTATGTCTCTCTATTTCCTGCCATTAGCACCTGCTCTTGGTGTTCTCATCAACGGACTGGCAGGAAAGCATTTCAGCCGGCAGATGATCGCCATCGTCGCAGTGACAGCGGTAGGGGTTCCCCTGCTTATAGCCGGCTGGCTCTGTTATCAGATGATTCTCGCTCCCGCAACGACAAAAGCGATGACAGCAACGCTCTATCAATGGATTTCAACAACGGCCGTTTCAATTAATATCGGTTTGCTCCTCGACCCGCTTTCCATGGTCATGGTACTGGTTGTCCTTTTTATCGGCTTTTTTATTCATATCTATTCGGTCGTCTACATGAAGGAAGATCCCGGATTCCGGCGATTTTTCGTCTACATGAATCTCTTTATCTTTTTCATGATCATCCTGGTAATGGCGGACAACCTGGCGTTGATGTTCGTCGGCTGGGAAGGAGTCGGCCTCTGTTCCTATCTTCTGATCGGATTCCGGCACGAGAAAAAATCGGCCGCTGACGCAGGGAGAAAGGCCTTTGTCGTCAACCGCATTGGTGATTTCGGATTCATTCTCGGTATCCTTCTGGTAATCGTTACGTTTCATACCGTGCAGTTTTCCGAGCTGTCGAAGATTTTGGCGTCTCATCACGGAATCTCCAATCTGACTCTCACCATCGCGGCCCTGTTACTCTTTACCGGTGCCATGGGAAAATCGGCACAGTTTCCCCTCCATGTCTGGCTTCCCGACGCGATGGAAGGTCCGACTCCCGTGTCAGCGCTTATTCATGCCGCAACCATGGTCAATGCCGGGGTATACTTCATGTGCCGTATGGCTCCTCTCCTGCAGCAGGCACCGTATGTTCTGACGTTTATCGCAGTAATCGGACTGATTACCGCCGTGTATGCAGCCCTGTCAGCCCTTGGTCAGGATGATATAAAGAAGGTTCTTGCCTACTCTACGATCAGCCAGATCGGCTTCATGTTCATTGCTGTCGGCAGCGGTATTTTCACGGCAGGCATGTTCCATCTGGTCACTCACGGTATTTTCAAGGGGCTTCTCTTTCTCGGTGCCGGAGCGGTCATGCATGCACTCCACGGAGAGTTGAACATATACAATATGGGAGATCTTTCAGGACACCTCAAAATTGTTGCCGCAACCTTTTTTATCGGTCTGCTCGCCTTGGCAGGGATCTTTCCGCTTTCGGGATTTTTCAGCAAGGATGCAATCCTCTGGGGTGCTTTTGAACAGTATGGCAGCTGGTATTGGCTGCTTGCGGTCGTCGGCGCTCTGATAACGGCACTGTACTGTGGAAAGCTCTTCGGCGTCGCATTTCTCGGAAAACAGAATTTTTCCGGCACGATTCACAAACCCGATGCGGTCATTACAATGCCATTGGCCGTCCTGGCATTCTGTGCCGTCGGTACCGGGGTATTCGGTCTGCCCATGTTTACTCCGAACACGCTGTTCTCACGCATTATGGGATCTTCATTCGCTCCCACAGAAGCAGGTCATGCAGTCGCCGTCGCCGCCGGATCACACACTCTGGAAATCGTGTTGACCGTTGCGGTATCGATAATTGTTATCACCGTCTTTATAATCGCCCTCCGGATCTTCTCGATCCACCGGGATAAGGCCGCTCTGTTTTCAGCTTCTTACCGGAAGACCGGCGAGTTCCTTCACGCCGGATTTGGGATGGATGGCCTGTATGATCTGCTTTGGGTGCGACCGTATGAATGGATCGCGCAAATCTGCCACACGGTAATTGATCGAATCATTATCGACGGAACCGTCAATGGTACAGGAAAAATGGCAAACGCGACGGGCGGATTATTTTCCGCGTTACACTCAGGACAGCTTCGGTACTATGCCGTTTCGATTCTCGCCGGAGTCTTTACGTTTGTCAGCGTTACGTATTTCCTGATCCCATGAACGGCTATTAATGAAACCGTTTAAGAATAAACCAAAAAACCGCCGGGTAAAAACGTATTAAGGATGTAATCAGAATGAACATATTCGAACTACCGATTTTATCAGTTATCGTATTTCTCCCACTGGCAGGAGCCCTTGTCGTATCCGCATGCCGGAAGCGTGCTCATATGCAGTCCGTATCCCTCGTAACGGCAATCGCAAATTTCATCCTCACGTTGGTGCCTGTTTTTTCGTACAGATCCGCCATTCCTGGATTCCAGTTTGAGGAATATGCACTGTGGATTTCGACACTGGGTATTTCCTACCATGTGGGAATCGACGGACTTAGTCTTTTTTTGCTGCCCCTTACGAGCTTCCTGATGATCATGGCAATTCTCGTTTCCTGGAACCGGATCGCTACCAAGGAAAATTTGTACTATGGCCTTTTCCTTATTCTTGAAACGTCGATGCTCGGCGTTTTTGTGGCCATCGATACCGTGCTGTTTTATGTGTTCTGGGAAGCAATGCTTATTCCCATGTTCCTGATCATCGGCATATGGGGAAGCACAAACAGGCGGTATGCTTCGATTAAATTCTTGATCTACACTATGGTGGGAAGTGTCTTTATGCTTGTTGCGTTGATCGTCATGGCCATACTCAATCAACGCACCGGAGCGGGGCTCAGCTTTGACTTCACATCCTGGCTGCTCCTCAATATCCCGCACTCGTTCCAGATATGGCTCTTTCTTGCTTTCTTTGTGGCATTTGCCATCAAGGTTCCTCTCTTCCCTTTTCATACATGGCTGCCTGATGCCCACGTAGAAGCACCGACGGCCGGAAGCGTTGTCCTGGCGGGAATCCTTTTGAAAATGGGGGTTTATGGAATGCTCCGTTTCTGCTACCCACTTTTCCCGGCAGCAATCCAGGTGTTTACTCCCTGGATCATCGGACTCGGACTGATCGGTGTTATCTACGGGGCATTTCTGGCCTTTGCCCAGACAGATATGAAAAAATTGATTGCCTATTCAAGCATCTCTCATATGGGACTGATCATCGTTGGAATCTTCGCCCTCAACATGGCGGGTATAACAGGCGGCATCATCCAGATGGTCAATCACGGGTTGAGCACTGGCGCCCTCTTTATTCTTGTCGGCGCCCTTTATGAACGGAAGGGAACCCGTGACCTTGACAAACTGGGCGGTCTGGCGGGGCGTGTCCCGGTACTTGCCACATTTTTTATGATCATTATCCTGTCATCCATCGGACTCCCCGGCTTGAACGGATTCGTGGGAGAAATTCTTCTACTTCTGGGGGCTTTCGAATTCACCTGGTGGGTCGGCGCCCTTGGGGCAACAACAGTCATCATGTCCGCTGTGTACATGCTCCGCATGTATCAACGGGCCATGTTTGAAACCGAGCGGTCTCAAAGTGAGACCCCGATTTCCGATTTCTCTCTCAGGGAAAAATTCATTATGACTCCAATCGTTCTTCTGGTTTTCTTCATCGGAATTTTCCCATCGTTCTTTCTCGACCGAATCGATGTGTCAGCGGGCCAACTGCTTTCACAACTACATAAGCACACAGTTGTTGCCGGAGATACCGTGAAAACACATCCGTCAAACACAGGAGGAGATGAATATGAACTTCATTGCGCCAAACGTTAATATCATCAGTGTTATGCCGGAGATTCTTCTTCTCCTTTCGGGGACGGCGTTGCTGTTTTTCCGAAACTGTGCTGGTCAGGGCAAAGCTATTCCGGGAATTGCTTCAGCAGCTATTATCCTCCAGGGATTGATGATTCCCACATTGTGGGGAAACAACATAGCGGGGTTCAACAGCCTTATCGTCCGTGACAACTTCTCCATCCTCTTTCAGACGATGGTTGGAGCAACGGCATTGCTTGCAGTTGCCTTTTCCCATTATTATCTGAAACAGAGAAAGGTGAGTGAGGGGGAATATTATGCCCTGATTCTGTATGCCGTCGTGGGAATGAATGTAATGATTGCCGGCCGGGATCTGCTGGTCATATTTCTGGGAATGGAGATTCTGTCACTCTCCCTGTATGTACTCGTCGGCTTTTTCAGAGACATTAATGAAAGCATGGAAGCGACGGTCAAGTATTTTCTCCTGGGAGCTTTTTCATCGGCACTTTTTCTTCTCGGAATTGCTTTCTTTTTCGGGGCACTCGGCGCGACGGGCATTGACAATGTTACGACAGCAATCGAACAGTCAGGTTTCAATATCATGCTGCTCATGATGGCAGCGGCGCTTCTCTGCACCGGTCTTGGTTTCAAGATCGCCTCGGTACCCTTTCACATGTGGGCACCGGATACATATGAAGGCGCCCCCATAAGCGTTGCATCGCTTCTATCGGTGGCACCCAAGATTGCTGCATTTGCCGTCCTTCTCCGTATTGTACTCGCCGTTTCACCCGCAACGTCTCAGGTTACGTCGTACACCATCATTGCAATGGCAGTTGCCAGCATGATTATTGGTAATATTACCGCCCTGAGACAAACAGGATTGATCAGGATGCTCGCCTACTCCGGCATCGCCCAGGTGGGCTTCATGCTCATCGGCCTTCTTTCTCCGGAACAGGAAGGAGGCCCGGCGCTGATGTTCTATCTTTCCATGTACATCCTGATGAATATGGGCGCTTTCGGGGTGGCTATCGTTTTTTCTATGGTGGAGGGCAAGCGGCTGCTTATCAATGATCTGAGCGGTATCGCCGCTCATCGTCCTTTTCTTTCTCTGGCAATGAGTATTTTCATGATTTCTTTGGCAGGCATACCGCCCACGGCGGGGTTCTTTGCAAAATTTTACATTTTCAAAACGGCAATTGAGGCAGGATACCTGTGGATCGTCGTTGTTGCCGTTATCATGACCGTGGTCTCATTGTACTATTATTTCAGGGTCATCATGGTCATGTACATGAGTGAAGCATCGGATAAGCTTTCGACGGTGTCTGGCGACGTCACGGTTATTGCGGTCCTTCTCGGGGTCCTCGCTTTCGCCACCATCCTGTTCGGCATCATGCCGGGAAGTATCATCGGTATTATATCCAAGGCGTTAGCATTCATGTAGAATAATATGATCATATCATCTGATCAGGAAACCGTCGTACGCGCCTGCGACAATGTTTTCATAGTGACAAGCAATCCATGTCGTGTCATGCGGTGCCCGCGTCAATCCCGTAACAACTCCCCAGTAAACAAGCGCCGTTTTTCCGGCGGTAATAGCTCTCCGTTTACCTAATTTTCATACCGGCCGGCGTAGTCGGCATCGTTATACAGCCCTTCGCCGTATTCCTGCTTTCCATAGTTTCTGATGATGTCCTGACCTTTCTCAGAAGCGACAAAATCTATGAATTCGGCGGCAATCGAAGCTGCAAGTGTTGCGCCGGCGGGCTGACAGAGGGCATGGTAGGTATTGATCAGTATCGTATCACCCCGGAACAGAATCTTCAGAGTCGGTAAACTCCTTTTGTCGGAGATCCACGTGCTGCTGTCGGTCATGAAATATCCCTGTTCGTCATGAGCCCGTCTGAGTGTCGCCTGCATGAAATCTTTTGTAACGATATACCAAGATCCCAAAGGCGTGATGCCCGCCATTTTCCAGATCGTCAGTTCCTTTTTATGGGTTCCTGAATTATCTCCTCTTGAAAAAAAGAGCACCTGTGCCTTCGCTATCCGTGCATAGGCATCGACCGCGCTCCCGGCGCCGGCAATGCCTGCAGGATCATTTGCGGGACCTACAATGTAAAATTCATTGGAACCGATAAGTGTCCGTTTGATCGCCCAACCGTCGGCGACGGCATTTTTTTCCGCTGCGGGAGCATGTACCATGATCATATCTACTTTTTTCTCTTTAAGAAGTTTCAGTGATGCCCCCGACCCCGCCTTGACCCAGCAGAGAGATGCATTTTTCCCTTCAGAAAAAGCTTCCCCGAGGACTTCCAGTAACCCCAGTTCACCGGGACTGCCGGTGGCCAGGGAAAACGAGGCCGATCCGCTTCCATAAACCGCCGTGCACTGGTCCTGTGCGTAACCTGCCGACATGGCAACCGCCGAAACGAACATCAGTGCCACCGACAGTATAATCCATCGTTTCACATTCATGTCAAACCTCCTGTGTATACTGTTTGATCCCTTGCATATCCCGTCAATCACACACTGCTTAGATACCTCTATAACATTTTTGGAAAAATTCTAACAACCATATTAACCAATAAATTACCGACAATATCAATTACTATCTCTCTATCACTTATTCTACCTCATATCTTCAATATTTCTGCACACAGCTCATGGAGAACTGTCTCTCTTTCGACATACACGCAACTCATTAGGGAATGCCGGTCCGGTATCATGATACAATGAATCACCATTGATTTTATGTGCCATTATTACAATCTATTATACTGATATAGCAGGTGCTCGCCTGCCATAATCCGGTGACAGAAAACCGTCACACCTTTTTCTGCATCATCCCGTACCGCATTAAATTCTTGACAATTGAAGGCCATTTCATTAGCTTACATTGTTAAATCCTGCTGACGGAGTCAATTATGATCGGCGTACTGGTTATTACTCACGGAAACCTGGGAAGTGAGTTGATAAAGGCTGCAGAGTTGATACGGGGGGAACTGAAATCAGTTCTTGCCATTTCAGTTAATGCCGACAAGAGCGTTGAAAATCTAAAAAAGGAAATAACAGCTGCCATTAAGAAAGTTGAAGCCGGCAGTGGCGTACTTATTCTGACAGATCTTTTTGGAGGGACACCGTCGAATATATCGCTGTCATTTCTCAGGGAACAGAAGGTAGAAGTGGTAACCGGGGTCAATCTTCCCATGATGCTGAAGATTCCGGATGAACAGGAGAAGAGGGACTTGCACAGTTTTGCGGATTTCATACGAAACTATGGTAAGAAGAATATTCATCTGGCAAGTGAGATATTAAATAGAAAAGCGAATGATACATAATGTGTGTAAGAAGTCGATGGAGGTTCGACTCCTTTTTTATGATTATGCATTCTGTTGAGTCGGCATGGACCAGACCTGAGTGTACAGTTTCGGATACATGATTATTTAACATGGTTTGCACCTCGGAACAGTGTGGCTATAAGACGCCGCAGTCGGGAGATTGGCTTTTGGTGAATCTTCAAATGGATCTGACGTTTGTGCGCGTTGATAACCGGCTTGTTCATGGCCAGATACTGGAAGGGTGGGTTCCGTTTATCAGAGCGGCCCGGATTGTTGTCGTTGATGATGAGGTGGCGAGCGATATCTTTCGGGAGACCGTTATTAAAATGGCGGTTCCATATGATATAGAAGTTGTCGTCTACAGTGTCGATGAATTCGCATCGGATTATCATTACGGTGACAATGACGGGAAAAACACTATCATCCTGTTCCAGAATGTAGCCGATGCCAGGAGGGCCTTCAATTCGGGATTTCGTTTCGGTGAGTTAAATATTGGAAATATCCATTTCGAATCGGACAGAGTCTGTTGTTCCTCATCAATATATTTGAACAAGGAAGATATTGACGATCTCGAATTTCTTGTCAATGATGGAGTACATATAGAATTGAGAAGCGTGCCGAGAGATCGGCCCGTTGATTTTGTTAGCGTCATGAAAAAAATAGAAAATTAGACCATGATCAATCGGGACGATTAAAACAATGGTGATCAAGTCGATCATAGTATCACTCGTCGGCGGATTCATCTGTCTCGACAGAATCATGGTTCAGATCATGATCTCACGACCCATCATTGCGGGACCCATAACGGGATTGATGCTTCAGGACCCATTCACCGGTCTCGTGCTTGGTGCTTTTATCGAACTCCTGTGGCTTGACCGGTCACCGATGGGCGTTTATGTCCCGCCGAACGATACGATGGTTGCCATTCTTGCAACGGCAGGAGCGATTATTGTCGGAGATGCCGTCGGACAGGTAACCAGGGAGTTGATGGCATTGTCGCTGCTGCTCTTCGTTCCGGTTGGTATTCTCGGTCAGCAGTTGGATATTTATATTTTCCGGTGTAATGATCGGCTGTCGGAAGCGGTGATTAGTGATGCCCGGGAAGGCAATACCGTAGGAATTACGAAGAAGCATCTGCTGGGGATTGTGAGAAGTTATGTCAGCATGACCGCTCTTCAATGTATTGCTCTGATCTTCGGCATTGTTGTACTTCAGGCGCTCTTGAGCCGATTGCCGGAACAAGTGCTGAAAGCGTTACTATATATGTATTTTTTTATTCCCCTACTGGGAGTAGCCGTGGCTCTCACAACGGTAAAATTGCGGGGAGCAATTCCCCTTTTTGCAGGTATTTTCCTGATCGGTACCCTGATTGCTCAGGTATTGTAATACCGGAGGATTGTGCAGTTGGTTCCGGAAACAAGGGGTAAGAAGAAGGAATGTTCGATCGAAGACCTCGGTAGCGCCTTTAAAATCCGGCAGATGGAAATTCAGGACATCCCCGGCGTTCTCATCATAGAGCGAGTTTCATTTCCCAGCCCGTGGTCTGAAAATATCTTCAGGGAGGAAATTCAATCCCTCCTGTGTCGCTGTCTCGTTGCGACAATTAATGATCATGTTGTCGGATACATCGATTTTTCGGTGGTCTGGGATGAAATTCACCTGAGGAACATTGCAGTTCATCCCGCTTGTCGAAAAAATGGAATCGCCTCAATGCTGTTGACTCATATGATGGTGACGACATCAAATAAAGGCGCTCAGTGGGCGACCCTCGAGGTACGAAGATCGAATGTCGGTGCGATAAAGCTATATGAAAAATTCGGTTTTGTCCTGACAGGGATACGGCCGCTCTATTATCGTGATACGCGGGAAGATGCCCTCATTATGTGGGCCGACCTTACAAAAAAGCCACGGAACGCAGAATTATAAAAAAGGCGACACATATGTGTGATAGTGTGACGGAATTGAACCGGATGGTCATGACGGGGGTTATACATTCGAATGACGCGGCAGCTGAGGATTTTTTTGTCATGTCGGTGGCGGTTTCCGATGCATTTCAAGCTGCAATGCCGGGTCAATTCGTCATGGTCCGCATAAAGGGGAGAGACTTTCCGTTTCTTCCCCGTCCGTTCAGTATTTTTTCAGTGGCCCATGAGGGAGGCACGACCATAATTGAAATTTTTTATCAGGTTGTCGGTAAAGGAACAAAGCTGCTTTCTCGTTTAGGACGTGGCGATGAGTTAACTATTCTGGGCCCCCTGGGGAAAGGATTCGACATCAGACAAGATCGACACACGATTGTACTGATCGCCGGGGGCGTCGGCATTGCGCCACTGAATTTTCTCGCTGAATACTGTAAGGGCAGTGACGATGTTCCTGAAAAACAGACACGTATTATTTGCTTCATGGGGGCACGGACGGCTGACTACCTCATCGGGCGTGAGCGTTTGGATAAAATATGTGATACGCTACTGGTCAGTACCGATGACGGGAGTGAAGGATATTGCGGTACGGTAACAGATTGTTTTGAAAATCATATCGGATCAGTGAACGTGGAAGATTCGACCCTGTACTGTTGCGGACCATATCTTATGATGCAGAGCGTGGCACGGAAAGTACGAAAATATTCAATGCCTTGTCAGGTTTCAATGGAAGCGCGGATGGCCTGTGGCATCGGTGCCTGTCTTGGCTGTTCGGTTAAAATGAAGACTGATGACGAAACCGTCCGATACCTGAGGGTATGCAAAGATGGTCCCGTATTCGATGTTGCGATGATTGACTGGTGATGGTGTGGAGAAGAACGAATACCCCCTGATGACTGTGCGGATCGGTTCCCTGGAACTTAAAAATCCTGTTATGACGGCATCGGGAACGTTCGGTTATGGAGAGGAGTTTGCACCCTATGTCGATTTGAACAGATTAGGTGCCGTTGTCGTCAAAGGGCTCTCTCTCGAACCGAGGGCCGGGAATGAACCTCCCCGCATTATGGAAACGGCGGCAGGAATGCTGAATGCCGTGGGGCTTGAAAATATCGGTGTAAGAGCATTTGTTACGGAAAAACTTCCCTATCTCAGGCAGCATGATGCAGCCGTTATTGCCAATATATTCGGTGAAACGATCGATGAGTATAGCCGCATAGCCGAAATATTAAACGGGGCGCCCGGTGTGGATGCACTGGAAGTCAATATATCATGTCCCAATGTTAAGAAGGGCGGCATTGCTTTCGGCGCCGATCCCCGAGACGCTGCAGAGGTGACGAAACGTGTCAAAGATGTAACGGATCTGCCCGTTATTGTTAAATTGACACCGAATGTTACCGACATCAGGGCGATTGCCGAAAGCGTGGAGCAGGCAGGTGCCGACGCCCTTTCCTTGATCAATACCATTCGTGGAATGTCTGTTGACATCGACAAGAGAATCCCGCACCTGAAGAATATAACGGGAGGATTGTCCGGGCCGGCGATTAAGCCGATTGCACTGAGAATGGTATGGGAAGTAGCCGGGGTCGCGTCGGTTCCGATTATTGGTGTCGGGGGAATCAACACTGCATCTGATGCCATTGAGTTTCTGATTGTCGGTGCGACGGCGGTCCAGATTGGAACGGCTAATTTCGTCAATCCCCGTGCCACCGAAGAAATACTGGAAGGTATTGAACGCTATTTGAGGACAAGACACATTTATGATGTCAACGATGTGATCGGCACATTGAATGTTCGAGAGGAGATGTGATGTGAAAAAGCCGGAAAAGATAACTGATGGCATTTATCTTATCGGAGGACCCGACATTTCGCATAGTTCTGATGCAACGTCATTTATTGTAGAAATAGGGGATGATCTGGTGATGATTGATGCCGGAGCCGGTGAAAGCAGCCGTATCCTGGTCGACAATATCATCAAGGCTGGATTTGATCCCCACGACATTTCAACGCTTATCCTGACGCATTGTCACATCGACCATATCGGGTCTGCCCCTTATTTCAAGAATAATTTTAAGTGTGAAATAGTTATTCATGAGCTCGACGCCGATGCGCTCGAACAGGGCGATCCGGTTTTAACTGCGGCAAACTGGTATGATACGGAGTTTCCTCCGACGGTTGTGGATCGGCGGCTGAAAGGGGATCACGAGGTATTGCAATACGGTGAAGAAGAACTGCATTGCCTTCATACGCCGGGACATACACCCGGTTCAATTTCTGTATATATTGACCGGGGAGGCGAAAGAGTGCTGTTCGGGCAGGATATACATGGTCCGTTTTTGCCCAGTTTTCGTTCGGATGTTAAAGAATGGAAACGTTCCATGCAGAGACTGTTGGAACTGGAGGCTGATATTCTTTGCGAGGGGCACTTCGGGATTTTCAGAACAAAAAAACAGGTGTCCGAATATATTAACAATTATTTACGGCAATACTGACGTCCTCGCAAATAGTTACACAGCCAAATCATCATAAAAGTGCTAGCTGGCGTGAGGGCAAGTAACAAAAGGAAATATCAACCGCCGACAGGCGGCAAATCGCTCTTTTACAATGTCACA
>Ga0129302_1000327_pt1 | contig 36068 bp, 30 predicted proteins | sample BlaSprsedimmetaG_FD_94476 | JGI IMG/M metagenome (GOLD analysis project Ga0129302, IMG submission 94476) | Hot spring sediment bacterial and archeal communities from California, USA to study Microbial Dark Matter (Phase II) - Blank Spring... | ecosystem: Environmental > Aquatic > Thermal springs...
CACGCATCCAGCTCTGGCCACCGGATCAGCCATTTCTGCCGCGCCTGGGACCGGAACCGCTGAATTCAATAACGGTTCGAGAAGTATTGGACGCGCTGGTTTCACAACGCCCCATCAAGGCCGTTCTCCTGGACCAGCATGTCCTGGCCGGGATCGGAAACATATACGCGGACGAATCCCTGTTCCAGGCCCGCGTCCACCCCCTCACTCCCGCGCGCGCCCTCACCCCACAACAGAAATTTCGCCTGGCGGCAGCCGTTCCCTGCGTCCTTGAAGCCGCCATCCTCGGCCTGGGCACCACCCTGAATGACTTTCGCGACCCCAATCACCGCCCCGGTGAATTCCAGCACCAATTGCAGGCCTACCAGCGCACCGGGCAACCATGTTTTGAATGCGGTACACCCATTGCCCGCATCGTGGTCGGCCGGCGCGGCACTCATTTTTGTCCGAAATGCCAAAAAAGTTGAAGAGGGAAGAAGAAGGGGCGACCGGCCGGTCGCCCTGAAGTTGGGAAGTTGGAGAGTTGAAAGCAGGGGATCTCCCGAGAGTATCAGTAGGAGGATTGCAGAAGTTTTGTTGGGTTTTTACTTTACACTTTCGACTTTTCACTCTTGTGCCCTCTGGGCATTTCACTCGCTGATCCCCCTTGCTCCCGTGTTTCTGACCGGGTACAATGAGAACATGAAACCACCCATCGCATTGCTGGGGACAGGGCTGCTGGGTGCCGCAACGGCCGAGCGGCTGTTGGATAAAGAATACCCCCTCACGGTATTCAACCGCAGCGAGGAAAAGACCCGCGGCCTGCGGCGCAAATCCGCAAAAATCGCGCCCTCGGCCGAAGCCGCCGTCACGGCTTCTCACCGGGTTATCCTCATGCTCACGGATTTTGCCGCCATTACCGAGGTGCTGGACGAAATGCCCCCGGACGCGATTAGGGGAAGAGCCATCATCCAGATGGGAACCATTTCTCCGGCCCAGAGCCGGTCTCTGGCTGAACGCATCGGCGCATCGGGCGGGGAATACCTGGAGGCGCCGGTCCTGGGCAGCCGCCCGGAAGCCCGCAAGGGTCGTCTCCAGATCCTGGTCGGCGCCACACCTGAACAACTGGAACGTCACCGCGAGCTTTTTCAGGATTTGGGAAGGTCAATCACCCATTTCGGCGAAGCGGGTAAAGCGGCGGCGGCCAAGTTAGCCCTCAACCAGCTTATTGCTTCCCTGACCGCGGCTTTCGCACTCAGCCTCGGTTATGTTCAAAAAGAGGATATTCCTGTGGACGCTTTCATGGATATCCTGCGCGAAAGCGCCCTGTTTGCTCCCACATTTGATAAGAAACTGAAGCGCATGCGTGAACGGGACTTCTCCAACCCCAATTTTCCCCTTCGGCACCTGCGCAAGGACTTGCGCCTGATCATGAGCGAGATGAAACAGAGCGGTCTGGAGGTCCCTTTCCTGGAAGGGCTTGACCGCCTGGTCTCTGACGGCCTCAACCAGGGCCTGGGCAACCAGGACTATTCAGCCCTGTACAATACCATCCACTCAGAATAGTTTTCCAGCCTGAAATCTTATCTGCATTCTCTTCTAAGCATTCTTCCTTCCTTTTCACCCCCGGCGTATGGCACGGAATCGACTGGGAATCCGGATTGCCTTGTACTATAATGGCCTCAATGGCTGAATCAAGTGGTGTTTCCTTTGTCATCCCCTGTTTCAACGAAGCCGGCGCCATTGAAAAGACCATACGCGAGTTGCGGGATGTCCTGTTAAACACCCGATCCACCTTTGAGATCCTGGTGGTGGATGATGGTTCAACGGATGGGACCACGGAAATTCTTGGCAACCTGCGGCTGGACCATGTCACAGTCTTATCCCATGAATCCAACCGGGGATACGGCGCCGCCATCAAGACGGGAATCCGAAGCAGTCAGCACGAAATCGTGGGTATCATGGACGCGGACGGAACCTACCCCACGGACAGAATTCCCGAACTGCTCGAACACATACCGGCACATGACATGGTTACGGGAATCAGGACCGGGGATGTACGCGCCGTGCCCCTGCTGCGACGGCCGGCCAAGTGGTTTCTCAACCGTTTCGCGTCCTACCTGGTCAAAAAGAAAATTCGTGACGTCAACTCCGGCCTGCGGGTGTTTCGCAAGCAAGTGGTCACCCGCTCCTGGAACATCTTTCCCGACGGCTTTTCGTTTACCACCACCATCACCCTGCTCTGCGCCCTGGAGAACCTGCGCGTTCTTACCGTTCCCGTCAATTACCTCAAACGCAGGGGCCGCTCAAAGATCCACCCCTTGAAAGACACCTACAACTTTTTTCTGCTCCTCATGCGCATCACCATGCTATTCAACCCGTTGCGCATCTTTATGCCTGTCTCCCTCACCACCTTTTTTCTCTGCCTGGCATCGATTGTGCGGGACATCACCCTGCTGAACCTGACCGAAACCACGGTATTGTTGTTTTTGTTTTCCGTGATCTTTTTGATGATCGGCCTGCTGGCGGACCTGATCAACAGGCGCATCCGCTAGGAACGAGCCAAACCATGGACACGGGAACCGGGTTTAAAAAATGGCGGCGGCACCGGTTTGCGCGCTACACACTGCTGGGCGGCGGCTCGCTCTTGTTCACCCTGTTTTTCACCTGGTTGCTGACGGAAAAAATCGGCCTGTTCTACCTCTGGAGTTACGTTGTTGTCCTGGCAACGGTGGTCATCGTCAATTTCGTCGCGGCATCCAACTACGTGTTCAACACCAGGGGCCACCAGGGCCGCCGGTTTTTCTTTTACCTGGTCAGCCTGGTACTGCTCTACTTTGCCGACGTGCTGACGGTACGCATCCTGACCTCAACCCTGGGCCTGCATTACCTTGTCTCCGCGTTCGCCTCAAGGGTGTGTTTCTTTGTGATCAAGTATTTTTATTACCAGCGCATCCTGTTCAACACGGACTCGTTTCTCTACCCCGAAAAAGCCGATGGTTGAATTCCTGCTTTCCGCTTTCTGGGTCGTTCTGACCGTAACCGCCGCCGTTGGCTATGCATCCGTTTTCTTTAAACGCCACGGCATCGGCGCTTTGGAATTTGCAATCATCTCCTCGGCCCTGGGCCTGGGCACGATTGCCCTGCTTACCCTGGGGGCCGCGGCCTTGCGCCTGCTGAGTCCGGTTGCGTTCGCGATTGTGTTGAGTCTGGGGAACCTGTTGTTCTTTTTCGCCGCGAAATCCCTGCACTTTCTTCGACGCCCCCTTCCCGGGTTTCACCCGGGGCTCCTGCTGCTCCCCTTTTTTGCCGCAAGCCTGTTTTACTGCTTTTTTCCTCCCACTTTTTATGACTCCATGATGTACCACCTGGCCGTTCCCAACCTCTACCTCATGAAAGGCGGGCTCGTTCCCTGGGTAACGAATTTCAACGCCAGCCTGCCCCTGAACGGAGAAATGCTGTCGCTCTTCTCGCTGCTGGGCGGCGGGCTCTACATGCCCAAACTGATTTCACTGGCGGCGGGCGTGCTGATCGCGCTGCTCTTGATCAGCTGGTGCAAGAAATCGTTTTCCCGAAAAAACGCTTTTCTTTCCGCCCTGGCTTTTGTTTCCATCCCCCAGGTCGGGTTCCTCATGGCCTCATCCAAACCGGACATGGTGGGAATGCTTTTTTTGCTGGCTGGCTGCCGCCTGTACTTTCTTTACGCGGAAAACTCAAAAAAGCCTTCGCACCTCCTGCTCTCGGGCGTACTCTGCGGCCTGGCCGCGGGAACCAAGTACATTTTTGCTTTTTACCTGGCGGCTTTCTTTCTGGCCCTCCTGGGACTCGGCAAAGATTCTTTCGCCAACCGCTTGCGTGCCGTGGTGGTGATGGGAATCATGACCTTCCTCTTAATGACGCCGTGGTTTGTCAAAAACCTTGTCCACATGGGCAACCCGGTTTACCCCTACCTGAACAACGTTTTTCAGAACAAAAACTGGACCGGCGACCAGTCGCGACTGTTCGCCACCGTGATCAGCCGGGGCAAAAACAAGCCCATAAGCGAATATCTCTGTTTTCCTTTCAGAGTCTTTTTTCACCCTTACAGTTACGGCATGACCGCGGTGTGGGGCTTGATGTTTCTTTTTCTCCTGCCGCTGGCTTTTTTCCAGAACCGCAACCGCACCGGGCGGATCCTGCTGGTAACGGGTGGCCTGGCCTACCTTTTTTTGCTCTTTTTCGCCATGGTGCCACGCTATTTTCTGCCGGTTTTCCTGCTTTTGGCCCTGCCGGTTGCGCGGGGAGCGGATACAATCCAGAACAGATTGCCCTTGATCCGGCGCCTCTTCACCCCGCTGGTTATCCTGACCGCGCTCTACAACCTGGTGTTTACCGTATCACTACAGGACCGCCATTTCCGGGCCATCCCCTTTGTCCGCTCCGCGCTGGCCGGAGAGTTTAAGGGAAAGAAAGTCAACTACCTCTACGCCCTGCCCTATTTCGCAGGCGTGGAGTACATGAACCGCAACCTGGAAGATACCGACAAGGTGCTGTTTCTGGGCGAAGAGCGCACGTTCTACTTGGAAAAGGACTTTCTCGCCTGTTCTTTTGCCGACCGCCATCCCCTGCTCGATATTCTCCGAAAGAGCACGGATTTCAATGATTTCTTTCGGGGCGTGCGCTCCCTGGGCGTTACCCACATCTTTTTCACCGAATCCGGCCTTGAACGCATGGGAAAGTTGTCTCGGCTCTATAGCCTGGACAATCAAAACCAACGCAAACTGCGCAGTTATCTGGGCCGATACCCGGTATTGTACCGGGATGTGCGCTATACCTTGTACAAAGTGAGGCGAGATGGATACTGATAAGCGGAACGCCGCGCTGGATCGCGAGCATTTCGACCGCATCGCCGCCGAATACGAGCGCAAGGATCTTTCGCCCGGGGCTTCCCGGGCGCGAAAACTAAGGCTGACCCAGACCCTGCGCAAAGTTCCCTTGTCCACGCGGCCACACCTGTTGGAAGTGGGGTGCGGAGCAGGGTACGCGAGCGCTTACCTGCATGGCCGGTACGCATCCTACACGGGCATCGACCATTCCGGCAAACTGGTGGATATCGCGCGCGCGCGTCACCGGGGGACCGGAATGCAATTCGTTCAAGCGGATTTGATGAAATTCGATCCCGAAGAATCGTTTGACCTGGTGCTCATGATCGGTGTGCTTCATCACCTGGAAGAGATTCCGGCCGCGGTACGCAAAGTCCGTACCTTGTTGAAGCCGGGGGGTTACTTCGTGGTCAACGAACCCCAGCCCGCCAACCTGCTGATCTCTTTGCTGCGCCGCATCCGCAAGCGGGTGGACGCATCCTATTCCGCCCAACAACGTGAATTGGGTCGAAAAGAGATCGAGTCCTTTTTTGCCCAGGCCGGATTCAGGGCAATCCGATCCTTTGCCCAGGGTTTTCTGTCCACTCCCTTTGCCGAAGTTCCCCTGGAACCCGGATTTCTCTTCCGCCCCATTATCACCGCCACATGTCTTGTGGACCGGGCTTTGGAAAAAGCCACCGGCAATTTGTTCGCGCCCCTGGCGTGGAACACGATTGTCATCGCCCGGAAGCCGTGAGCTCCATCTTTTCAAACTATCCGATCAGACTGAAAATGCGACTGCCATAGCAAAGGAGCAACTGCTCACTATTGCGTCCCGGAATGAGCGGTGGGGACGAAGTTGTCAGGGTTGTAGCCGCGATCGCGTAGGGTTGAACGCGCGGCCTCCCACTGTTCAGGGGTTAATTGCAGTTGCCGCGCCAGGATCCAACCGTATTTGCGCTTGGATTCATTGACCAGGGCCCATTCATAGTCCGGGTCCAGCCCGATCACCCAGTAGTCGCCCCAGAACAGGCGGATGCCCAGCAGGCTGACGAAACTCACTTTCAATTTGGCGTTGGTAGCCGTGTCGACCACTTTGGCCAGCCCCTTGGAGACCGATTCATCGCCATCGGCCTCAACGCAGCGGTTAACCACGGTTACACGCCCGTCCGGCCGCAGGCTGTAGGTGGCCGAGGTGTCACGGTCGCATTTGCGCTGGAAGCGATTGGGGATTTTGGCAATCTCGTACCAGCGGCCCTTGTAGCGCTCCAGGTCCACACGATCCACGGTTTCGAGGGGTTTGTTTGAGTCCGCCGGCAACGGCGTCGAAAAACACAAGCCCAGGGCCATCAAAGTGATAACTGCCCAGGAAAAGGGTTGAACGGGTCCCATGCATCCTCCGGTTTCTCCATGATTATATCGTATTCACGCATCAGCGGCCAGTCCAGCCGGTTTGTGCGGGGTTGGCCATGGATGCCTCTGGATGATCAGGATTCGGGGGCAAGGATCGGCTCAATCACGGTTTCAGATTCAACGGCAAAGCGCAACTGCGGTTGCGCCACTTTTTTTCCGTTTACCAGCCAATAGGCGATGCCGATATCCGCTGAATCCGCCAGCCCCACAGTGATGGTTTGGCCCTTAAAATACCAACCCTCGTAATCCCCCCGCTCCGGGTAACCGTCCACCTTTAATTTAATCTTCCTGTCCCCGGCTATGCGGCAAGATAAAATGGCTTCCAGGTTAAAATATTCCATTATCTGTTTGCGGATAAAATCGGGCCGGTAACGGCAGAAACGGCCCATTTCATCGATGGATTCCAGATTTTTGCGGTCAAGGGCCTGGAGCAGGCTGCGGTAGTAAGCCACCCGCGACAAAAGGAAATCTCGGGTGATGCGATGATTCATTAAATCCGTCGTCAGGCGCACAAACTCGTTGCGAAATGGCGGACTCTCATGAATCAGGCGGCGGAGCAACACGCTGCGCACGTCAGTCGCCCTGGGATTGACGGCGGACTCAAAAGGGTGTTTTTCCCAGATATGTTCCGGAATGGTTTTGGTTCGAAAATCGTAGTGAAACCAGAAGCTGCGATCCATATCCCAGTTGATCCAGAACCAGCGCCCATCAGGGTCTTTCAGATCCAGGGCCGCCACGCCCTGGATATTATCGTCAGTTCCGCAAAAAACGAAGGAAAACTTGTTTCTAGACAAATTGTCCAAGTCCACCCGTTGCGCCGCCGCTTCCCTGGTCATGCGAACATCCGGATTCTCAACCCAACGTTTCAGTTCGGCATAATGCTTGATTGATTCGGGGTTTGATGAGCCACGATAAGAGAAGAACAAAAAATCATTGTGCTTGAAATGCGATTGCCATTGCCTGCGGCCCAGGTGCTCGGACAAAAAATGTATGCCTTCCAGTTCACCGTTGAACAGCAGTAAAGCGGGTTTGATATCCGGGGTTTTGCAGCCCATACGACGGGCGATATCAAAGGCCAGGCATGTTGTAAACGGCTTTTCCCGGGGCCAGTCCAGGTGCACAACCAGGCGTTTCAACGGATCGGTTTCAAGGCTGAAAATGCCGGGAGCAAACCGGTTGGCACCGTATTCCTTGCGGAAATAGAGGCGATAGCTGGTCCTGTTCTTTATCGTCCGGCTCGACCCACCATGAAGGCGCAGGCCCGCTGCCGATGCAAACAGCAGTTTGCCGTCTTCGTAATAGGACACATAGGCCAGGCGCTCCCATTCGCGCCCCCGGTAGCGGGGAAATTTCAATAGCCCGGTCTCAGGGTCGTTCAATTCCTTTTCATCAATAACGATCGAAATCAGGGGCCAGCCTGGTTTGAAATCCGTTTTGTCGACCACCCGGCTGCTGGGCAGGTCCGCAAAGCCCCCGGGATTCACCTGGAATGCATAGTCGCCTACCTGGCGCTTTTTGCTGAACAGGATCGCGTCTTTCGGGTTTTCCCGGTGTGACTTGTGTTCAGCCCGCCGGTTTTCGGCTGCAACCGCCTTGACCACGCCCATCTGCTTGACGATCTTTCCGAACGTTCCGTAATCCAGAATGGCCGTGGGCACGGACTGGCTCTGCAAGGCTTGTTTGGCGGGCGCAAACCAACCCGACTTTTCAACAAAGTAGCCCCCCAGGGCAACTGTTGCCGGGATCAGGAGCAGTGGAAGAATCGCGCGCCTCATTTGCCTAAATGCAGTAAATCAGACATCTCCCGAGCGATTGAAAAACAAGTTGGAGCGGATTCCGGGTACCAGGCTGCGCAATTCACGCTGAATGTCGATCAGGGCGTTTTTTTCACGCTGAATGAAGCTGTAGGCCATCACCGATTCGTCAGCGTTTTCACTGATGCTGTCGAACCGCCCCTTGGGGAGCCGTTTTTCCAGCAGGTCGACCAGGTCCGCCGATACCCGATAGTAATCTTCTGCCGCGAGCGTAACGATAATCATGCCATCGTTTTTGCCGCGCATCAGCATCCCGCCGGAAGCGCGCTGGATCAACAACGCCGCCACGGTGACCAACAGAAAGATGCCGAGGAAAAGCAGGTTAAAAGTGGCAATCGAGATTGAACTGGCAATGACCAGCATAATGAAGCCGATCTCTTCCGGTTCCTTGATGGGCGTACGGAAACGCACGATGGAAAGCGCACCCAGCAATCCCAACGACAAGGGCAAGGAAAACTGGATGCAGATGAATATGGCCGTGACTGAAATACCGAGCAAGACAAATGAGCGGTGAACCTCACTGCCTGTCGCCCGGGTCTTGTAGAACCGGGCATAGAGGTATGAGATGAAGAATGAACTGGCCAGGGAAAGCAGCATCACGAACAGGAAGGGGAAAAACCCGATGTCGCTTAACTTCTGGTTGCTCAGGTTGCCGATGGCGCTGATCCATTCCTTGATATTTGTTTCCATGGCAGGATTCTCCTTGTCAGTTGACTAAAAATCCGTCCGCATGATTTTCTGATAACCCATACTGTATTTGGAAAACGATTGTTTGCGACAACCCAGGGCGGTCAACTGGTGCAGGGGTTCGGGAAGGCGGCTGTTACCGCCCTTGGTTTCAAACACCGCGCTGTTCAGATTGGCGGAGTTGAAGCGCGGCACCATCGCCGGGTTCACCCGCGGCACGTGAATGTCGTAGTCAATGCTCAGGCGCAGGCCGGAAACCGGATCCACGAAACGCCTGCGTTTGTAACTGATTTGAAAGACCGGAAAGAGCGGACCTTGCAGAAACACTTCACCAAGCTTGAGCAGGTCGGGCAATGCCATGAGTTTGGGATCATTGAGTTCGGTTTCACACAACCATGCCCCGGAATGGGGGGTCTTGACCCGTATTTTGCGGCGGATTCCCCCAGTTTTATATTTGACTTCCATAAAAGAGGCGTCCAGGGGCTCTTTTGTGTTTATATCCTGGTACCAACGGACCCTGACCTTGGTTTTCATATAATCGCTGTTGATCTTTTCCCCCAGGAAACGCCAATCGCGGGAATCGTAGTAAATACTGGCCACGATGCCGGCGGGAAATTCCCGGTCCGGCCAGCAACGACCCTGAAGCCACGCCACGACTTTATGGGCCACGCTGTTGTGAATGACATACTTACCTTCGTGAACCCTGGGTAACGGGGAATCGCATTGTCTTTCAAGGCTGATCATCTGATTTTGTGTATCCTGAAAGCAGTGGCACCATTATATCACCAACCGCATCACAGTCAAAAAGGCCCGTTCTCGCCCGCAAGTGATCCCACCCGTGGGCTGGCTTCGTGGTTTGGCTCATGATATGATTGCGCCATGGTTCATGGCTTTGATGTGTCCCGCCGGGACCGGCTCCACTCCCCCAGACGCCATGGGATTCTGCCCCCGCTGGACACCCTGAAAAAACTCGGCCTGAAAGCCGGTGACCACATGGCGGACATCGGTTGCGGAACAGGCTTCTTTGCCATTCCGGCAGCGACGATTGTCGGGCCGACCGGTCGTGTTATAGGCATCGACCCTTCTTTGGAGATGCGGCAAGATCTTGAAATGCGTGCACGGGAAGCCGGTGTGCGGGTTCACGTGCTTGAGGGACGGGCGAAAGATCTTCCCCTGGAGAGTGAAAGCGTAACCTTTGCCCTGATGGTAAACGTGCTTCACGAAGTGGAATCCCCTGAGCGAGCGCTGAAAGAGATGTTCCGCATTCTTTCACCCGGGGGCATGGCCGCAATTGTGGAATGGCGCGTGGGCGCCAATTCCGGCGGGCCTCCGCCCCAGCACCGTTTGCCGGTTCCCCGCATCCGTTCTCTTCTGGAAAAAACCGGTTTCGGTTCTTTGCGTGAGGTTGACGCGGGAAACGCCCATGTGGGTGTCACCGCGTTGCGAAAACCCTGAACTCCCGGTTTAATCTCCTGCGTCCTCTGCGCAGCACAGGGTGTCAGGAAATCCCGCCAGTTTGTCCAGCATCTCGCGGGGCGTATCTTTCAGAAAAGATGTTTCCTTAAAAGCCTTCTCGATTAACGCTTGATTGTCCGCGCTTGAGAAGGTTTTGAAAGAGGACGTTACATCACCTTGCGTTGGCGTGGCCATGTCCAAAAAATACACCTCTCCCGCACATTCGTATTCAAAGGCGTCCATCCGCACCACTCGCGGGCTCGGATGGGCCCTGGTAAGGAAATGAATCCGTTTGCCACCCGGTTCGTAGACCACGCGAAACACCGTACGCTTCATCGCCACCTCGTCCAGCACACCAAAGGCGTAGGCAACCGCGCCAAGACCTTCGCCTTCACTCCATTCACTCACCCCACGGGCGGCGCGTACGAACCGTTTCAGTGACAAATCCGCGTGGCTGAAGGCCGACGCTTCCTCTCCTGATCCCAGCATATTCAACAATGCCAGGGAATGGCGATAAGTGGAATTGGCCAGAACGGTTACCGGTAGTTCAGCGCCTGTATATACTCGCGCTTCCCCCTCCAGGAACTCCACCACCGCTGCGTTCCCGGACGCGTCGGCTACCAGGAAATGGAGGGGCTGAGCAAAATATTGAGAGATGCGGAAACGATCGATACCGGCCACCACAGCCGCCACGGAATCCGCCGTATCCAGCTGGAACTGGATCCATTGCAAAGTGTGGAGTTGCGGCCGATCATCAAAGTGTGGATACTCCGTGGCATTCAGCCACATGCACTCCACCACCAGGGAGGCCTCGTTCATGCCCCCCAGCGGGAATTCGCGGCCATACTGGTTAAAGGTAACGCTGCCATATCGAGAGACCCAACGGGCGGCATTCTCGGTCACGAAACCACGTTTGGCCACACCGCGGTGATTCACCATCACCACGGCGTGGGCCACATCCCAATCGTAATTGCGCCCGAACACCCAATGGCCATCCGCCCGAAAGCAGAATGAGGTGCAGGACTCCAGGAAATGGGACGAACACGCCGCCAGGATCAACACCAACATCACAAACCATCTTGTTCTTTGCATCACATACTCCTGTATTGGACGACACAGCCTCACGGGTCGCACACTAATGCCGGCCGGATTTCAGCTCAGCCAGGATTTGGGCCGCGGATTCCCGGTAGGTGTTGGCCCGACCCAGAACCATGACCCGCTTTGGGGTTTGCGGCAGGTCCAACCTGAAGGGACCAACCCATTGGTCTTTTTGCCGGGAAGAGCGAAAGTCGGCGGGCAATTCATCTTCGAACACCACCCAGGCTTCACTGGCGCGTATGCGCTCCAGTACGGCCTCGGGCCGGCGCGCAGCTACCCGCCAGAACCGCGCCATGGGATTGCGCATCATGAACCACAGGTTAATACCTACAGCCAAGCCAATCAGGATCACCCATTCCATAGTCTGAAGTATGCCATAAAACCGAGGGAGTTGACAAGAAAGAGGAAGTTGGGGAGTTGAGAAGTTGGGGAGTTCGGTAGAAAATAGCAGGTGACAATCGTACGGGCGGTTCGCGAACCGCCCCTTTTCACTTTTCGCTCGTGTGCACTCTGGGTATTTCACTTTTCACTTAAAATTGTGCCTTCTGCACTTGTTTTTGTCTTATTGTTAATAACTTGGTATAATAAAAGTGTTGAGGGGGCTGGAAAAATGAATTTTTCGTGGGAAAGCAGATGTTAAAATTTAAAAAAATCAATAAAGAAAAAGATTTCGCCCCGGAATTGACCCGAGAGGAATTTGTGGAGTTTCTGTACAAACACCTGGACCGCTTCGGTGACTCCCGGGAAGCCATTCAGAAATCCCTGCGTTATGCCTTTTCCGACCAGGAAGGCAAAGGGGGATTTCTTTTGGCCGCCTGGGAGGGAGACGAACTGGTGGGTGAACTGGTGATGATCGATACCGGCATGGGCGGCTACATCCCGGAACATTTCCTGGTATACGTGGCGGTTGACCCGCGCTTCCGTGGACGGGGCTACGGCCGCCAGATCATTGAAAAATCGCTGGAAACCTCTGAAGGCGACATTGCGCTGCACGTTGAATACGACAACCCCGCCAAACGCCTGTACGAGCGCATCGGCTTTTCAACCAAATACGCTGAAATGCGCTATCGCAAAGAGGACTGATTGGCCACCCTGACCGTCCACACCGGGCGCATCATCGACAACATTACCCGCCTGGAATCCTACCTCTCCCGCCAGGGGGTCCAGTGGACCCTTGTCACCAAGATGCTGTGCGGGTACCGGCCCATACTGGAAAAGGTGTTGGCCGCGCCGGTCATCCGCCGTCTCCACTCCATTGCGGATTCACGCATATCCAACCTCAAGATGATCAAGTCCCTGCATCCGGACCTGGTCACCATGTACATCAAACCCCCGGCGCTGGAGCAGGTGGCTAATGTAATTCGTTACGCCGACATCTCCCTCAACACCACTCTGCGTACCCTGGAAGCCCTGAACGACGAAGCCCGGCGCCAGGAGCGGACCCACCGCGTGATCGTGATGATCGAGTTGGGGGAATTGCGCGAGGGCATCAACCGCGAGAATGTACTGCAGTTCTACGAACGCACCTTCAACCTCAGCCACATTCAGGTCAGCGGCATCGGCACCAATTTGGGTTGCATGTACGGGGTGGAACCGACCTATGACAAACTGATCCAGCTTTCGTTGTTCAAGCAGTTGATTGAGAACAAGTTCCAGCAGAAGTTGGAGCTCCTCTCCGGCGGCAGTTCCATCACCCTGCCCATTCTGCCCCGCAAAAAAGTCCCTCGCGATGTTAACCACTTCCGCATCGGAGAAACCGCCTTCCTGGGGCGGGAGCTGGACTCGGGAAAACGTTTCCAGAACCTCTCCACTGCGGCTTTTGACTTCAGCGGCGAGATCATCGAACTCAAAACCAAAGACTCCAGCCCCGACGGCATCCTGAGCGAGGCTGCGGTGGGCCAGGTGGCGGACGAGCCTACGGAAACCGCCGCGGACGCGCCCGCGCGCCGCGCGGAACGCTGTATCCTGGATTTCGGGGAACTGGACGTGGATGTGCACGGTCTCAAGCCCAAGGACCCGGGCGTCCGCTTTGTCGGCACCACCTCGGACATGACGGTATACGAGATCACCAAGGAAAAACACCAGTACCGCGTGGGCCGGCGCCTGCACTTCGAACCCAACTACATCGCCATCGCGCGCCTGATGAACTCGCGCTATATGACAAAGACGGTTGTGTAAATAAAGTTGGAGAGTTGGAGGGGGGGTTAGAGATGGCTCTGCAGGTCAGCAACCGTCAGCTCGCAATCCCGCAGGATACGTGATAACAAACCTTTTCCGATTGTTTCGCCCCGATGAACCGGCACTACCGTGCAACGTCCATCCACATGACGCAGGAATTGATGGCTGCCCCGGGTACGGATCACAACGAATCCAAATTTTTTCAGCAGAGAAATCAGTTTTGTGCCGGTAAGTGCCCACTTTTAGACGGAAACGCGTTGAACGCCCACGAATTCCCTATGGATGGGTTCTTCAACTTCCAGGCACATGGCGATTGCTTCACGAATTCGATCCACCAACAGGTCCAACGATCCAGCCTGGGTATGGCATCCCCGCAGTTCCGGAACGGATCCCACGTAAACACCGTCCTCATCCCGTTCAATTACTACGCTGAATTCCCGTTTCATTTGACCACCTCCCACGGGATAACACTCTCCCGCAAGTCAGATCATTAATCACATTCTGGCATAGAATAACCCGCGGTACAACCAGGCCCAGGCGAATTGCCTGCTTTCTCCTATCCCCTTCGGTATCTGTAGGGCGCTCCGGCCTGTCCTGACACCTTTTTTTAAATCCGAAGCACGAAATTCGAAATCCCAAACAAATTCAAATGATCCAAATCCCAATGTTCCAAACAAAAGCATAAAGCATTAAAACAAACTCATCTGAATCTCAGTTGTTTTTCCCTGCTTTTTTATTCCTTCTCCTTTATTCCTTATTCAGCGCCCTCAGGGTTTGCCTCCTGTCACCTGTCTCCTCTCTGTGTTTGCATTCATCCGGCCGAGGGAGTATAATTTATTGTTAGGTTTGAACTTCATAGTCAGGAATAAACAAAAGAGGAAATCATGCCACACAATCTTCTGGAGATAGACAACCTCACCCTGAAGTTGGATGACAAGACCATTCTGGACGGCCTGACATTGGATATCTGGGAACACCATACCCACGCCATCATGGGCATCAACGGCGCGGGGAAATCCACCCTGGCCAACACCATCATGGGTCTGAACGGCTACGGGGAGTTCAGCGGGGAGATCCGTTTCCTGGGTAAATCCCTGAAGGGTTTGGGGATCGACGAACGCGCCCGCCTGGGTATTACCCTCTCCTGGCAGGAGCCCGCCCGCTTTGAAGGCCTCAAGGTGCGCGATTTTATTCGTTCTTCCGCCAGGGACAAGAGCGATGCCGCCGTTCAGGCTGCACTTACAACCGTGGGGATCAACCCCGATCGTTACCTGGAGCGGGCCGTGGACCGCACCCTCAGCGGCGGCGAACGCAAAAAAGTGGAACTGGCTTCGATCCTGGCCATGAAACCGCGCCTGGCCCTGCTGGATGAGCCCGATTCGGGCATCGACATCGAGTCGATTGAGCGCATCTTTAACGTGGTGCGCCTTTTGCGCGAGGAGGGCACCACCGTGGTGTTCATTACCCACAGCATGGCGGTGTTGCAGCAGGCAGAGCATGCTTTTCTGCTCTGCCACGGCCGCCTGGTGGACCAGGGCAATGTGAAAAAAATCAGCCGCTACTTCGAGGGCGAATGCATGCCCTGCGATGTCCGTGACCCGGAAAAGAAGGAGAAAGCAATATGAGCCCGCAACAGGCCCTGGAGGAGATCGCCCGCCAATCCGAATTGGATCCCCACGCCATGAACGATCCGGATGTGGCCCGCCTGATCATCAACGAAAACAAGGTGCTGGCGGAAAACACCGTACCCGGTCTGGAAGTGGACGTCATGGAGCTGGAACACGGCGTAGACGTGAAAATGGTGCTGGCCCCGGATACGGTGCTCCACAAGCCCGTCCACCTCTGCTTCGGAGTGATCCCGGAAAAAGGCATCCAGCACATTATCATGAACGTCCACATCGGCGCCCGCTCCCGCATCCGCCTCAATGCCCATTGCACCTTCCCCTTTGCCACCGATGTGCAACACATCATGGACGCAAAAATCCATCTGGAAGAAGGCGCGGATTACACCTATTTTGAGCGCCACGTGCATTCGGAATCGGGAGGTATCACCGTGGTTCCCAAAGCCGAGGTGTTCGTGGGCAAAGACGCCCGCTTCAAGACCGAGTTCGAACTGATCCGCGGCCGCGTGGGCAAGATGGACATCCGCTACACCACCCACGGCGCGGCCGGATCCCTGGTGGACATGACCGCCCGCGTTAACGGCAAAGGCGACGACCACCTCAAGCTGGCTGAGATTTCCTTCCTGGAAGGCGAAGAATCCCGCAGCGTGCTCACCTCCAAGGTGGCGGTCCGCGATGACGCCGTGGCCGAGGTGTTCAACCAGATCACGGCGACCGGCGACAACGCCCGTGGTCACGTGGACTGCAAAGAGATCGTGTTGGACCGCGGCCGCGCCCGCGCCACACCCATCGTGGACGTACGCAACCCCAGCGCCCACGTCACCCACGAGGCGGCGGTCGGCAGCGTGGACAAAAAGCAGCTCGAGACCCTGATGTCGCGGGGATTGGATGAAGACGCGGCCTCCGAACTGATCATCCAGGGGCTGCTGAGTTAACAGGGCAGAAGGTGCGGCGGAATTTTTCCCGGCTATTTATTTTCTCCAGGCTCTTGCCGCTCTGGAAAAAAAAACACTTCTTCAATGGGCAATCCAAAGAAACTGGCAATGTCATGAGCCAGGCGCAATGAGGGGTTGTACTTTCCTTTCTCTAAAAAGACGATGGTCTCGCGCCGTACACCGACTTTCCGGGCCAATTCCAGCTGGGAAAGTCCGTGGCGCGCGCGCAATTCCCGGATACGGTTAGTCATGTTTCATGGCGAATGCGCGCACACCGATCCAACAGAACAGGAAAATCACGGCCATGCCCAGGATACCGGCCCCGATCAGGCTGTTGACGGACATACTGATGCGGTCACTCAGCAACAAAACCAACAGCCACATGTAAATAGAAATGTAGTAAGAAAGAGAGGCCGCCCGGTTCAGCACGTTTTTCGACAGTTCATCTTCAGGCGGTTCTTTTCGACGCAGACTCCGGGCCCTGCCAATACCGATGAACAGGCCGAAACCAACCATCAACACCACTCCGGCCACCATCAGGGCCTCCTGGATGTTACCGGAAACCTCACCCTCAAGCGCCCATAAAACCAGCCCAGCCAGTACCAATGCACTGATAACCAAAGAAACAATGGTTTTTTTCACGTTGCCTCCGCAAACCCCAATGTTATGTAATTATAACAAAGTGTTAGAAATATACTACATATTTTTCTATTTTTTTTTCAGCCCGCAGCGGATCGAACCCGTACAGCCGGCGGTGAAACTTGACACCGATTTCATAAGTTCCTATGATCGGCCCGGACGCAAATTCCAATAGCAAAAAAGCTTGTGACTTCCTGCGGAGAAAATGACATGGAAAAAACGATTTCCTGGGAGAGCCGGGTCGGGCTTTTAACAAATCCGCTGGTTTTAAAGCAAACGGCCCTGACCGTCATCGGCGCCGGCCTGATCATGGCTTTTCTTCTGAGTTTCATTATGGCCGTGACCGGTGAATTCTCAAGCATCCTTCCCTTGCTGGGAGCGAGCGTACTCGTTGCCGCGGGGTTGGGGTTATTGGCCGCGTTTATCATGCTGGTGTTTATGGGCAACCGGGTGCGAGTCCGCTTCACCGTGAGCAAAGACGGTATACTTTGGCAGACCGTTGACAAGCGGGTCCTGGGGACCAACCGCCTGGCGGTTATCGCCGGCGTTCTGGGCGGAAGCATGCAAACCGCCGGAGCCGGCGCCCTAGCCACGTCACGGGAAAAAGAGTTTGTCGCCTGGAACGAAATCGCCACCATGGAAACCAACCCCAAGCACCTGCAGATTGTGCTGCGGAACAGCTGGCGCCCGGTGATGATGGTGGTCTGTCTCCCGGAAAACTTTCAAATGGTTGTGGATTACGCAACCCAGAGGATCCACCCAGCCACGGCGGAGGACGGGGCGCCGCGCAAAGCCGTCGTCAAACCCATTGGCCGGGCCCTCCTGAGGAGCCTGGCGGTGAGCCTGACTTCCGCTCCGGTTTTTATGTTGAACAGTTCGTGGATCGAACTGGATCCGTTTTTTCCGCTGCTGATGTTTTGCTTCGCCCTGGCAACCGTCTGGTTGATCCCTTTCTTCGGATGGGTTGTGCTCGGGGCGGGTGCGATCGTCGCGGCTCAGGTGCTGAGCGGAGGGATTTTCTGGTTCAGCGTCCTGGACGGCGGTGAGCAAGCCGTTTATGTGCTGGCCTGGGCCGGTTTGGTATGGCTGGCCTGGTTCTCCATAGGAGCGCTGCGGGGAAGATTTCCGCCACCCTTACTGGAGAAATAATCATACCGAACCAACTGGACAAAAAGAGATGGTGGCACTGGATTTTCGGTGTGATCCAACGCGCGGCCGCGTGCAATGATGCTCATGTCTTTGACGTTCCTGCTAAAGACAGGTTGTGTCACGACTGGCATTGGGGGAGGCTTCCCATGTGTTGTAAAAACAGAATAATCCGCGGTGTTTTACCTATTTTTGCGGTTGGTCTGTGCTTGTTGTTGTTTGGCGTCTCTTGCACCGAGAAATCACCCCGGGAGAAGGCCCAGGCAACCGTTGAATCACGGTTCACTGAGAAGAGTGAAGCGAAAGCGACCGCTTACCAACTGGCCCCCCTGGTAAGGGAAGTCCTCAAGGCTGTGGACAATGAACAGAAAGTCGCCATTGAGGCGAAAGTTGCGGTTGTGATTCCGCCAAAAGGACTTCAAAAAGAACAGAAACTGACCATATCGGAAGTTGTCAATCCGCCGCCGGTTTCCGCCAACACCCGCAGAATAGGCGTTTACAGCATAAAGTTTGATGACCCCCTGGATATTCCCGATGGTTTTGTCCTGGAGTTCAACTGCGATCTCTCAGGGAGGGAAAAAGAGATTTCCGACGGCAATTTTTTCGAGGTTGAGTTTTTCGATGAGTCAACCAAAATGTGGTTGCCGGTTCCTGCGGACTACGATGAAGCCGGTAAGGTTCTGAGGGCGGATGTTACCCGCAACGGCCTCTGGCAAGTGGTTATGGTCCAGAGTTTTTTCGGGAACCACCGGGTTCTTGTGACCGATAACTTTGTTATATTTTTCAATCTAAACGAATTTTACCCTGAAGACTTTAATCGGCTGCATCAGTTGAAAGCCAGGCAGAAACGGATTCTGGAGCTTAACCGGCTGAATACTGAGCTGGAAAAAGCCCGGCGGGATGATCCATCCAGGATTCCTTCCCTGAAGAAGGCTGTTCAGAACTTAAAAGAGGCCATCGCCAAGGAACCTTTCACAGATGGCGATAGAAACGAAATCACCCAATTGGAAAAAAAGTTGGCGGACATGCCGACTTCATTCCATAATCTTCCCGAAGATATTTACAACAGGTATGACGCTCCCAGGTATATTGTGGAGTTGGCTTATCACGGAGAAAACGCCTGGGAAAAATACAAAAAAGCGTTTGGTAAAGAGCCTTACCAAAAGAACCTCAATGTAACGACCAAATATCATCACAGCAAGGCGCTTGTAAAAACCAGAAAGGACATATCCACGTGGGAGTCTTATTCCGGCGCAACTTATGGTGTCGAGGTGTCGGACAAATTTCCCATCTACGTCCAGTCAAAAATTCAAGACCCCAAATACTATGCGCGATCCGGTTCCATTTACATCGGCATCATGCCGGCAATGCACGACTATTATATCAGCCACGAACTTTTTCACGCGGTTCAGAACAAGGATTACTGGATGGGTATGAAGCAATCGGGTTTCGGCAAGATCTCAGATTGGGTGAGATTTACCCGCAATAACAACTGGTGGCTTGAATCTACCGCGGAGTATGCCGCCAGAAAAACAGTTCTCAACAAACAGTATCCCACGTTATACAAACTCAACGCCGCTTACTTTCCCGAGGATTTCTTTTCCAGTTCTATTGACCATTCCTATAAGAATGCCTGGTTCTGGAATTACCTGGTCGAAAACAGAAGAATCTCCTTTGCGGATATGTACAAAACAGTTGCTGAAGCTTCCACAACCCAGGGGTTGCAAACCGTTTTGGAAAAAACTTTAAAGTCAAAAAGCGGCAGTACGCTTACTCACCTATACCGTGACTTTGTCGGTCATGCCCTGTTTGACGGTACGAACCCTTTCCAGGGTAAACTTCCCGTTGAACCATTGCCTTTGGACAGGAAGCAAAGAATCGTGAAGTTTTCCCTCCCTCAGGGACTGGTTGCCCAGGTTCAGGGACTTCTGCCCGAAGATCCCGGAAGGGGACGGTCTTTCGAAGTAAATTTTCATACCACTTACAACACTTCTTACCATCAGATGGGCAGGATGAAACCCTGGTGGGTGGATGTTTACCTGCTTAAACAGAACGACCGTAAGAACAAGGTTGAGTATGTGGGAGGATGGAGCCTGGAATTGTTTCTGAGTAATCCTGCAAACAAGACCTTTGAGAAGACGTATCCGGTCCACATGGGGCCTGGAGATGGCTTGTATGCAGTAGCTACTGGGCATTTGGATAGTGGAAGCACCTTTACTGTGCATGTAAAGGAGATAGATGAGGACAAGGCTTCCGGTTATTGGAAATTAGTTAAAGTAGAAAATGCAGGTGTCAAAGCCACTGACCGGGGGAGAGAAGGTGGAAAATATATAAAAACCGTTACTCGCAGCGGTCACATCGAGGCAAGAGGACGAATAATGAAGGGGAGAGACAGGGATCAACTGGAGGCGCTGACCCTCAGCCTGAAATGGGCTCCGCCGCCTGCAGCGGCAACCCCCGGCGATCAATGGGACGGTCGGTACAAGGCCGAAGTACTCGAAGATATTCATCAGGACACCAGCACCGGTGAAATCAGGGGGAAAAACACGGGTTATTATTCTGTAAAATGTGAATTCGGGGCGGCACGTACCGAAAAGCCGTTGATCCCCGACAGGCTCCCGATTCTTCATCCCGCGGTTCACATGATAAGAGGCGAGATGGATCCCAGATTGCAGGAGGGTTCTGTTTATACCTTCTACGACAGGTCATCAGATTATAAATACCTTTGCTTGTATGTCAGGGGGGGGCTGAGTACTCCCATGGGCACTGCCTTTGATGCCTATTTTTACTTTTACGAATGGACTCCGGGCAAACCTCCCGCTGGAAATGCCGGCAAAACAACAGACCCAGCGGCAACCCCTGCGGCATCTCCGGCATCCTCGCCGCAAGATCGCGGGGATGACTACCTGAAGAGGTTGTCTGCGGCTAAAACTCGATATGAAGCGGCTTACTCCCGGTACACGACTTTAACCACCACCGGTGGACCGGGAAACGTTCAGGAAGCATTGGACGAATACCGGGAGGCTCACAGGGCCTTGAAAGAACTGGAGGCGGAAAGAGGCGGCGCGGGAAAAAAATGAATCTGCGCATAAAGCGGGAGGCATACGACTTTCCCCTGCCTCCAAGCGCCGTTCATTTCGGTATTTGCAAAAGTCAGAAAGACTTTAGACATCGCCTTGTGTTTCGCCACCAGCCTCTGGCCAATCGCCTATTGCCTTTTGCCCCTCGCCACTTGCCATTCTCCCCATTTACTATTTTTTCGAAAAATTCGATAATATTCCCATGGCGGAACCCGCAGCCCTGCCTTCCCCGGTGATGATTATCGGCGTAAGTGGTTTCCTGGGACGGCACCTGGCGGCTTTCCTGGCCGGCCGCGGAGTGGAGGTGCTGGGCACCACCCGCTCAGAGGATCTTGATGAACTTCCCGAAGGGGTCAGCCGACTCCATACCTGGAACGGCCGCGACGAAGCCGAACTGGCGCCGCTGCTGAAAGGGGTGGCAGGGGTGGTCAACTTCGCCGGCTCGCCGTTGAAAACCGTACCCTGGACTCCGGCTTTTCGCCGCCGGTTGCGGGACAGCCGCATCCGCAGCACCGCGGCCCTGATGGCGGCCCTTTCGGGAGGGCGCAAAACCGTACGCGTGCTCCAGGGGTCAGCCGTGGGAATCTACGGCGACACGAAAAACCGCTGGGTGGATGAGGATTCTCCATCCGGGCGGGGTTTTCTGGCCGGGCTGGTGAGCGATTGGGAAACAGCGGCGCGGGAATTGCGACCGAAACGGGTATCCCTGGCCCTGTTGCGCACGGGCGTGGTGTTGTCCCCGGACGGCGGTTTCCTGAAGCGCTTGCATGCAGTCCAGAGCCTGGGTGTAACTCCCCTGCCCGGAGGCGGACGCCAATGGCTGGCCTGGATCCACTTGAGCGACTACCTGGAAGCTCTGGCCTTCCTGCTGGCCGATACGGAAATCACCGGCCCGGTGAACCTGTGCGCGCCGTTTCCGCAGCATTTCTCCGTTCTGGCCGCGGCGGCAAGCCGGGGCAAAATCAAGCGCCTGCCGCTGTACATTCCCGCGGGCCCGGTGCGCTGCGTGCTGGGCGCCGCCGCGGAACCGCTGCTGGAAGGTCAGCGCGCCCGGTCCAAGCGCCTGAAAGCCGCCGGGTTCCGCTTTGCCTACCCCAAAATAAAGGCGGGCACGAAATTCTGACCGCCTGCGAAACTATAAGAGGCTGCAAGCCCCGGAAAAACCTTTCTTAATCGTGGTCCAGCTTTCGCCTCTTTTTCAGTGATCGGCACGGCGCGCGAAAATGCCGTCAAGCACACGCTTCATCTTGTCAACCGCCCCGTCAACGGCCTGTTCAATGGTGGCTGCGTGATGGCTGACCGAGGTTGACTGGAGCCCGGCGGGGCGCGCTTCCAGCAGGCAGCGCATATCATTGCCGCCGCCTTTCTTGGCGCTGTTCTCATCACTGAGATGAACCTCGATACGGGTGACCTGGCCGATGAAACGCTTTAAGCCTTTCTTTACCACGGCTTCTACTTTGACGGACAATTCCGTTCCGCCCGTGATGTTGCGATCGGTGTTGACCTGAACATGCATGCGACTCGCCTCCTTTTCTCATGTTAACATAAGTAGTATAAAGTTGAAGAGTTTGAAAAAATGGTAGGGGCGAAAAATCTTTCGCTCTTACGTCCGAAACAAATGGTTTTCCTTGCTCCTGTCACCTTGCCTTCGCCCATCGCCCCTTGCCTCTCGCCACTGGCCATTCACATTCATTCAACCGGAAAACGTCTGCCTTTCATCACAGCGCCCGAAGCTTTCCTCATCACGAGTTTGAGTTGGGGGTTTGGGAAAAAGTTGTTGCTTTTTATGGAGCGAATTGCTAAGATTCGATCCCGAAGGGAACCGATTGAAAACGGGGCGAAATGGCTGGAAACGACAGTAGACCCACCCACCTGGGCGGAAAGAAGTTTGATCGGGTCGAGATGGGCCCGCTGGAACTTGTCTACTTCAACCTGGTCAAGTTAAAGCCGGGCACAATCATCAACGGCCGCTACCGCATAAAAAGGCTGATCGGCAAAGGCGGGTTCGGCATCATTTTCGAGGCACTTGACATCACCCTGGGCACAAGTATGGCGGTTAAGTTCCTCAATCCCGAGTTGACGAAGGAAGACAGGAAATTTCTGCGCGTCACGCGCGAGATCAATATCGCGCGCAAGATCAGCGACGAACGCATTATCAAGGTGTTTTCACTGGAAAGTTGGCGCGGAATCCATTTCCTGGTCATGGAACTCGCCTCCGGACGCAGCCTGAAGTCGCTCCTGGAAGATAAATGTCCCTTGACCTGGGCGGAATTCAAGGACATATTTATCAACATCCTGGAAGCGGTGGCCGTGTTGCACTGCAACGGTATCGTTCATAGGGACCTGAAGCCGGCCAATATCCTGATCGATGAAAACAAGCGCATCAAGATCCTCGATTTTGGTTTGGCCAAAGAGGTCATGGACATGGAAAAGACCTCAACTGTCGGCGAAATCGTAGGATCGCCCTATTACATGTCACCTGAACAAATCCGCGGGAACGCCATCGGGTACGCCTCGGATGTGTACCAGCTGGGATTGATCCTCTGCCGCGTACTGACAAACCGTCATCCCTTCGAAAGCTCAAGCACCATGGAAATGATTTCCAAGCAACTCGCCAAAAAGCCGGATCCGCCGCAAGTGGATAAGGGCAGCTTGCCGCCTTTCCTCTATATCGGGATTGAGAAAGCCCTGGAAAAGGCCCCGGAGCGACGCTTCCGTGACGCCGGCACCATGGCCGATTTCTTTCGCAAGCAAAAGGTCTCCCGGTTACGCCGCGGGCTGCTGACCCTGAACCGCAGGCCGCTGAAAGCGGGCCTGATCGGCATGATTCTAAGCGCTACTATTTTTTTTGGTTTTCAGGCAACTTTCGGCTCCCAAAAGATCCACAGGTTCATTTCCCGGGAAGGTGTTCTTCAGGCCCGCAACCGCCTGGGCATCCAACTATGGAAAAAAGATTTTTCCCCGTTCCACGTCTTTGCCGCTTATTCCACCAAGCTCTCGGCGCCCCTACTACTGGGAACGGGCAGTTCCCCCGAAATTCCCTTCCTTGACCTGGGAGATGATCCGGTTACGATTGCCCTCCTGGCTCCACCCCTGGAAAAGCCTTTTCCGGTTGAGATGTCCATTGCGGATGACACCCTCATGTGCCGACTGGCCATCGTGTCATCCACCGGCAAACTGTTAAAAAAGGAACCCCTGTCCGGCCACTATGACGCATACGATTACGTTCAGATCACCAGGCCCCATGCTTTCCAAAATCACGGCTTGAACGCCAGCGGGGAAACCTGCGTTTCTTTCACCCTGCAGCAGTATCAGGGCATGCATCCTTCTGCCCTGATATACATGGAGGGCCTCGAAAAATACGTGTACACCCATCCGGGGAGATTCACAGCCGCCCTGCTGGAACGAAACGATGAAAAAGTGTCTTTTATGTTGGTCGGAATCAACAACCTGATCGCCCACAGTCAATTTATATCTGAATTTGTGTTTGACAAATCCACAACCAGCACACGTCTGCTCAAGGGCATTCCCAGCATGGCTTCTGGTCAACGTAACAATGTCCCTGATGAAGACCGGCTCTTTTTCCTGCCATTTCGGGCACGAATACTGAAAAACCGCTGGCGTGAAGAGGGGCGCGCCCGCTTTACCGAACAAGCCAACGGAGATTTACTCGATTTCGACCGCGACGGGCGCCTGACCATGCAGTCCACAAGGGGGAGCACGGTTTATTCCGATCGGCTTGATACGCTGCGCCGGCTCTATACGCTTGTGAATATGAGCTTTCAGGAAAAGCTAGTAAAACACAATCCACGGAATGCGCTGGCCTTGATCAATCAAGCCGGCTCTTTCTCTATCGAAAACCCCTTCCTGCGCTCAATTGTCCTCTACTTGAAAGGCGACCTGGAGATCGCACTCGGGCGCTATGGGGATGGAGAAAAGACCCTGCAGCAAGCGTTGTCGATTTATCCCGGTAACAAGGATGCCTGTGAGAGGCTCTGTGAAATGGAAATGCTCCGGGGTGACACGCCGGCCGCCCTCACCCGCCTGACCGACAGCCGCTCAGACAGCACACAGTTCTGGGGTTTTGCCGTTTTTGGTGTGAACTTGTTTAAAGGCTATCTGTTTCTGCACACAGGCCTGTTCAACCAAGCCGAAGCCGAGTTTAACCGTATCGGGAATAGAGTAGAGGACATTGCTCAATTCTGCCTGGCAACCAAAGCCTTTTTCGGAGGTGATTACGAAATAGCACAAACCCGCCTGCTTGAGTTGGAGCAAATGGCCCTTGACGCTGTTGACGTGCGCGAGCTGCGATTGCTATTGGGCCGCACCTTGTTGCTGAACTCCGGAAACAGGGAAAAAGCGCGATTTTTATTTAATGACATCTCTTACAACTCGCTGGATTTCGGTCACTTGGCTGAAGTTTCATCCTGCTATCTCCTGGCACGTGCCGGCCGGACAGCCGAAGCGGCGCAATCCGCCCAAACGGCTTTTGAACGTCTGAGAGAGAAGGCACGCGGTGATTTCATAACCCGGCTGTGGTTATTCTACGATGCATACGTGTACGGCCTTGTCATGGAGATGGCCGGAGACAGCGAACAGGCGGAACGCGGTTTCAGGGAATGCATCGCGGCCAATCCGCACACGGAATTGGCCGCGAAGGCAAGGAAATGGTTGAGCAAAAAGCAAAGATCATAACCGACAGCAACCGGACACCCTTTTTTCGCTTCTGATTTTGTTTACATCCCGTGGGTCTCGATACGGCTCCAGTTTCCCCGGCCGACGATGATGTGATCCAATACGGGGATACCCAGCAGGCGCCCCGCCCGCACCAGGCGACGCGTGGTTTCCAGGTCTTCCGGGCTGGGGATGACTTTGCCGGAGGGATGATTGTGAACCAGCACAACCGCGGCGGCACGGTCGGATATGGCTCCGCAGAAAACTTCTCTGGGATGGACCAGAGACTGGTTGAGGGTGCCTACAAAAACAGTGCGGCGGCGCACCAGGTGGTGGGCGCCGTCGAGGGTGATGACCAAAAAATGTTCCTGGGTTTTCTCCTGGATGTCCACCACCAGGGGCAAAACATCTTCGGGACGGTGAACGCCACGGCCGCGGCGATCGTTGAAGCGCCGGGCCAGTTCCAGGGTCGCGGCCACAGCAGCGGCCCGGGCCGGCCCCATGCCGCTGATGGTCTCTAATTGCGCCATGGTGACGTTTCCGTCCTCGCGGCGCACCAGGTTCAACACTTCATCCGCCAGGGCATACACATGCCGTTTCTGCGTGCCGCTGCGCAGGATCAAAGCCACCAGCTCGCGGTCGGACAGCGCCGGCGGGCCCTTTTGCGCCAGTTTCTCCCGCGGGCGGTCGTACACGTATTGTTCCGCGATCTTCAAGGTCATGCAAACAAACCAGCAAAACCGATGCCATTAACCTTATCAGTATTTGTAGAAGGTAGAACGTAGAAGACCTCGGGAGTATTTGCAGGAAGATTCCGGAAGTATCTGTAGGCTTTTTTGGAGTGCCTCCCTCACACCTCGTTTTCCTTCACCCGTGGTACGGGCGGTTCACGAACCGCCCCGTTCTGACCTCTTTCCCGCCTCTGGCCCCTAGCCACTGGCCACTCGCCTTCCCCCGGTTGACTCTCCTCTCCCCCTGGCATACAATTATTTATGCCGGGGTAACGCGAAAACCGCCCCCCCTTGGAGCCCGACATGCCTGAATACAACGCCTTTGATACCGCCCGCGCCCAGTTTGATCACATCGCGGAGGTTTTGGACCTGGATAGCGCCACCTGCGCCCTGTTGCGGGATACGCTACGGGAATACCATTTCAGCATTCCCGTAACAATGGACGACGGCTCCATCCAGGTGTTCCGGGGCTTTCGCGTGGTGCACAACGATGCCCGGGGACCGGCCAAAGGGGGGATTCGTTTTCATCCCCAGGAAACCATAGACACGGTGCGTGCTATGGCCATGTGGATGACCTGGAAATGCGCGGTGGTCAACATTCCCCTGGGCGGAGCCAAGGGTGGGGTGATTTGTGACCCTCACCACTTGAGCCTGACGGAGCAGGAACGGTTGTGTCGCGGCTGGGTACGAAAAGTCGCGCGCGACGTCGGCCCCCTGTCGGATGTACCCGCCCCGGACATGATGACCAACGCCCGCCACATGCTGTGGATGCTGGACGAGTATGAGGCCATATACGGAGACAAGTACCCGGGTTTCATTACCGGCAAGCCGGTAGACATGGGGGGATCCCTGGGCCGGGTGGAATCAACCGGATACGGATTGGTTTTCGCGCTGCGGGAAGCCCTGAAAGAGTTGAATATCCGGCCCGGGGATACGCGCGCCAGCGTTCAGGGATTCGGAAACGTGGCGCGTCACGCCATTGATCTCTATACACAACTGGGTGGAACTGTAACAACCGTGGCCTGTTGGAACCCGGAAACGGAGGCCGGGGTAACCTTCCGCAAGAAAGTGGGCATCAATCTGGATGAACTGCTGCCCATTACCGACAGTTTCGGCGGCATCAGCATTGATCAGGCCCGGGACCTGGGCTACGAAGTGCTGGATGCCGACGCCTGGCTGGAACAGGAGGTGGAGATTCTGATCCCCGCCGCCCTGGAGAACCAGATCCACGCGGGCAACGTGGAACACATCCACCGCAACGTGCGCATCATGGCGGAAGGTGCCAACGGCCCCACGTCGGTTGAAGCCGATGCCGTGATCCGGGAGCGCGGCATTTTCGTAATTCCCGACTTCCTGGCCAACGCCGGCGGTGTCACCTGCAGCTACTTTGAACAGGTGCAGAGCAACATGAATTACTACTGGGAAAAAGACGAGGTGCTGGGCAAGTTGGACACCAAGATGACCGCGGCGTTTATCCGCGTCAGTGAACTGGCTCGCCGCAAGAAACTGCAGATGCGGGATGCCGCTTACGTGATCGCCGTTGATAGTGTGGCCCGGGCATGCCACAACCGCGGCTGGGTGTAATCCCCGGCCGGGTAAATGCGATAAAAACGTGTTTTAACCCCGTTGACGGGGGAGCCTCAAGGGGTATAGGATGACGGATCGAATAACCACGGTGTCGCCCTTCCGCCGCCAGGATGACCCACGCCCGCCAATCACACGTATAGGGACGGGGAGTCTTGGCGGCAAGGCATCCGGCCTGACGGCACTCCGGCAGGATCTGGAGCAGCGCTTCGGCAATGCCGATTACCGGGGTTTCCTGGTGGACATTCCCCCCTTTACCGTCATTGCCACGGATTTCTTTGACCGTTTCATGAAACAGAACGACCTGGCCACTGTGGTGGAAACGGAGCCGCCCGACGACCGCATCGCCCACCACTTCATGCGTGGTGAACTTCCGGTTGACCTTACCGGTGATTTGCACCATTTAATCGCACGTACGCGTCATCCCCTGGCGGTGCGTTCTTCAGGTATGTTGGAAGATGCCGCCGATTCACCTTTTGCCGGGATCTACGCCACCAAGATGATTCCCAACAACCAGCCGGACACGGACGCCCGCTTCCGCAGCCTGGTGGAAGCCATCAAGTTCGTTTACGCCTCTACGTTCTTTTCCGCGGCCCGCGCTTACCGCGAAGCGGTGGGTTTCAGCCCCTGGGACGAAAAAATGGCCGTCATGATCCAGGACGTGGCCGGCCGGGAGCGCAACAAGCGCCACTACCCGATTATTTCCGGAGTGGCCCGATCCTTCAACTTCTATCCCCAGGGAGCGGCCAAACCCGAAGAAGGGGTAGTAGACCTGGCCCTGGGGTTAGGCAAAAGCATTGTGGATGGCGGACAAACCTGGAGCTACTCCCCCGCCCACCCACGCGCCGTTCCGCCTTTCGGATCCACATCAGACTGGCTCAAGCAGACCCAGCGCAAATTCTGGGCCGTCAACATGGTCCGGCCCAAAAAAGTCAACCCCCTGGAAGAAACGGAATTCCTCATCCACCTGGAACTTGAAGAAGCCGATTACGACAACACCCTGAAAAGGGTGGCTTCCACCTACGACGCCGCATCGGACCGCATCCAACCCGGCGTGGCCGTACAGGGCCCACGCATCATCTCCTTCGCGCCCATACTCCAGGTGGGGCTGATGCCCCTGAACGACCTGTTGCGGGAACTGCTCAAATTGGGCGAGGAAGCCGCCGGATCTCCCGTTGAAATGGAGTTCGCCCTGGACTGGAAAAACAACAGCAAAGATCCCGCGGTTTTTTCGGTGTTGCAGATCCGCCCCCTTGCCTTGTCAGCCGAAGAGGTCGAAATCACCCGGGCGGAGTTCAACGCCCCCAATCGCTTGCTGGCCACAGCCGGCGCTCTCGGCAACGGGGTGATAAAGGGCATTCGCGACATCGTCTATTTACCGCGTGAAAGTTTCGATTTCAAATATTCCCAAAAGATCGCCCGGGAGTTGGCGGACCTCAACCGCGTCCTGTTGCAACAGCAACGCCCCTTTCTGCTTATGGGTTTCGGCCGTTGGGGATCATCGGACCCCTGGTTGGGGGTTCCGGTCAACTGGGGCCGGATTTCCGGAGCCCGCGCCATGGTTGAATCCACCCCGGCGGGAGGGCATGTTGATTTGAGTCAGGGATCTCACTTTTTTCACAACCTAACCAACCTCAAGATTCCGTTTTTCTCAATCCGCTACGGTCGTGACTTCCTCGACTGGGAATGGTTGGACAAACAGGAAGCGGAAACAGAAACGCGGCATATCCGCCACCTTCACCTGGATAGCCCTTTAACAATCAAGGTGGACGGGCGGTCTCGCCAAGGAGTCATACTGCGATGAATGACGGCAAACCCATGGACGGCCTGATGCGGGACCTGCAGGAACGCGCCAAGGAACTCAATTGCCTGTACATGGTTGAAGAGGTTCTCAGCGAAACCCGGGATGACCTGGACGCCATGTTCCGCGGCCTGTTGCACGTCATCCCCGACGGCTGGCAATTCCCCGAACTCTGCCAGGTCAAACTGGAATACCAGGAGCAATCCTGGTTTACCCGGGACTACGAAGATACGCCGTGGCAACAGACCGTCGACATCGTGGTTCAGGAAAAGCCCGTCGGCCGCATCACCGTGTCTTACCGAGAAGAGGTTCCGGCTTCCAAAGACGGGATATTCCTCAAAGAAGAGACCCGCTTGATCAACTCCATAGCCGAACGCATCGGCCACACGGTGCTGCACCGGGAGCTCAAAGAGGTTTACCAGGAATGGCGACAGGCCGGCAACATGATCAACCACCGCCAGGACCAGTGGGAAGTCATCGTGGACCTGCTGCAGAAAACCGACAAAAAGCTTTTTATCTACCTCTCCCACAAGATGCTCCACTACCTGTGCTGGAACGGGGTGGAAAGCGCGAAAACCCTGTTGCAGAGTTTCAGCGGACGCGGGCAACTCAACGAGAAAGAGTTGCTGGAAGACGACAACCGTCCCCAGGCCAAGCAGACTATGGACAACCTCTACCTGATCGGGCGCCAGGTCTTTCACATCGCCGCGCGCAACCTCAAGTCAGACGTCATCCTCTCTCATGTGCAGAAATGGATCCAGGAAGACAAATCCCGGTTCCTGGTACGGGCTATCGACGACCCCAGCTCGTCACTGCCCGAAATCATCGACTCCATCACCCGCTACCGTTTCATGCACGCCGAGGGCATCACGCTGTCGCCCTCGATTGAGAAAGGCCTGAAGGTCTCGCTGGTTCGACGCTTCTTTTCCGACCAGTTGGAGTTCATCAACGTGGCCAAGGAACACATCGATGTGGAGGACTACTACGACCTGATCCCCCACGTCATCTTCCCCCAGGGCAGCCACGGCAAACTGGGGGGGAAAAGCGCCGGCCTCTTCCTGGCGGACCGTATCCTGTGCAAAAGCCCGGAATTCGAGACCCTCTTCCCCAACCTGAAAGTACCCAAGACCTGGTATATCTCCTCAGACGGATTGATCACCTTCCTGTATTACAACAATCTGGAAGAGGTAATCGAACAGAAATACAAGAACGTGGATGAAATCACCCTGGAATACCCCAACATTATCCAGATATTCAAGAATTCCCATTTTCCGCCGGAGATCATCCGCGGACTCTCGATGGCCCTGGATGACCTGGGAGAAACCCCCATCATCGTACGCAGTTCGAGCCTGCTGGAAGACCGTTTGGGTGCCGCGTTTTCCGGTAAGTACAAGAGCCTGTTCCTGGCCAACCGCGGTTCCAAGACGGAACGCCTGGACGCCCTGAAAGACGCCATCGCGGAGATCTACGCCTCGACATTCTCCCCCGATCCCATTGAATATCGCACCGAGCGGGGCCTGCTGGATTTCTTTGAAGAAATGGGCATCATGATCCAGGAAGTGGTTGGGCACAAAGTCGGTGACTTCTTTTTGCCCACTTTCGCCGGCGTGGCTTTCAGTCACAACGAGTTCCGCTGGTCGGCACGCATTGAACGCGAAGACGGATTGATCCGCATGGTACCCGGACTTGGCACTCGCGCGGTGGACCGGGTGGCTGATGATTATCCCTGCCTGATCGCCCCGGGGAAACCCGACCTGCGGGTGAATGTAACACCGGAAGAGGTCCAGCGCTACTCCCCACGATACGTGGACTTGATCAACCTGAAAACCAACTCTTTCCAAACCATGGAGATCCGGGAACTGTTGCGGCTTCACGGAGATGACATCAACGGCATCCACCGCGTGGTATCCATCAAGGATGGAGATATGATTACTCCCCCCACATCGATAATGAACATCGATTTCGAAAACCACGAACTGGTGGCCAACTTTGAGGGTTTGATTCAGCGTACGCCGTTTATCAGCCGCATGCGCAACCTGCTGAACCTGTTAAAGCAAAAAATCGGCTGCCCGGTGGATGTGGAATTCGCCCATGACGGCACCCACCTCTACTTGCTGCAGTGCCGGCCGCAGAGCTATTCCCGCGATATTCAGCCCAGCCCCATTCCCAAGGACATCCCCATCCAGGACACGGTGTTTACGGCCAACCGCTATATCTCCAACGGCAGTATTCCGGATATCACCCACGTTGTGTACGTGGACCCGGACGGGTACAACAACCTTTCTTCGCACCAGGAGTTGAAACGGGTCGGAACCGTTGTCGGCCGCCTGAATAAACTTCTTCCCAAACGCCAGTTCATTTTGATGGGACCGGGGCGTTGGGGCAGCCGCGGTGACATCAAGCTGGGTGTCAGCGTCACCTATTCAGAAATCAACAACACCGCGGCCCTGGTGGAAGTGGCCAAGAAAAAAGGCAATTACACCCCGGACCTGTCATTCGGCACCCACTTTTTCCAGGACTTGGTCGAGGCGTCCATCCGTTACCTGCCCCTTTATCCCGACGACCCCGACGCGGTGTTCAACGAACGCTTCTTTACATCTCAACCCAATATCCTCAAAGAAATGCTGCCGGAATTCGCTCCCCTGGAAAACGCGGTCCGGGTTATCGACATCCCCTCCGGCAACCGCGGCCGCATTCTGAAGATACTCATGAACGCGGATTTGAACCGTTGCGTGGCCATGCTGGCAGACCCCGGAGTCATGGTCTCCGAGGTTCAGCAACAGGAACCGGCAACCACGACAGGGGGCCGCCATGAAGAGTACTGGCGCTGGCGCTTGCACATGGCCGAACAAATCGCAGGCAAACTGGACGGGAAGCGCTTCGGGGTGCGTAACATCTACCTGTTCGGCAGTACCAAGAACGGCACCGCCGGACCGGGCAGCGACATCGATCTGCTTGTTCATTTTAGCGGCACAAAGAAACAGCGCGAGGAACTTGTGCTCTGGCTGGACGGCTGGAGCCGCGCCTTGGGCGAGATCAACCACCTGCGCACCGGCTACCCGGCAGAAGGCCTGCTGGACATCCACTTTGTGACCGACAAGGACATCGAAAACCGCACCAGTTATGCGGTCAAGATCGGCGCGGTCACCGATGCCGCCCGGCCGCTGGAAATGAAAACAAAAAAAGTTGAAGAGTTGAAAAGGGAAGAAGTTGAAAAAAGGTGACAGGTGATAGGAAGGCAGTTGTAGGGGCGGGTTTCAAACCCGCCCGGATTAAAATCGGCGTACGGGCGACCAACCGGTCGCCCGTACTTGGAAAGAAGGAGACAGTCCCCCGGCCAATCGCCTCTCACTACCGGCCACTCGCCCGGTTCGGGAGAAGCACTCTATTTCGTCCGTATCTTTTCTGTAAAGTACCGTTCGGCGGCGATGGCTTCGGGAGCCTCTGCAACCGTGGTTTCTTTCGGCTCCACGCAGGCGAAGCGGAAGGTTTTGCCGTTCAGGGGGCCCTGTTCCAGCAATAAGGCCCCGCGAAAGTCGCTGTTTCGCTCAGCAGCCAGCAGGGGATGCTCACCGCGCATTTCCGCCGCCAAATCTTCCACACCGGTAAATTCAAAACCTTTGCCCATGCGCGCTCCCAGGCGGGCGATGATATGCCAATTCTGCTGTTTTGCATCAATGGGGACAATGGGCGCAAGGTTCAGGCTCACCCCGTCACAGCGGGTCATGGTGCCCTCTGTTTCGGCGAAGGAAACCGCGGGCAGCACCACGTCGGCACGCTCCATGGTTTTGGTCCAGCTTCGATCCATGGCAACCACAAACTCCGGTTGATCACCGCCCTCTTTGAGGATTCCGGCTCCCACCGGGTCTTCACCCAGCACAATCAAGGCCTTGATGACGCCGTTCTCCAGGTCGGTTTTCAGATCAACATCTGATTTCGTGTTTTTGAATCCGGGCAGATGATCCGGGGTGATACCCAGTTCGCGGACGCCGGCGGCGTTGGCATGGTGATCCAACAGGATCCAGCCATTGCCGTCGAGACTGCTCCCGACAAGAAGGGTGTCCACCATGGCCGGCAGGGCGGCGTCATGGCCGCCGTCAGCCAGTGGAGGAACGATCCAAGTGGTTTCTATATCGGGATCAGCGAAAGTGTCTAGCCATTTCTCCAGGGTTTCGGCCGCAATGCCCGTCTCTTTGATTACCCTCTCTTCTGAAAATCCAGTGGCATGGGAACGCAAATCCTGTCCGTTTTTTACCCGGATCTCCACTTTGTCTGGATCGATTTTGCCGGCTTTAATCCACTGGTGCACCAGGACATAGAACAGGGAAGAAGCGGTTCCCGGCCGGGGGGTCAGCCAAAGGTCGGATAGGGCGGCCATGCGCTCATTGGTTTCACCCAAGACCACCACCCGGGCACCGCGTTTGCGGGCGCGGCGGATCAGGTATTCCACCACCAGGCTTTCCTCACCCATGGCACCGGGGAGCACACCGATAACTTTGGCCGTTTCCAGGTCGTTCAGGTTGGCCGTGGACAGGGTGGCCCCCAACTGCGAATTCAATCCGGACACGGCCCGGCCTGAATTCAGGTAAGAGAAGCTGCCCAAACGAGAAGTGCCGATGGCCTGGCGGGCCATTTTCTGGGCCAGGTACAGGGCCTCGTTGCTCCAGCGCGGCGAAACGAACACACCCACAGCTTCCGGTCCGTGTTTTTCAACCACTTTGGAAAGGCCGGTCTGGACCTTTTCCAGGACCACGTCCCAATCCGCCGCTTCGTGTCCATCTGCGTTGCGCAGATGAGGCCGCGAAACGGGCTTATTGTCCACCAGGTAGCGATGACCGAAACGGCCCCTGGCGCAGAGAATGCCGTGGTTGGGCCCCTGTTGCACATCTTCGGTGGTATTGGCCACGTGGAAATGGTCTGAAGCCAGGATTTTGAAATTTACCGCGCATCCCAGGGAACAGAATTGACACACCGAAGGCATGTTTTCTTTGGCCAGGGTACCCAGTATTTTGTGGGGGAAGTGTTCGGAAAGGGCGCCGGTGGGACAGGTGTCCACACAGTTGCCACAGGCCACGCAAGGCGTTTCGACCAGCGGTTTCTCAAGCGCCGGCCGCACCACGGATCGAAAGCCGCGGTGGACGAATCCCAGGGCCGCCACACCCAATTCATCGGTGCACATGCGTACGCAACGCCCGCAACTGATGCACTTGTTGGGGTCATTGATCACCAAGGGGTGGCTGCAATCCACGTGGTACTCTTGCGTTTCCCCGCGGAAAGGCGTGAGATCCACCTCGAATTCATCGGCATAATGCCGCAATTGACAATCAAAGTACTCAACACAGCCGCATTCAAGGCAACGCTTTGTTTCAGTCTGCACCTGTTCGCTGACGTAGCCGCCTTCCACTTCGCAAAAATTTTTGATGCGTTCTTTGGCCGGCAGTTCCGGCAGGTGCTGCCTGGGTAGATCAACAGCCACGTCCTCCAGTTCCGCCCGCGCGACATCGTGAAAAACGTGTTTGAAACTGTTAAAGTGGAAATCGGCCCCTTCCGCGCTGCCGGTACGCAATTTGCTGTCAATGGCCAGGGCGGCGCGTTTACCCTGGGCAATGGCACCGATGGCGGTCCAGGCACCTGTTACCACGTCGCCTCCGGCGAATACGCCCGGGATCGATGTCTCCAGGGTTTTTTCATCTGCGCGGACAGTGCCCCACTTTTCCAGTTCGCAGCCGTTTTCGCCCTGGTTGAATGCGGTGTCCACCTGCTGTCCAATGGCGCCGATCAGGGTGCCGCATTCCAAGACAAACTCGGAACCAGGGATGGGCACAGGCCGGGGACGACCGCCGCCCCCCACTTCCTGGAGCGACATCTTTAAGCATTCCACGCCCTTGAGGCGACCGTTTTCGCGCACAATGGATTTGGGGTTGGTCAGAAAATGAAACTCCACTCCCTCACTGCGGGCGGCTTCGACTTCTTCTTCGTGCGCCGGCATTTCGCGGATGCTGCGGCGGTAAACAATGACCACTTTTTCAGCGCCGCAACGCAATGCCGTGCGTGCGGCATCGATGGCGGTATTGCCACCGCCCACCACGGCCACGGTGCCGTTAAATTCCGGTGGCCCTTCAATTTGAACCTTCCTTAAAAATTCGATCCCTTTCAATACGCCTTCGGTGTCATCTTCGTGTTCCAGGCGCATGGTCGAGGCGCGGTGGGCGCCCACACCCAAAAAGACCGCGTCATATTTGCCTTTCAAACCGGCAATGGTGATGTCGCGGCCCAGTTCTATTCCCAGCTTCACCTCAACACCCAGACCGGTGATCCAGGCGATCTCCTCGTCCATAATCGCCTTGGGCAGGCGGTACTCCGGGATACCGTAGCGCATCATGCCGCCCAG
>Ga0129302_1000329_pt1 | contig 36048 bp, 32 predicted proteins | sample BlaSprsedimmetaG_FD_94476 | JGI IMG/M metagenome (GOLD analysis project Ga0129302, IMG submission 94476) | Hot spring sediment bacterial and archeal communities from California, USA to study Microbial Dark Matter (Phase II) - Blank Spring... | ecosystem: Environmental > Aquatic > Thermal springs...
CATTTTCAGCTTTGTGCCGCTACCGATGTATAGATATCCAAAGAAAATAATTACGCTGAACAGAAGAAACTCTTCGGAAGAAAAAAAGCCGCTCAACATTAAAGCAAAAATCACAAAATACCTGACCGAAAATAAAGCCTTTGCAGAATCGTTTATTTTTATCGGTACCAACGGGCGGTTTCATAGTCTTATACATAGCATTATAGAAAAGGAATGCTATCATGCCGATTATCAAGTTTATGATCTTCAAATCACACACACGGGCACATGCATTTCGAGAGTGAAAGGTCGAGACAAATCTTCCCCGGCACTGATAATTAAAATCCCTGTGAACGATTTTGCAAGGTTCAGATTAAGAAACAATTTCAGGAATATGGAAGAATTAAGGACACGTTTCCCAATTATAAGGGGAACTACACCTATTCCAATTACATTCGGATGTTTCAACAACCAAGACTATTGGGTTGAAAGTTATATCCAGGGTTTAAGCGGCGAAACTATAGGCAGAGAAAGAAAGCAACAGATTATTTTTAATTCATTCAATAAATTGATGGATATTCATATAGACTCCCGTATCTCTGCTAGTATTGAGAAGATTAACGATAAAATCGAGAAGACATATTGTGCCTTTCAAGGTTCAGATATTCTATGGGATGCATCAGAAAAGAGTATCATTGCCAAGGCATTTACATTTTTAAAGCATAATATTCCAGAACAAACCTTTTTTGTCTTAGGGCATAATGATTATCATCTGGGCAACATCCTCTTTGATTCACCTTCTATGAACGTTGCGGGAATCTTGGACTGGGATCTCGCTTCAAAATATGAATTTGCCCTTTTGGATGCATTGCACCTTATTGTCAGGTCGAATAAAGCTGATAATACAATAATAACTTCTCTTGAAAAAAACATTATTTCACCATCAGCCGCAGACAACAAATTACTTGCACACTATATGAAAATTCTGAGTATTCCTTCTAAGGACTTTACATTTTATTTAATGATATATCTTTTTGAATTATTGAAGAAAGATCTGTCGGCATGGCAAATGGGACTAGGGGGGGTCGAAAAACTTTATTTTTCCATGACAATAGAGGAAATTCACAATCTTATAAAATTAATGAGAACAATACTCTAAAGATATCTGATGGGAACATTTGCAAAACATACACTTATCACAATTGCCACGCAATGCATGAACATTCTGCTTGTGCTCGCAAGCTCTATCGTTATTGCTCGAATATTGGGTCCCGAAGGACAGGGGATCTATTCAATTGCATTTCTGCTACCGACTTTTTTAGTTATCTTTATGAACCTCGGAATCGGACCCGCGTCCGTCTTCTATATTGGCAAAAAGAAGTATCCATTGCAGAGTATAGCAGGCATTAATATTATTTTCTCACTGGCGATAAGCAGTGGGGCTATAATAGTTGGGTTAATAGCAATATTCTTATGGGGAGACCATCTTTTCCCGGGAATTAAGATAACATATTTATTGTTAGGGCTTATCATAGTTCCCTTTCAAGTGTTTTTATCTCTTCTGATCAACATCCTCCTGGGACTCCAGAATATAAAAAAATATAATGCTGTCTATCTCTTGCGAGATGCCAGTTTCTTATGTTTCATCATAATACTTCTTCTGTGGTTTCGTCTTGGCATCTCGGCGGCTATTATCTGTCTCGTATTGTCAGTGTGCTTTGCTTCTGTCCTTGCTTTTTGTGAATCCGTAAAAGAAGCGGAGGGAGTGGTTTTTGTTTTTGACAAGCCCATGTTTAAAGATTTTTTAAACTACGGAAGTAAAGTTTTTTTGAATAATGTAATTTCGTTCCTGCATTTGAGATTGGATGTATTCTTGATCAATCTTTTATTGAATCCTGTTGCGGTTGGATATTATGCAATCGCTGTTGGTCTGTCCGAAAGAATATGGCTTATTTCCCAATCTGCCGGCACTGTCTTATTTCCAAGAGTGACAGCAGAGACAGATGAAAAAAAATTGAGAGATTTTACCCCCATAGTGTGTCGCAATATCCTGCTGTTTACTTCGATTATTGCCGTTCTTCTTTTTTTCATGTCTCGGTGGCTGATCATAATGTTTTTTTCGGAACAATATTCAAGCTCGGTTTTGCCATTTCAAATACTGTTGATCGGAACGATTGCAATAAGCGGGAGCAGAATATTGGCCAATGATCTTGCCGGCAGGGGAAGGCTTATAGAAAATATATATCTCAGCGCTTTTTCCGTAGTCATAAATATTATATTCAATATCATCCTGATTCCTCGAATCGGTATACCAGGTGCGGCTCTTGCCACTACAATTTCCTACATAATTACATTTGCGGGACGGGCGATTATCTATAGTAAGATATCAGGAAATAGAATGAGAGATGTTCTTTTTATCAAAAAGTCCGACTGTCGATTATATCTTGGTATTTTATGTGAATATCCGGGATTTAAAAAAAACAATTATGGTCAGTGTAGTGTTAAGTGAAGTGAAAATGAATTTATCTAAAGGCAAACAATTGGTCAGTGTCATTATCCCGACCCACAACAGACCTCAACTCTTGATGAAAGCCGTTAAAAGCGTTATCTGTCAGACATATCGACCAATAGAAATCATCATAATTGATGATGGTTCAAACGAACCGGTAACAAGTGAATGGTTTAAAAAAGTAGATAAAAACGTTTCTATTTGTATTAAACGAAATGAATCCGGTACGGGAGTAGCGGCTGCGAGAAATGTCGGGATCAGAAGTGCAAAAGGTGAAATGATAGCATTTTTGGATGATGACGACCGCTGGATGCCAGCTAAACTGGAGCGACAAGTAGAGGCATTAAACAGACACAGGTCGTTTTACATCCGTGGTGTATACTGCCAGATGATATTTGAAGACGAGAGCGGAAAGGAGATATCTCGAACATGTTTTCCGTCTATGGGTCACATGGTACGGAGGCGCATGATCTATACTGACGGAAACATACCTCCTCCATCAGTCCTGGTTGATCGCGATGCACTTTTTAACATCGGGTTGTTTGATGAGAGCATGCCTGCTTTTGAGGACAGACACTGGGCTCTCCGTTTCTTGACTCAATACGACATGATTTGTGTTGATGAATACCTGGTAAGAATCCTTGAACATACCGGCTCTCGGTTATCGTCTTACGCAGGTTCCATGCTGGTCGGCGAAAGGGCCTATACGCATTTTATTCAAAACTACCTAAAGGAACAGGGCGTGGGCGACATCAGCAAGGCAATGGGCTATCGATATGCAAAGTTGGCAAATGAATACATGCTTTCCGGAGATACTCGTTCAGGTATGAAAACGTTTTTGAGGTCGATGGCAATTAATCCATTTGAAAAACGTGCTTATATCGGTTTCATATTGGGGTTGGGAGGGGCACAGTTGTACAAGAGAATCATGGCCCGACGTATGCTGAGAGTCCGTCTAGCTGCGGTATCTATAAATTCAACACAGTGATTTGATTTATGAAGATCCTTATGATTTCATATGCATATGACACATTTCCAATCCATATATTCACCGGTTCCCAAAGAGCATTTTCGTTTACAAAGTATATGACACGAGAGGGGGTCGATGTACATGTTATGTCCTTTCGTGACCGAATGTCTGAATTCAAAAAAACGGGGGGATATGGGGAACCGGTTTATCGAACCCTTGACATGTTGGGCATGATCAGCCGCATAATTGGGAAGCCCGCATCCCCCGTTATAAAGCAAAAACCTATGTTATTCCGGACTAGGCAGAATGTTGAACCTACATATTCAAGGGGATGGGTTAAGAGACTGTTTTATATACCAGATAGACAGTGGCTGTGGGCTTTGAACGCGTTTCGAGCAGCCGCCACATTACATAAAAATGAGCACTATGATGTCGTATTGACATCATCGCCGCCGGAGTCATCCCATATTGCCGGAATGCTTTTAAAAAAGTGGTGTCACATACCGTGGGTAGCTGACATGCGAGACGGGTGGATGTTTGAACCGTATTTGTATTTTCGAAGTCTCAGGGGATTTCGAAGATGGCTTGAATGTGAAATTGAGAGATTTCTTTTATCAAAGGCCGATGCAATAACGGCAGTGACGCAACCGATTATTGATGATCTCATCAGTCGTTTAAAAGTGACTCACTATAAGGCCGCCATCATACCTAACGGATTCGATCCGGAAGAATGGTACACAATGAATGAAGGTGCTTATGGAAGGAAATCCTTCTTATCATATGAGAAAGGAAAAATGTGTATTGTTCATGTGGGTCGTTTGTCCGAGGCGCGGGGTGATAGGAAAGCCGATCATTTCTTCAGAGCCTTGTATGAATTGAAAAAGGCTAACCCGACATTATCCGATGAATTGTCGGTTTTTCTCGTCGGTGTTGAACGAGGTGCTGAAGTTGATATGATACGCTCATTATCATTAAATGATATCGTACATAGTCATCATTATGTGCCGAAGTCCGAAGCAGCGACTATAATGAGAGATGCAGATGTTCTGCTCCTCGTAACGTCTGTTGGACAGAAATCCATTGCGACGAGTAAACTCTTCGATTATATGGCGGCCGAGAGACCTGTTATGGCTTTAGCTGATGCTAATGCAGCCGCTGAGATTGTTCGGCAGGCTGGTATCGGTCTGTGTGTAAATCCGATGAAAACCAATGAGATAAAAGATGCATTATTGAATTTTATGAAATGGTGGAAACAGGACAATTATCCTTTCAGGAGGAATGAAGACATCATAAGAAATTTCAGTCGCCGAAACCAAGCAGAGGAAATGGTTAAAATTCTGTCAGCAGTTGCAAAATAAGTAGTCATTCCATGAATGACAGTATTAGAGAAAGAGAGAGATACTCGTGAATGTGCAAGCAAAATGACGAGGCGAGGTGCGGACGAAATGAATGTCGAGAAGGAATTATTATTGTGATATGTTGCTGATGTTATTGATGTATTGCCTGTATACGCCCGTTAATATAGTGATCAAAAATCAAAGTAAATTTTTCGAGTATTCAAGTGCTTTACCTTTTTTACTAAAGCCTGTTGGCACATCTGAAGGAGGCTATTAAAAAAGGGAATCTTGGCATTGTTGCTCCGCCCTACGATATAGATTCAATACAACAGCTATGAAGTCGGCAGTCCTCATGCAGGAACGCACACAGAACGTTGCCATGAATACGAATCAGACTTCTTTGAAATGACACAGCGAAAACAAGTGATGCCTAAAAAGCAAATAAATGAACCGTCTGTGATTGATATTGTGATTCCCGCCTATAACGCACGGCACATAATTCACAAATCAGTACAATCGACGCTAATGCAAGAGCTTCCGGCCGGTTGGAGGAAAAGTGTCATCATTATCGATGACGGGTCTTCGGATGATACTGTAAAGCACTGCCGGGAAGTGTTTAAAGAAAAAGTTTATCTTATTTCACACAGAGAAAATCGGGGACGTTCCGCTACCCGTAATACAGGCTGGCGTGTTGGAAGGGGTTGCTATGTAGTGTTTTTGGATGCAGACTGTGAATGGCTTGCTTCAAGTTCATTAAGTGCCCATATTGAAAAGCTTCAGACTGGTGTTGATGTGAGTATGGGCCCTATCATTGCTGATGACGAAAGCTTTTGGGGCCTCTATCAAAACATGCTTCAATCATCACGTGAGAAATCTTTTGCTACGGGTAACCATGCTGCCTTTACAAGTGCAAACTTCGCGATCAGTCGTTCATGTTTGGAGGCGACAGGTGGATTCGATGAAGGTTATCGTCACTATGGTTTCGAAGATCGTGATTATCTCCTTCGTTTGGTATCGATAGGTGCAAAATTAGCTTTGTGTCAAAAGGCCGCAGTGAGGCATGTTCCGGATTTATCCCTTATAGAAGTCTGTAGAAAAATGTTCGAATCTGCTCATTATTCTTCTCCCCGCTTTCAAGAGGCACATCCTGAATATTATGCCCTATCCATTTACGGAAAAATCGATTGCAGACTTCATAAGTTTCCCTTGACCGTCCTTGGATCAATTTTTAATCCTCTGGTACCCGCACTCTCCAGGTTGGGAGATATGATCATCAGGATACCCGGCATACCATTTAAAATAAAATGGGTACTGGTAAAGCTAATGTCGAGCATTGCCTATCTTACAGGTACCTATATAGGGTACAAGGGTGTATGAACTTTCATCATGAATTCATGAAGCTACGTCAGCATTTCGTATAATCTGCTGTATTCCTTCACCAGACCCCCTGGTCAAACATTTGTTCCTCGTCACTTTGCGACCTTCGCTGGTGAAAATTTTCAGTGTAAATTTTGATCATCAGGTACCTTGGTTATTTATATTCCATTGTTTGTTAATCTCAAATGATTGCAAGCAATTGCTCTGCGATTCCTGAATTAGTTGTTGAAGGAAAAGGAGGATTCCTTTGTCCTGTCGGAGACGTCGATGCCTTTGCTGAGAAAATTAATTTCCTGGCTGAGAATGCCGAACTGCGCCGCGAGATGGGAGCATTTAATCGAGCACGGATTGAAGATAATTTTACACTTGAACTAATGCTACGGAAGTATCAGGAATTGTTTGAAGAAACATCATGATGAGAAGACACATCAAGCCCTTCAATAAGTAAAGCATAGCGGTCAGCAATGATCTTCCAGTCGTACCGTCCACATACGTAGTTCCTGCCTGAATGACCTAAATCGTGTCTGATTTCGTCATTATCCAGCAGGTAAGTGATCTTATCGGCAAGGTCAGTAGCACTTTTCGGTCGGAACAAAAGGCCGGTCTTGCCGTCCTTAACGATATCTCGAATTGCCGGCAAATCAGTCGCTATAACCGGACATTCGCAACCCATTGCCTCTACAAGGACGAGTCCAAAGCCTTCCGATAATGAGGGGAGGACGAATACCGTAGAAAATTGATACAACTCAGGCAGTGCACCATGTTTCAAGGGACCGAGAAAGGTGACACAATGATCGACTTTCAATGCCGTCGCTTCTTCTTGAAGTGCCGTTTCGTAAGGACCAGTTCCTACGATTATCAGGGAAATATCCGGATGAATACGAATGAGCTCAGGCAGGGCTCTGATTAAGTACTGAACACCCTTCTCTTGGATAAGCCGACCCACAAAAAGGATCTGCCCATTCTGCCGAGGGGCATCGGACGGTACAAATTCATGCTCAAGGGCAACGCCCATGGGTATTATTTCCGTTTTGGGGAAATGCCCGAGTGATGAAAGGGCTTTCTCCCGGAGAGCATGGCTTACAAAGGTTACTATATCGGTACGTGTGAGCACGAAACGGCGTACCGCATCGAATATTCCACCTTTGAGTGCAAAGATGTCACTTCCGTGAGAAGTGCAAACGACAGGTACGGATGAACGCAGTAAAAGGCGCGCCACTACTGCAACAAAACCTTGGGGTATCAACCAGTGGGCATGAATCGCGCAATAATCATGTTTTTTCAGCAAACGAAGTGCGGTTGTCAATTGTCCGAGAATGAAAAAGGGGATAAGGAGATACCTCCAGGGATGAAGGGACAGGCTTGGCAAAATGCCGCTGGTTCCGATCAGTTGTTGATACTTCGTGAAAGAATATCGGAATCGAGTGATATGAATTCCGGCTATTTCTTCTTCACGTTTCGCACCTGCTGAATGTGGCATAACGACATGAATGTCGAAGCTGTCGGTCAATCGGCGACATAGTTCGAACACAAAAGACGGGCTGCCGTCATTGATTCCTCTCGAAAAAGTAGACGTAAGAACAAGCAGTTTCGGTTTCTTGCGAATCGTCATGTTTCTTCCCGGCCAGCACCTGTGACGTTTATGGATTTCTTAATACCTGTCGGCTGAAACGATTACCAGACTGTATCGGTTTTGTCCACTTTTCTCGAATATGGAATAATGATTCCTGCTGCCTGTATAATTCACATGGCGAAGGATTATGTGAACGGCGCACATCTTTCTTGCATTCCACCGCAGTATTACATAGAATTCCAGCATTGTCATCACGAAGACGGAGACGGCGCCGTGGCGCCTTCACGTGATAACTGTTCGGAGAGACGGGAAAAACGTGGATGCCCTGGTTGATGAATACCTTAATTTCCTGGCAATAGAGAAAGGGGTGTCACTTAATACCCTTGAGGCGTATAGTCGTGATTTGAACCGATACACGGGATTTATGCAAGAGCGGGGAATGTCCGGCATAACAGGGATCACATCGACAGATGTTATCGCATTTCTGGGAAGCTTAAGAAATAACGGACTGACGCCGAATTCCGTAAACAGAACCCTTGCCGCGCTGAGGGGGTTTTACAAATATCTCCTCAGGGATAAAGTGATTGAAAGCAACCCCATCGCCAATATCGAACTGGCCAAGGTCTGGATGCGGCTTCCCGACACGTTGAGCAGGGCCGAGATGGACCAGCTGCTCGAACAGGCGGCCGCGGAATCACCGCTGGGCATGAGAGATCGGGCCATGCTGGAATTGATGTATGCCACGGGAATCCGAGTAGCGGAATTGATAACCGTTTCGATGAACAGCATTAACTGGCAGGTGGGATTCCTTATTGTTATCGGGAAGGGAGATAAAGAACGAATCGTTCCGGTGGGGCGTCCGGCGCTTGCCTTTATCACACGATACATCAACGAGGGAAGGCCGAAGCTCCTGAAACGCACCATGACAAATGTATTATTTGTCAATCGATCCGGCACCGGTTTGACGCGCCAGGGGTTCTGGAAGATTGTGAAGAAATATGCTAGGAAAGCAGGTCTTGAGAATAAGGTGCATCCTCACACGTTCCGGCACTCGTTTGCAACGCATCTCCTTGAAGGAGGGGCCGACTTGCGGTCGGTTCAAGTCATGCTGGGGCATTCGGACATATCGACGACGCAGATTTATACGCATGTAACAAGGGAGCTTTTGAAGGACATTCATAAGAAGTATCATCCGCGAGGATAGTTGATTGCATGGTTGATCGTTACAGAAGCATAAAGGAAACGAAACAGGCGAAAAAGCAACACGCAGGCGTATCGATTCCCCTCTGGATCATAGTTGTCGGGGTGATTGTCTCCTTTGCCGCCGGCTTATTTTTTTATCACTATATGGGCGAGCGGCACCAGGCGGTCACATCAGCCTTATCGCGCATCAAACATTCGGTTCTCACGTCCGTTGCCGGAAAGACCCCGAAATTTTATTACATGGATGTGGAAAAAAACGGGGAGGATTATCGATTAACCCCTGGTGATGTGTTCGAACTCTCATACCGTGATGAATTCGTCATAAAGAAAATTTCCACCGATATGGTATTCGGCAAAGGGATTACCGCAGATATCGAGGGTATGGGTGATGAGAATGATTTCAAGAAGTTGCTGAACGGCAGGGAACTCATTGATAGAATCATCAGCGGCGGAAAGAACGAAGGCAAGGAGACGTACCACGTTCTCATAAAGTATAGAGATGAGGTTATTGCATCCATTCCGGTGAAGGCGGAGATTACTCCACAGGACTGGTTCAGGCTTGCAAAAAGCTCCGACAGTGAAAGTTCACAGATAACCTACCTTGAGAGAGCTCTGAAAATGAAGCCTGATGATGCGGTTACGCGAAAGATGCTTGCGCAGCTGTACGTGAAAACGGGCAAACATATGCAGGGTATTTCGGAGTATGAAGCTGTCCTGAAACAGAATCCCCGTGATCTCGGGACGCTGACCGATATGGCGGCGCTGTATATGAAAAGAAAAGAGTACGGGAAGGCAATACCGATCCTTCGAACAATATTAAGGATTTCACCGAAGGACGGTGCAGCCTATGCGAACATTGCCTATGCATATTCACAAACGGGTAGCTGGTCTCGGGCCGCGGCGAATTATGACGTAGCCTTTAAACTGAACCCTGACGATGTGCAGACCCGGTTTCGTCTCGCAGAAGCATACGAAAAAACGGGCAATTCTTCCAATGCGATTGAACACTACACCGTTGTTCACGAGAAAATGCCCCAGGATGTCAACGTGATGAGTGCTCTGGCGGATGCTTATCTCAGTGCTCAGCGGTACAAGGAAGCGATATCGTTATACAGAAAGATCATCAGCAAACAGCCGGATAACGCTACGGCATATGCCAATATAGGTCTTGCTGCCGGAGCGACGGGAGACTGGGAACGTGAGATTGCCAATTATAGGAAGGCTCTTGAACTTAATCCGCAAGACCCCGTCGTACATTTCAATCTTGCTGTTGCATACGAAAAGCGAAAACGATACAAGGATGCTGCATCGCAATACGAGAAGGTGTTGTCACTGAATCCGAATGATGCCGATGCGCTGGCACGGTTGGCCGACTATCTGCTGAGAAGGAAAGATTATAAGAATGCTGAGGCGCGTTACAAGAAAATTCTGGAAATTTCACCGAAGAATGCCGTGGCATGCGCACGCCTCGGGTTTATATCGGATGAGCGGAAAAGTTACAGACAGGCTGCGCAATATTATGAGAAGGCGATCGAAAACGGCATTAAAGATGCTCAGATTCGGTATGCTCTGGCAACAGTTTACAGCAAAATCGGTGAATACGACAAGGCGGCTCTGCAATACGAGCAGTATGCATCGGCGCATCCCACCATGGAAGTCCTGTCGATTATTGCCGATCATTATGTAAAGGCAAAGAAATATGATTCGGCGATTAAAACGTACGGCAGAATGATAAAAATATCGCCGAAAAAAGCTGAATTATATTCCAGTCTTGGCTATGTCTTCGGGCTGAAGGGAGATTATGATCAGGCAATAAAGAATTACAACATCTCGCTCGGTTATGATGATGAGGATGATGTTGTTTACCTGAACCTTGCGGAGGCCTATGAGAAAAAGAAAAAGTATGACGATGCGCTGAAGGCATACACATCAGCCTATCAGTTAAATCCCGCATCGTCACAGGCAGCCGCGAAAATACCGGAAATGAAAATAAAAATCCTCCAAGAAAAACACAGGTGAGATTATGCCGATCAAAAAAACAGGTAGCCGGCCTTTGACCATGCGCGTCTGCGGCACTGCGGCATGAGGGAAAGAACCATGAAAGAAATTACACTCGGTGATTTTGTTATCGGTGGTCATAACCCGTTTATTCTGATTGCCGGACCCTGTGTCATTGAAAATGAAGAGACGACTCGGGAAGTCGCAGCTTATCTAAAGGAAATTACGGATCAACTGTCCGTTCCTTTCGTGTTCAAGGCATCATACGACAAGGCGAACAGAACGTCGCTCAATTCGTACCGCGGACCGGGGGCGCGGCAGGGGTTAAACATTCTGAAGAAGATAAAGGAGGAATTTTCCCTGCCGATACTCTCGGACGTTCATCGGTTTGAAGAAATTGATGAGGCGGCGGAAGTGCTGGATGTTCTTCAAATCCCGGCATTTCTATGCCGACAGACCGACTTTGTCACCGCCGTTGCTGCGACGGGTCTTGCAGTGAATGTTAAAAAGGGACAATTCCTTGCACCGTGGGATATATGGAATGTGGTAGAAAAGGTGCTCGCTTCGGGAAACGATAAGGTCATGATTACAGAGCGAGGGGTTAGCTTCGGGTACAATAACCTTGTTGCAGACATGTGCTCTCTCCCCATAATAAGAAAAATGGGCTATCCCGTCATCTTTGATGCCACCCACAGCGTTCAGCTTCCGGGAGGTGCGGGAACATCGTCGGGAGGGCGGAGAGATATGGCGGTGTATCTGTCGCGGGCGGCGGTTGCCACCGGCATTGACGGTCTGTTTGTTGAAGTACATCCGGATCCTGACCGGGCGCTGTGTGACGGTCCCAACTCGCTCGACATGAGGACGTTGCCGGAACTGCTGGCGGTTCTCAAAGAAATTGACGGAATCGTGAAAAAGATCGATTGAACGAACATGAAAACAGGGGGCGCTTTCGCTGAGATTTATTCACGAAAAGCTCCATGATGACCTGCTCAGATGAATGTTCGTTTGGGCAACAGCCCGTCGAGAATCGCCGTGTGCCGCGGGTCATTGCGGCGAGGGCGAGGCCGCTTTCTAAAAAAGATGCAATCAAACGAAAGAAAGGTGACTATGAATACATCGATCGACCAGAGCATGGCTGAAAAGATTAAGCCAGTTTCATTTCTCATACTCGATGTGGACGGGGTATTGACCGATGGAATGATCATTATTGACGATCTGGGAAATGAGACGAAACAGTTTCATGTCCGCGATGGTCATGGATTGAAACTCCTGATGCGGGTTGGAATCGAGGTGATTCTCATAACGGGACGAACGTCAAAAGTTGTAGAGCACCGTGCGCGGGAACTGGGGATACAGGAAGTACATCAGGGGGCAAAAAACAAGATCGAGATCCTTCGGAAGATCATGACGAAGCGGAGTATTACGGCGGAACATATAGCTTATATCGGTGATGATATTGTGGATATTCCCGTTTTCCGTGAGGTCGGTTTTGCCGTTGCCGTTGCCGATGCTTCGGAAGATGCCAAAGAAGCCGCCGACTTCATTACAGGGAATGGCGGCGGCAGGGGCGCCGTGCGGGAGATATGTGAATTAATTCTCAAAGTTCAGAATAAATGGGATACGGTCGTATCACCATATTATTCTGCTTAACATCCTGTAATATAAGGTAGAATTGATTCATCTTTACATCTCTGAGAGGGGGTGCTATAGTCGATTGTAAGCACGGCATGCAAGAAATATGAAAAGAAGAAGAATCATCATAGGATTACTGACGAGCTTGATCATAATAACAGTTTTGTTTATCTTTCTTCAGGCAAAGGATAAAAATGAAACGGGCGTTTTAAAAGTCATTGCCGATAAAGCGGATCTGTATGTAAGAGATTTTCAATTTACCGAAGTAGGTGATCCCGACACCGTATGGAATATAAAAGCGGATTCCGCGAGGTATATGAGAAATGAAAATATCGTCGTCTTGGATCGTGTCATGGTCGAGATGATCAGATCGGACGGAACCATTTACTATCTTAAGGGGGATGAGGGCCGATTTCATACTGATTCAAAAGATATGTTTATTTCGGGGAATGTGGAGATATTGTCCGAGCATGGCGACCAGGTCACAACGGACTACCTGATGTATTCCGATGCCGAAAAAAAAGCCTCAACCGACGCTATGGTTACGATGAAAAATGATTACGTGACGTTGCGAGGCGTCGGATTGACCATTCTAATGAACCGGAATCATCTGGCCCTTTTATCGGAAGTGGATGCATTGATTGATAGTCGAGTCTTAAAATAATCAGGAAATCGGCATACGGAATGAAACGTTTTTTTGTAGTACTTGTCATAATAATCGTGGGTATACCGCTTGTGCAGGTGTCGGCTCAACCCGCATCGGACGAGGATAATAAGCCGATACACATCACCTCCGATCGCTTTGACGCATACACGGAACAGCGAATGGCGGTTTTCTCCGGAAATGTCGTCGTTACACAAGGAGACACAACCATCAATTCCGATGAGTTCCGACTTTATTACAAAAAGGAGGTTGAGGGGGGCAGAAAATCGAATCAGTTTATGCGCCCCGGAGGTGCACAGTCGGGAGACATTGAAAAGATCGAAGCGAAAGGAAACGTTACGATCAGACAACAGGAGAAGATCGTAACGGGTGGGCTCGCGGTGTTTTATAATGATGAGCAGAAAGTCATCGTTACGGAAAATCCCGTCATGAAAGACGGCGATAATGTAATCAGGGGCGATACCATAATATTCTTTATGGCGGAAAATAAAGGTATGGTAAAGGGCTCGCCGAACCAACGGGTTACCGCAACGATCTATCCGGAAGAAAAGAAACAGTAATCTCGGGATATGACGCGAGCACATGGGAAAATTGCAAGCTGAAGCGTTGGTCAAAGCTTATGACGGAAGGAGAGTAGTCGATCACGTTGATCTCTCAATCAACAGGGGTGAAGTTGTCGGGCTCCTGGGCCCGAATGGAGCCGGGAAGACAACCACCTTTTATATTATCGTGGGCCTTATTCATCCTGATGGAGGGAGCATTCTGCTGAATAATGAAGATATCAGCGTGTATCCCATGTATCTGAGAGCCCGCAGGGGAATAAGTTATCTTCCCCAGGAGCCGTCGATATTCAGAAAATTGACGGTCGAACAAAATATTCTGGCAATTCTGGAGACCCTTGATATAACGGGTGCTGAGAGGAAAACGAGGTTGGATGAACTGCTGAGTGAGCTTGATCTGACGCATCTGGCAAAGAGCAAGGCATATTCGCTGTCCGGGGGAGAACGACGGCGAGTGGAGATAACGAGAGCGCTCGTGACGTCTCCTCGATATATACTCCTTGATGAACCCTTTGCCGGTATAGATCCTCTTGCAGTGGCAGATATTCAAATGATAATCAGAAAACTGAAATCCAAGGGGATCGGCGTTGTAATCTCGGATCATAATGTCAGGGAAACCCTGACCGTATGCGACAGAGCGTATATATTGAATGAGGGTAAGATTCTTGTTGAGGGTCATCCGGATGAAATAGCCGGCAGCGACGTCGCTCGGAAGTTTTACCTCGGGGAGAATTTTGACCTGTAGTTGATGGTGAATCAAAAAACCGTGTCAAATGATACATAATATAAGAGAGGTGTTTCAGGGGATGCTGTGGGCAACTCAAGCTGGGAAGGAAATGGAAATTCAAAAATCATCATTAGACTGCGGTGAGTCTTTTGACCTGAAAGATGAAAGGCGATGCATAAAAGATGTTCGGTTTTGTTGCCCGTGCGGTTTGACCGCATTCGATGGTGATGTGAGAATCGACTGGTGGACGGATAAACAATGACCCTTGAACTGAAACAGAGCTTAAAACTTACACAGCAGCTTATCATGACCCCACAACTGCAGCAGGCCATCAAGCTGCTGCAATTATCGAGGATTGAACTGGTTGATGCGATTAATGAAGAATTAAAGGAAAATCCACTTCTTGAGGAAACACCCCTTGAGGATGAACCGGAACGTGAAACGGTAACAGAAATTGATAATTCAAGTACGACGACAGGCACGAAGGAAATTACCGGAGAAGGAGACGGAAGAGAGGAATTCGATTGGGACAGCTATTTGGAGGACTACGGACCCATGGGAGTCACCTACGCCCGGGAGGACGTGGAGCTTCCGTCGTATGAGAATCTCTTGACCAAACAAGGTTCCTTAACGGATCATCTTATGTGGCAGCTCAATCTCTCCCATTTTTCGGAGAGAGAAAAAAGAGTGGGTGAACAGATAATAGGAAATCTTGATGCCTCGGGATACTTGAAGGCAAGCTCGGAGGAGATCTCAACCCTCGAGCAGGTCGAGGATCATATTGTTGAACAGGTACTGAAAAAAATTCAGGAATTCGATCCACCGGGCGTTGCGGCGCGGGATCTGAAAGAATGCCTGATGCTTCAGGTTAGATTTCTTGGTTGTGAGAATCCCCTCATCGAGATAATTCTGGAGGAACATCTCAAAGATCTCGAAACGAAAAACTACAACAACATTGCAAAAAGACAGAAGGTTTCTCTTGAAGAAGTCTTCGAAGCCGTTTCTGTGATAAACACACTGGATCCCCGGCCGGGACTTCTCTATAATGAGGATCGTCCGCATTATATTGTACCTGATGTCTATGTGTTTAAGGCGGGAAATGAATATCGAATCGTGCTGAATGAAGACGGATTGCCCAAGCTGAGAGTGAGCAATTTCTACAGGGACATCCTGACCGGTTCAACGGAAAATACAGGGGATCGAACGTGCAAGGAGTATATCAAGGAACGTCTCCAGTCAGCCACATGGATGATAAAGAGTATACAGCAGAGGCAGAAAACCATCTATCGGGTAACGGAAAGTCTCGTCAAATTTCAGAGAGATTTCTTTGATCAAGGTATTAATTACTTGAAACCGATGGTGTTGAAGGATATCGCCGATGACGTGGAGATGCATGAATCAACCATCAGCCGCGTCACAACCAATAAATATGTTCATACGCCGCGAGGGATTTTTGAATTGAAATATTTCTTCAACAGCGGCATCAACAGAACCGATGGTGATTCAATCGCATCCGAAAGTGTAAAGGAACAGATCAGGCGGATCATAACCGACGAAAACCCTCAAAAACCGTACAATGACAGTCAGCTTGTGGCGATTCTCAAAGAATCGGGAATATCTATTGCGAGACGGACCGTGGCGAAATACAGAGAGATGATCGGCATACTTCCTTCTTCAAAACGAAAGAAATACTTTTAATTGTAGCTGTGAAATAGGGGTTGACATTTCCGGTTGACTTAACTATAAGTTCGAACTTTAGCATTATCGGGTATGATTCCGTGGCCGTCCGGGCTTACGGGCGGGGCCTGATTACCCAACATTGCAGAAGGATAAGCACTTGCCTCTCAAGGGAGGCACTTTCTATAGTCAGCACATAATACATGCGCGAGGAGGCACTGCTATGCAGATTTCTTTGACCTTTCGGAATACCGATGCTGAAGAATGGTTGAAAGAACATGTCAATAAAAGGCTACAGAAGCTTGCACGCTATATAGATAAGCCTGTTGAGGCCCATGTGATCCTTTCCGTTGAAAAATTCAGAAATGTTGCTGAAGTAAATTTGTCAAGCAAGGGCGTTAAGGTCAATGGAAAAGAGGAAGAGAAAGAAATGATCACTGCCGTCGACAACGTTATCGATAAGATAGAACGACAGCTGAAGAAACATAAAGAGAAAATTCGTAACCGTAAAGAGAATTCTTCTTTTAATGAGATTGCCGCGATGGCAACCGAATCGGTCGAGGTTTTCGATGACGATGAAGGTCAGCCGAAAGTTGTTGAAGTGAGGCGTATTGTTCTTCAGCCGATGTCCGTCGACGATGCAATCCTTGAAATGGAGGATTCCAGAAACAGGTTTGTAATGTACAGAGATTCATCATCCGAGAGGGTTAATGTCATTTACCGTCGTGATGATGGCAACTATGTGCTGATCGAGGCGAATAGCTGAAACTCGAGGTATGATGATGATGAATATTACCGATTTGCTCCAAAAGGAATTCATAATAGAAGAATTAAAGTCGAAGTCGAAGAAAGAAGTTCTATATGAATTATCGGAGACTTTTCTCAGGGGCAATATCACCATAGATTTGGATGCCATGGTCGAAGTATTGCTTGAGAGAGAAAAGCTTGGTAGTACCGGTATCGGTGATGGTATTGCTATACCGCACGGCAAACTACCGGGGCTTGAAAACCTCATCGTTTCTTTTGGGAGATCTCATACGGGGATAGACTTTGATTCTTTAGATGGCAAGCCTGTTCATATTTTCTTTCTACTCATGGCGCCGGAAAATTCCGCAGGCCAGCATCTCAAGGCCCTGGCGAAGATATCCCGTATGCTGAAAGAAGAAGAATTCAGAAAAAAGCTCATGAATACGGCGACACTTGACGACATTTATCACGTAATAGAGAATAAAGACGCAGCATATATTTGATAGAATAAGGCATTCATATAGCGCGCATGGGTCCTTTTGCCGTTAAAGATCTGCTGACACATGGAAAAGAGAGACTGAACCTCTCGCTTATTGGAGGGTATTCCGGAACAGGGAGGACGATCAACAGTCCGTCAATCAAAATATTCGATATGGACCAGGCCTCGGCAGACGAAAACTTCGGCAGGGGATCTGTGGTCATTATCACTCATGATGTGTTGTCACGATGTGAGGCCGACCCGCCGTGTATCGTAAGCCTCCTCCTTCCCGCTCTTAGCGCCTCTTCGCCCCCTCTCATTGTCTGCTCACAAGCAGGAACAATTCCTCCTTTTCTCATTGAGTTTTCAAATAAAGAGTCAATTCCGCTGTGCGCGTCGGGTCTCGACGTCTTTCCCCTGCAAAGCCGTCTCATCGGATTACTCAGAGAGAAGATCGAGAATATTGTTATCATCAATGGCGTGTTGGTCGAAGTGCTTGGAATCGGAGTTGTTATTATCGGTGAAAGCGGGATCGGCAAAAGCGAATGCGGACTTGAGCTCGTGACACGCGGTCACAAGCTGATCGCCGATGATATCATCGAGATAAGGAAGGGGAATGAAGGTGTCCTTGCCGGTTTAAGTATGGAATTAACCAAGTTCTTCATGGAAATCAGAGGACTGGGGATCATCAACGTCAAACGGTTGTTCGGTGTGGCCGCCGTCAGTGACGAGACGACCATACACATAATGGTTGAGTTTATCCGATGGAAGAGGGATGCTGAATTTGACAGGATTGAATCCGAGGAACACTATAGAACCGTCATGGGAGTCAAGATTCCCCTTATCAGGGTTCCCGTCAGATCAGGCGGGAACATGGCAACAATCGTTGAGATCGTTGCGAGAAATGAAATCCTCAGGAAAGATGAATACAGTGCGTCGAGAGATCTGAAGGACCGGATTTTCAATAGGATACAAAAGGAGCGACCTCATCGATAAGAACAGAATGCAAGAAACCCGTACTGTTATCGTTACCGGTCTTTCAGGATCCGGAAAGAGTACCGCACTGCGGGCGCTTGAGGATATAGGATTCTTCTGTATCGATAACCTGCCGATGCGACTCCTGCCGTCATTGCTGGAGATTCATACTGAGACGGAGCGAGAGGTGAGGAATATCGCTCTCGTTATGGATGTGCGGGGAAAATACTTTCTTGAGCAGCACATGGAAATCATCCCGGATCTGAAGAGACAGGGGTACAATATTGAGATACTGTTTCTCGATGCCAGTGACGAATCATTGCTGCACAGGTTCAGTGAAACAAGAAGATCGCATCCTCTTTCGGAAGCGGGAACGATGCTTGAAAGTATCAGACTGGAACGGGAGAAATTGCTTGATCTGAGACAGATGGCAGATAATGTGGTCGACACGTCTCTCTACAACGTACATGAATTGAAGGATCACATCCAGCAATACTACCTGTCCCCGGCGACGGGGAAAAGACTTATCATCAATTTGATATCCTTTGGATATCGGTACGGCATCCCCCCCGACGCTGATATCGTACTCGATGTCAGATTTCTGCCCAACCCCTATTTCGTGAATGAGTTGAAGGAACTGGACGGCAATACTGCAGGTGTGAGTGAGTATGTCATGAAGGCGGATGGAACGAAAAGCTTTCTTCGCGAGCTGTTCCGGCTTGCGGCGTTCCTTACCCCTCTCTATGAGAAGGAGGGGAAAGCCTATCTCAATGTTGCCCTTGGATGTACCGGGGGAAAACACCGGTCGGTTGTCATGGTGAACAAACTAGCCGAGTATTATAAGGATAAGAATTATAGGGTGAATGTCAGCCACCGCGACGTAAAAAGATAAACTCCCACCCGTCAATCATAACATTCATAATACATTGCGTGACAGAGGATGAAGATACTCGGAATGTGGTAATGACGCATTCATTATCTAGGAGGCGACGTCGAGCTTTATATCAACATTGTCCTGTATCCAGTGAGGGTCCCACCATTCCTGAGGATCGACAAATTGAATGCCGACAAAGATGCCGAAATGGAGATGATCGCCGCCGGCCCACCCAGATGTACCCGTTCGCCCAATCGGCATTCCTTTATTAACCAACTGTTTCTCTGTCACATCAATTGTTTCCAGATGAGCATAGAAACTGAATAATCCAAGTCCGTGATCAATGAGTATACTGTTACCATAAATGCCGAGATATCCGGTGAAAGCGATCGTTCCACTGTTCGCTGCGTGAACAGTGGCATTTCTGACGGAAGCAAGATCCACACCGTCATGAATGCTCGTTCCGATCTTCTGTCCTTCGAAGACATATGTTCTCTTATCACCGAACATGGCCATGGTGGCCGCATTTTTCATTCTGATAAATGATCCTTTCCAGAGTTGTCGGTCTGCCGATTGTTGACATATAGAACGTATCTTTTCATTGTTTTCGGCTCTCATGCGATCGTTGATGTATCGAAAGGCCTCGATGGGAGACTCGTATTTTATCATGTTGTTATATTGCTCCAAATCCGGAATTTTCCGTTCCAGAAAGCCTTTGCTGATAGTCATCGTGCGGTCTCGAAAACTTTTTTGTCTCATGTGTATGGGAAGGGAGCTTTTAGCAAGATTGCCTGCTTTGTCCTTCGCTGCAATGCCGATCATGCCGTCCTTTATGCCGGTACTGTCCATCGGGAGTGCGAAATAGCAGACGTAACATGACTTACCGGCAAGCGTGATGGGATAGGATGGGAAGATATTGTCACCCACATAGACGTATGTTTCAGCAATCTCTTCCGGTATCGAGTAGACCGTAACTGCCGAGCCGCCGGGATTTGCGTAGTGGAGAGGATTCAACTGAATGATGCGGGGCGGTACGGTATCTATCGTTACGGTGAACGTCTTGCTTGCCGTATTTTTCCGCAGAGATTGATCGGTGACCGAAATGTCAAGAGTTGCTTGACCGTCATGAAGCTTAAGGTCTTTCGGATGTATCAAGACGGGAATGACCTGTTCGGTAATACCACGATGCGGTATGCTGACAGTCTCAAGTTGATACTTCTTTTCGTCCTGAGTGATGCTCACAGAAACAAGACGAATTCCGCTTTTTCTATCTGAACAATGTATCTCCAGCATCTTTTCCCTACCGATCATATCGGGAACGCTACTGATTGCAATGACGGGTTGTTCTCCTTCGTAGCAGGTAAAGAAAAAGAAAATGCCGGCGCTTATGAGCATCAAAATCATAAATACAAAAAATGTAGTAACGTATCTGTTCATAGGGTATATCTCCACTTTCAGCGTTAAAGGCGGGAAGTATACCTATTGAAAGTCTAAAATGCAAGGATCGATGTTCATCCGTTACCTTGACAGGGCAGGGGTGCTGATAGTGAATGCACGGCAGGAGCTGCTAAAAAACGCGGCATTTCAGTTTTATTCGAGAGTGTTGTTTTGTTTGATCCTGTTCCTTGGGACTGCGCCATTTAGAAATAAATCTTCCTGATACAAGCAATCTTGCCGAAGCGTAAGATCGGCAATTCCAATTGTCTGAAACGGAAGGATGAGTTTTGGAATTGCTTGGAGCCTGTTGTCGATTCATCAGAAAATGGAATTGACCAAGTAAAAATGAATGAGATTAACACCCCCTAAAGCATTGACCAAGGATATGATACCTGTTATATCTCTGAAAACTTCAAACATAATATAGGATTACAGGAACAGTACATGAAGGCGCTTGCCGGGATTTTCATATCTTCGTTTCTTATTTCTCTTTCGGGAGCCATGGTTCCCGGACCGGTTCTTTCGGTAACGATTACGGAGAGTGTAAAAAGAGGCGTTTGGGCCGGACCTATGATAATTGCCGGTCATGGTATGTTGGAAGTCGTTTTCATTCTTTTGCTGCTGGGCGGCTTTGCCGAATTTCTCAATAACAGGATTTTCATAAGTACAGTCGGCATGCTCGGCGGATGTTATCTGATATGGATGTCTGTAATGATGGCGAAGGATATCAAACGAATGACCATCAATTTTCATGGCGGAAGAAATGTCTGGGGAGGACCGGTTGTAGCTGGTGTCATGACCAGTCTGGCAAACCCATACTGGATTATATGGTGGGCGACAATCGGCCTTGGATATGTCATCGTTTCAATGCGATATGGTATAAACGGAGTTGTTATTTTTTTCATGGGGCACATTTTGGCGGATTTTTCATGGTATAGTATGATATCATTTGCAGTATCTAAGGGTAAGCGATTCCTCAATGACGGTCTCTACCGAAACATAATGGGAATATGCGCTTTTATGCTTTTGTTCTTTGGGTCGCTGTTCTTCCTGTGGGGAGTGCGAAATCTTATCGCGCCGACAACTTAAGGCAAAGAGGTAAGACCAGAGAGGTAGGTGAAAAATTCCAATCGACGGCGTTTCTCTTATCCTTGGTTGTTGCGACGTGGTATTAAATGGACTGAGGCCTGGGGCTCAAGGCTAAGGGTTTTTCAGCTGTTGAGCTGTTAAGAGCTCACGAGCGAGCTTCAATTCATGCCTTACTCCCGACCCTGAGGATTTCCGGCGCCGTGCTCCGTGGAGCGTGAATATTCAAACAAGAGGTTATTTTCTCATGCTGGAAGGTAAAAAAATCGTTCTTGGAATAACCGGCGGCATTGCTGCGTATAAATCAGCTGAATTAACGAGAGCCTTCGTAAAACAAAGAGCGGATGTTTCCGTCATTATGTCTCGGAATGCAACGGAATTCATCACCCCGCTGACACTGCAAACCCTCTCGGGGAACCCGGTGTATACCGATACCTTTTCGTTGACCGGAGATTGGGAGATGGAGCATATATCGCTGGCTGAAACGGCACACATCTTTGTCCTGGCCCCGGCGACTGCCAACATCATCGGGAAGATTGCTTCGGGGATTGCCGACGACCTGCTTTCAACAACGGTAATGGCAACGAAAGCACCGGTACTTATATGCCCCGCCATGAATACGAATATGTACACAAATTCGCTTGTCCAAGCAAATATTCAAAAGTTATCGAATCTCGGCTACTGTTTTGTTGATCCGACGTGTGGAGAATTAGCCTGTGGAACAGAAGGGCAGGGACGGCTGGCACCATTGGATAATATTCTTGAAGAGGTGATAACGATTTTAACGCCGAAGGATCTGAGAGGACAAAATGTATTGATAACGGCAGGACCAACGAGAGAACCCTTTGATCCGGTAAGGTTTATCTCGAATTATTCGTCGGGTAAGATGGGATATGCCTTCGCAATAATGGCAAAACGCCGGGGAGCAGCCGTGACGCTGATCAGTGGTCCGACCTCGGTGACTGCTCCATCCGGTGTGACATTCGTCGCGGTTTCCAGCGCCGTTGAAATGAGGGATGCCGTTATGAAACATGTAGACGAATCAACAGTCATTATCAAGGTTGCGGCAGTAGCAGATTACCGTCCCGCCAGCATGGCCGATTCCAAGATAAAGAAGGAAAAGGGTGAATTTACCATTACCCTTGAGCAAAATCCCGATATAATCGCCGAGATCGGCAAAATAAAGGGAGACCGCGTTCTGGTGGGCTTTGCCATGGAAACGGAAGATCTGCTCAAGAACGCATACAACAAGCTCATGGCAAAAAATATGGACCTCATCGTTGCAAACGACCTGAGCAGACCCGGTTCGGGTTTTCAATACGATACGAATAGCGTCAGGGTGATCGATCGATCCGGTGACGTTCGGAAGTTCCCCCTCATGAGCAAGATTAATGTTGCCGACAGGGTTCTCGACCGTGTTAAAAAGTTGTGTGACGAACGAGGATTGCCCCGGCCATAAAAAAGGTACCGATGGAGTTCAACGAAGAAATCAGGCAAGAACTGGCAGCGATCGTCGAAGCATTGAAGAGTCGTGTCATTCACGAAAGGGATTACGGCGGAACGTATCGTGTCTTTTCGATGAGCGACGGCGCAACGACTGTTGATCAGCCGGTCTTCGAGATTGATGCGAAGGTTGATGAAGCCGGCATTGAAGATCTGACGACACTTGACACTATACATGAGAAGATCGCTGATTGTCGCAAGTGTGGACTGGGTTCGATGCGGACCAATCTTGTTTTTGGAGAAGGGAATCCACATGCGGATCTCGTTTTTGTAGGAGAGGCGCCGGGTGAGCAGGAGGACAGACAGGGAAGACCCTTCGTCGGTCGCGCCGGACAACTTCTGACACGAATAATCGAAGCCATGGGGTTGAAACGACATGATGTGTATATCTGCAATATCCTTAAGTGTCGTCCGCCCGGAAACAGGAACCCGAAACCCGCAGAAATCAGGGCCTGTGAGCCTTTTTTGTTACAGCAACTCGATGTGATTCGACCGAAGGTTATTTGTGCTCTGGGGACCTTTGCAGCGAAAACTCTGCTTGACACGGATGTTCCCATATCGCTGCTTCGAGGGAAATTCCACGCATATCACGGTATCAAGCTTATGCCGACGTACCATCCGGCGTATCTCCTGAGGAATCCGGGGTCGAAGAAACAGGTATGGGAGGATGTGCAGGTGATCATGAAAGAGCTGAATATACAAGTCAGACCCGGTGAATCGTAATTCGGATCGGCGTTCGAAAAAAAGGGAGGCATGACAGTGGATATTCGTCCGTCGTAAGTGTGTTCGTTAACGATACGATACAGAATACGGAGTTATAATGAAAAACAGAGCAACACAGAGTTTATTTATATTCATGATAATAGCGGTGTGTGTCATTGTTAATGGACACCGAGCACTGGGAAGTACGAACAGCCCTGTCTTTGACGTGATTACCGTTAGTTCCGCCATTACACCGGCTGTTGCAAAATACATCATTCAGAGCATAGATGCGTCTCATGATCAGCGTTCTGAAGGTCTGATTATCTTGCTTGATACGCCGGGTGGACTTGATCTGGCCATGCGGGATATCGTGAAGGAACTGCTGAATGCACCGATACCGATAATCGTATATGTGTCGCCGTCCGGTGCCCGCGCTGCTTCCGCGGGAGTCATGATTACCATGGCGGCCCATGTGGCGGCAATGGCGCCCGGCACGAACATCGGAGCTGCCCATCCGGTGGCGATGGGGGTGGGGGGCAAGATGGATGAGACTATGGCTGAAAAAGTGATAAATGACGCTGTGGCGTATGTGCAGGGCATTGCCCAGAAGAGAAACAGAAATGCCGAGTGGGCGGAGAAGGCGGTGAGAAAGAGTGAATCCATAACGGCTGATGAGGCGAAACGTCTCAACGTCATAGACATTGTTGCAAACGACATCCAGGATTTGCTCGCACAGATCGAAGGCAGAAAGATCGACATTAACTCGGGATCGGTGACCCTGAAGACAAAGGATGCGGTCATCAATGAGAAAGAGATGGGGATTCGCGCAAGGATATTGACAGCGTTGAGTGACCCCAATATAGCGTATCTCCTGTTAATGATCGGCCTTGCCGGACTCTATTTTGAATTCTCGCATCCCGGGGCCATTCTTCCGGGAGTCGTCGGTGGCATATCATTGATTCTTGCATTCTTTGCAATGCAGACATTGCCAGTAAATTTTGCGGGCATTCTTTTGATAATCTTCGGTGTCATTCTTTTCATTGCCGAGATCAAGATCGTCAGTCATGGGATGCTGACTGTTGCTGGTGTTATTTCACTGGCGCTGGGATCGCTGTTGCTCTTTGAATCACCCATACCGGCCCTGAGAGTTTCGTTGAAGGTTATGATTCCCACTGTCGTAATTGTATCGTTGTTTTTTGCCGCGGTAGTAAGCCTTGCTGTGAAGGCTCAGATGAGAAAGCCGAAGACAGGTCGTGAAGGCATGATCGGTGAAGAAGGCACTACGGTGACTCCCGTGCATGAGCGTGGCAAGGTGTTAATCAGAGGAGAATATTGGAATGCCTGCAGTAAAGAGCCTATCGAGGAGGGAGAGCGGGTAAAGGTTACAGGATTGAAAGGTCTTATCCTGGAAGTTGAACGAATCAATTAAAATAAGGAGGGCGAACTATGTTTTATACGGTTGGTGCCATAGTCATTTTAGTTGTTATGTTCCTGGCGGCGGCGATCAGGATTCTTAATGAATATGAACGGGGTGTCATTTTCAGATTGGGAAGAATTATCGGGGCAAAAGGCCCCGGGCTGATCATTTTGATACCCGTTATCGATAGAATGGTGAAAGTCGATATGAGAATCATCACCATGGACGTGCCGGCGCAGGATGTCATAACCCGCGATAATGTTTCAGTCAAGGTCAATGCGGTTTTGTATTTCAGAGTTATGGATTCAAACAATGCCGTTATCGAAGTGGAAAATTATCTTTACGCCACCTCACAGCTTGCCCAGACGACGCTGCGAAGTGTCTGTGGTCAGGTTGAGCTGGACGAATTGCTGGCGGAGCGGGAAAAGATAAACAATCACCTCCAGGATATACTGGATAAAAGCACCGATCCATGGGGAATCAAAGTGACGAATGTTGAGGTAAAGCATATCGACCTGCCCCAGGAAATGCAGAGAGCCATGGCCAAACAGGCGGAAGCCGAGCGCGAACGACGGGCGAAAGTCATTAATGCGGAAGGAGAGTATCAGGCCGCGCAGAAACTGGCGGATGCAGGCAAGGTTATTTCAGAACAGCCGATTGCCCTGCAACTGCGATATCTTCAGACTCTGGTTCAGGTCGCGTCGGAAAACAATTCAACGACCCTTTTCCCCATTCCCATTGATTTGTTCAGGCCATTCACAAAATTAATAGATGTGATATCGGAAAAGGATAAAACGACGCAGCCGTAATAACACCATTTCATCGATAAAAACCTCATAACGGAAAGGAGTCCGCCGTGGAACGGATGTACGGAAAGATCGTATTGACCGGGGCCCTCATACTTATCGCATTGGGAGTGCTTATTCTTTTGAACAGCGCCAGACTGTACGGCTTCGATGAAAGCTGGCCCGTGCTGCTGATTGTTGTTGCCGTAGGGTTGCTTGTTCAGCATATGGAAAATGTCAGTGGATGGCTGGTCGGTGCCGTTGGTGTTTTTTTTCTCGCACTGAAAAGATTCTACCCGGGGAGCATGGAGTGGGCTAAATATGTCGTTCCTGCAATTATGATTCTCACTGGGGCATTCCTTGTTTATGAGTGGTTTAAAAAACGTCGGGGAGAGAAAAAATCATAACACAACATGACAATGATAACTAAGACGATCAATATACCACTGGATGCAACGACATTGATTATTACCGATTTCGACGGCACCGTGAGTACAATGGATATAGGATTCGAGATTATTAAGAAATTCGCCGGTGACGGCTGGGATAAAATCGACCGTGCGTATTGTGAGGGCAAAATCGGTTCGAAAGAAGCGTACACTCAGATCGCAGCGCTGTTCAGTGCTACCAGGGAGGAAATGGTCTCATTTGTATTGGAAAACGGTCGACTCGATCCGTATTTCGAAGAATTTCATCAATTCTGTGCGGCCCGTGACCTGGCGCTTAAGATTGTTTCCGACGGTCTGGATTTTTATATCCATGAACTGTTGAAAAAGTACAGCCTGTCTCATATTGATTTTTACGCAAATGTTGTTCGCTTTAATGATGGGGGCGAGGTCATTATTGAATTTCCGCAAAGTAACAATGACTGCGATTTGTGTGGAAATTGCAAAACCAATATCCTGGAACAATATCGCTTGACTTATGAGAACATCATATATATTGGAGACGGTTATTCCGATGTATGTCCGGCTCAAAAAGCCGATATAGTGTTTGCAAAGGATATCCTCTATGAAAAATGCATGAAAAATGGTAGAGACTGCATGTACTATGCTGATTTTCGTGATATCGGGAGGTATTTAAAAGGATAAGATCCTTTTTTTTGCGTGGGGGCGCAATGTAATACTCTTTGAAAATATTTAAAAATTAAAAAGGAGAGGACGTCTTCATGGAGATGATCGTTTCGATTAAGCCGCTTGTGGCGATACTGGTATCTCTCTTTGGTTCACTGCTGATTGTTTCTGCCGGTAAAACCCCTAACCTCAGAGAATCATGTACATTTCTTATCGCCTTCATCAAATTGGGAATTATTGTTTCAATGCTTCCCGTCATTCTCGATGGTAAGACAATACATTATAACCTCGTGGAAGTGCTTCCAGGAGTGGGCATTGCATTTAAAGTAGATCCGCTGGGAATGCTCTTTGCGCTGGTGGCGGCTTCGCTCTGGATCGTGACGACATTCTATTCCATCGGTTACATGCGCCCCCTCAAGGAACATTCACAGACGAGATTTTTTGCTTTTTTCGCTGTGGCGCTCTCGTCGGCGGTTGGTGTCGCCTTCTCCGGCAATATTCTCACATTGTATCTCTTCTATGAGATGTTGTCGTTGTCAACGTACTCGCTCGTGACCCATCATCAGGATGAAGACGCACGTTATGCCGGACGCAAGTATCTGACATATCTTATGGGTACATCAATCGGGTTTTTCCTCCCCGCACTCATACTGACCTACGTGTATACGGGAACACTCAATTTCGCGGACCAGGGGATACTTGCCGGGAAAGCGTCAGATACGATGCTGATCGTAACCTTTGTCCTGTATATTGCCGGCATCGGTAAATCGGCAATTATGCCCATCCATTCGTGGTTGCCCTCGGCCATGGTGGCTCCCACACCGGTGAGCGCTCTCCTCCATGCCGTGGCTGTCGTAAAAGTCGGCGTGTTCTCCGTGTTGCGAATATGTTTTAATGTCTTCGGCATCAATCTTATGCACGCACTTTCACTGGATGTGTTTCTCATTTATTTCATATCGGTCACGATTATTATCGGTTCGCTCTTCGCCTTGCGTCAGGATGATCTGAAAGCGAGACTGGCGTATTCGACGGTGAGCCAGTTATCCTATATTGTCATGGGCGGTGGGTTACTCAGTGTAATCGGCATGTCCGGAGGTGTCGTTCATATCGTCATGCACGCATTCGGTAAAATAACGCTCTTCTTCTGTGCCGGGGCGATTCTCGTCAATACGGGTCTAAAAAAAATCAGCGACATGAAGGGAATCGGGAAAAAAATGCCGATTACAATGGCCGCCTTTTTCTTCGGGTCTCTCAGCGTTATCGGAGTTCCACCGTTCGGCGGATTCATCAGCAAATGGTATCTTGCACTCGGAGCAATTGATATCCATCAGATACCGATACTGGTCGTACTCCTGACAAGTTCACTTTTGAATGCGGCGTATTTTTTGCCGATCGCGTATAATGCTTTTTTCTCGACCGGCAATAATTTTAATGAATCAACGACCATGAGTGAAGCGCCGTTTCTCGCCGTAGCGCCCGCCGTGTTCACCGCTTTTGTGTCATTTCTACTCTTTGTCTTTCCAAGCTTTTTCCTTGAACTGGCAAAGATGGCGGCTCATCTGGCGCTGGGCGGCGGCTGATACGGATCGTAAGCCGCGAAACCATATTATTTTCGTGCTTCCGGCTATTATCTGAGGAGAGCCATGAGAAACATCCTGACCAATCTGCATGTTGCTGTTATCGGAGGCGGAAGAGTCTGCAAGGCCATTCTCGAGATTGTTCTGGACCCGTCCTTCAGTGGTGGAAAACCTATCATTATCGGGGTTGCGGATGTTAATGATCGGGCGGAGGGGTTGTCGTATGCCCGTGAGAAGGGTGTGTACACTACCAATGATTATCACGATCTTTTTGCGCTAACGAACTTGGATGCGATCATCGAGTTGACAGGCGACAATAACCTGTTGACGGTCGTGAGTAATGAAAAACCCGCCCATGTTACACTGGTTGATCATTTCGATGCCATGTCCCTCTGGGATTATCTTCTGATTGAGCAGAAACGGGAGGATGCTCATAAAAGGCTCATACGAAATATTCAGGAAGTCTATCAACTGGGTAATGATGTTTATGAGTCGATAGGAAATGAATTCGACGAATTCTCAAAGTATCTTTTGGGCATTATAAGCGAAAGAACCAGCCATCTTCAGGATGTGGAACGCGATCTGGTAAGGCGTGATCGGACCATATCTCAGATCATCGAAGGAAATACCATACCCACGTTTGTTATCGATCAAAACCATGTGGTTACGCACTGGAATAAGGCGATTGAAAAAGTGACGGGGTACCGGGCACGGGACATCGTCGGGACGAAGAATCACTGGAAGGCGTTTTATCCAGAGCAGAAGGCCTGCATGGCGGATCTTATCGTTGATGGAACCGACGGCGATACGATTAAAGAGTTCTTTAACGGTCGGTCACGTCCATCAAAACTGATCAAGGGAGCTTACCAGGCTGAAGATTTCTTTCCTCATATGGGAGACTCCGGACGATGGCTTTTCTTCACGGCGGCCCCACTGATCGGGATTAACGGCGAAACCGTGGGCTCAATTGAAACACTCTGGGATACAACGGAGCAGAAAGAAGCGAAACGCAAGCTCGAAGAACTGGAGGCCTTGGAAGCCTCCATTCTGGACTCGATTCATATTGCTGTTTTGGTTCTCCGGGAGCGTCGCATTATTTTTGCCAATGGTGCCGTTGAAACGGTCTTTGGGTGGAAACCGGATGAATTGATTGGCAAGGGGACGGAGGTTATTTACCGGACCCCTGAAGATTACCAGAAGATAGGGGCTATCTTTTATGAAGCCCTGACGGAACACCGTTCTTTTCGATATGAGTTCCCCTGCCGGCGGAAGGATGGACGAGATATTATCTGCATGATACGAACGTCGAGGGTCGGTGAACACCTGAAAGAGCGAACCATTGTTGCCAGTTATGAGGACATCACCGAACGGCGGGAAGCGGAAAAGGAACGAGTCCGAAGAGAAAGAACCCTTTCGCAGATCATCCAGGGTAGCACCATCCCCACGTTTGTTATCGATAAAAACCATTGCGTTACGCACTGGAACAAGGCTCTGGAGCGGCTGACCGGTTACAAGGCAAAGGATATGATCGGTACCAATCGGCACTGGAAGGCGTTTTATGCAGACGAAAAACCAATCATGGCCGATTTGATTGTCGACAAGAAACCGCTGCTGGATTTAAAACGATATTACGGCGAACGGGGACGTGAATCGCCGTTGATAGAAGAAGCCTACGAGGCAGAGGTTTTTTATCCTCACATGGGGACAGGAGGAAAATGGCTTTACTTTACTGCTGCTCCCATTAAAGACCCCGACGGGGATATTATCGCCGCGATAGAAACCATTTGGGACACGACCGATTCAAAGCTTTTACAGGAGGAACGGGAAAACCACATCAGGCAACTTTCAAGCCTGTGTGAAATCACTACTGCGCTCAGTGACACGCTGGATCTTGATGCTCGTCTTCGATCTGCAATGGATGGAATTATTTCCAAACTCGATGTCGACAGTGTTGGAATTTATTTGCGGGAAGACAAAGGTGAATTCCGTGTTGCCTGTTCACGGGGATATTATGAGAATAGTCTAAGAAAGGGTGAAAGCGCCCAGATCGATAAGGTGGTGGGCGAAGTCGCCCGTGCGGCGGTGACAATGATCCTGGAAGACATATCTGTCAACAACGCTGACTGTTCCGACATTCTTTTAAAAGAAGGGTTGAGGTTCGCCGCTTACATGCCGCTTGCATCGAAAGAGGGGGTGTTCGGCGTGATCAGGATTTCAAGCCACATGCCTCATGAATTTTCCGATGAGGACAAGAACCTTCTCGCCATCATCAGTAACCGTATCGCCGTAGCGATTGAGAATGCACGTCTGCACCAGGAAATTAAGATGTACGGCCAGAGCCTCGAACAAAAAGTTCAGGAAAAAACGGTGAGGTTGCAACAATCCTATCGTGAGATCAGCCTTTCCGAAGAGAAATACCGAACCATGTTTGATGCGGATCCCACCCCCATTATTGTTGCAGATAGGGAGACCTTCCGAATCCTCGATGTGAATGCCACAGCTCTCGACAGTTACGGATATTCACGGAAAGATTTTTTGAAAATGTCGTTTCTTGATCTTTTCTATCAAACCGACAAGGAACTCATTGACGGTCTGAAAGCAACAAAATTGAATCAATCGAGCTTTTTCCCGAAGCGATTACATAAGAAAAAAAGCGGACCGCCGTTCTTTGTCAATGTTCATGTCCGGTCCGTCCTCTTTATGGGGAGGGACTCGCTTATCGCGACGACACCCGACATTACGGAAAATGTGGAAAAAGAAGCGCAACTCATACAGGCGAGCAAGATGGCGACGCTTGGAACAATGGCGTCTGGAATCGCCCATGAGATTAATCAGCCGTTGAATGTTATTCAGGTTTGTTCGGATTTCTTCAAGAAAATGATCGATCGAGGGGAACGAATCAACGATGAAGATCTCTCTATGATGGCTGAAGAGATCAGTAAGAATGTAGAACGGGCGGCCCAGACGATTAATCATATGAGAGATTTTTCACGACAGTCTGAAGTGAAAAGCGTAAAGCTTGATATAAATAAACCCATAACGGATGTATTTAAAATACTGGGACAACAATTGCGAGTTCATCGAATCGAGGTCGATATGGACCTGGCCCAGCATCTCCCTCTTGTCAATGGAGACCACAACAGACTTGAGCAGGTTTTTATCAATGTTATAACAAACGCAAAAGATGCCCTTGACGAAAAAGAAGGGAAGTATGAGGACCGTGCGTGGAAGAAAGTCCTTAAGATTCGGTCTTTCCATAAAAATGGAAGCGTCATAGTAACGGTGAGTGATAATGGGGTCGGAATTCCCGAAGATATCAAAGACAAAATATTTGAGCCGTTCTTTACAACAAAAGATGTCGGAAAGGGCACCGGATTGGGTATGAGTATCAGCTACGGCATTATTCATGATTATGGCGGAACAATAGACGTGGAGAGCAAGGTCGACGAAGGAACGACCTTTACCCTGACGTTCCCATCAGTTGAATAGACGGGTGTCAACGATGAATGAGAAAAAACTCCTGTTAGTTGACGATGAAGAAGCCATTGTCCGCGTACTGAGTATATCTCTGAAGAGCGATGGTTACAATGTGATACCTGCGCACAGTGGTCAGGAAGGGCTCGAATTATTCGAAAAGAATATTCCACCAATCGTTCTGACGGATATAAAAATGCCCGGGATGGATGGACTCGAACTGTTACGGCGAATCAAAAATACGAATCCTGACACGGAAGTTATCGTGATTACGGGACACGGCGATATGGATTCGGCTATTGAAGCTCTCCGATACGGTGCATCCGATTTCATCAACAAACCCGTCAGAGATGAGGCTCTGGCAATAGCGCTCAAGCGGGCGCGGGAAAAAATAGCGATCAGAAACCAACTCACAGCATATACAAATGACCTCGAACATATGTGCCAGATAGCAACGGAGGAGGTCCGGAGAAAGTCGGATTTCCAGGATAAGCTGATCACGAGCTCAAATGATGGTATTGTTGCCACTGATGAAAATGGAGACATTGTTACGTTCAATCCGGGAGCTGAGATGATATTCGGTTATTCCCGACTTGAAGTGGTTCGAAAGATGAAGTTTGATGACTTGTATCCCGAAGAAATCGCTGAAGAATTCAGAAGTGGTTTTCGCAGGAAGCGGGATATGAAGGGATGGGGCTGGAAGGAAGTCGCCATTCTCAATAAAAACGGTATGAAGGTTCCGGTAAGATTCTCGGGAACTCTGTTATATGAGAAAGATACTGTTATCGGAAGTGTCGGTTTTTTCCAGGATCTCCGTGAAATTAAACGCCTGCAGCAGGAGCTGGTAAATTCGGAGCGACTGGCCGCGATCGGACAGACGGTTGCGCGCCTGGCCCACTACATAAAGAATATCCTGACGGGACTCAAGGGCGGAACATATATCGTAAATATTGGTCTTGACAAAAATGATGAAGATAAGCTAAGAACGGGCTGGAGCATGGTGCAGAGGAATATCGAGCGGGTTTCGTATCTCGTGATGGATCTGCTCACCTACTCGAAAGAGCGCGATCCTGACTATCAGAATTGTTACCCGAACGATATTGCAGAGGATGTCTGTGAACTCATGGAAGGGAAGGCGACACAGAATCAGATATCGTTGATCCGGGATTTTGACCATGCAATCGGGGAGCTCTGCATGGACCCGGATGCAATTCATCGTTGCCTTCTTAATTTTGTATCGAATGCGATCGACGCCTGCCTTTTTGATCTTGATTTGGAGAAGAAATGGGAGGTGCGCGTTAAAACGGAATATGTCAATGATAGTGCCGTCAAGTTTGAAGTATCCGATAACGGCAGCGGCATGACAAGCGAAGTGAAAGAGAAGCTTTTTACCGCCTTCTTCAGCACTAAGGGAGGAAAAGGCACCGGTCTCGGACTTCTCGTTACTCAGAAACTTGTTCATGAACATGGCGGGAAGATTGAAGTAACCTCGGAACCAGGCAGAGGTTCGACATTCACGATGATCCTTCCATTTCGTAAGAATGCAAAATAGAGAACAGACTTGCCGGATTGCCGAGCAGGATTAAATATTTCAAGTGAAGGGGGGGTCCGTTATGGCGAAGAAAATACTGACCGTTGACGATGATCCTGATATCATTGCGTTTGTTAAAACTGTTCTGGAAGAGAATGGTTATGCCCCGATTATTGCCAGGAATGGAGAGGCGGGTTTGGCTATGGTCAGGCAGGAAAAGCCTGCCCTGGTTATCCTTGATGTCTTGATGCCGAAACAAAGCGGTATCAGAATGTACCGGGAGATGAGATACGACGAAGAATTAAAAAACATACCGGTGGTTGTGCTCTCCGGTATTGCAAAGAGAACGTTCCTGCGTTCACAGGAAGCTCTTACTGAATTCGGCGATCAGCCTGTTCCGGAACCTGATGCATATATAGAAAAACCGGTAGAGCCTGAAGAACTGGCTGAGGTCATAAAAAAGTTTGTCAGCTGATATGTCGTGTGACGGCATTGCAATGAATAGAGTGGAGTCGTGATAATTCTATTATGATGAAAACGAATGAGATGAAGAAAATGCTCTTCGTAACACAATTCGAGGAGCTGTGGTTCGATGCATTAGAGTCACTCATGGATCTGCGAAAAGCCGGTTTCAATCATGTTGTGTTTCTCCATATAATAGAACGTGATAAAGTTGCCATGCGGCGCGGCAAGGGCTATCTCAAAGATGAAGAGGTACGATTGCGGGAAATGGCCAATGTTCGCTTTATCGACTGGGCGGAAAACCTCTTCGAACAGGGTATGGAAGTCGGAGCATATATCGTTGTCGGGAATGTTCTACCGAAGATTATTTCGACTGCAAAGGAAGAGGGCGTTGACTTGATCGTAACCGGCCGTCACCGGAGACCCAAGCTCGAGGAACTGTATGCAGGCTCGGAAACCCTGGAACTTCTCAGCAGGACATCAACCCCTGTCCTTATTCATAAATATATGTTGCCGTCAGGGAAGATCAATGAGAAACCGTTCGAAAGGCCTCTCCTGGCGCTGGACTGGTCCGATGCAAGTGAAAATGCGGTCAAGTATCTCCTCGGTTTTGCCGGTGTCATAAAAAAGGTGGTGGCGATTCATGTAGCCAGTGAAAAACTGTTCAAGAGCGACTCTTCCATGGAGATTCAGGCGATCAGAAAAGATAACCGGCAGAAGCTCGATGCAGTATGTGATAGATTTCGAGATGTGGGGATTGATGCGGAATCTCATCTCTATGTGGGAGCGACATGCGAACAGATTGAAAAAGCGGCACAGGAACGGGAAGCGACCATGATCGTGGGCGGGACAACCGGCAGTAAACCGTTGAAAGAAATATTTCTTGGAAGCACTGCGAGAAAGTTGGCGGAACGATCATCTTTCCCCACCTTATTGATTCCTGCAACTGCAAAGTCAGAAGAAAGTTAGTTACCGTGGAGTATGCTGAGTAATGAAAGTAAGTAAATTACTTTACGTTACTGACAGGAACGTATGTGATCTGTCATCATGTGTTATGGATCGGATATCCTTCTTCAACGGAAAAGGATGCAACCAGATCATATTCTTCAAAGTCAATCCCTCTCAGGAGCAGGTTAAAACGTTGTCACAGCTATCGATCAATGCAAAGGTTTTGACGGATCATGAGCTCTCGCCTGAAGACATTGTAGCGGCTGCCGGGCGTGAAAACGTATCACTTATCATGATCAACACCGATGATGATCCGGAGCAATCCGCCTTTGCTTCCGTTATCAAGCGGCTTATGCAGATATCGCCTATTCCGCTGCTGGTAACGAAAAAGAGCGACAGCGCTGAAACGGTCGATAAAAGACTGTTTACTCATACCATCTTTGCGACTGACTGGTCTCCATCGTCACAGAAGGCCCTCCGGTATCTTCTTGGCTATAAAGAGGCGATGAAAACGCTGGAAGTCGTACATGTTATAAATGATAAGCTGACGGTCAAGGATATGAGGGAACTGAAGGAACGGCTTGTGGAAACGAGAAAGATCTGCCTGGACGAGGGAATCGACGCAGAAGCTCATATTTACGCAGGCAAAACATGTGAGGAGATCGTCAGGGCTGCCCGGGAATACAGAGGCACGATCATTACCCTGGGAACGGGGGGCAAGAAATCGTTCTGGAAGACATTATTTAAGGAGCATCCATTACTCAATATAATAC
>Ga0129302_1000331_pt1 | contig 35840 bp, 29 predicted proteins | sample BlaSprsedimmetaG_FD_94476 | JGI IMG/M metagenome (GOLD analysis project Ga0129302, IMG submission 94476) | Hot spring sediment bacterial and archeal communities from California, USA to study Microbial Dark Matter (Phase II) - Blank Spring... | ecosystem: Environmental > Aquatic > Thermal springs...
GGGGTTGGTTTTCTTGCGGATTAAATTGATAAAGCTTAAGACCTGTTCGACGCCATGTACCGATAAGTAATCGCATTGCGTCGGAATGATGGCCAGATGCGAAGCGCTCAGAGCATTGATGGTGAAAAATTCAATGGAGGGCGGAGTGTCGATAATAATGTAGTCGAACCTGTCCTGAACCTGGCTCAGGTGGCTTTTTAAAATAAATTCATAATCTTTGCCACCAAAGCATTTCTTGCTCAGCAAAACCATATTCTTGTTCGACGGCAATAACCACAGCCCGGGATAGGGGGTTTGAATGAGGGCGGAATCAAGCTTCTGCCAGCCGTTTTGAAAAACGTCGTAAAATGAACTCGTCTTCTGATATCCCAGGGAGAGGGTGAGGTTTGCCTGCATATCAAAATCAATCAGCAGAACGCTTTTTTTCATGAGGCTCAGAGACAGGCCGAGATTGAGGCAGGTGGAAGTTTTGGCGACCCCCCCCTTCTGATTGGTGATAACTATCGTTGCAGAATTATGCGTTGTCTCGTCAGCCAGTGGCAGATTGACGGGTTGGTTTCGAGGAAGGCTGTCCGGCAGGGTGATCGTGAAGCTATGTCGGCAGCGAGAACAACGCACCGGCAGTTTTGGGGGCGCGTTGTTCAGGTCGCTTTCACTGAGCCTCAGGCGGCTCCGGCATTTTTCGCAAACGACAATCATCGTGGCTCCTTCATTCGTTAATGATGGACATGATGGTTTGAGGCAGCTCGAATTCGTCCAGTACCAGATTGATGGTTCCCCGTCTGATCGCGTTTTCGGTCAGGTTGGGGTAGACGCATGATTCGGTATCCTGCGCGATAGTGATGCCGGAAAACTTCTGAATCCGGGCCATGCCGTCGGCGCCGTCAGTTCCGATGCCGGTCAGCAGCACGCCCACGGCATGGTTTTGAAAAACCTCGGCGGCGGCAGTGAAAAGCTGATTAAGAGGCTCGCTTTCTCCGCCGCTTTGTTTCAAGGCAATGCTTTTGTCATCCTGGCTTTGCAGACCGATTGTCTGCCGACAGGAACCGATGTAGCAGACCCCCGATCTCAGGGGCAGGTCGTCCCGGACTTCGCAAACCTCCCAGGGTACCAGCCGGTCAAGGTGCTGGACGAAGGCGCTGATGATTTCAGGTGCGATCTCCAGGGCCACGACCAGCGCCGCCGGCAGGGTCGGCGCCAGACTGGAAAGCAGGCGAATGATGGCGTTCGGACCGCCCAGGGTTGTCCCTATGGCCACCAGGTAGTCCAGCGGCTGGTAACTGTAACGGCCGAGATTTTCTTTTCGATGAAGCCGCGGCAGGCGTACCCGGCGCAGATTATTGAGCTTGACCTCGCTCGCCATCTTGATCCGGTCAATGATTTGTTGCCGGGAACGATCAATGTCGGGTGAAACGGCGCCTGATGGTTTGGGAATGAAATCGACCACCCCCAGGCGCAGGGCCTCAAAGGTTATCGCCCCATCACTGAACAGGGAACTGAGTACGACGATAGGCAAGGGACATTTGATCATAATATGTCTGATACCGGTCAGTCCATCCATGATCGGCATGTCGATATCCAGCGTGACCACATCCGGCTGCAAGCGGAGGATCTGTTCCAGTGCTTCCTGGCCATTGCTCGCACTGCCGACGACTTCAATCTGAGGATCGTTATGCAGCAACTCAAGGATGGCCTTGCGCATGAAGGCGGCGTCGTCGACGATTAGAACCTTTATTTTCTGGGCATCCTTTTTCACAGAGGTCATTTTACCAGGGATTATCTCGGTTGTCATCTTATTCATTCCTGTCAAGCCGTTTCGGCTTAAGTCAGCGTGTTGATCCAGGCAACCATCCCGTTGGCCAGGGCTTCGGGTTCGAGTTCCTGGTCGTGGAGTTCAGCCATAAAAACCGCGGCCAGGGACTCAGGCATCATGCAACTTGAACGACGCTGAACCAGGATCCTGCCGCCTTGGTCGCGAACGTGGCGCAGACCATTCAGAGCACCGGTTTCCGCGCCGGAAAGGAGCACGACAAGCAAGCGTTCAGAAAAGCAATCAGCGGCGGCGGTCAGCAGAGAATCAAAATCTGCGGACTCTTTTCCTTTGATGTTCGCCGTTTGTCGTGAGCTCGAGATGATGGCCTGCGTGGTTGTCTGGAAATCCCATGAGGAGAGGCTGGAACCCAGGTAAAATCGACCGCTTTGTAAGGGGAAAGCCTCTGTGACCGGAGTTACATCTTGACGGCACAGACCCGCCAGATGTTTCGAAAAAGCAGGAATGAAGGACCCGGGGATAGAGCTCAGGCCGATAACCATGGGGCTGTTGGTCTGCGGCAGGCCGGTGGCCAGGTGATACAAAGCTCCATGACCACTGCAGCCGGTGAAAACTAGGACCAGACCGTCGGCGAGAGGGGAGGCGTGGCTTTGCCCCGGCAAGGTTTTGGCGCCGCGAAAGCGTTGAAAAACCGCCGGTCTGGCTCTGGCCGCCTGCCGTACGCAGGCGACAATATTTTGCTGCTGCAGCAAAGGGTCTTTGCTCTTGACCGGTTTGCCGATAAAATCAACCGCCCCTAGATCCAGCAGTGAGATAATGGCCTCCGCCGAACCGCTGCCCACATTGCTCATAACCACGACCGGACATGGGCTTTTAATCATGATATGTTTCATGGTCGCACTGCCGTTCATCACCGGCATGTTGACGTCCAGCAGAATTAAATCGAAGTCCAGATTCTCCATCATGTGCAGGGCTTCCCTGCCATTGCGGGCGATGCCGGCGATTTCCATGTCTTCGGCCACCAGCAGCATGCTCGACATGATTTTTGCCATGACCATGGAGTCCTCCACGATCAGCACCCTGATCTTACGGGTTGCGGCGAAGCTGGCCGCGGCGGTTTTCAGATTATTGTCGGATTTAAAATCTTCATCCGCAAAGATCCTACCCAGCTCATCTTTACGGCGGGCGGATTCCAGCAGGAGATATTCGTAGTTGGATCTGATCGAGATCATCCCGCCCGCGACGCCGTCCAGGGTTTCGAAATCACCCCCATGCCAGTTCATGATGGTATAGAAAGCCTCTTCCCCGATGAGGTTGTCACAGCAGGCGTGGACGATTTCTCCATCCTGAATGAAAATCTCCCCTTGCTGGAAATCGTCGTTGATTCGAATACTGATGCTGGCTCCCGCCAGGCAGCACATCTGAACCAGGTTATGCAGCTGGGTGATCTTGAGGGTGCCGACGAAGCCTTGTTGCGTCTGTCTGGAGGTGGAATCTTCGCTGAGCAGGTGCAAGATCGAAGCCGGGTCAAATGGTTGCTCGTGAATTTGCAGGCAGGGATGGGCGGGAATTTTTTTTCGCAGCGGTTCGCTGTCCGAAGGTAAGATCAGAATCGTCGCGAGTCGTGGATAACTGGTAGTGATTCTTTCCAGCAGTCCCAAAGGAAGTTCAGCGTTTTCCTCGCTGGCGATGATGAGCAGAAAAATCTTTTCGTTCTGTAAAAGGGTGAGCGTCTCTTCATGGCCGTTAGAGCTCAGCAGCTGAAATGATCCCGATTGCTTGTCCAGATAGTCGGTCAGGGATTGTTTCAGGTAAGAGGAGCAATTCAGCAGAAGAATGTTCTTCAAACCGGCGTCCGTAACGTTATGTTCATGCAATGATAAAGCTTCCCCTTTGTCGGGTTGTTTTTCAACCTCTGTCGGTTTATCACGAAGTCGATCTGGCGCTTCTTCTGCCCGTTTCCCGATCCATGAAGAGATTAATCAATTCGTAAACGTCGAGAATCAAAGATATTCTGCCGTCGCCCAGAATCGTGGCCCCGGAAAAGCCGCTTTTTTCCTGAAGGTAGTCTTCCAACGGCTTGATAACCACCTCTTCCTGTCCCAGCAGGGCGTCAACCACCAGCCCCACTTCCTTCATGCCGGTGCTGACCACGACGACGAAAGCCGGCCGCGAATCGTTCCGGGTTTCTTTAAGCTTAAACAACTTTGCCAGGCGTACCAGGGACAGGGTATGGTGGCGCAGGGTGATGACTTCCTTGCTGTTGATGGTGGCGATGGCATCAGGTTTAAGCCGGAAGGTCTCTTTCACAGTGGAAAGAGGAATGGTGAATAACTCGCCGCTGACCTTGACCCGCAAGGCGGGGATGATGGCTAAGGTCAGAGGGATCTTAATACGGAAGCGGGTCTCGATTCCCGGGATGGTGTCGATCTCAATTGTACCGTTGAGTTTTTCGATATTTTTTCTGACTACATCCATGCCCACGCCGCGACCCGAGATATGGGTTACAATTTCAGCCGTGGAAAACCCTGGTTTCATGATCAGTTCGGTTATTTCCCGGTTCGACATCCGTTCCAGTTCTTCCCTTGAGGCAAATCGTCCCGCCAGGGCTTTTTCCCTGACGCGGTTTAAATCAATGCCCCGTCCATCATCCATGATGTTAACCACAACATGATTGCCCTCGTGATAGGCCTCAAGTCTGATGGTGCCGATATCCGGTTTCCCTTTTTTTCGCCGTTCCGTCGTCGTTTCAATACCATGGTCGACGGCATTGCGGATGATATGAATCAGGGGATCGGAAATCTCTTCAATTACCATCTTGTCAAGTTCGGTGTCCGCGCCATGAATATCCAGCTTAACCTCTTTGTCAACATTGCGGACCAGATCAAAAACCAGCCGGGGATAACGGTTGAAAAGCTGGGAGATCGGCAGCATGCGAACCTTCATGACGCTTTCCTGAAGTTCATTGGCGACCCGGCCCAGTAGAACCGTGGCCTCATTCAGGCGAAAGGTCAGGCCGGTAAGCCGTTTCATTTCCCGCAGGTCGAACCTGTGCTCCTGTTGGAACTCCCGTAATTCTCTAAGCAACTGGTTAAACCCGACCCGGCTGACCACCAATTCTCCGACCTGATTCATCAGTTCGTCAATTTTGCCGGCCTCGACCCGAAAACTCTGCTTGAGTTTTTTTTCGTTGATCTGGTCGGTCTGGCGCCGCGAATGTTTCTCGGGGTCGCGGCGATCGTTGCCCTGAAGCAGGGCGGAATTTTCCGCTTTAAGCAGGGCTTCTACCTCGGTCAGGGAAGGTCGCTCCTGCTCGGAATCGACTTCAGGCTGGACGGTCGTCTCTGGAGCGTGATTTGCGGTGGTCGGGCTTAATTGCGGGCCGGCTTTTTCCTGGTTGAGCAGTCGAATGCGTTCGAGCAGATCGTTGATTTCGGTTTTTTCGGCCTGGCTTTGTTTCAGATTATCCGTCAACTGGTTTAAGCGATCGCGGCCGGCGATCAGCAGATCCATCACTTCCCGGTTTACGGCCAGATCGTGCTGACGGAGCTTGTAGAGCAGGTTTTCAAGATTATGTGAAAGCTTGGCGATGCGTTTGATGCCCAGGTATTCCGCCGCCCCCTTGATGGTGTGAATCGAGCGGAAAATATCGTTTAAGATCTCCGGGCCGTCCGGGTCGGCATCCAGACGGAGAAGATTGTTTTCCATCTCTTCAAGATGTTCCATGGCTTCCACGATAAAATCCTGAAGCATGGTGAGGTCGGCGATGGCCGGCGCCTCGATAGCGGCGGAGGGTTCAGCGCCTGCGGCAAACGGAGATGGTTCGCTGTCAGGAGCCGTTGTTGTTGGCGGGTCAGCGGCAAAAGGGACGGGGTTGGTCGGTTTTTCGGTCGCGGCCTGGTCCTTGATTTTCCGACCGTGTTCAAGTTGTGAAAAATGGTCGAAAAGTTGAACGATGTTGGTTCGTATGCGATCAATTAACGTGGATGCGGCCGGTTTTCCATCGGCCGGCAGCGGATCTGGAGTTGCCTGAATCTCTTTCACCCAGGTGTCGTAAAGAGCGGCCAATTGTCTGTAACCCATGTAGTTGGCAGAGGCGCGCAGTGAGTTGAGCCGGGTCGGAATCGTTCTGAGGGTGGCGATGCGATGGTCGTTATCGGTGCTTGCTTGGAGAAGTTCAGTTTGTTTTCGCAGATCGCAGAGCCCGGTTTGCATGTGTTCCAGAAAGATACTGAAGAGTTCCTCGTCATCGGTTTCCGTGCGGTCATCGTCCGTCGAGATGGGGCTTATCTCGGCGAAAACAGCGCTCAGATTATCCACGATTTCGGGGCCTGGACCGGCAACAGCCACGTCGTTGTCAACGACAGGGACGGATATTTCGGGATCAGGCGACGTCGGTTCAGCCGTCGCCTGATCGGACGAAGAAAACAGCTCCGCTTCAATTTCAACCGAATCGGACTTCTCTGGAGCCTCCGGATCCCGGGCGATCTGGCGATCGAAAGACCAGCTCAGACGGGCCAGAAGATCTTTGTCGCTGCGTGGTGATTCCGAGGCCGTGGTGGGGGGCGAAGGTTCTGCCGCCATCGAGGAGTCTTCGGCGGCGTGCGCGGTTAAAAGATCCCAGGAATCGTCGTTTGTACCGAATGCTTCCCTGATGGCGCCGGCAAACCCTGGTTGGGGATCACTCTTTGCGGGTGCCGGCAGCTCGATTGCGGCCGCGCTTGCTTCGGTTTCAGGAAGTTGCAGTTGCGGAAAAATTTCCGCGATCACGGCGAAGTGGTCTTGCATGAGGTTTTCGACGGCGGCCGGAGAAAAAGCCTGGTTTTCGTTTTCAACCAGTTCCCGGATTGCTTGCAGCTTCCGGGTCCATTTCTCGTAGACGGAAACCAGCCGTGCATAACCCATGTAATTGGCGGAAGAACTTAACGAGTCAATGATACTCAAACAGTCATTTAAAACGTCTAGTCCGCCGGCGGCGCCGGCGGTGAACAAGGTAGTAGTTTGGGTCTGGAGATCAAGAAGGCCCTTTTCCAGGTGCTCCAGGAAAATTCCTAAAAGCTCGTCATCGTCCTCCTCATACGTGCTTGCGGTGGCGTTGGGGTCGGAAAAATCCATTTCGTCAAATTCATTTACGGTGGTTGATTCACTATAAGCTTTGTTCAAAGAAAAATCTTGTTTGAGGGTCTGAATCTGTTCAATCAGATCATCGATCTTTGTCGGCTCGCCCGGCTCGTGTTCAAGTTCTGCGACCAATTGTCCGATCCGTTGCCTGACGGCCAGCAGAAGGTCAATCGTTGCCTTGGTTATCCCGGGCCGGGCGGGCCGAATCTGATTCAGTAAGCCTTCAGCTTCATTTGCTAATCTCGCGACCGGTTCGATGCCGAAGTACTCGGCCGCACTTTTAACGGTGTAAACCGAGCGAAAAATATTATCCAAAAGCGCCCGTTTGTCGGGCTCCTTCTGCAGGTGGAGAAGGTCGCTTTCCATCTCTTCAAGACATGCTCCCGTTTCCATAATGAAATCTTGAAGCAGGGAAAGATCCGTCATGTCATTCTCCTTGAAAGCCCGAAATCATTCACTTCGCCTATAATTAATTCGCCTATAATTTATAATTGTTCAATCAGCCGCAGAATTTCTTCGGTACTGTTTTTGTTGAAATAGCCCTTGGCGCCCAGGCTGCGGGCATTTTCGGTATAATCTTTTTCATTGAGGTTGGAGAGGAAAATGATTTTCGCTTGGCTGTCGAAGGCCAGAATCTTTTCGGCCGCGGCCAGGCCATCCATTCCCCGCATGGTGATGTCCATGGTTACCAGATCAGGTCTTGCCTGCTTGTAAAGTTCAACCGCATCGCTGCCATCCTTGGCCTCACCGATTATTTGATGGTTTGCGGCCTGAAGGGTTGCCTTGATCATCTTGCGCATGATAGCGGAATCGTCCACTATCAGTATGGTTTTTCCCATGCTTGGTTACCTTGTGGTCTCAAGTTATGTTTAGTTGACGTAGTTTCATGATCTCTTCCACCAGAAGGATGCGGTTGAAGTCCAGAAGCACCAGCAGACCTTGATCAATTTGGCAAACGCCGGTAATGTATTTACTCTGCATGCCGGAAACCACGATATCCGGGGGAGGTTTGACGCCGTCGCGGGGGACTTTGAGGACCTTGGTTACGGAATCGACCACGAAACCGGTCACTCGATCCCCGATATTCAGAATCATGATCCAGGTCTTGCCGGAGGCTTTTACGGAATTTAGATTGAGGCGGCGCCTTAAATCTATAACCGGAACGATATTTCCCCGCAGGTTGATAACCCCTTCGATGAAGTCGGGGGCATTGGGAATCGCGGTGCAGGAGGTTTCCCGAATGATTTCCTGTACCATCAGGATATCAACCCCGAACAGTTCATTTCCAATGACGAAACCCACAATTTGCATGAGGCCGTCATTTTCCTCCTGATTTATTTCCTGATTCGGGTACTGTTCTTTCATGACAAAAATCTCCTTGAAGTTTTACCTGGGCGCCACGTTGCCGGAAGGCCTTGATCCTTGCGCCGTAAGTACTTGGCTGACTGGGGCGCCAAATACCCCGGATTTTTTTGACCCAACTGTAATTTTTAAAACCGCAGGAGCGCTTCCTAAACCTTGAACTGCTCGGTTTGCTGTGTCATGACATGGGACAGCTTCTGCAACCCGTCGGCAAGTTTCACGACCGTTCCGGCGCCTTCCTTGGTCTGCAGCGCGTCCGCGGTGGATTTTTCGATGATTTCCACCAGCTTTTGCGAGCGTTGCGCCTGTAGGTCGGTCATCTTTCTGCTGTCTTCGCTTCGTTTTACGATTTCTTTCATCTGCTGACCGACTTCGCTAAGCCCCTGGTTCGCGTTCTCGATCAGTGCGGAAATGGTGCCGGCTTTTTCCGTCAGGGTGGCAAGGGCCGCCATGGATGTCGCCCGGCGTTCGCCCTGTTGTCCGGCCATCTCCCCGATTTCCCGGGCCAGCTGGTTGAGCCCTGCCATCATGGCATTGATGTTTTGAATACCGGTCGCGATCTGTTCCGTGCTGTGAACGATCTTCTGGGTGGCCTGCAAGCTATTGCCGCTGCCGGCAACAATCTGATCCAGTGCCAGCCGGGCTCGATCGGAAAGACGGGTTCCGGTTTCAACTTGGGCCGAGGAATCTCTGATCAGCTTGGTGATTTCCTTGGCGGCTTCCGAAGAACGCTGTGCCAGTTTACCTACTTCATCGGCGACGACGGCGAAACCCTTGCCGTGAACCCCGGCCCGCGCCGCTTCAATGGCGGCATTCAGGGAAAGCAGGTTGGTCTGCTCGGCGATATCCGTGATGACGGTGATGATTTCCGAGATCTGTTCCGACGATTCAGCGATGTTCCGCATACCCGCAACCGTGGCCGCCACGGATTCGGTGCCTTCGTTGGCCGCTTTTAAGGCGTTGTTGGCCAGCAAGGTGGCTTCGGAGGTGATGCGGATCAACTCCTGGACTGACTTTTCCATGTCGGTAACGGACTTGGCGGCGGTGATGATCTGCTCACCCTGTTTTTGCGTGGCCTGCACGACTTTGTCGCCGGTGTCACCCATGGCCTGGACGCGCTCCATAGCCGTGGCGGCATCCCTGGTCTGGCTGTCGGCGGCCTCCGTAACCGTTTTCATGATCTGCATCATATGTTCAGTTTTTGTGCTGGAGGTGTCGGCGGACTCGTTCTGCAGCAATGCCGCAGAGGCAACATCCCTGGCTGTGGCCCGCATGTCTTCCACCGTCTGTTGTACGATCCGCATCTGCTCAGCCTGATCTTCGGCGCGCTTCTGGTTGGCGCCGGCCCGCTGCGCGACATTATCCGATAATCCGGCCACGGCCTTGGAAGATTTGATGATCGTCAGGAAGGATTCCTTCAGGATTTTCATCAAGCCATTGAATTCTGTGGCCATGGTGCCGAGTTCGTCCCCGCTGCTGACCGGAACTACGACGCTCAGATTTCGTTCCTGGGCTGAAGCATGAATCGTGTTTGCGATTTTACGGATCGGATTGGCGATACCCTGGGAAACCAGAAGCCAGATGATCGAGGCCCCGACAAAGGCGGCGGCGAGCAAGCCCCAGAGCAGATTCCGATTTTGTCGGTTGATCGCTCCGATAGACGTGGCTGAAGCTAAAAATTCATCTTCATAGGAACCCACGCCGATGACCCAGTCCCAGGGGGCAAAATACATAATCCGGGAAACCTTCGCGCGGGCCACGGGCTCTCCGGGGTTTTTCCATGAATAGTAGCTTTCCCCGATTCCGCCCGGTTTCTGGGCTTTGCCGATAGCAACGATCTCCTTGACGAAAAATTTGCCGTTGCTGTCTTGGGCGGCGGAAATATCTTCTCCGTCACGGACTCCGTCTTTCGAGATAATATATCTTCCCTTGCTGTCCAGTGCCCAGGCATAACCGGTTTTACCGATTTTGATGCCATAGACCGCTTGGCGCAGGGTTTTATTCTTTTCCAGGGGTACTCCGACTTCCAGCATGCCGACAATCTGCTTGTTTCGGTCAAAGATGGGTTCCGCTAGGGTCAAGTAGAACTGATTCCTTAAGGTGATTCGGCCCTGGTAGGTCCTGCCGGAAAGAATGGTTTCTATCATGGGATCGGGTTTGTTGGCGACGCTGGAGGGAATATAACTTCCGATTCGGCGGCGTCCGTTTTCCTGAAGAATGTTGGAGGCGACGCGCAACATGTCGCCGTTGTTATTCATGCGTTGATAGATGGTGCAGATCACGGTGGTCGTGATGCCGACCAGGGGCTGGAGCTCGTCAACTGCCGGAATGGTTAGATGGGGATCGCCCGTCATGCCCGGCCAGATGTTTCCGATCAGCATTTTCGGCAGGCTGGCTGAGGACTTGGCCTGGCTGTCCTGATTGATAACTTCCCAAGACGCGGGTTCATTGGTGAGCTGAATGCCGCCCGCGTTCTCGATCAGTTTCTGCAGGACATTCATATTGTCCCGCAGATTTTCCTGCAGTAGATCGTTTTGGACCTTGCACATCTCATAGAAACCCCTGACGCTGTGATCAAGTCCTTCCTTGGCCAGGACAAGACTCTCTTCCGTTGCCACCGAGAGCATCGCCTGATTCTGCTGCATAGCGATAAATCCGAAAATCATAAGCGGCACAAGGGTCATGAGCGTGCCGGGAAGCATGAACTTTTCTCTGAGTTTAAGCTTTTTCAACATGGCTGGTTCCTCTCTCTAAAGGGTTTGGCAATAAGTTTTTATCGCGTCCGCGATATAGGCATCGGGTAAGACTTTGCCTGAGCTGCATTTCAAGATGGCGGCCTGGGGCATTTCCCTGAACAGGCAGGTGTGGGGAGATTGAATGATGACTTTCCCCTTCATCCGGGCGATTTCGGCCACGCCCTCGGCCCCATCCTGTTCCCGTCCGGAAAGAATAATGCCGATTGTGCGTTGTGGCATGATTTCAGAGAGCGACAGCATCAGCATGTTGATGGCACCGCGCCGATCGGGAAAGGGAGACGGGTGTACTCTTAAGCTCAGACCTTGCTGCTCCTGGCTCGTGGTTATGTATTCGGATCCCGCCGCCAGATAGCAAGTGCCGTTTTGCAGGGTAATCCCGTTTACGGCCCGTTGCACGTTGATGGCGCTGTGCTTGTGCAGGTAATCGGCAAAAGCGTCAATATGGGACGGGTCGGCGTGGACAACCGCCAGATAGGTCGCCGGCCATTGCGGTTTAAGTCGTGGAATGATTTTCAGAAGGGCGCCGTAACCGCCTTCGGAAGCTCCGAAAACCACATAGTGTTCAATGTCGGTTTTGGCCGGGTCCGCGGCGGGACTGGTTGCGGTTGATCGCAGCAGTCGTACATTTTCAATTCTGACGTTTGCGACCAGCATGATTTTTTCCCGAAGTTGTCGTCGTTGGGTTGCCAGGGCCTCGTCGCCGAACCGGGAAGGTTTTTCGATGAAATCGATGGCACCGAAGCGTAAGGCATCGAAGGTTTTGGTCGCGCCTTCCCTGGTCAGGGAGCTGAGCATGACCGTGGGCGTGGGATGTTTGATCATGATATGCTTCAAGGTCAGCAAGCCGTCCATTTTCGGCATGTTGATGTCGAGGGTGACGACATCGGGTTTGATTTGGGGGATCATCTCTAATGCTTCCCTGCCGTTGCCGGCTTCGCCCACCACCCTGATCCGGGAATCCTGCTCGAATGTACTTCTGACCGCGGTGCGGATCAGCCGGGAATCGTCGACAATCAGAAGCCTGAGGGGGTTCCGGTGCAGTTGCTCGGATCGTGAATTTTCACCGCCGGCCCCGGGAGTCTTGCCGGGGCCCGGTAAGTTCTGCCGGTTGTCGATGTCTTTGTCTGCAGTCTCATGCGGCATAAGATCTCCTCGATAGAGTGTTCGCAAAAAACGCCAGGGTTTTTTAAAGCGCGGCCCGCAGGTTGAAACGGCCATGGAATTACGATTGTGTATTCCAGGATACGTCGGCGTATTCTTTTCCTTAATGTCTTTTTCCCGATCCGTGGTGCTCAGCCATCCCTGGGAAAGACCACTCGGGCCAGGGAAAACGCGGCGTTTTCCCTGCGGACTTGAAGCATCTTCCAAATATCGTTTTCCTGATGGCGATTATTCCGTAAAGGAACAAGGTCGACGGGTCAGCAATATTCGCGCCATCACGGTAAAATATCGAGAATATTAAGTCGGAAGATTTTGCGGGATGGCCCGGAGTCGAAAAAACAAGACTGCACTTTTTCTTTGTGGGCCGAGTTTTAACGGGTGCGGGGGGTTGGTAAAACTTGCCGTTAAGGTGCTGTAAGCTGTAGTGTCAACCATGCGAATGATCTGTTTGGGTTTGTTTGTCGGCGCCGCGTCTTTTCCAGTGTGCGCCGCTGAGATCAGGCGCCGTCCAGGCCGCTGTGTTCGTATTCCTGGTACCACTGGGCCGGGTCAAGAAAAAAAGCCTCGGTCAAAAGCAGTGACTTGAGATGCTGGCCTTCAATGCCGGCCATCAGGGCGAAGAAATCCTTTTCCCGTGGGTCGCTTACCGCCGCGCGCATTTTTTCGTAAAACGCGACGCCGTTTTGCTCAAACTCAATGGCCGTTCTGATGGCTTCCAGATCGTCCTGGTCCCCGGCTTCTTCGAACTTTTCCCGGGCCAGGAAACCATGCATGGTTTCCTGCAGATTGGAGCCCGCCACGACCAGAGGAATGTCTTGCGGCCATTTTTCATTCTGTTGCCATTTTTTCTGCAGTTCGCGCAGGCGCTGATAGTGCTCCAGTTCCTCGTCGGCAATACGGGTAAACATCGTTCGGCCCAAGGGGTTTCTGGTGCGGGCCGCATGTTCAAGGTAGAATTCGCGTTCCTTAAGCTCGTTGCTTAAGGCGGTTTCCAGGGCGTCAAGGCGTTGCTGGTCCATTTTTTTTCTCCCGGCGGGCTTGGATGGGGCTGAAATTATGGTGACCCCGGTTTGCGGCGGTTGTCTTCAGTCCGGATTCATAACGGTCAGCCAAGTTTGGCGAGAGCCGCGTCATAGTCGGGTTCCTGGGCGATTTCCGGGACCTGCTCGGTGTGGATTATCGTTCCCTGCTCATTTGTAACCACGACTGCCCGGGAAAAAAGACCGGCCAGCGGACCGTCAATCATGGTCACTCCGTAATCCTCGCCGAACTTGCGGTCGCGCATGGCCGACAGGGTGATTACGTTGTGTAAACCTTCAGCCCCGCAGAAACGGGCCTGGGCAAAGGGCAGGTCGGCCGAGATGCAAAGCACCGTGGTGTTGTCGAGTTTTGCCGCGGCCGCGTTGAAACGCCGGACTGAAGTGGCGCAGATTCCGGTGTCGATGCTGGGGAAAATGTTGAGAACCAGGCGCCGACCGCTGAAATCCTTAAGCGTGGCGAGACTCAGGTCGGCCCGGGAAAGCTCAAAGTCCGGAGCCTTGGCGCCGATTGCGGGAAGCTCGCCGATTGTGTTGACCGAATGGTTGTGTAAAGTGATCTGGGCCATTTACTTCTCCTCTGACCAACAGGTCTCAGGTCCTTTTTTCAAAATCAAGCTACGTTTTATTCGATTCAAAGTCAAGTAAAAATAACGATAGCGGTGCGGTCAACAAAAAACGCGTGGGTCAAGGGCTTAGGAAGGACTGGCTTTTTTCTGCAGAACCTGGAGGGCTCTTAAGGAGATAGCTAAACTCGTAACCACGCTTGAAAAGCGCAAAAAACGGGATGGCGCAGTAACCGCTTTGCGGGCGATGCGCCAGAAACCTGAGACCGACAGCGGACCTGAAAGTCAGCCGCAGCGACGAAGGTTGAAGGGGAACGAAGCCATTAAAATTTTCTGGTGTAAATTTAAATCTATGGTATAGGTGACGCCCTGGGAGATCGCCGATGGCGCTTGTCTCGCATGCTTGGTTGGCTGGCGGTAAGTGATGCCGCCGTTTCCCCGCGACAGCGCAAGCTGGTGCCCGCGCCCAGAGAATTGGGGGATCCTGACCTCGGCGGACAAGGGCGACAGGCGCCAAACGCTGACAATAAAAACAAAACAATAAGGGGTTGGTCATGAGTGAAACGGAGCGCGAAACCATGGATGTGTATCGGCTACTCGCCGGTCATCTGGATAATCTGCCGGCGGGTTTTCCCGCTACCGCCAGCGGCGTTGAATTGCGGATTCTGCGGCGGCTTTTCGCGCCGGAGGAAGCGGCTATCGCCCTGGGCTTGCGGATGATGCCGGAGCCGGCGGCCAGAATCGCTCGCCGGCTGGGCGCGGATGAAAACGAGGTGGCGGCAAAACTGGAGACGATGGCCGGCAAGGGGTTGATTTTTCGTTCGCGCAAGGATGAACTTGTGCTCTACATGGCGTCGCAGTTCGTCGTCGGTATCTGGGAATACCATGTCAATGATCTCAATGCGGATCTGATCCACGATGTTAACGAATATCTGCCTTACCTGATGGAAAAAACCTGGTCCGCCATGGAAACCAAGCAGCTGCGCGTGATTCCGGTGGCGGAAAGCGTGAATCCGGAAGCGGCGGTGATGCCTTACGAGGAGGCGGAAAGGATTATCAGAAGCCAGAGTAAAATCGTGGTAGCTCCCTGCATCTGCCGTCGGGAGCAGAAAATGGTGGGCGCGGGTTGCGACAGCCCGATGGAGGCCTGTTTTTCCTTCGGCGCGGCCGCTTTCTACTATGAGGAAAACGGTCTGGGGCGGGCGGTTTCCCAGGAAGAGGCGCTGGTGTTGATGGGTAAGGGCCTGGATGCGGGTTTGGTTCTGCAGCCCAGCAATTCCCAGAAACCGATCAATATCTGCATGTGCTGCGGCTGCTGTTGTCAGGTCCTGAAAAATATCAAAAAGATGCCGCAACCGGCCCGCATGGTCAGTTCGAATTATTATGCCGAGGTCGATGCCGAGCGTTGCGTGGCCTGCGGCGCTTGCGCCGAGCACTGTCATATGGAAGCGCTGCACATCGAGGCCCAGGCCGTGGTTGATCCGGAGCGCTGTATCGGTTGCGGGGTCTGTGTCCCGGTTTGCTCCTTCGAGGCTTTGCGCCTGCGTCGCAAAGAACCTGAAAAACAGATCGTGCCTCCGGAAACCATGGTGCAAACCTTTATGCAGATGGCCCGGGAACGGGGTAAACTGTAACCATGCACGAGCTTCCGGTCATTACCGAGATTCTGAAGGTGGTTCTGGAACATGCCGCCCGGCATCGGTTGCGGCGGGTAACTGCGGTCCATCTTGAGGTTGGGGCTTTGAGCGAGCTTGAAGATGAGTGGTTGCAGCGTTATTTTGACCATCTCAGCCGGGGCGGCCGGGCCGCTGGCGCCCGGCTCCTGCTCAAACGGGTGCCGGCGACCCTGACTTGTGCCGACTGCGGCGCTGAATTTGCTTTTGACGGTGGGGCGCAGGCCCGCAATTATTGTCCGGCTTGCGCCGGCCATCACTGCCGTTTGTTGCGCGGGCAGGGCTATTTTATCAAAAATCTGGAGGGCATATGAATGACGCGATCCGTCTGATCGAAGTTAAGGAAGAGCTTTTTGCCGACAATCGCAAGGTGGCCGAGGCTCTGCGCCGGCGCTTGCGGCGACAAAAAACCCTGCTGCTTAACCTAATGGCTTCTCCCGGCGCCGGCAAAACCAGCCTGGTTTTAAGCACCATCGCCGCTCTGGCCGACGAAATCAGACTGGGCGTGATCGAAGCGGATATCGATTCCCTGGTCGACGCTGAAACCGTGGTTCGGGCCGGGGTTGAAGCGGTGCAACTGCGGACCGGGGGGTTTTGTCATGTCGATGCCTCGATGGTTGAAAAGGGGCTGGCTGGTTTCGCCGGTTCCGGTTTTGAGCTGATTATTCTGGAAAATGTCGGAAATCTGGTCTGCCCGGCCGAATTTGATACCGGGGCTCATAAAAATGTGATGATTCTGAGTGTTCCCGAAGGTGACGATAAGCCGCTTAAATATCCGCTGATGTTTTCTTTGTGCGATGTTCTGGTGGTCAACAAAATGGATTATCTACCTTTTTCCGATTTTAATCTGGAAAAGATGCGGGAAAGGGTGCTGAGACTGAATCCGGCGATAGAGATTTTTCCCCTCTCCTGCCGCAGCGGGGAGGGGCTGGAACTCTGGTTGTCCTGGCTGCGGGCGGAACTGGCCCGGGGCTGAGACGGCTTGCGGCCGGTTTTTAAGCGCTTGACAGGAGAAGAACGATCGTCTATAGGGGTCCGTAATTGAATATTGATTTTTTTTAAGTTTCGGAGTCATCTTTGACAGCCCGGTTTTTTTCGGGTCGATGACAATAGGGAATGCCGTGTAAGTCGGCTGCGGGCCCGCCGCTGTAACCGGTTACGAAAGCCGCGATAGGCCACTGTGTGGTAGTCTGAACCACATGGGAAGGTGCGGTTGTTAGGTTTGACCCGGAAGCCAGAAGACCTGCTCTGAAACAAGATCCGGATAAAATTCGGCGGCGGTGGTGCGGCGTTGAATGACAGACCTGTATCCGGGTCGAACTTCGTGATTAGCAAAGGGAAATCCCGAAGAGCCGTTTTTGTGGCTTTTCGGGATTTTTGTTTTTCCGGGTTTAGCTGAACTTAAGAGGGTTGATTTTGCAAGAAAGTTGGTTGTTGTCAGCGCTGTTGCCGGCTTGCCGGAGCCGCCGATCTTTGTTAAAAGATCTTTCCTTTTTTCCGAGGTCGGCTTCCGCGTTGTTTGCCGCTTTTATTCTGGTGAGCGGCTTTGGCTTGGCGGCGGCCGAATCGCCGGTGCGGCTGGATAACCTCGTGGTTGAAAGTAGCGCGCTGGGCGACGAGTTCCACACCGGGGATGTCGATCCGGCTCAGCTGACCTCGTTTGCGACGGTTATCAATCTCGCCGATATCGATCCCGGCATTACCAGTCTCGGCGAACTGTTGGGCAAGGAAGTCGGAGTGCAGGTGCGGGGCTCCGGCGGCCTTGGCGGTTATGCATCGGTTTCCCTGCGCGGGGCTTCCGGAGATCAGGTTTATATCTATCTCGATGGCGTTTTGCTTAACGATGCGTCCGGGGGCGGGGTCAATCTGGCCCTGGTGCCGCTGCATGATCTCGTCGCGATCGAGATTTATCGGGGAAACGCGCCGGTTAATTTTAATCGTTCCGGTCTCGGCGGGGTGATCAATCTTCGCAGTCGTCGCAGCGGTTCGGGAAGCGGCGGCAGTCTTGGTTTCGGTTTGGGGTCCTTTGCCGGTAAACGCCTGGCGGCGGCTTTGCATCATCGTCAGGCCGGACACTTCGATTTGCTGGCTCAGGCCGAATATTTGGGCAGTGACAATGATTTTAAATTCGACAATGATAACGGAACAACCTGGAATCCGGCCGATGACCGCCGGGAAAAACGGCAGAACAATGAACTGTTCCGGCGTAGTCTGCTGCTGAAAGGCGGCTATTATTTCAGTGAGGATCTGCGCCTGGAGCTTTCCGAACAGTATCTAAACCAGGACCGCCGTCTGCCGACCTGGAATAACAGCGCGGTCGCCGATACTCATTTTCAGACAGAGAATCATCTTTTTCGCGCTCGGCTGGAGGCCGATAACGTTAGTTCCTGGAGACTCAATCTGGCGAGCCAGCTTTTTTATGGCGACAAGGAAGAAACCTACAATGACGTGCAGGGGATTATCGGTCTCGGCCGTCAGCATGATCAGTACCAAACGAAAAAATACGGTGCGTCTCTGTTCGTCGAATGGCCGATGGAAGGCCAGGTTCTTTCCTTTAACCTGGAAGCGGGGCGTGAAACCTATGCCACCGAGGATCTTCTTCTGCACCGGCCCCGAGGCGACAGTCGTCGCCATTATGTCGCCGCCGCCCTGCAGGACAGCATCTATTTTTTTCAGCAGCGTCTGCTTCTGCTCCCGGCCTGTCATTATCAGTGGTACGATGACCGGCTTGAAAGCGCGGTCGGCAATTATGGCAGCGCAATTCCCGGATATCGGCGGCGCCACGATCTGATCAGTCCGGTTTTCGGTCTGCGCTATCGTTTGTGGGGGCCACTGACTTTGCGGGCCAACTGGGCCGCCTATGGCCGGGAGCCCTCGTTTTATGAGCTTTTCGGGGACCGCGGTCTGATTGTCGGCAATCCCGATCTGAAACCTGAAAAGGGGCGGAATTACGATCTCGGGCTTAATCTCGACTTGCCTTTGAATTTTGTCTGGCTGAGTCGGATTGAACTTGAAAGCGCGCTTTTTTACAGCCGGATTGACGATCTGATTGCCAGAGTTTACGATGCCCGTGGGGTTGGTCATACGGAAAATATCTCGGCCGCCCGAGTCAACGGTCTGGAGCTGCGGGCGGTCTTGAATCTGGGGGTCGGTTTTCGCCTGCTTGGCAACGCCACCTGGCAGAAGAGCGAGAACCGCGGGGATATCGGAGCTTTCCGCGGGCGGGAGCTGCCTGGCCGTTGGGAAGAAGGTTTTCTGGTGCGGTTGGAAAACCGCTGGGGCCGGCTGATGAGCTATCTGGAGTATCAGGGCCAGAGCGGAATGTATTATGATGCCGCCAATCTTCTGCCGGCCTCCGCGAAAAATCTGCTTAACTGCGGCCTGACCCTGACCCTGGCCTTGTCCGGTCGCGAGTGGCAGCTTAATCTTGAAGCAAAAAACTTGGGCGGGGACGAATATCAGGACTTTAATGGTTATCCGATGCCGGAACAGGAATATTTCTGCAATCTGAGCTGTCGCTTTTAAGGATCGCTGGCCGGGGCGTTCCGGGGGGAGGATGTGGGAATGCTGGTTTCTGAAAGTCAGGTCGAGATTGGATTATTGGAGTAATCGGTTTTGGATTAAGCAAGGTAACCTTTACGTGAGAGGAGAACTACGATGGCGCGAACTGAAATCATGAAAAAATCATGCCGGAGACGGTTGGCGGGAGTGGCTCTGCTGGTTTTAGTGCTGCTGGCTGGGGCGGGCCCGTCTTGGGCCGATTATGCCTACTACTATCCCCGTTTTGCGGCTTCCGACAGCCGGGGTGAGCTGGTGGGCCTGGCTCTGACCAATACGGCCGCGGCCGCAGCCGAGGTTGAGATCGTCATTAATGATCAGTACGGCGTCACGCGGGCGGTGGAGAGCTGGGCGCTGCCCGCCTATGGTCAGAAGGCGGCGGTGATCGGCGGCGATCTTGATGAAATTACCGGTTCTTTTCAGGTGGTCTCGAATCAGCCTCTGACCGGGCTTTGTTTTCTTTTTGCCGAGGCGATGACCGTGATGTACGATGTGCCGGGAACTCAGATTCCGAAAAATCGTCTCGATATTCCCCACGTGGCTCAGGATGATATGTGGGGCATGCGGCTCATGCTCTCGAATCCCGGTAATCAGCCGTTGACGGCAACCCTGACTTATCGTGACCAGGCCGGGATTGATGCCGGGCACAGTCACTCTGTCGGCCTGGCTGCCGGCGGCAGTGCCGTTTTTGATCTGGGTGAGGTTATCGGAACCTGGGGGCTGGCCGGCATGACCGGCGGTTCCCTGCAACTGAGCGCCGACCAAAGCGGTATTGTGGCATTTTCCACCTATGATGATTTGAAAAACGGCGGCAGCTTTTACGCCGGCCTGCCGGCGTTCGATTCAAGTCTCGACGTTGATAATTTTACCCCTTCGCGGGCGCAGTATGCCGTGGTTTCCTGCGCGGCTCCGGATTACGGCAGCGGCGCCCATGCTCTGATTGAGGTGGCGAAGCCGCGTGCTTTTCAGCAAAACCTGCTGCCGACCATCTCCGATATCAGAATGGCGGCCGATGGGGCCTATTTCTATCGGATTGAGTGTTTTAACGGCGATAATGTGACGAAATTCGCCGCGGCCGACCCCGCGACCCCGCTCTGGCAGTATTCAACCCTCGATCCGAATGAAGCCGGCAGCAGTAATCCTCAGTCTATGATCTTTGTGCCGGCGACGGCTTCGGCTTCGGCCAAGGCCTATATTCCGCGTTACGGTTCCACGAAAATGTGGGTGGTTGATCCGCAGGCGACAGAAGAAGCGGAATTCAAGATCGGTGAGATCGATCTGGGGGCTTACGCTGACAGCGATGGCCTGCCGGAAATGAGCAAAGGCGTGGTCGTCGGCGACAAGTTGTTTTTGATTTTGGGAAGGCTGGATGCCGATAATGGTTTTGTGCCGACCAATACCCCGTATCTGGTGGTTATTGACACCGCCACGGATACCGAGATTGATACTCAGAGCGGCGGTCCGGAAGGTTTGCACGGTATCCCCCTGCCTATTAAAAATCCGCTGAAAATTGTTTATAACGCGGCGGCCGGTAAAATTTTTGTTCAGGGGGTCGGCCGTTACGCCAGCTCCTGGTCGGGGACTCCGGCCGAATACAGCGGCGGCATTGTCGCGGTTGATCCTGCGACCTATCAAGTCGAAATGGTTGTCGATGATGGCGACGACGCGAATCATCCCTACGGCAATATCAGAAACGTTGCCGTGGTGTCCGCGACCCGGGGCTATTTCGTTTCCTATGTTTCCTGGGGGAATACGGCCCTTTATGGTTTTAATCCGTCCAGCGGGGCGGTTGACGCGGCTCCGCTGGCGGCCTTTCCCGGCGGCACCAATATCATGGATCTCGGGGTTGACGCTCAGGGTCTGTTGTGGGTCTGTTCAAATTCCAATGCCGGAGGGACGCTGACCATTATCAATCCGGCGGATGACAGCGTCGATCAGATTCAGGCCTTAACCCTCAATCCTCAGGGAATTGCCTTCGGCACCTGGTAGCCTTCCTCTTGCGTTAAGATGGGCCAGAACGATTAAAAAAAGTCCGCCCGAAAACTCGGGCGGACTTTTTTTAGTCAAGTCCGGCATTCCGAAAAATTATCGTAACCGTCAGTCGCCGTTGATAATTGCCTGAAAACGCGAGACCAGGTATTTCATCTCTTCAGCCTGGGCGTTGAGCTCTTCCGCCGCCGCCGCCGATTCTTCGGAGCTGGCCGCGTTCTGCTGGGTTACCTGGTCGATTTCGTCCAGGGATCCGCCGATATTTGCGATCGCCTGGTTCTGATCGGCCGAGTTCCGGCTGATCTCCTTGATCAGCTCCCCGGTTTTGACCGAGTTTGCGTCAACCTCCTTGAAACCTTCATTCGTGCGGTGGGTCACGGTGTCGCCGTGATTTACCTTTTCCATGGTCTCTTCAAGTAGCTGCGAGGTTTCGCGAGCGGCATTGGCGGAGTGGCCGGCGAGCTTGCGGACCTCATCGGCGACCACGGCAAATCCGGCTCCCGCTTCTCCGGCCCGGGCCGCTTCGACCGCGGCGTTCAAGGCCAGCAGGTTGGTCTGAAAGGCAATTTCATCAATGGTTTTAATGATTTTCTGCGTGTCCAGACTGGCGTTTTTGATCTGGGTCATGGAATTACCCAGTTCCGCCATTGACTCACGCACCCCGGCGATCATCTGCAGGGTGGTCTCAACCAGCTGGTTGGCATTGAGGGCATGTTCGGTGTTCTCGCGGGATTTTTCCGAGACCCCGGTAAAGGCCCCACGGGTGTTCTGCAGGTCTTCGGCCTGGCGTGAGGAGCCTTCGGCCAGCACCTGACTGGTGGAAGAAACCTCTCCGGCGGCCCCGGCCACTTGGCTGGCTCCTTCTGTCAGGCTTTCGGTCAGCTGCCGGATCGGTTTGATCACCTGGCAGGTAATCAGCAGGTAGACCAGAAAAACCGAGATCAGGGCGCAGCCGGTTCCGATAAGGATGCTTTTTCGCAGCAGGGCGGTGCTGGTGGCGTAGGCAGCCTGCACGTTCTGGCGGACCACGATGCCGCCGAGAACCGAATGGCTGCGGCCGTGACAATGAAAGCATGCGGGCTCATTGACGATCGGCAGGATGGTGCCGATGCGGGGGGTGTCATCGATCCATTCCAGGAAGGTTGCGTCGTTGCTTCGGCCATTCTGCAGGCCAAGGTCAATGGCCGCCGCGAAATCAGGGTTATGAACGATCTTGGTCAGGGATGAGTCGAGCCGGGCTTTGTCGGTGGTATAGCTGATCTCCTTGCGGAAATCGAAAATGAAGATTTCGACCTCGGGCATTTCCTCGTCAATGGTCTCGATGAGATGGTTGATGGTCCGGCTGTCATTGACCGCCATCGTGCCCTTGATGCCGTTGTAGATCGCCTTCGACAGGCGGGCGGCGGATTACCCGGCTTCGTGCATCAGTGACTTTCTCTGGTCCAGGGAATTGATGGTGACCAGCAGGCCGATAACCAAGGTAAAAGGCAGGATCAGGCTGACGGTTATTTTAAATTGCAGGCTCTTCCGTTTGTAGATCAATGGGCCCCTCCATAGAGCAATGGTTTGAAATTGAAAGCTTCCACCCGTTCACTGTTGTGACAGTGCGTACAGGAGGTAACGTCAATCTTGGCGATGATATCACTGCTGTCTTCGCTTTCAATGTGCGCGCCGCCGGGACCATGGCAGCTTTCGCAGCCGAGATTGCTCATTTGCGGGGTTTTCTCAAAAGAAACAAAGCCGCCGGGCTTGCCGGAGCCGGTCGTGTGTCAGGCGCAGCATTCGGCGAATTCGGCGGCGGTCAGTTTATCCTTGAGGGGAATGAGCTTTTGATAGGAATGGGCTTTCTTGGATTTTTTGGTAAAACTGTCATATTCTTCGAGGTGACAGCCGACGCAGCTTTCTGAACCGACATAACGAACGCTGCGGCCGGTGTTTTCTGCAGGGGGATCGGCGCCGAACCCGTGGCCGGGCAGGGCGAAGACCCAGCTAAGAATCAGAAACAGCAGTGGAAGGGCTGAATATCCTGCATTGGTTTTCGGTTTCATACCTGCCTCATGTAAGGGTTTGCAAACTTGGTCCTGAAGGAATCGTCAGATTCATTATATACAGCCAATATATCAAGTCGATGGGGCTTTGTAAATGATTTAAAGAAAATATTCACATCTTTTGGCGTGGTGCGACGGGCGGAAGAAACGGTGATTTTCTATCATTGACCGGTTAAAAAAATCAGATGGCCGCGGCTTTGATGGGGCCTCTACTCGAGTTGATGGAGATGGAGTAACTTGCCGGCTTTCCGGCCGCAGGCGCTGTTTCTTAACCGTGTCGTAGCCGCGGAGAGCATTTTCCGAGCCTGGCATAAATTTTGAAATGAGCCGCACGGGGTAAGAAACCTGTTACGGTTTTAATAATATTATGATGAGGGTCGCGCCGCCAGACAGAACTGGAGAGCGGGGACGGTCATTTTGCTGCTTGAAACTTAAGAGGTAGAGAATGAGGTACGCAGAGACTGGATTTAATTTAGAAATTGATCTGACCCGGGGCAATATTGAAAAGGTCGCGACCGATCCAAAGGAAACCGAGCTGTATCTCGGCGGTCTGGGAACCAATGCGAAACTGCTCTGGGACCGGGTGCCCCCTGAAGTCGAGGCCTTTGACCCGGAGAACCTGTTGATTTTCAGTGCCGGACTATTGTGCGGCACGCCGGCCACCGGTTGCAACCGGACCATTGTCAGCACCATTTCCCCCCAGACCAGACTGATGGCTTTTTCCATGATGGGTGGTTTCTGGGCCCCGGAGCTCAAATACGCCGGCTATGACAAGGTGGTTTTGCGGGGCAAGGCGCCCGGCCTGGTTTACCTGTGGATTAAGAACGACAAGGTCGAAATCCGTGACGCCTCCCATCTGCGGGGCAAAGGCGCGATTGAAACCGCGGAGATGATCAAAAAGGAACTGGGCGAGCCGAAAGCCCAGGTCGCGGCCATCGGCCTGGCCGGCGAGAACCGGGTTTATTACGCCTCGATTGAGCAGGGTCGTTCCAGCGCCAGTCGCGGCGGTATCGGTGCGGTGATGGGTGCTAAAGGGGTCAAGGCGATTGTCGTGCGGGGCACCAAAGATATCAATATTGCCGAACCCGAAAAATTTCTTGGTCTCTGCAACGAGGTTCTGGAATATATTAAACATCGCGAAGGTAATCCGATTCCCGGGGTCATGCCGATTCTTGCCGGGCTCGGTTCGCCCCAGGAAATGAAGGTTCACGACGAGAAGTGGCATACCGAGAACTTTATGTGGGGTAATTCGCGGATCCGGCGCAAGGATTTCTGGAACGATGAAATTGCCGAGACCTGGACCGAAACCCTGGAAAGTTCCCGGACCCGGCTGATCAGCTGCTATAACTGTCCGATGAAATGCGGGGCCACGATTTCCCTGCCGGGGCTGCCGACCTACATGATGAAATGTTTTTCCAAACTGACCTATACCATGGCGGCTTTTTCCGATCTTGAATTCGGTCTGCGTATCGCCCAGCGGGCAACCGAGTACGGTCTCGATGGTTTCTCCACTCCGCAGGTCATGGCCTTTGCCTTGGAACTGCTTGAAAACGGGATTCTCTCGGAGAGTGATTTTCCAGGTATGCCGGCCGATAACGAAGGGCGCTTTTACTGGCTGCTTGATAAGATAGTCAGACGTGAAGGGATCGGAGATCTCCTGGCCGACGGCACTTACTGGGCGGCGCAGAGAATCGGCAAGGGGGCCGAGGCCTATGCGCACAATAATATCAAGAAAACCGAACAGCTGCCTTTGAAATTGTCGATGCTCAATCCCATCTATTTTCTCATGTACGCGACCGGCGAGAAAATGAATATCACCCAGATTGAAGGACAGTTTCCCCAGACACCCTTTATGACCCGTGAGGAGCGGGAAGCGTTCGTCGCCGACTGGATTCAGGTTCCCGATGATCGTTTCAAACAATACCTGCTCGATTGGGAGCCCCGCGGAGAAAACTCCATGCCTTTTTACCCGACGGTGCCGATGTGCTGCGATATCGTCGACTGGCAGGAGCGGATGCATTACATCGACGATGCTCTCGGCGTGTGTGCCGGGTTGTCATCGTTTCCGCTCAAACCGCCCTATCATATTCACAATTATCCCAAGTTTATTGAGTCCGGCGCCGGCATTGCCATGGACAAGGACAAACTGACCCTGGCCGCCAAGCGCTATCGCACCCTGGTCCGGGCCATTAATATTCGGCGGGGTATGCGTCGCAGTGATGAAAAACCGCCGGAGAACCATTGGAAGAAAAGATTTCCAGAACTTGAAGCCCAGCTGTTGGATGAGTACTACAAACTGAAGGGCTGGAATAATGACGGCATTCCCACGAAAGAGAGCCTGGCCGAGCTTTCCTTGGACTACGTCGGCGAGGATTTTATCGCGCGGGGAATTTTGACCGAGAGTGAAGCGGATTCGACCGCAACCGCAAAGGAGCAGGGGGAATGACTACCGTGACCGCCGCCCAGAAAACAAAAATCGTCAAGACCATCAGCATTGATGTTGATAAATGCAACGGCTGCCGGGCCTGCGAGGTGATCTGTTCCGCCGCGCATGCTTCTCCGAAATACAGTAGCAATAATCCGGCCCGTTCCCGGATTCGGATTATCCGCGATCCCTTAAGAGATATCTATGTCCCGGTTCTGGCCGGGGAGTACACGGTGGCCGAATGCGCCGGTCGCGACAAGTACATAATTGACGGTAAGGAATATGATGAATGTTCCTTCTGCCGGGCTTCTTGTCCCTCGCGCGAGGAATTTAAGGAACCGAATTCAGGCCTGCCGCTCAAATGCGACATGTGTGAAGGCGAGGAGGGAGGGCCGCTGTGTGTCAGATGGTGTTTGGCTGACGCCCTGGTCTACGAAGAGCGTGAAGAGCTGGTCGAGGATCAGGACCGCCCGGCGGATCTGGAAGTCGGCCTGGAAGCCTTGGCCGATAAATTCGGTCTGGAAAAGTTACGGGAAGCCCTGGCCCGTCTCTCTTGCAAAGATTAGGACCTGATCAGTTTATGTTCAGTCAGAAAAAACAAGAGAAAGAATCGATAAGAGTGCTGGTTTGCGACCAGTGAAAGGGCCGTCAGGTGCGGGCCGATAAAGCCCGCTTGGATTGCGGGATACGCTCTCGCATTAGGGTGCTGTGCGGGTTGTTTTCCGGTTTGGAAAACTCGGGAAAAACTCTGACGGGAACGCTTGATGCGGGTAACGTCCGCGTTAGAGAATTGAGGATTTTTAAACAGTGGAAACTGTAGCCCCATTCAGTGAAATCGTAGATGAAATAAAAGAAGCCGGCGGCGAGACCTTTAAGCTCTGTTACCAGTGCGGCAAATGTGACGCCGTCTGTCCCTGGAACCGGGTCATAACCTTCAGCATGCGCAAGGTTATTCGGGAGGCCGCTTTCGGCCTGACCGATATCGAAGGCGACAGCTTCTGGCGCTGTACGACCTGCGGGCGCTGCATGCTGCAGTGCCCCCGCCAGGTCAGGCAGATTGAACTCGGAGTGTCGCTACGGCGGCTTGCGACGCAGTATCAGGTCTTTCCTGCTTCGGTAAAGCCCGTGCGGACAATGAGCGGCAGCCTGGCCGGGGACGGCAATCCCCTGAACGAGGATCGTCAGAAACGGGGCGACTGGGCCAGGGGACTGCCGGTCAAGCCCTTTGCCGCGGGGATGGAAATCCTTTACTTTGTCGGCTGTTATCTGAGCTATGACGCACGGCTTAAAAAGGTGGCGGTGGCCACCGCCAGGATTCTCGATAAGGCTGGAGTTGACTTCGGCATTCTCGGAGCCCGAGAAAGTTGTTGTGGGGAGAGTATCCGCAAAACCGGTGATGAAGAGGTTTTTCGCCGCCTGGCCACGGATAATATCAAAACCTTCATCGACAGCGGGGTCAAACGCATCCTGGTGTCATCGCCGCATTGCTACCATACCCTGAAGAACGAGTATCCCGAATTCATGGTTCATTTCGAGATTGTGCATCTGGCCCAATATCTCGAAGAATTGATCCTTGCGGGCCGGCTGACGGTCGGTGGTGTCTATGCTCGCAAGGTCACCTATCATGATCCCTGCTATCTGGGCCGGCATAATAATATCTATGAGGAGCCTCGCACCCTGCTGGGTCGGGTAGCCGGCCTTGAGCTGGTGGAAATGGCCGATAATCGCGCCGACAGCCTGTGCTGCGGCGGCGGCGGCGGCCGGATCTGGATGGAAACCGCCAAGGCGGAAAGATTCTCCGATCTTCGGGTCAAACAGGCTCAGACGGTCGGCGCCGAGGTGCTGGCGACCGCCTGTCCCTATTGTATTACCAATTTCGAGGAGAGCCGCTTGAGCCTGGATCCCGACAATCAGCTTGAGATCAAGGATCTTGCCGAAATAATCAGCGACGTGATTTAGTTCTCATGCCAAGGAGATTGAGTGTGAAAAACGAAGTATTGCCAACCGAAGTTTTGCAGCTGTATGGCGATTTCCCGAGACTGAACAGTTTTGGGGACGTGTTGATCGTCGGCGGCGGAGTCAGCGGTATTCAGGCCTCGCTTGATCTGGCCAAGGCCGGATTCAAGGTCTATCTAGTTGAGAAAGGGCCGAGTATCGGCGGCCATATGTCTCAGCTGGACAAGACCTTTCCCACTAACGATTGCTCGATGTGAATACTCTCACCTAAACTGGTCGAGGTCGGCCGGCATCCAAACATCGAGGTTCTGACATTTACCGAGGTTGACGGGGTTGAGGGTGACGCCGGCGATTTCAAGGTCGTCCTGAAAACCAGGCCCCGCTATATCACCGAAGACAAATGTACCGGTTGCGGTACCTGCGTCGAATACTGTCCGGTCAGTTATCCGGATAAATTCAATCAGGGCATTTCCCAAAACAAAGCGGTCCATGTTTATTTTTCCCAGGCGATTCCCCTGGTTGCCTATATCGATGAAAGCTGTCTGTACCTGAAAGAGAAAAAATGCGATATCTGCCGCGGGGTTTGTCAGGCGGATGCGATAGATTTCCGGCAGCGGCCGAAAAAAACCGAAATCAATGTCGGGGCGATTATTCTGGCGGTCGGCATCGAGCCCTTTGATCCCCGGGTCAATGATGAGTATGGCTACGGTCGTTTCGCGAACGTGGTCACGAGTATGGACTATGAACGCTTGCTTTCCTCGACCGGTCCTTACGAAGGGCAGGTGCTCAGGCATTCCGATAAAAAACACCCGAAAAAAATCGCCTGGATTCAGTGCGTTGGTTCGCGGCGGATGACTCCGGGTGAAAACAGTTACTGTTCCGGAGTCTGCTGTACCTATACCCAGAAACAGGTTATTCTGACCAAGGATCATGACGCCACTGTCGAGTGTACGGTTTTTCATAATGATATCCGCGCCTTCGGCAAGGATTTTGAACGCTATTTCCAGCGGGCCGAAAACCTGCCCGGCACCCGTTTCATTCGCAGCTATGTTTCGCTTGACCGGGAGCTGCCGGAGAGTAAGAATGTCGTGATTCGATATTCCACCTTTGCCGATGGGGTTAAGGAGGAGGCGTTCGACATGGTGGTTCTGGCGGTTGGTCTGAACCCACCGGCGCAGGTAAAAGAGTTGGCCGCCAAATTTCAGATTGAACTCAATCACCATGGTTTCAGCCCCTCCAGCGGGGTCAATCCCGTGGCCACCAACCGTCCCGGAATCTTTGTCAGCGGCGCTTTTCAGGGCCCCACGGATATTCCCGAGTCGGTTTTTACGGCCAGCGGAGCCGGGTCCCAGTGCGGAGAGTTGCTGGATTACCGGCGCGGCAAGCTGACGCGGGAGCGGGTTTATCCGGAAGAGCGCGATGTCTCCGGCGAAGAACCGCGTATCGGTGTGTTTGTCTGCCATTGCGGCGCCAATATCTCCAGTGTCGTCAATGTTCCCGAAACCGTCGCCTATGCCCTGACCCTGCCCGGTGTCGTTTACGCCAAGCAACAGCTTTTTTCCTGCGCCACCAACTCGGCCAGGGAGATTACCGATTTGGCCCGGGAAAAGGGGCTTAACCGAGTGGTGATCGCCGCCTGTTCGCCCCGGACCCTGGAACCATTGTTCCGCGACACCTTACGGGAAGCCGGACTCAACCAGTACTATTGCGACATGGCCAATATTCGTGAACACTGTTCCTGGGTGCATGCCAAACAAAAGGATGAAGCCACCGCCAAGGCCCGGGATATCGTGCGCATGTCGGTGGCTCGGACTCGGCATTTGGAACCCCTGCAGGAATTCGATCTGGCGGTCAACAAGGCCGCGCTGGTGGTCGGCGGAGGGCTGGCGGGAATGACCTGCGCCCTGTCGATTGCCGCGCAGGGGCATCCGGTTTATCTGGTGGAAAAGGAAAAGGAGCTTGGTGGAGTGGCGCGCCGCCTGGCCCGGACCCTGGAAGGTCTGGATGTGCAGAGCCATCTGCGGGATCTGATTCGTCGAGTTTACCAAAATCCGCTGATTCAGATTTCTCACGAAGCCAGAATCCTCAGCGTGACCGGCTATGTCGGCAATTTTATTACCACGATAAAAAGTGAAGGTCGGGTCAAGGCGGTCGAACATGGGGCTTCGGTCTTGGCGATCGGGGCTCAGGAATACCAGCCGCAGGAATATCTGTACGGCGAAAACGATCAGGTGTTTACCCATTTGGAGCTGGGCGAGGCGATTGCCCGGGGTGATGAGCGGGTTACTCAGGCTGCGAGCCTGGTCCTGATTCAATGTGTCGGTTGCCGTAATGAGGAGCGTAATTACTGCAGCCGGGTCTGCTGCAGTCACGCTTTGAAAAATGCCCTGCACCTCAAGGAACTTAACCCGGAAATGGCGATTTACATTATTTTCCGGGATATGCGAAGCTATGGTTTACGTGAAGATTTTTACCGCGAGGCAGCGGAGCGGGGGGTGATGTTCATTCGCTATGAGCCCGGGGGCGAGCCGCTGGTCGAAGCGGTGTCGGAGGGCGGCGCTTCGCGTTTGCGAGTGACGGTACCAGACCCGGTACTGGGCAAATGTCTCGAACTTGATGTTGATGTTGTTTCGCTGGCGGCGGCGGTGCTACCGGCTGCCGATACCAAGGAAATTGCCGGTCTTTTCAAGGTAACCTTGAGTCCCGATAATTTTTTCAAGGAAGCTCATGTCAAACTGAAACCGGTCGAATTTGCCGCCGACGGGGTTTATCTCTGCGGGACGGCGCATTATCCCAAGCATTTTCAGGAAACCATCAACCAGGCCTACGGGGCGGCCGGTCGTGTCCTGACCCTGCTGGCCAACGACACGGTTACGGCTTCTGGTTCGGTTTGCGAGGTGCGGGAAGATGACTGTGTTTCCTGTGGCGCCTGTATCACGGCTTGTACTTATGACGCGATCACTTTTGTGGAAACCTTAAAAGGACGCAAGGCCCGGGTCAATCCGGTACTCTGTAAAGGGGATGGCCTCTGTAACGCCAAGTGTCCGACCCATGCGATTGTTTTAAAGCATTTCACCGATCAGGAGATTATCAGTCAGATTGATGCGGCGATCAGTCGCGATGAGATCATGCAGCAGATCGCCGCCGCCATCTAAAGGCTTTTTAGCTTAGGGAGGTTGTTAATGAGTGCAGGACTGGAGTTCAAACCGAAGATTCTGGGTTTTGTCTGTCACTGGTGAGCCTACGGGGCAGCTGACCTGGCTGGAGTTTCCAGACAACAATATACAAGTGATATCAAGTTTATCCGGCTGATGTGTTCCGGACGTGTGGATCTTGAGTTTATTTTCAAGGCTTTTGCCAATGGTCAGGACGGGGTTTTTGTCGGCGGCTGCAAGCTCGACGAATGCAACTATACCACACATGGCAATTATGATGCCTACAGTACGGTCCGGATTGCCGGAAAGATCATGCGTCATATCGGGCTTAACCCGGAACGTCTGCGGATTGAGTTTATGTCCGGGGCCGACGGGGGGCTGCTGGCGGAAACTTGCGACGATTTTTCCCGGCAGATCAAAGGACTTGGTCCTTTGGGTAAAAGCGAGGGGCTTGACGACAAGGCTCTGGGCTTGAAACTGGAAGCGGTGCGTAAGCTGGTGCCCTACATCAAACTGGTTGAGCGTGAACGTCTGCGGGTACCGGTCAAATCTGAAGCTGCGTACCATGATTTCTTTACCGATCCTCAGACCGACATCTTGTTCAGCGAGCTGATTGCCGATAAACTTTCAGTCAGCGAGATGATGTTGCTGCTCAATGAACAACCGCTTTCCACCGGTGAAATCTCAAGTCTGCTTGGTCTCAGCCCTTCGGCGGTGTCTCGTTATATCGGGGAGTCCTCGCGGCAGGGTCTGATCAGGTATGATGAAGGTGGAAACTGCTACCTGCGTGCTTAAAGCGTAAGCCCATTGAGTTCAGGATGATATTTATGGATAACGAAAGAATAGATCAGATCATTGCCAGGCATCATGGACAAGCGAGCTCCCTGATTCAGGTTTTGCTGGAGATTCAGAGCGAACATCACTGGTTGCCGCAGAGGGTGTTGGCGCGGGTTGCGGAAAAGCTCGCGGTGCCGTTGACCAGGATTCAGCATATCGCCACTTTCTACAAGGCCTTCAGCCTGGTTCCCAAGGGTCGTCACCGCGTCAATGTCTGTATGGGTACCGCCTGTCACGTGCGTGGCGCGGCGCGTATTCTTGATACCCTGCAGGAACTCACCGGAATCAGGCCGGGGGAAACCGATCTAGACCTGAAATACAGTCTGGAGACGGTTAATTGTCTGGGTTGCTGTGCGCTGGGGCCGGTTTTGGAAATTGACGGTAAAACCCACGGCAAGATGACGACCGCCGAGACGGCCGACGTCTTAAAGCATTATAACTAGGTAAAATTATGTCACAAATTAATTCACCGCTGGAACTGGAAACTTTTCGGGCGAGAATCCTGGCAGCCAGGGATTCCGCGAAAACCTCAATCACGCTTTGTTCCGGTTCCGCCTGTCTGGCTTCAGGCAGCGCCGAGGTCGCGGTCGCTCTCAAGCACGAAATTGAGGCTCTGGGGTTGAACGAGAGGGTCGAGTTGCGTCGCACCGGCTGCCACGGTTATTGTGAACGGGGGCCGATTATTATCTGTAACCCGGAAGGGATCTGCTATTTTCGGATCAAACCCGAGGATGTTCCGGAAGTGGTTTCCAAGACCCTCAGGGACAAACAGATTGTGGAACGGCTGCTTTACACCGAGCCTGGAACCGGGGAAAAAATAATTCATGAGGAGGAAATCCCTTTCTACAAGCATCAGCAGCGCCTGGTTTTCGGAGACAACGTCAAGCTTGATCCCAAAAGCATCGATGACTATTTGGCGGTCGGCGGTTATGCCGCCCTGGCCAAGGCTTTGTCCACGATGAGCGGCAGTGATGTGCTTGAAGAGATCAAGAAGTCTAGCCTGCGAGGTCGGGGCGGCGGCGGTTTCCCCGCCGGGCGTAAATGGGAAGGTTCCCGTGATGCTCCTGAACCGATTAAGTATGTGATTGTCAACGCGGATGAGGGTGATCCCGGGGCCTACATGGACCGCAGTCTGCTTGAAGGCAATCCCCATTGTATTCTCGAAGGTCTGGCGCTGGGCGCCTATGCCGTCGGGGCGCGTGAAGGTTATATCTATGTTCGGCAGGAATATCCCCTGGCGGTCGCCAATGTCCTGCTCGCCATCGAGAAGGCAGAGGCCTACGGTTTTCTCGGGGAGAACATCCTGGGTTCGGATTTCAGTTTCAAAGTCATAGTGCATCAGGGGGCCGGGGCTTTTGTCTGTGGTGAGTCAACCGCGCTGATGACCGCGCTCGAAGGACGGGTCGGAGAACCCCGGCCTAAGTATATCCGCTCCAATATCAAAGGACTGTGGAATCGTCCCAGCGTACTCAATAACGTCGAAACCTGGGCCAACGTGCCGCTGATTATCAATCGCGGGGCGGACTGGTTCCGGCAATACGGCACCGAAAGCAGCAAGGGTACCAAGATCTTTTCCCTGGTCGGTAAGATCACCAATACCGGTCTGGTCGAGGTGCCGATGGGGATGACCCTGCGGGATATCATTTTTAAAATTGGTGGCGGGATTCCCGGAAATAAGCGGTTTAAGGCGGTGCAGACCGGCGGCCCTTCGGGGGGCTGTATTCCGGAAAGTCTGCTCGATCTTGAGGTTGGTTTCGATGAGTTGGCCAAGGTTGGTTCGATGATGGGGTCCGGCGGCATGATCGTCATGGATGAAGACACCTGCATGGTCGATGTCGCTCGTTATTTCATTGAATTTTTAACCGATGAGTCCTGCGGCAAATGTGTTCCCTGCCGGGAAGGGCTGCGCCAGATGGTGAAGATTCTGACCAATATCACGCAGGGCAAAGGTAAGGAGGGCGATCTTGAGTTGTTGCAGGAGCTTTCCGAGACCGCCAAGGAAGCCGCGCTCTGTGCTCTCGGCCAGAGTGCGCCCAATCCCTTTCTCAGCACCTTGCGTTATTTCCGCGATGAATACGAGGCCCATATAGCGGAAAAACGCTGTCCGGCCCTCTCCTGCAAGGCCCTGATCGCCTTTTATATCGACCCGGAGAAATGTCAGGCCTGCGGCAGTTGCCGGCGAAAATGCCCGGCCGAGGCCATCAGCGGCGGGAAGAATCAGATTCATGTCATTGATCAGGATAAGTGCACCAAGTGCGGGACCTGTCTTGAAGTCTGTCCCTCGCGTTTTGCCGCGGTTACCAGAATTTCCGGGGTGCCGGTGCCCGCGCCGTTGCCGGAAGCTGAGAGATCCATAACCAGAAAGGCCAAGAGTGATGCGTGAAATCATTTTAGAAATTGATGGCCGGGAAGTTAAAGCCCGGGAAGGAATGACGGTTCTGGAAGCGGCTCTGGCGGCCGGAATCAGGATTCCGACGCTTTGCTACCATGAGAAACTCGAACCTTTCGGCAGCTGCCGTCTGTGTACGGTGGAGATTGAAATCAAGGGCTGGAAAAAGCTGGTGGCGGCTTGCGTTTATCCGGTGGAACCGGGTCTGATGGTTCGGACCCGGACCGAGAAGGTGGATCGTATCCGCAAAATGATTGTTGAGCTTTATCTCGCTCATGCTCCGGATTCCTTTGTCCTGGAAGAACTCGAGCGGGAGTATGGGGCGGATCGCAACCGTTTTGCGAAAGAGGCTTCCTTTTGCATTCACTGCGGCCTATGTGTGCGTTATTGCGCCGAGGTTAAACAGAAACACGCGGTTGGCTTTGTTGATCGCGGCACGCGCAAGGAAATCTGCTTCGTACCCGAAATCGCGGCCCGTGAATGCTGGAACTGTAAAGAATGTTTTCCCCTGTGTCCGACTGAAGCTCTGCAGGCCGCCTATGTGCTGTGCACCGCGTTAAGTCACAAATAAAGTTTTTCCGCCGGGGCGAGCCCTTCGCCCCGGCAAAAATCCGCAAAAGATTTCGCTGAAACCCTCGAAAACCCTCAACAAGATTTCCCTTTACCGCCTGTCCGTCTCGGTTTCCGGGTGGATATTCTAGTTTCGCAATCCGCAACCGGATTTTGTCGGTAGGGATTTTTCTGTTAATGGTTGGAATACCTGGGTTGGAGAAGGCCGGTAAACGGTGGCTTCCTGGGTGGGCGTCAGTTTTGTGAAAAGTCCAGTGAAAGGTTTTTCGTTTTGCGAAATTCATGTTATATGGCTTATAACCTTCTGAACTTGTAAGGAATTCAGTCATCTTGATATGGTGATTTTATCATTAATGGTGGTATCTGCTCGGCATTTGCCTGGTTGCGGGGCCGCCTGTCTTGAGAGGGTAAATCAATGAGAAACAAATTCTGGCTTTCGCTGTTGGTTTTTTGTCTGCTGCTGAACGTGGCCGGGGGCGCGGAAATCAGAGTCAAGGGAGATTTTGACAACCGGTTTACCATCTACACCAATCATAATGACTGGCTCGATGGCGAAAAGGGAGTTCTGAAGGACGGCAATTCTCCGGAAAGCTGGGGGGAGGTGCGCTATCGTTTTTGGGTTGATGCCGCCAGCAACGACGGTCGGGTCAAGGGGGTCTGGGCTTTTGAAGTCGGAGGGTTGGAGTTCGGCAAGCCCGGCGGACCGGGCGCCAGTCTTGGGGGTTCTTATTCCGGGGACGCGGTTAATACCGAAACCCGTTGGCTGTACACCGATTTTCAATTGCCCTGGGTCTCCGGTAAAGCCGGCTGCGCCTGGGTCTGCAGCCTTTTAACGTCAATCCGTTTTTCTGGTCTGAAACCATCATGGGGGTTAGCTCTGATTTTTCCGCCGGCTCCTGCGATCTGCAGTTCGCCTGGCTGCGGCCATATCGGGATGAAGTCAAAGATCCTGATTCCGAGGTTCAGGATCTCGATGCCTGCTACGGTCGGGTAAACTTTAAGCCGGCGCCGCAGGCCGGAGTCGGGCTGTTCGGGGTTTATTTTAAAGGAGATTCCGATCGGAGTGACCCCGCCACTTATGCGACCATCACTTCCCAGAATTATCAGCTCAAGAAGTTTAACAATAATTATGAGCTTGATCTTTTTACCCTGGGATGTGACGGCCAGGCGAACGTCGGCTCATTCTTTTGCAACTGGGATTTTATGTATCAGACCGGCAGTATCGATAACGCCAATTTCAAGGAATCCTACAACGGCTGGGATTATCTGGTTGTGATACTCTAAAATTGATCAGTTAAAGAGCTAGTGATTACGGAAAATTGACCACCCACAGCGACCTTTTCTGTATTTGATTTTTCAATTTTAAGTGCCTCGGCGCTCAAAATTTACTCTACCAGACCGTTTTAGGTGCTCTTTCTCAAATTTAGGGCGCAGCTACCCTGTAAAACTGCCTTGCTGTCAGAGCA
>Ga0129302_1000335_pt1 | contig 35428 bp, 32 predicted proteins | sample BlaSprsedimmetaG_FD_94476 | JGI IMG/M metagenome (GOLD analysis project Ga0129302, IMG submission 94476) | Hot spring sediment bacterial and archeal communities from California, USA to study Microbial Dark Matter (Phase II) - Blank Spring... | ecosystem: Environmental > Aquatic > Thermal springs...
AGATAACCCAGTTTGAAAACCCGCTGTGCGAACACGGTTTTCTGGATATAGAACTGGAAGGAAGGACAAAAAGGATCGGGATTACAAGAATTCATATGGAAGAGGATGCAGGCAAGAACATCCATGACGGTTTCAGGCCGCTGAGCTATATGGATTTCAACAGGGCTGGGGTACCCCTGCTGGAGATCGTCTCAGAACCTGATATCTCCAGCACACAAGAGGCTGTGGCATATCTCAAGGAACTCCGGCGGATCCTCATGTACCTCGGAATATGCGATGGAAATATGGAACAGGGCTCTCTCAGGTGCGATGCTAATATTTCGTTAAAGCCCAAAGGCTCTGAGAAACTGGGGGTCCGCACTGAACTGAAAAATATGAATTCCTTCAGGAATGTCGGTAAGGCCCTTGAATATGAGATAGAACGCCATATCGGCATATTGGAATCGGGAGGCCGGGTTGAGCAGGACACCCGGTTGTGGGATGCCTCAGAGAATAAGACCTGTTCCATGCGATCCAAGGAGGAAAGTCACGACTACCGATATTTTCCGGAACCCGACCTGGCCCTGCTGAAAATCGATGATGCCTGGATCGAAGAGATAAGCTCACATCTGCCGGAACTCCCCCATGCAAAGAGAAAACGTTTTCAGGAGCACTACAGCCTTCCGATCTATGATGCCGATATCTTAACCCAGTCGAGAGGCTTGGCTGATTATTTTGAGGAATGCAATAAATATATCGATTCCCCCAAAGAGGTCAGCAACTGGATCATGACCGAGGTCTTAAGGGTTGTCAATGAATCCGGCATTGATATAACAGGGTTCAAGGTCTCTCCTGAACAGCTCTCCGGTCTGCTCGCTCTGGTGAAAAAAGGCACTGTATCGCTGAGCATGGCAAAGGAAGTTTTCTCTGATATGGTATCGACCGGGATGAACGCTTCACAGATCGTAAGATCAAAAGGGCTTCAGCAGCTCAGTGATGAAGAAGAGCTCAGAGATATCATAAAGGATATAATCGGAAACAATCCCGATGAGGCAGAAAAATATAAGACGGGCAAGACTGCCCTTATGGGCTTTTTCATCGGCCGGCTTATGAAGGCAACCCGGGGGAAGGCAAATCCAAACCTTGCCGAGACAATAATCAGGGAGATGCTTGATTCATGAAAAAACTGCACATAGCAGATACCGATCAGATACGCTCGGGCGATGTCACGGATGTATACTTCTTGAGAGCCGAGAAGATTCTCAAGGCAAGACACTGTGTAAAAAAATGTCTGCATGGAGGTATTCCTCAAATCATTCCCAGACACTCGCTACACCTGGGGTGTCTTTGCAGGTCTTCAAGAAGTCTGCATACTCCTTGAAGGCAGACCCGTGACCATCCATTCAATCCCAGAAGGCAGTCTTTTCAGAACCAACACACCCGTTATGAACATAGAGGGTAATTATCTGGATTTCGGAGAGCTTGAGACTGCTGTGCTCGGGTGTCTGTGCCAGGCATCGGGGATCGCCACCAAGGCAGCCCGCTGCAAGGTCGCCTGTGGTGACAAGGGTCTTGTGAGTTTCGGCGCACGGCGTATGCATCCTGCCATTGCCCCGATGGTAGAGCGTGCGGCCTTTATAGGGGGGTGCGACGGCGTAGCGACCCTTGCCAGTGCACGGCTTATCGACGAAAAACCTGTGGGAACCATGCCGCATACCCTTATCCTGCAGATAGGTGATACGGTTGAAGCAGCTCTGGCCTTTGATGAGATTATTGATCCCGGCGTGCCCAGGATCGTGCTTATCGACACCTTCCAAGACGAGAAGTTCGAGGCGATCCGTGTTGCGCAGGAGCTCAAGGACAGACTCTCTGGCGTGCGGCTGGACACGCCGGCTTCCAGGAGGGGTAATTTCAGGACAATCCTCAAAGAGGTCAGATGGGAGCTCGATACACGAGGTTTTGATCAGGTGAAACTCTATGTCTCAGGCGGCCTGGACACTGACGATATCATCAACCTTGCCGATACGGCCGATGCCTTTGGCGTTGGAACGCAGATATCAAGTGCCGCCACACTGGACTATTCCTTGGATATTGTCGAGATAGAGGGGGAACCCGTTGCAAAGCGTGGAAAATGTTCGGGCAGAAAAGATCTTCTGCGCTGCCGCAGATGCATGAAGGATTATGTGGTGCCGTATGGAGAACATCGGGCGTGTGACTGTACAGGAGAACTTTCCAGTGTTTTTGTCAAGGTAATGGAAAACGGAAAACTTGTCAGCGATTTTCTCTCAGCAAGGCAGATTCGAGCACACTGCCTCGATGAGGTTGCAGCCATTCAAAAGGATATACCCCCAAAAATATTTCTAGGACTTGTTTAATAAAATGATTAAACCTTTCTACTATAAAGACGGAACCTTCCATATCCTTGATCAGAGGCTGCTTCCCAATGAAGAAACCTGGATAGCATGCAAAACCGCAGACCAGGTCGCAGAGGCTATAAAGACCCTCGCGGTCAGGGGTGCACCTGCAATCGGAATAGCAGCAGCATACGGTCTTGCTCTTGCTGCTCCTTTGGGAAAGAAAGCCGTTGAAGAGGCATCGGCTTTCCTTGTCAGAGCCAGACCCACGGCAGTCAATCTTGAATGGGCGGTAAGGCGCATGCTTGCGGTATCAGACAACAGCGGCGATCTCTTTGCTTCACTCCTTGAGGAGGCGCAGAAGATATGGAAAGAAGAGATCCAGGCAAACGAAGCTATGGCGGATGCCGGGGCAGACCTTTTCAAGACCGGGGCCAGGTATCGGATACTTACCCACTGTAATGCCGGTTCACTGGCAACCGGAGGCATAGGTACGGCTGTCGGGGTGATCAGGAGGCTGCATGAACAGGGGAAGCTCGAACGTGTCTATATGGACGAAACCAGGCCGCTTTTGCAGGGGGCCAGGATAACCGCGCATGAGATGGTCTCGGATAACATCCCGGCTACCCTGATAACGGACAGTATGGCCGGTTGGCTCATGAAACTCTCGAAGATAGATGCAGTTATTGTCGGAGCTGACAGGATCGCGAGGAACCTTGATGTGGCAAACAAGATAGGCACCTACTCACTGGCTGTTCTTTCTCATGCGCACAAGATCCCTTTCTATATCGTTGCGCCTGAATCAACCTTTGACCCGAACACCCAAAGCGGAGAAGAGATCGTTATAGAACAAAGGGATGAAAAGGAAGTGACCTGTTTTCACGGGGTGGTGTGCGCTCCGGATGTAGACGTGTTCAATCCTTCGTTCGATGTCACACCGCACCACCTGATCACTGCGATCATTACACAGGAAAAGGTTTATACTCCGGGCTAATAAGGCCATGTTTTGCGTTAAGGATGAAATATAGCTGTGGGAGCGGCTTTATGCCGCTATTTTTCTGCCAATGGGGAAAATTATCGAGGCATAAAGCCGCTTCCACAGAACAAAGTGCTAACCGACTAATATAAGCCATGAATGTCTACAACCGGAAAATGTGGGTTTTAGTTTTCTCAGTCAGTCCTCGTCAGGCAGTTGATCGCAGATATCCAGGATCTTCTTTACAAGATCCTGTGTTTCTTTTTTATGTATGTTCCTTAGAGGCAGAACCCGTATGACATTCCAGATCTTTTCTCCTGTCCGCACGGCGCGCTCGACATTGGCAGATACGCACTGCATGCCGGAAGGATTCATGCTTTCCATCATATGTTCCGCCTTTATAAGGGCTTGCGGCAGCTTCCTGATGTGACTCACGGGTTTCAGGACGGACAGCCCGGTAATCATGGAATTGTCAATTCCCTTGAATACACTGCGGCTGTCATTCTTATAGAGCACAACCGGTTTGCCTGCGGCAAAGGCAATGCCTGCCTCTGCAACCGCCCCCTCATCCGGTACCCTGCCGTTCATGTTGAGCACAAAACCATCGCAGAGGTGAACGATCTGGAAGACATCCAGGGCAAAGATGGCCTTGTTGATAATATCGCGCACCCCGAGAAAGTTATTGTTCACAGGTGTATTCACCAGAGGCATCACAAACCTTTCCAGGCCGTCGCGGTGAGGAAGAAAAGTGTCAAACCCGGCCTTTTCGAGGACCTCGGCAATGGAAGCCATCCCTGCTATCTCTTCCGGGCAGAACAGGGGGCCTGAAGAGTATACACGTTTCATCAGGATATACTAAACCAAGTCATGGTTAATATCAAATCAAGAATCCGGATAGAACAGGATAAAATGAACTACCTCGCAGCAAGCTTTCGAGGTATCATAAAATCTATTTTATTATCCCTCTCACCTTCGGCCTCTCCCCAGGGGGCGAGGACTGCGATGTGAGAGCTACAAGCAGCTTACGTATCAGCTAATGAAGTGATGGGTAAGAAGAAAACCGATGGCAAGTCAGTCTCCAACACTCCATTGCCCGGTCATTTTAACTACTCAAACCCCATGATTGCCATTGTTACGGTTATGAGATCCCCCGTAGCGTTTCTGCGTGGCATCGCCTGCTTGAATATATCACAAAAAGGGGTTGTTTCATGCATGATCCCGGTACTCAACCGTTATCCCGGTTTTCTCGACACAAAGCGCTTGTTCTCGATAACCTACAGCAGAACCTCATAACCGGCGACAATGTCGAGGAGTTCCTCGGTAATATTCATCTGGCGCTGGCGGTGGAACTGGAGGTAGATCTCTTCGAGACGCTCACTGATATTCTTCTCTGCACTCTGCATGGAAGCAAGCCTGCTTGCATTCTCGCTTGCCAGAGACTCGGCGAAGGCACGGTAAAGAGAAATAAAAAGATATTCACGCAGGAGAGAGATAAACAGTGCATCCCTCTCCAGTGTAAACATGGGCAATGTCCTTGATTCCCACTTTTTGCGCTGCAGTCTCTCGAACCATTCCTTGTCGACAGGCAAAAGCCGGAGCATATGCGGTACAAAGTTCGAGCCCGAGATATACTTATTGTAGAAGAGAAAGATATAGTCTATCTGCTGGGAGAAATGCCAGTCTTCGATAATCATGAGTGTCTCCTGGACCATAGGGGTGATCCCGGTGATAGACCCTGGATTGGTTAGACATTCGCAATGAGACTGTCCTGCATCCTCGATAATGTCCCTGACCCTCTCTCCCACGATTAGTACTGTCCGGCTTTCCATCGCTGCCCCGAGCTTGTCCATTTCTTCAAGCGCAAAGCTCGAGATCTGCGCATTGAGCTGGCCGCACAGGCCCTGGTCTGAACCGAATATGATCGCACCGAGGCGGTTCATCGGCATTGTACCGGTGAAGAATGCCTGTTCCGCCTGTTTTTTCAACACAACCTGAAGGCCCATATCCACTGTCGAGTTGTAATCCGTTAATGACTCAACCGCCTTTTGATACTGGCGTATGCTCACTGCAGCAAGGGCCTTCATGGTTTTTACCACGGAGAGCAGGTCCTCGGTGCTCTTTATCTTTCTCTTGAGAGATTCAATAGTCTGCATCGTCTATTTCTCTTTGAATGCCCAGGGCTTTTGCCGCGGCATTGAGAATTGTGTTGTGATCGTCCATGGTGAGTTTTCCTCCGGCTTCTATCCTGGCACACAGATCGGAAAGATGATCAGAGACATAATCGAGAATCTTTATCTCCTGACCGCCTATATCAGAAATCTCGGTACCATCCAGAATACCTCCTATGACACACAAAAGCGAGGTGATCTGCTCAGAGGCTGACATGGGTTTGAACTGCGGCTGTTTCAGGATCTCACGTACACGCCATCCACGTTCGAGTCTTTCTTTTGTATGTTCGTCCAGTCGGGTACCGAACCGGGAGAAACTCTCAAGTTCCTCAAACTGGGAATAGGTTATCCGGAGATCTCCTGCCACGGAACGGTAGGCAGGGAGCTGGGCCTTGCCGCCCACACGGGACACTGATTTTCCGACATCAACGCCAGGCAATATACCCTTCTGGAACAGGCCGGGAGAGAGGTATATCTGGCCGTCGGTTATGGATATGAGGTTTGTTGGGATATAAGATGAAATATCCTGGGCCTCGGTTTCGATAATGGGCAGTGCGGTAAGAGACCCGCCCCCGTATTCTTTGCGCAGATGGGTCGATCTTTCGAGGAGCCGGGAATGGATATAGAATATGTCGCCGGGATAGGCCTCTCTTCCCGGAGGACGTCGAAGCAGCAGCGAAAGTTCGCGGTATGCCCGGGCATGTATGGTCAGATCATCGTACACAATAAGAACATCACGTCCTTTCGACATGAAATATTCACCGATGGAAGTCGCTGAATACGGGGCTATGAACTGAATACCTGGGGGTTCTTCGCCCGCTGCCACAACAACTACCGAATAATTCATCGCATCATGTTCTTTGAGCGCTGCGATTGTCTTTGCCACATCAGAACTCTGCTTTCCAACAGCACAGTAAATGCAGATGACATCCTTCCCCTTCTGATTGATAACTGTATCCATGGCTATGGCGGTCTTTCCGGTCTGGCGGTCTCCTAGGATAAGTTCTCTCTGCCCCCTTCCGATCGGTATAAGCGCATCGATGGCCTTTATGCCTGTCTGAAGAGGAACAGAGACTGGATCGCGGTGCATGATCGACGGTGCTTCCCTTTCGATCGGAAGCCTCTCAAGCGTATGCACCTCACCGAGGTTGTCAAGAGGCCTGCCCATTGCATCCACGACGCGTCCGAGAAGGGCATCTCCAACCGGCACATCAAGGACCTTGCCTGTTCTATGCACTTCCGCACCTGCCTTGATATGTTCGCTTGCATCCAGCATGATAATTCCGATCTCATAAGGATCGATATTGAAGACCATCCCCATAAGATTTCCTGGGAAGCTTACAAGTTCTTCAGATCTGACATTCGAAAGACCGCTCACCCGGACGATACCCCTGCCCACAAAGTTCACAATGCCCACTTCTTCGGGCTTGAACTCCTGTTTGTGTTCCTTGAGCGAGCTCTCAAGCTTGTCAAAGGTGTCTTCGACAACCTTTTCCAGGGTCTTGTCATCCTTATCAGTGGTTTTCATTCCATGTCCTCTTTCATAATTTCCCCTTTCTCGGGTTGCGAGGGGGATGTTGAATGCCCTCAAAAGATCATGCATCCGGAATCGACGGGATTTCCTCTTTGAGTAATTGGGCGAACCTTTCCTCAAGAGAAGCAATATAGTCTTTGATGCTCCAGGAATATTTATGCCCGCTTACAAGCATCTCAATCCCCGCGACCATTGCCGGTGAGGTCTCAAAGTTGATTTCGACATCGGCAACGGTATAGTGTTTCAGTTCATCGAGAATCATGGACCGCTGAGAAGCGCTGATTTCAAAAGAACTTTTTATGACAATGCCGGTATTCTGTAAGGCCCGGTCATGACTGAGCAAGTCGAGTGATTCCTTCCCGGCTTCCCTTATGAGTCTTACAAACTTGTTCACGATGCTTTGTTCGAGTTCCTGATCCGCGAGATCGAAAAGGATACGGCTTATTGTCTCGAATACATAGGTTCCGGAACGTTTTCTTAGGTTTTCAAGAAATGACGTTTTCTCGCGGCCGAGAGTGTCATACCACCTCTGCTGAATCAGGTCGACCTCTTCACGTGCCTTCTCGATGAGATCCTGCCTGGTCTTGCCAGCCTCATCTCTTGCCTTGTTGAGAACATCCTGAGCCATTTCATTTAAAGACCGGTTTTTCTCCTCAAAGGCCTCTGCGGATTCCCTGGCCTTGTCCTTCATCTGCTGTGCTTCTTCAATCTGCGAGGTTATCCTTGCCTGACGATCGTCCATGGCCTTTACTATCCTGCCGTACAGAAGACGCTTCAGGACATATGCCAGGATCAGGAAGTTGACGATCTGGGCAAAGAATACAAACCAGTCGATATGCATGGATTATCCTCCTTGTGTAATCACATGCTCCCAGAATGGATTGGCAAAGATCAGAATCATTGAGATGACAAAACAGTAGATGGCAATGGATTCGATCATGGCCAGAGAAACAAAGAGTGTCCTGGTAATCGAACTCCTTTCATCGGGCTGCTGGGCAATGGCGCTCAAGGCATTCTGGGCTGCCTTGCCTTCGCCCAGAGCCGGAGCGATCGAACCTATCGCCATGGTCAGGCCTGCAGTCAGAATAGAAGCCATTGCAATGAGGGTTACGCTGTCCATAAATTTTCCCCTTTCATGTTTATTTTCTTTCTTGTTTTAATTTTCTTTTCCGTCTTTTTTTTCATGGGCCTGCGTTGCCGAAGCGATATAGACCATGGCAAGGATAGCAAAAATATATGCCTGAACCAGCCCGATCAATAAACCCAGCGCATGCATGATAATGGGAAAAAACAGCGGGGTAACGGCCAGAAGAATGGCAATGACCTTGTCATGGCTCATCATGTTTCCGAAAAGCCTGACAGCCAGCGCAAGCGTACGGGTTATCTCCCCCATTATGTGAAAGGGAAAAAAGATGAATGTGGGCTGGAAATATTCCTTGAGATAATGCACGATGCCCTGCTTGGTGATCCCGTAGAGGGGTACTGCAATAAATACGCATATGGCCAGGGCTGATGTTGTTGTAAGAGAAGCGGTCGGTGAGACATATCCTGGGACGATAAGCAGCAGGTTCGATAGCCCGATAAAGAGAAAGAGCGTCCCGATAAAGGAAAGGTAATCCCCAGGATCATCATGTATTATCTCCTGTATCTGATTCCTTATCGTTGAAACCACCTCTTCGAGGAGGTTCTGCCAGCGCGACGCGTGTACATCAGAAGACATCTTCCGTGTAATCAGCCAGGAACCAAGAATAAGTATCCCCATGACAAACCAGGTATATAACAGCGTTGCAGTGATCCTCAAGAAACCCCACTGCAGGAGTACTACCTGATCCGGGCTGATCTGATTCAGCAAGAGTATCTCCATGGCTGCTCCTCAAGAAACCTCAGGTGCTTTGCCCTTGAACCGGGTAAGGACCTCACGCATGACTATAAACCCTGCAAGGGCCACCACGATACGTTCCCAACTATTTCCCATGATGATGTAAAAACCTGAAAGGACAACCGCAGTCCTTAATGCATAGCTCGTGAACATGACAAAGCCGGGGTTAGGGACATCGGGAATCTTCTGCAGAGTTTTCCACAGACTGAGGAAATAAAAGGCGCCAAGTGCCATTCCGGCGGCAAAGGCAATCAACAGATGCAAAGATCCCTCCATATGATCAGTCCTCTCCCGATGCATACAAGGATCTGTTCATTTAATTATCCCGCCTTTCTGAACCCAGTACCATGCGTTCATACACCCCAGTATGAGGCCTCCGATCAGCAGCATGAGGGTCCAGGAGAACTGGCTGGGCCACGATTTGTCTATCCATATGCCCAGGGCGACACCGATCAGCGTGGGTATGGTTACAGACCATCCAACAACACCGAACATTCCCAGTCCGAACCAGACAGTCTCGTTTTTCTCCATTCTGCCCCGGATCTTGAGAGACTCCTTTTTCTGGGTCTCTTTGCCAAAGCGTTTGAGTGCATCGCGGCGCTGGTTCTTGGGTGGAAGCTTGCATTGATTCATATTCTGCTCAACTCCATCATGCGACGCACGAGATCGGCCTCCAGCCTTGCCGATGCCGTGCGTGCGGCTTTTTCACGATCATCCAGGATCCTGAACTTTTCTTCCACCACTCCCTTAAGTTCTCCCAGATTCGGGATTCGTACTACATTTCTGGTGGATACCATAACATCGTTACCTTTTTTCACCAGGATACCTTCGTCGACAGCGAAGAATACCTCGCCTTCGTTCACATCTTCCAGGCTCAGAAGTCCGGGGACCAGGGCTGAAACAAAATCCACATGACGGGGGAGGAGACAGAAAGAGCCGTTTTGCGCCTCTGCGATGACCTTTGTCACCTCAGAATCAAAAAAGACTTCAGATGGAAGCAGTATCCTGAAATTCATCTTCCCTCATATGTGGTTTTCGTAATCAAATTAGATGGGCCTCGTCTATTGCCCCGATCATATAGAGTTTTGATTCCGGATAATTGGCGAATTCATCGTTCAGGATTTTCTCGCAGCCGACAAGGGCATCTTCGAGCGCCACCATTCTTCCTTCCAGCCCGGTAAACTGTTCGGTCGTGAAGAACGGCTGGGTAAAGAACCTTTCAAGCCGCCGAGCCCGGTACACGATACGCTGGTCCTCACGGGAAAGTTCGGCTATGCCGAGCATTGCGATAATATCCTTGAGGTCTTCGTAAATGTTCAGAGTCCTTCGTATCTCCTGTGCAATCCGGTAATGCCTGAGCCCTGCAACGGCAGGCATGAGCATTTTCGATGAGGACTGGAGAAGATCCACCGCAGGATAAAGACCTTCGCTTGCACGTCTGCGCGAGAGTACAATGGTGGCTGAGAGATGGCTGAAGGTATGAACAGCGGAAGGATCCGTGAAATCATCCGCAGGGACATAAACAGCCTGGATGGAGGTAATAGCCCCTGTTGTGGTATTGCAGATCCTTTCTTCGAGCTCTGCGAGCTCGGTGCCCATGGTGGGCTGATATCCGAGACGGGACGGGAGCTGCCCCATGAGACCTGAGACCTCTGAACCGGCCTGGATGAATCTGAAGATGTTATCCATCAGGAGCAGCACATCCTGCCTGGCATCGTCGCGGAAATATTCCGCCATGGTAAGCGCTGCATGGCCTACCCTGAAACGCGCACCCGGTGATTCGTTCATCTGTCCGAAGACCATTACAGTATTGCCAAGGACACCGGCCGTGAGCATGTCCCGGTAGAGTTCCTCACCCTCTCTGCAGCGCTCGCCGATACCGCAGAAAATGCTTACTCCCTGATGAGCCTTTACCGTGTTATTGATCATTTCAGTGATTAAAACGGTCTTGCCGACGCCTGCGCCTCCGAAGAGCCCGGCCTTGCCGCCGCGTTCCAGCGGTGCAAGGACGTCGATGGCCTTTATCCCTGTGCTGAATATCTCGGATACTGTGGACTGCTCGGTCAGAGGAACCGGCGATTGATGAATGGAACGCAGTTCGCCTTTTATCTCTCCCTTGTGGTCGATAGGGTTGCCCAGTACGTTGAAAACCCTTCCCAGCAGATCTTTGCCGACCGGGACCTGAAGAGGAAATCCGGTGTCTATAATATCTGAATTACGGGCAAGACCCTGTGTCGGCGTCATGGCAATACCTCGCACGGTTTTTGAATCGAGATGGGTGTTCACCTCAACAATGATATCGGATTTGTCGCCACCTTTAAGGACATTGTAGATAGGCGGAAGCTGCCTGGGAAATTGTGCGTCTATGACGCTTCCCCTGATAGATACAACTGTGCCTGTGTTAACTTGACTATCCATATGAGGTGCCCCCAAATCAGTTCATACAGCAGTAAACCTTTATCCCATAATATTAAAACTCTTTATACTCATAAGATAAGATGGATCGTCCAGATGTCAAGATGATCACGGGTTCTATCCTTTTAAGGCAAGGCAGGGTTTGCATTAAAAGGAGAAATAATTCCAGAGCCACAGAAACCCCGCTGCAATGATGAGGGTAATAATAGTAACTGTTACACCGACCGGTGCATGTTTTCGCCAGTTGATAGTGATGCCGTGCTGAGATGCGATCTCAACGACTATGATGTTGGCAATACTGCCTATTATGAGAAGATTACCGGCAAAGGTGCTGCTCAGGGCCAGCAAAGGCCCTGACATTGGATGATCGGCAAGCGGCAGCAGGAGCATGGTTGCAGGAACATTGGAGACGGCATTGCTTAAAAGAACCGTAATGGCAAAAAGCCAGCCGGGGTGAGTGGGATCAATGCCTGACCTCGCAAGGTCCGCAACAACCGAATCAGGGACATGGGTCTGCTGAAGAGCATGATTCACAATGAAGAGTCCGCAGAAAAGCACCAGAAGCTGCCAGTCCACCAGGCCGAGCATGTCTCTTGAATGCATCTTGCGGCTGAGCAGGAGGATGCCTGCAGCCCCGAGGGCAAGGATATCTCTGGGCATAATTCCTGAGAGAAACGCTGCAAAGAGAAAACCCGTGACTATAAGTGCCTTGGATGACTGCCAGACATTCCACGGAGGAAGGGCATGTTCATGCATTGTTGCCTGAACAGTCTCTGTATTCTTCCATTGACCCTTGTACAGCACGGCTATCACTGCCCATGTAGTCAGAAGGCCAAGAATCGACGGGATGCCTGCAATGAGCAGATACCTGGAAAAGGACAGATCAAGGGCCTGTCCGATGAGAATGTTCTGAGGATTGCCGATCAGCGTGGCGGCAGAGCCTACATTTGCTGCGCAGGCAACGGCAAGGAGAAACGGGACTGGATCAAGGTGTCTGCGCCTGCATGCCTGGATGAGGACCGGCGGGATTGCAAGGCAGACAATATCGTTCATGAATACGGCAGACAGGAGACCGGAAAGCATGATCACTGCGCCAAGAAGCAGGGCAGGTGATACATGGAAGTCAGTGACAGCCTCAGCTGCCTTTGTGTAGAATCCCCCAAGGCGCAGCTGAGCCGATATTACCATGAACCCAAAGAGTAGCGTTATGGTGGAGATATCTATTGACCGGGCGGCATCGTGAAGAGTCAGGGCACCTGCAGCGATCAGAACGATGGCTCCGAGAAGGGCCATGCCGGTCCGGTCGAGCTGCAGATGAGGAAAATGGCCCATCAGCATCCCTGCATACACAATAAGGAAAACGAGCACGACAATCTCTGTCATGACGGTACATTATCGCTGATTGTGTTTTCAGGCAATATAGTAAAACTATCAGCCGATCAGATCATCAGCGATCGTTCGGGAGAGAGAAATATACAGGGTGCGGATTTGCAGCTATTACAAATATTCTGTAAGGCCGCATCGGGTGCATATCCTGTACTTATTGAAGGACTTATACTCCTCAATCTGCCACTCTCCGAAGGTATGCAGTGTACGGCTGGTCTTGGTTCCGCATCGGATACAGGTCTTTGTCTGTTTGCAGTTGAACTCGTATTCATAGCTCAACTCGCCGAAGATATGCACACCCTCGCGGCATTTCCTGTGATGACATCTCATGCATTCCTTGCTCTCCACGCAGGTGTGCTCATCAGAATAATGCCACTCAGTATATTTGTGACCCAAAAAAGTGCAAAAGCCCAGTCTCATGGCTTATCCCCTCAACACATAAAGGAAAACACATAACAAGCTGAACCGTTCTTCTTATAAAGATAACCATGGATTTCATAAAATCAATATACTTAAGTATATGAATACTCGGATATGCATACCTAATGGGTCTTTATCCTTTTCTGAAAAGTGCTGCAGCATGGCAGCTCTGAACAGGGTATCTGCCGATAGCTGTCTCATCGGAAAGCACGACACCCTGAAAACCTTTAGCAAGTGCGTCATGAAGGCAGCATACCTCTGAACGGGTAGGCGTGGGGCATCTGGTCATATGTTGCAACGATCTCGTAGTTTTTCATAACTGTCGTGGTGAAAACCTTAAAAACGGGTCATCCTGATTGAGAACCGGAGCTTGAGACATCCTGATCACCTGCTGGAAGGGATGACGATGATCCCCGGTTTCTTGACATGGTTTCGGCTGCATCCAGGAATGCCCGGATATCACTGTTTAAAAGCATGGGAAGATACGACTCTATCATTGCTTCATCCCAGTCCCACCACCTTATTGACAGCAGCCGTTGTATGATATCGTCATCGAATCTTTTCCTGATAGGGCGGGCAGGGTTTCCCCCTGCTATGGTATAGGGAGGAATATCTTTTGTGACAACGGAACGCGCGGCGACTACTGCACCGTCGCCTATGGTTACCCCTGAGAGGATGATGGATTCGGTTCCAACCCACACATCATTGCCGATTACAACATCCCCTTTGGTTCTTGGGTGACCCTTGATCATATTCCCGGCCTTCCAGACAATATTGAACGGATACGTCGTCACCCAGTCTGTACGGTGTTCACCGCCGAGAAAGATCTGAACGCCGCTCGAGATCGAGCAGAATGCCCCGATCTTCAATGTCGAACCTTCTCCCAGTGAACGTATGACAGGTACACCGTATGTTCCTCTGCCGATATCATACTCGGGATACATCTCGTGGATCGTACGTATTCTTCTGGGGAACAACCGTTTTCGTATAAGCTTCCATATGCCGGGCACAAGATCTCCCTTTCTTAATACCTGTTCAGTTTATTCTGAAAATCTCTGTTCATACAAGTATCAACCATCCCCTTTTATCTGCTGTTTGCCATCTGCAATCAGCCTGGTCGCGGCAACGATCCCTGCCAGGTCGGAAAGATTGGTCGGAATGATCATGGTATTGTTCTCTTTTGCAAGCTTGCCGAATTCTGCAAGGTACTGCTCGGCTATACGCAGATTCACTGCATTTTCTCCGCCTTCCTTGGTGATTGATATGGCTATCATCTGCAGGCCCTGTGCCGTAGCCTCGGCGACCTTCATGATCTCTGAGGCACGCCCTTCGGCCTCGTTGATGCGTTTTTGCTTTTCACCCTCTGACTTTTTGATGGCCTCTTGTTTATCCCCTTCGGCCCTGTTTATCTTGGCCTCTTTATACCCTTCGGATTCTGCGATCGTGGCCCTTTTTTCCCGCTCCGCCTTCATCTGTTTTTCCATTGCATCCTTTATCGATTCCGGCGGGAGGATGTTCTTGACTTCATAGCGGGTAACCTTGACCCCCCAGGGATCGGATGCAAAATCCACAGCAGATACGATCTCTGCATTGATCTTCTCCCGTTCTTCAAAGGTCTTGTCCAGGTCAAGGGTGCCTATAACGCTTCTCATCGTGGTTTGTGCAAGCTGTGACGAGGCGAACCGGTAATTGTCTATTCCATAGGATGCCTTTTTGGGATCGATCACCTGCATGTACAGTATACCGTCAACTTCCACCGATATGTTGTCCCTGGTGATACAGACCTGGGGGAGCACATCGAGCGCTTCCTCTTTCAGCGTATGGCGGTAGGCAATTCTGTCGATAAAGGGAATGAGTACATGAAAGCCTGCCTCCAGTGTGCCGGAGTACTTGCCCAGCCGCTCCACAATGTATGCTGATTTCTGCGGGACAATGGTGATCGTCCGGTAGAAAGCCATGAAAACGAGGATGATGATCAAGGTCAGAATAATGGTTGATATTGTGATCATATAAGCTCCTTTAAACCTTTTTTACTTTCAGGGTCAGACTGTCCCTGCCGGTAATCACCACATGGCTGTTTTCATCGATGGGCTCATCGGCCTCTGCCCTCCACAGGGTGCCATGAAACGCTATCTTTCCCGGCATATCTTTGGTTATCATCTCTTTTACGACAGCCTTCTTTCCGATGAATTCATCCGGATCTAACCCGTCCACCTTGCTGGAGGCCCCGGCAAAGACCTTCTGGAACCGTTTTCGCAAAAGGATCAGTGCAAACACCGATGAGGTAAGAAAGATCAGGAGCTGAGCGGAAAGAGAGACCGGAAAGAACAGGTATACTCCAGCAACGATCCATGCACCCACGGCAAAGAAAATAAAAAAGATCCCGGGGGCCGCGAATTCGAAAACAAGCATGATAAAACCTGCGAGAAACCATATGAGCTCGGGCTTCAAGAAACCTTGTATCTCATCCATGGGCATTATCTACCTCCTGTTATGATGATTATACTGCATCCAAGCACTGGGCTTTGGCAACCCCCTTCTTTCTCAAGGAATTGGGAAAAGGGCTCATGTCTCTTCCTCTAAAGAAGCCCGCTGTGTCTCAACAAGGCATGCGTCGAGGGTTCACGCCCTCTGAATGCCTTGAATATATCCATGGGGTGTCTGGCACCGCCTGACGCCAGTATGGTGTCACGGTAGCGTCTGCCCAGGACGGCGAGTTTATCCGGGTTGTCGAGACCGGCCTCTTCAAAGGCGGCAAAGATGTCCGCACTGAGCACTTCCGACCATTTATAACTGTAATATCCGGCTGCATAGCCGCCGGCAAAGATATGTGCAAAACTGCAGAGAAAGCGGTCTGCCGGGAGAGGGGGCATAACGCTCAACTTTTCCGAGATGGTCCTTTGCAGGTCAAAGGGCGATTCTCCTTTCCCGGGTTCATAGCTGTGATGCAGCGCCATATCGATCATGCCGTATTCAATCTGGCGCATCATGAGAGAACCCGACCGATAGGTTCTTGCAGCCATGATCTTTTCGAACAGTTCATCCGGGAGAGCCCCACCCGAATGTATATGACGACTTATGCCCATAAGCGTGGGTTTGTGATAGCACCAGTTCTCCATGAACTGACTGGCCAGTTCCACTGCATCCCACTCGACGCCGTTGATGCCTGCCAGATCTGCAATATCAACGGTTGTCAGCATACTCTGTAGTCCATGGCCGAACTCGTGGAACAGTGTTCTCATCTCGTCAAAGCTCATCAGGGAAGGGGTATGGCCTACCGGCGGTGTGCTGTTGCAGCACAGGTGTATAACCGGCAGCTGCAGGTGGTCGTTTATTCTGCGCCGGGTCAGACAGTTGGACATCCATGCGCCCCCCTGCTTTTCCTGGGGCCTTGAATAGGCGTCGAGATAAAATGAGGCGATCTGTATGCCGTCGGCATCACAGACCTTGAAAAAGCGTACATTATCATGCCATAGCGGGGCTTCGCCGTCAGCGGCCTTGACCGTTATGCCGAACAGCGAATTGCACAGTGAGAACAGACCTTCCAAAACACGTTCCAGCGGGAAATAAGGGCGCAGCTCTTCTTGCGTGAAGCAAAAAAGGCTCTCGCTCAAGCGCTCCGCCCAGAAAGGGATATCCCAGTGCTGAAGGGGCGCGGTTTCTCCGCAGCGCCCGGCAAACTCCTGAAGTTCATGATAATCCTGAAATGCATGGGTACGTGCTGCTGTGATCAGTTCATCAAACATCTTTTCGACTTTTTCGACATTTCCAGCCATCTTGGACGCAAGGCTCAATTCCGCATAGGTGTGATATCCCAGCAGAGCGGCCTTTTCTTTACGCAGGGCCAGGATGCGGGAGATATATTCCGAATTGTCGAGAGCACCGCTCGATGCACGGGTCATAAAGGCCCGGTATACTTTTTCGCGCTGCTTACGTATGCGGCTGTGCTGCATGAAAGGCAGGTAACTCGGGTGATCCAGGGTTATCCTCCAGGGCCCGTTTTCCGGTGTCGCAGTACGTTTCGCTTCCGGATGAGCATGGTCATAGGACTGTGCAGCGAGTTTCTTCAGGCTTTCCGGCCAGCCCGATACATCATCCTGCTTCGAGACTATGAGTTCAAAGGCCCTGGTTGCGTCCAGGATATTGTTGGTAAACCGGGTTTTGATGGAGGAAAGTTCCTGCTCGATCCGGGTGAAACGTTTCCTGGCATCGTCATCCAGCGCGATTCCTGAGTGCTTCGCATCGCGTATCTTCAACTCTACGAGACGTTTCTTCTCCGCAGGCAATGCATGCCAATCCGGACTTTGTCTCAGGTCTGTCAGGGCCTGATAAATCGGCCGGCTCTGCGCAAGGCGCATCTCCAGAGCCACCATCTCGCCGAGAACAGCTTCATAGGATCTTCGAAGACCCTGAGAATTCTTTACCCCGAGAAGATGGGTTACAGACCTCCAGGCATACTCAAGCGGTATCTCCAGAAGTTCCAGTGGCCTGATCAGGCTGTCCCATCCCGGCTGAAGGTCCTGTTCCAGCTGATCGATCTTTCGCAGGGTCTGTTCTATTACCTGTCGTACGGCCGGGACGATGTGTTCGGGCCGTATCCGGTCAAACCTGGGTATGCCGCGTGCTACAAGAAGCGGATTGTTCCAAAGTGCGTCTTTTCCATCATTCATTGAATGACATCCTTAAATCCTGTCACTAGATCTTCTCGGATCCAGAATAAACCTCGTATACTTTCAATACTGCTGCTGCATGGCCTGGATGTTTTTCCGGGTTCCATTTCTTCATGTCCTCAAAGACATCGCCTTGCGTATGGTATTCAACTGCCCCCTTAACCTGGAAGGAAACACCCTCGCCGGTAATAAAAAGGATGGAGCCTTTGCTCCCTGAAAGGATGTTCTTGCGCGTCTTGTCGAAATAATTGTCCGCGATCACAATTGTTTCTTCATTGTACTTGCTGACACAGGTTGCATAGATAGTGTTCGGCATTCCCTCTTCATCTACAGTGGTAAACACGACAGGTCCATTTCGATCATCGAATGCTTTGCTCACTCTTTCCGTCAGTGCAGGCATATCACTCTCCTTTGGAATAAAGATCTTCACATCAAGCTTATGCGTCTGCTGTAAATGCCGAGCAGATCCCTTGATATTGATCTCTCATCTTGTATCATATGACCTGCACGGTTGCATCGTCAAATTAACGATAAACTCGATGTTTCTTGTGCTGACCCGTTTGAATGCGTTTTGGATGCCCTGATCGTGATTCGAAGAGAAAATACATGAAAGAAGCTCAAACAGACAACTCCTGGCAACCTAAAGGGGTTCCTGGTCTATAAGACTGCATACTGACCCGGAGGTTCCTATAACTATCAGACGATCTCCGGCCAAGAGCCTCTCTGCAGGAGTTATTGCAAGAATCCTCTGGCTACCGCGCTGGATCCCGACCAGGGTAACTCCATACCGCTGGCGGAAGCGTAGATCTAGCAACGACAGACCCGATAGTTTCGAATCTTTTCCCATCCTTACTTCTGCAACCTCAAAACGATCAGTACTCTCTTTTGTCTCTCTTTCTTCAACCTTGCCAAGCGCTCTTTCAGCATTTTTCAATTCGGCCGGAGGCCCCATGATCAGCAGACGATCTCCCGGATAAATCTGAAAATCAGGTTCCGGATCATGATATATACGCCCACCACGACTTACCGTGAGAACTGATACTCCTGTCATCGATCTTAATGGAAGATCTCTTATGGTCTGGCCTGCCACGGATGCGTCAGACCGAATACGAACTTCAAGAAATGCGATAGGCCAATTGACATATGTCGGCAGATAGTCCGTTACATAGGCCAAAGAATCCGCAGCCTGTTCTGCCGCGTCAATAAACGGTCGAAAAACAAGGTTGGATCCTGCCTTCTCGAAATCATCGGCTTCCCCCTGATTTATCGCCGTCAAAGCCACCTTGCCCTCGTATCCCTGGTTCTTGAGATTGTGCAAAAGGGATAGGTTCAACTCTTTTGAACGAACTGTGCTGATCACCCATTGAGCCTTATTCACCGGTAATTGTTCATGTATCTCTGGGTCGCCCATATCACCATACAAAACGGTCATGCCACGTGAACGCCATGTGTTTATAACCCCGGGATCGAAATCCACCCCTATTATGGATCTGTTCCGTCGTAAAAGGTCCTCTGCAAGTGCGCTGCCATAATTGCCCAGACCCAACAGGATCACGCTTCCCGATGGTGCTTCATTTATTGTATCTGTCGGGGCTTCCCGATACGGATTACGCCTTTCGAAGATCTTCAAAGGTCCGGACAGCATACGGTAAAGCTCTCCAGAATAAAGGATCATGTATGTGGATGCAAAGATTGTCACGACGCCCACAAGGGTGATCAGTCCCATGGTTTCAGTAGTAATATGACCCAGACTCAGTCCCATCGCTGCAACGATAAGAGAAAACTCGCTGATCTGAGCTACTGTCAGCCCTGCGAGAAAACCAGTGCGGCGCCGGTAACCCATCACTCCCATGATAACCAGGACAACCAGGGGATTGCCGATGAGTACAAATACGGAAAACAAAACAGATGCGCCGACCAGCGATCCTACAGAGGACCAATCAAGCCGTGCCCCAAGGTCGATAAAGAAGAAAAGAAGAAGAAAATCACGCAGACCTGTAAGGCGTGCTCCTATGGAATCACGATATTCAGTGGATGCAAGCGAGATCCCGGCCAGAAATGCCCCCACTTCTTTGCTGAACCCGAGCAGTTCGCTTGCAGCACCGAGAAAGACCGCCCATGCAATAGCAAAGAGCGTCAGCAACTCCAAAGAGTGAGCCAGCCGTCTGGTCAGTTGCGGAAGGACATATTTAATAAGCAGAGCGACAATGCCCAGCATCCCCATGCCCTTAATGACAACGACCGTTGTCGAGAAATACACCGACTCTCCTTCGGCAACAGATGTACCCAGTGTGGTCAATCCGACCAGGGCAAGTATTGCGGCGATATCTTGAACAATCAGAAAGCCGATAGCTATCTGGCCATGAAGAGAATCGATTTCCTTTTTGTCGGACAGGAGCTTTACAATAATGATTGTGCTTGAAAAAGTCAGAGCGACAGCGACATAGGCTGCAGTGAGAAAAGACATATTCAGGGCTATGGCTATTATAAACCCGATTAAGGACGTGAAAATGATTTGCCCCAGTCCTGTAGCAAGAGCAACCGGACCGGTCGTGCGTATCAGGTTTAAATCGAGCTTGAGGCCGACGATAAACAGCAGAAGCGCTATCCCGATCTGGGCCAGCAACTCGATCTGATGATGGCTTTGTATGATTCCCAGAAAGGTAGGTCCGGCCAGAATGCCAGTGGCGAGAAACATGATTATCAGAGGCTGACGAAGTCTCTGCCCGATAATCCCCACCAGAGTCGCAAGACTCAGGATGGCAGCGATTTCCACAAAGGTATTTCCTTCAATCATTGAAGCACACTTCCCGTCAATAAATATCGATTATTATTAAGATAATGTCAAGCCTGCCCTGAGGTCTTTTCCATGTTGTGGACGTGGATCCCCTTATTTCTGCAGACAAGAGTACACTTTGCTGGCCATGATGTTTATCAGTGTGAACCTGTCATAACTGTGCAACGCGGTTTGCCGGCATTTCCGCCGGGTCTTCGAACCAGCGGAAATACGCCTCGGCACAGTCGATCCCGGAGCGCAGGAGCGCATCCTTTTTCTCATCGGTCAAGTCAAAATCCGTGGTGCCTACATCGAGGGTGTCGATATATATGGTGCGCTGCCAGTCATCGCTGTGCAGATGCTGATTCTCCTGAACATTCAATATAGCGCTTATCAGGGCCTTTGCATAAGTGGTGAAATTACGGATCTGCTTGCCTTTTGGAGGTTCTTCATAGCGGAATAACGCTATCTCCTCGCGTTTGTCCAGACGCATACCAAGCGTCTGGCGGTTATAAACATATGGGCTCCGGCCCGGTTTCCTGAAAGTGAAAGCCGCATACTCACGATTGTAGTATGAGGTCTGGCATGCGGCATATGCCTCGTTTTCCATATCGATATACTTTTCCCGGTCAAAGAGCTTGACCGGATAGTTCAGTTCCACCCCTCCGTCTACATACACATCTTCACGCGGGCCGTGACGTACTGCAGAGAAAAACAACGGGATGGACATGCTGATCCTCACGGCTGTTGCAAGAGGCATGTGTGCATGGCGTTCCCTTGAAAAGACCTCGACATATCCTGTTGAGAGGTTCGTGCCCACCACATACAGGTCGGGAAGATTCCGTGAGGCCAGGTCAGAAAAGGTGGCCTCGGCGCTGCCCAGTCTGTCCTTGATGAGATTGCCTATCCAGGTAGAAAAGAAGTCGCCCTTGTGCCACCCGAAATCCTTTGCCAGACGCCTGATATCACGGATCATCCCAAAGGAATCATCCATGAATTTCTTGAAGTCGGTTGAGCGCAGGATGGCATTCTGTTCGGCAAGGCTGTACCCCAGGGCGTATACCAGCGCATTTATGGCACCTGCGCTGGTTCCTCCCACCCTGAGTATGCCGCCGAGTGAGCCGCGGAGTTCAAGGATGCTCATGGCGCCGACATAGGCAATGCCTTTGACTCCTCCTCCTTCAAAGACAAGATTGCGAAATTGAACAGTCATAAATCAACCTCCTTCAGGTCGTGATTGACGTCAGGCAGGCCAGAGAGAGGCTCTTTTGTCATGCCTTTGGAATGCCGAGCTTTCTGAAATAGGGGATCTTCTGCTTGAGCCCGGCAAAATCTCATCCATGAAAGGCTCTCGGGTTTGGATATATCCGTATCGTAGTCGTTTTCAGCATCTCCATTGCAGAAACGGTCCGTCATGACAAAATAGATTACGTCATCCTGGTTAAGCATGGTTTACCCCCTTGTAATATTCCTCGATAAAATGGCAGACACAACAGGCTTTGCCGGACATTGGATGTACCTCCTTAGAAAAACAATTCATATCAAATATCTAAAGTAGATGTTCCATGCGCATTACTCATTGAGACAATCTTACTATTCAAATAACCCGGGATTTACTATTGTCAAGGGAGATAAAGAAGCACCTTGCGGCGAGGTGCTTCTTTATCGTGGATGAGAACACCAAGGCCGTGCAGTTGATCGAGACCGTGTAAAAAAAACGACGCGGTTGAGCTTATTTCGTCAGCACGCTCTTCATAATAAAAGCCTTGGCAATACGAGCAGATCTCTCAAAGGTGCGCATCATCCCGCTTTGTTCTGGTGATCCTTTTCCGAAGACCCGGTGGAAGAGTGTGGAATGAGGATCAGAGGTTTCAAAACATACTGCATGCAGCTCTCCGGCGTTAAAGCCGGGGTTGATCGACAGGGTTTTACCAAGGTTTTCACGATATCTGCCAGACATGTAGGGTGATTCGTGAATATGACCGTGCAGACTGACCTTCGGCTTATGACGTTCTATATAATGCCTGATGGAACGTGAACCGATGGGTTTGCCGTCGTGCAGCGTATCGAGGCCGGTATCAAAGGGCGGGCAATGGAAGATGCATATGGCTTCGTCATTGTCTTCAAGCTCAAGCTCGGCAAGCTCTTCTTCGATGCTCAAGTTTTCATAGGCATATGCATCATCACTGCTCACGCAGATGCCGTCGGGCGTACTTATCAGGGGGTATCTGCTGGCAGTGTGAAGGCTTTCAGGCAAGTCCCTGCGCACATAATCCTTTACCCAGAACGGCGAGTCGGTCACGCAGCCGTAGCCCATAAAGGTGATGCCGTTTATCCGCTCTACGGCATTATGCATGCAGACAGCCTGTGGCAGGCATTGCCTGAAGTGATCCATTGATATCCTCCAGTCATGGTTGCCCGGCACATACAGTATCCGGATATGGCTGTGTTCCTTCATGAACTCGGCAAGTACGGGGACCAGGAAGGTGTCAATGAACTCCAGTTGAACGTGAAGGCTTTCGTTGAAGTCGGCATTGCCCGAAAGCAGCTTAAAGGGAGCGAAAAGCCTTGTGGGGAAAAGATCGCCACCAATTATGATGCATTCGCAGTCCTGCTGCAGGGCATAATTCATCATTGTATCATATAGATCTTTCCTGCCATGCAGGTCACAGGTAAACAGTATTCTCATTGACTCGGCTTCTCAGATCCCCTTTTTAAAGTATTGTCGTAAGAGACAGTCTGTATTATATAGGATACCTATGATAAAAGAAATAATCATGTCTGCCTGGACCATCCTTACCACTACGGTCTACACCATACTTATAGGTATCCCTATCATTGTCACGGCATTTTTCAGCAAGACCGGCATCATCCCCTACAGGCTCGGTATTGCCTGGGCATGGCTTATTATGAAGACAAACCGGGTAAGAATTCAGATAGAGGGGTTTGAAAAGATTATAAGAAACCGGTCGTATGTGTTTATTGCAAATCATTCGAGCAACCTGGACCCGCCGGCGATTGCCCTTGCACTGCAGAATCAGCTCAGGTTCGTGGGCAAGAAATCCCTGGCAAGAATCCCGGTGTTCGGATGGGCCATCAAACTTGCAAGGATGATCCTCATCGACCGCAGCGACGGATCTAACGCACGCAATACCATAAACAAGGCCATATGCGAACTGAAAGACGGTATCAGTGCATGCTTCTTTGCCGAAGGCACCAGAAGCCTCGACGGCAGACTTCAGAAATTCAAAAAGGGCGGGGTAATGCTTGCACTCAAGGCAAGGCTGCCTATTGTCCCTGTCACGGTTGTCGGCAGTCACAATCTTCTGCCAAAGAATGCCCTGCACATAAAGTCCGGCATGGTGAGAGTTATCGTGGGAGATCCCATCGACACCTCGGCATTTAGCGAACATGACAGGGATGAGCTGATCGATACGGTACGGTCGGTTATCATGGGGAATCTTCAGCGGCTGTCAAAGGCATGTTCCTAGAGAAGCAGGCGCGATTCAATTCATCCTGGTCGTCTGGCAGTCTCGGATGAAAGACGCTCACACAGGGTTTGCAACTCTTCCAGCACAAAATGTAATTTTCATACCTAATACAGGTGCGGATGTAATGGCAAAGCACCTATGATGGGTATCCCTGTTTGATATAAACACCTTATATACTGAACATATATTATCCTGTCAGGATCATGGGAAAATTCTTTGATGAAAACTCGTGGGATTGCCGATTTTAAGATCAGATTAGTTTTATTATATATTGGATAAGTGACGATATGAATATAACCACTATACTTGTTATCTACCATTCACAAGGAGGTACTACTAAGAAGATGGCCATGGCAGCTGCAGATGGCGCAAGGTCGATTGAAGATGTGAGGGTTGTTTTCAAAAAAGCCCTGGATGCCGATCTGGATGACCTGCTCGGGTGTGACGGTCTCGTTATCGCCTCGCCTGAATACTTCGGCTACATGTCCGGAGCGATAAAGGATTTCTTTGACCGCACCTATGAGCAGGCACAGGGCAGGGTGTTCAGAAAGCCCTATACCATACTTATAAAAGCAGGCAACGACGGTGCAGGTGCACTGCGTAACATAGAGCGCATCTGTATCGGATACCAGTTGAAGAAGGTCTATGAGCCCATCGTGAAATCCGGTGAAATCACGGAAGAAACCCTCGATGCATGCAGGGAAATGGGTCAGACCATTGCAGCAGGATGCAGCGCCGGAATATATTAAATTGTTTTGGGAGGGCTATAGCCCATGGAAAAAGGTGTTTGCTTAGAAGCCAGCAGTGTATGGCATGAGTACTATTCCAGCAAGAAAACACCGGCTCGGCATATTCAGGAGTGCATCAAGCCCGGATCCAGTGTATTTGTTGAATCCGGATGCGGAGAGCCCCAGCATCTTGTAAAAGATCTCATTTTCGAAAACGGAAATCTCAATGATGTTCAGGTCTATACCTCGGTACCGCTTCGCTCCTATTCAGATTATGGAGGTCAGTACGGATCACGTTTCAGAATAAAGTCTTTCTTTATCTCTCCGGGCATGGCAAACGCATTCTCGGACGGAAACGCCGATCATATGCCGCTTTCAACATGCGGAATGACCAAGCTTTTCGCAGAAGACTACATCAAGATCAATACGGTTCTTATTCAGGTAAGCCCGCCGGACAAAGACGGTTATATGAGCCTTGGCATCATGGTGGATATCACCAAGACCATAATGGGAAAGGCCGATACAATAATTGCCCAGGTAAACAGCCTGATGCCCAGGACCTGCGGCAACAGTCTTGTTCATGTCGATGAGGTGGATCACATAGTGGAATATGATGAGCCCCTGATATGCTACAGCCCGGAAGAACCCGATGACGAGATACAGAAGGTAGGGTACAATGTGGCCAGACTTATCGAAGACGGTTCCACCATCCAGGTCGGATTCGGCAGGATTCCGGAAGCATCCCTCATGTTTCTTCAGGGAAAGAAAGACATAGCCGTCTACTCCGAGATCATCACTGATTCGGTTGTAGACCTGGCGGACTCCGGTGTTGTGAGAAAGACTGACGGAAACCCTTGCAAACCAGCGATAATCGCCAGTGCATGTATCGGGACAGAAAAGGTTTTTGATTTTGCCGATTCCAATCCCATGGTGGAAATGCATGATCTTTCCTGTCTGAGCGATCCGAAACAGATCCTTTCCTTCGAGAAGTTCATCGCCATAAACGGTGCAATGGAGATCGATCTCAGCGGGCAGTCATGCGTGGGAATGGGTGAATATATGGGGTATTTCGGGGCCCTGGGCCATGCCATGTTCAACAGAACCGCCCTGTACGCTCCAGGGGGAAAGGGTATCATTGCGCTTCGCTCCACATCAAGGGACGGTACTTGTTCCAGAATAGTTCCAGAGTTCACTGACAGCAAGATAGGCATCATTACCACCCAGTCTGACATCCATTATGTGGTAACAGAATTCGGGCATGTCGATCTGTTTGGAAAATCCATCCGCGAGAGGGCGCTGGCACTTATAACCATTGCGCATCCGAGATTCAGGGCATGGCTCCTGGATGAGGCAAAGAAACTGAACTATGTGTACAAGGATCAGGAGCTTCCTCCGGAATTTTCACAGTATCCTTACCACTATGAGGAAATACAGAGTTTCGGTGATAAACAATTTTCCATACACCCTGTGAAGATAACAGATGAAAGGGCGGTGCAGAACCTGTTTTATTCATTGAGCAGGAACGACAAGTTTCAGCGCTTCCTCATGCATGTAAACGCGCTTCACCATAAACAGGCCCAGGATCTGGTAAAGGTTGATTACATGGATTCCATGGCCCTGATCGTTGCAGAGAGATACGGCAAGCAGGAAAACATCTCTGCCGTGGCCCATATTGCGAAGGAAGCATGCACCGGGCCGAGAAAGATCTGCGAGTTTGCCGTCATGGTGGATCCTGCGTGGCAGAACAGGGGTATCGGCACATACCTTCTCAGAACCATGATGAAAATCGGAAAAGACATGGGATTCAACTGTATGCGTGCCTATATATGGGAAGACAACGCCCCGATGCTCAAGGCATTCGAAAAGACCGGCCGCGGCATGACACAGGTGCTTGAATTCCATGTGTACAAACTGTCCATGGATATCTGAGAAAAGGCATCTCCTTTCAGCGGAGAGGATAATTTGTGCCCGCTGCAAGCAGCGGGGTATCATCTGAATGAAATATCCCATGCGTGACATGAAGTTGCTCCTGTTTGAGAATATGTTGTCTCATCGGCTCTTGAGGTATCTACTGTCGTCGAATCTGATGTGATAACGTTATTTTTCAGTTCTTCAACCTTTCATCGATCCCCAACTCAACGCCTACGATACTTTGTCCGGCAAGCTGGGTCTTGACCCATATCCTGTTAGGTACTAAAGATCATGTCCATGTTGAGACGGTTTGTAAGAACGCTGAAAGAGTGCTGTTCGCTTCAAGATGGAGATACTGTCCTTGTGTGCTGTTCCGGGGGGATCGATTCCATGGTTCTCCTGCATCTCATGAACAAGGCATCTTCATTGCTTGGTCTCGGCCTCGGTGTCATTCATGTGGACCACGGCATAAGGGGCACGGCATCGAAAAAAGATGCAATCTTTGTTGCCGGGGTATGCAGGGACATGCAGATACCTTTCTATGGCTACGAACTTCATATGGAGCATACGCAGGAAAACCTGGAGGAGCATGCACGGATTTTGCGCTACGATGCAGTCATGAAATGCAAGAACGGGCATGGATTTGATTATGCCGCAACCGGACATACCATGGATGACCAGGCCGAAACCCTGATATACAGAATCATCCGCGGCAGCGGCATACGAGGACTTGCAGGCATGCGTCATATAAACACACACGGGCTGATCCGCCCCATGCTCGGTCTTGAACGTGATGAGATAACCCGGTATGCCGCTGCCAATGATATCGGGTTTGTCAATGACAGCACAAACAACGATACGACACTGGCAAGGAATTTTATTCGTCATAAGATACTTCCCCTTATGAAGAGGATAAATCCAGAAACCATCGGAGCGCTTTCACGACTGTCCGATATCGCACGAGGAGAAGGAGAAGTTCTTGAAGCCATGGCCTCTTCACTGAGAGAACAGTCAATCCTGCTTGACTGGAATCTTATCCGTGCCTACCGTGCAGGTGACCTGATCAGTGCCCATGAGGCAGTTGCAAAACGCACAATCATCTCAATCCTAACGGAAATGCTTGGTGAACCCAGAGGCATAGATGCAATCCAGGTGCAGGGCGTCTTTGATGTTCTTATGGCCAGGAAACGGGCCCATACAGTCAAGAGGCGGGTCAGGGCCGTTCTCGACGGAAAGGCAATGGTCTTCATGGATGCCGGCAAGGAAACCCGTTTCGATATGCAGATACAAGGTCCCGGCATCTTCAGGATCCAAGGCCTGGATCAGGCGGTTAAGATCGATTTTACGCAAACCGACCGAGTGACTTTGCGGTTACGTTCACTAAACAATGGCGACCGCGTCGAAGGAAAGAAGGCGGTTAAGATCCTGTCGGACAAAGGCGTCATGAATTCCCAGCGAAGGTTCTGGCCCATACTGCTCAGTGGCGATGAAATAATCTCCATACCCGGTATTATCGATACTGACCGGCTGATAGCCGTACATACGGAATTCCCCTATCATGAATAGCATTTACCAACAACTTGCAAAGACCGTATCGACTGGCACCCTTGCATCCCCGCTTCGGGCAATGATTATTGCCTCGGTATATACCGCGCGTAAAAAAGCTGTCTTGTGGATTGTGGAGAGCACTCAGGAGATGTATCAGGCTCAGGAAGACCTGCTGTGTTTCCTTGACCGGCCTCGTGTCATGACCTTTGATCCGGTCGATGTCCGGCCATATCAGGATGACAGCCCGTCAAGGGAAATCATCGCGAAAAGGATATCGGCCCTATACACACTGATGAAAGGAGAACCGGTTGTTGTCATTGCACCGTTTGCCTCTGTTGTGCCCTATGTCATGGCCGAAGAGGATCTTTCAGTTCTTGCAACAAGGCTTGAAGTGGACAAGGAGATAGACCGGGATGAGTTCGCCGGTATGCTCATTCACCGAGGATATACCCGTGAAGCCCTCATAGACGATGTCGGACAGTTCAGCATAAGGGGCTGCGTGATCGATATATTCTCCCCGGGCATGGAAGACCCTGTACGGATCGATCTGTTCGGCGATACCATAACCACGATTAAGACCTTTGACCTGGCAACACAAAGATCCAGAAAGAATATACCCTCGGCGCTGATTCTTCCGGCAAGCGAGGTCCTGCTGGATACAGCGCACATCAGAAACGCCAGGCCGGCACTGCGAAGGATGAAGGACCAGTCGGTTTCGTATCTGATCAGCGATATCGAGCAGGGGATTTATCCGCCGGGCATTGAAAGGTACCTGCCCCTGTTCTATGAAACACGCTCATCCATATTCGACTATCTTGGTGCCGGCTCGGTCATAGCAGGCCCCGGAAGCACCGAGCTCGATATCATGTGGAACCAGGAATTCAGCAGGTATTGCAATGCGTATGAACGCTGTGATGACAATCATCAAAGATTTCCCGGCCCGGAGGAACTCATAATCCGCAAGGAAGTCATTTTAGAGGCACTTGAAAAAACCCCGGTGCATATCTCTACCTCTGTAGGTACGAAGGGACAGGAGATGGTTTACCAGAGCCCCATGGTCTCCATGCAGGCCAAGAAGGACAGCGATGCGGTCTTTGACTATATCTTGTCGCTTCGGAACCAGGGTATGGATATCTTTGTCTTTGCAGGCACGCAGATGCTTCTCGAGCGTATTGAATATGCCTTTGCAAAAAAGGGGGTCCCTCCTGAAGTCTGTTCGGGAAGGTCGATACTGACTATGAATGGATGGGGCGCGCGACTGTATCTGGTCGAAAATGTGATCTCAACAGGTTTTATCCTGCCTTCACTGGGCATAGCCGTAATCTGTGCGGATGAGGCATTCGGGCCTAGAAAACGAAAGAAACGCTCAAAGGGTTCTCTGCCTATACTCAACCCCTTTACACAGCTCAATGTCGGGGATGCAGTTGTGCACAGGGACAATGGCATCGGCATTTTCAGAGGCGTTGTCAGACTCGATCTTGAAGGGTTCAAGAGTGATTTCATCCTTCTTGAATACCTCGGAGGAGACAAACTCTATGTGCCGGTATACAAGCTGTCCCTGTTGCAGCGCTATATAGGGGAGGCAGATCATTTCATCATAGACAAGCTGGGCGGCACCAGATGGATCAGGGCCAAAGGAAAGGCCAGAGAATCCGTGGCAAAACTGGCAAACGAACTTCTGAGCATCTATGCCAGGAGGGAAAGCAGCCCGGGGACTTCCTTCGATACTACCGGGAGTTTTATCACCGAATTCGAGGATGCATTCCCTTATGAAGAGACGGATGACCAGCTAAGGGCTGTTGAAGACATCTATGCCGACATGTCCTCCCATAAACCGATGGACAGACTCGTATGCGGTGACGTGGGGTATGGAAAGACCGAGATCGCCCTGCGCGCGGCCTTTGTCGCGGCCATGGCCGGCAGACAGGTAGCTGTTCTTGTTCCCACAACATTGCTTGCGAGGCAGCACCTGAGGACCTTTCGGGAGCGTTTCGAGAAATGGCCGATACGCATAGAGGCTGTCTCGGGTTTTTCCACAACAACCCAAAACAGCGAGGTTCTAAAGGCCCTTCAGGAGGGGAAGGTGGATATCATAATTGGCACCCATGCCCTGCTTTCCGACAAGGTGAAATTCAAGAACATGGGATTGCTGATAGTGGATGAAGAACACCGGTTCGGGGTGAAGAACAAGGAGCAGATCAAGGCCAAACGAGCTGAGATCGAGATCCTGACCCTTACGGCAACACCGATACCCAGGACACTCAATATGGCCATCTCCGGCATTCGCGATCTGTCAATAATAGAAACCCCCCCGGCTGAGCGGAAATCCATAGAGACCATGATATCTAGGTTTGACGAGGAAGAGATACAGCAGGCCATAATCCGGGAGCTCCTGAGAGGAGGACAGGTATTCTTCGTCCATAACCGGGTCTCCACCATCGAAACCATGGCAAGTCGTATTCAGGCACTTGTGCCGGGCTCACGGGTGGGTGTGGCTCACGGCCAGATGTCCAGGCCCCAGCTCGAACGTATTATGGGAAGCTTTCTGGACAGGACCATCAATGTGCTGGTTACATCTGCCATTATCAGTTCCGGCATTGACATACCATCTGCAAATACCATTATCATCAACCGTGCCGACAAGTTTGGGCTTGCAGATCTCTATCAGCTGCGCGGCAGGGTCGGCAGATCTAAACTCAGGGGCTTTGCCCTTCTGCTGATACCTTCTGCAGGCCAGATAACAAAAGATGCCAGAAAAAGGCTTGCTGCGATAAAGGAATACGAATCTCTCGGGGCCGGATTCCAGATGGCTCTTCGAGACATGGAGATTCGCGGAGTAGGCGATATCCTGGGCAAAGCTCAATGGGGACACGTTACAGCCATAGGCTATGAACTCTATCAGCAGATGCTCGCCGAAGCCATAGGCAAACTGCAGGGCAAGGAGGCCATCCCCGAGACAGATCCGGAGATAAGGATCGGGCTGGATGCCTATATCCCCGAAGAGTACTGCCCGGATCAGCACCTGAGACTGGGCCTGTACAAGAGGCTCTTCTCGGCGCAGTCCGATGAACTTCCAGAGATAACCGAAGAGATATCCGATCTTTACGGAGAGATACCCGGTCCGCTCAGGATGCTCATAGGTATAGCCGAGATCAGGGATATCATGAAAAAGATGCGGTTGAAAAAACTCGATAGACGGGATAACATCTTGAGATTGTACCTGTCTCGTGATAGCAGGATAAACCTTGGCAGGCTTATAGACATTGTCACAGAGAATAACGGGAGGATATACCAGGAAGGGGTTGCAGAGATACCTATAGGTGTTAAGGATGTTCATAAAGAGATGCGTGATATACTCTACAGTATTGCTGAGCCTGCTTGTTAGTGCATGCGAGCGGGAGCGGAACCCCTGCGTGATAAAAGTCGGGGATGCCTGTATTGAGAAGACCGTGTTCAAGGTCAGACTCGAGCGTTTTGCAGAGGAATCGCTCATCAGCTCGGAAGACATGCTTCATCGGATGAAAGCGGTTCTGGTAGACAATATCGTGGAGGAACAGCTCATCCTTCAGCATGCGCTGACTGGATATATAACGGTCTCTGACAAGGAGATCGATATCGCCATGAAGGGTATCATGGACGGGACGGACAAGAAGGATCTGGAAGCCATTCTTACCGAGGAAAGCCGGAGCATTGATGACATGAGAGATTTTATCCGCACCAGGGCTATCATTAACAGGACCATTGAAAAGGCGGTGAAAACCGATATATCGATTTCTCCCGATAAGATAAAGCAATACTACGAACAGCACGAAACCGAATTCTACAGGCCTTCATCGGTAGAGCTCTACCATGTCTTTGTAAAGGACAAATACAAGGCAAAGGAGGCGCTTGTCATGCTCCGGTCGGGAGTCTCCCTGGAGCAGGTAGTAAAAAGGTATGGCGAATCGCCGGAAGACAGTTCAGGGTTCATGGGTGTGTTTGTAAAAGGGGATTTACCGAAAGAGGTTGAAGACGTGGTGTTCTCCATCCCGGAGCGACGCTATTCAGAGATAATCAATACCATAAGGGGATATCATATCTTTTATGTTGCAAAGCGCTCAGAACCAGGTAAATTGCCGTTAATACATGCAGCTGACGAGATACGGTATAAACTCTCCGATAAAATATTTGAGGATAACTATGCCGCATTTATTGAAGGACTGAAAAAAGAATACAGTATAGAGGTGAATTGGGATGAGATCAATGCTGTCTCTGTTAAGGAATAACCGCCGGGAGTTTATCGGTATTGTGTTTTTTCTTCTGATGGGCACCCCTGTCCTTGCAGACAAGATTGAAGGTATTGTAGCTGTGGTGGATGAATCCATAATCATGATCTCCGATCTCCGACAGAGAATGGAAGAACTGGGAGCACCGCAGTATAACAAGGCTGCGGAGCGGCAGGTTCTCGATCTTATGGTTGAAAACATTGTTGTTGAAAAGATTTATCGTTCTCTCGGGTTTCCTGCGGTGAACATGGAAGAGGCCGAACAATATGCCCGGCAAACGGGTGTGGGCATCGAAGACGCAGTCTCTCTGACCATGAAATCCACGCTGATGGATCTAATGGTGAGGTCCAGGGTTGTTATCACAGAGAACATGATACTGGATTATTTCAACAATAATCCTGAGTATACAGGAAGACAATCGGTCCGCTTGAAGCAGATACTTATCAGAGACGATGAAGAAAAAGCATATCAGGCATTATCAGTCATCCATGAAGGCAGAGACTTTGATGATGTAGCCAGGGAATATTCCAGCATACTCGTTTCCAGCAGTGCCGATATAGGCTGGGTCGCCATGGATGATCTTTCCGAGAGTATAAGCGATGCTGTTTCCAGCGCAGAACCAGGTGATATTGTAGGGCCTATTGCCATGAACGACTTTTATGCCCTGTTCCAGGTCGTGGAAAAGGGCATGTCCGGCCATAAAGATATAGAAGATGTCCGGGATGATATCTTCTATAGACTGGAAAACAGATATCAGCAGGAAGCGTTTCAGCACTGGCTGAACAAGATGATGTCGGAATACTTTATCGGGGTGTATATCTAATCAGCGATGAAAGAATTCATCGAGATAAAAGGTGCGAGTGAACACAACCTCAAAGGCATTGATGTAAGGATTCCCAGGAACAGATTTGTCGTCATCACCGGGGTATCGGGCTCAGGCAAGTCATCTCTCGCCTTCGACACCCTCTATGCAGAAGGCCAGCGCAGGTATGTCGAATCGCTCAGCGCCTATGCCAGACAGTTTCTGGAACAGATGACCAAGCCGCAGGTAGAATCCATAGAAGGCCTTTCTCCTGCCATTGCCATAGAACAGAAGACCACATCGAACAATCCCAGATCGACGGTGGGGACTGTGACCGAGATTTATGATTACCTTCGTGTGCTCTTTGCCCGGATCGGAACGCCCACATGCTGGGTGTGTGGAAGACCGATCGAGTCCACGACTGTTCAGCAGATGGCCCAGTCCGTATCATCCCTGGCAGAAGGCAGCAGGATAATCATCTATGCACCGGTGGTAAGGGGAAGAAAAGGAGAATTCGGCAAGCTTTTCGAATCTTTCACAAAAGACGGGTTTGTCAGGGTGAGGATAGACGGCGAATTTCACGACCTGGAAGATATACCCCGGCTGGACAAGAACAGAAACCATACCATCGATGTAGTGGTAGACAGGATAGTCATAAAGGGAGGTGTCTTTACAAGACTTGTCGATTCCATAGAGACAGCGTGCAGACTTTCGGGCGGCATCCTCAAGGTGGGAGATGAAAAAGGCAATGAGACCGTATACTCAGAACACTACAGCTGCCCGGTATGTAACACCTCTTTACCGGAGATTTCGCCCAGGATGTTTTCCTTCAACAATCCTCACGGTGCATGCGAACTGTGCAGCGGCCTGGGGGTTCTGCTCAAGATAGACCCTGAGCTTGTTATCCCCAATACACGGCTCTCGCTCATGCAGGGGGCCATTGCCCCCTGGGGATCACCTCCCGGCAGATTTGCCTCCAGGATGATACGGCATCTGGGAAGGGCGCTCGAGTTTGACATCAACGCACCCTTTGAAAAACTAGATGAGGACATCCAGGATTCCATCCTTTTCGGCAGGCCTGTAGAAGGACCCTATGGATCTCCCTATGAAGGGGTGATCCCTAACCTTACCAGAAGACTCGGCGATACCGAAACCGGCGAGATCCGCTCTGATATATCGCGGTATCTGAATAACATCGTCTGTCCTGAGTGTAACGGCGCCAGGCTGAAAAAGGAATTTCTCCATGTCTTTGTCGGGGAGAAGAACATTCATGATCTTACGAGTCTCAGCGTGGATGATCTTGCAGAGTTTTTCAGCAGCCTCATTCTAAGTGAGAAAAGACGCGAGATCGCAAGTACACTGATCAAGGAAATCAGTGCCAGGCTGGGGTTCCTCGTTTCAGTCGGCATCGGTTATCTGTGTCTGGGCAGAAATGCAGGAACCCTGTCATCGGGCGAATCACAGAGGATAAGGCTTGCAACACAGATAGGCTCTGCCCTCATGGGTGTCATGTACATTCTCGATGAACCCACCATAGGTCTCCATCAAAGAGACAACATGCGTCTGATCAACAGTCTGAAGCACCTGAGGGATCTCGGCAACTCACTGATCATTGTGGAACACGATGAGAACACCATACGCGAGGCGGATCAGGTGATCGATATGGGTCCGGGTGCGGGAGAATACGGAGGGAGGATAATCTTTCAGGGCACACCGCAGGAACTCATAAAGAGTGACACCTCTCTGACAGGGAAATACATCTCGGGCAGAATATCCATTCATCATCCCCGGAAAAGAAAACACAGCAGCAAGAAATTCATCAGGATCAGGAAGGCCAGTGCCAATAATTTGAAGGAAATCGATGTTGATTTCCCGATTGGGCTTTTTACCTGTGTCACAGGGGTATCCGGTTCAGGCAAATCGAGCCTTGTAATCGATACGTTGTATCCTTATCTGAGCAGGACCCTGTCGGGCTCAAGGGCTGTTCCTCATCATGTGGAAGCTGTCTACGGCATCGAAGAGGTAGACAGGGTCATCAATGTCGACCAGAGCCCCATAGGCAGGACGCCCCGTTCAAACCCTGCTACCTATACCGGGGTGTTTACCGATATAAGAGAGATCTTCAC
>Ga0129302_1000336_pt1 | contig 35393 bp, 34 predicted proteins | sample BlaSprsedimmetaG_FD_94476 | JGI IMG/M metagenome (GOLD analysis project Ga0129302, IMG submission 94476) | Hot spring sediment bacterial and archeal communities from California, USA to study Microbial Dark Matter (Phase II) - Blank Spring... | ecosystem: Environmental > Aquatic > Thermal springs...
CATGGAGAACCCTTTTATAACCGCAGAGCACCTTACCTTCAGCTATGACGAGGGGAACCCGGTATTCGAAGACATATCGTTTTCACTCAAGACCGGGAAGCTCTATGCCCTGATGGGAGGGAAGGGCTCCCTATGTGGACACCTTTGATTCCCCCGGTAAAAAAGACCGTGACGTTGCCAGGCAGGCCATGGAAGATGTCGGCATCATGCAGCTTTCCGACAAACTCTACACCAGGATCAGCGGGGGAGAGAGGCAGCAGGCTTATTCTCCTTTAAGCACAGACACGCGCATCATCAAAGATATGGCAGGAAGGGAAGTGGTCCTTCCTGTGGAGGTAAAGCGGGTCGTGAGCGCCATGTATGCGATCGCCACTCAGCTCATGTTCCTTGTTCAGGCCCAGGAATTGCTTGTCGGGATCTCGGACATGAATATCAACGGTGTCATGGAGAGGATCTATCCTCCAATTGTACATATCTACCGTCCTGGCAGGACCTATGGCGGGGATATCACCAAAGAAGAGATTATCAAGATGCGCCCTGATCTGGTGTTCATCCATACTCACAATGCCCTGGTCAATAACTACAGCGATGCGGGCATTGCATCGGTATGCCTCAGGCTCGAAACACCGGATGAACTCATCGCAGGCATCGAACTCGTGGGCGAGATCGTAAACAGGCAGCAGCGCGCAGCGCAGATTGCTTCCTATTACCGTGAAAAGCTCGATTATATCAGGGAAAGGACATCGAACATAACAGAAAGAAAAAAGGTGTATTTTGCAGGACCTGCAATGCTCTCCACAGCAGGGGGTGATTTCTACCAGAACTATGTAATCGAATATGCAGGCGGGATAAACGTCGCAAGTCAAGGCCGCGGGGGGTGGTGTTCAGTATCGCTGGAACATCTGCTCGACTGGAACCCGGATTTTATCTTCATAGGCAATTACGGGACAGCGCGGGCAACTGATTTTACCGATGATCCCCGGCTGAGTGAAATCACGGCAGTAAAGAATTCCGACGTGTTCATGGCCCGTTACTATATCGGGTCATGGGATGTGCCTACACCGGAATCTCTCCTTGGAATCATGTGGCTTGCAAACACTCTCTACCCCGAACAGATAAGCTTTGATATGAATGCCGAGGCCAGGGGATTTTATACCCGTTTTCATGGAACATATCCCATAGAAATCGCGCTGGAGAAATAGGTTGACATGATGATGCTCATCTTTACCGGAAACAAGGGTTGCGGTAAAACGCTGTTTCTCAAAGGCCTGATTGCAGACCATAAAATCCATGCACAGGGTTTTCTAAGCGTCAAGAAATTCTCGGGCACTGACATCACCGGGATCGATCTTCTTCTGCTTCCGGAGCAGAAAAGCCTCCCCATGGCGACAACCACCCCGATATCCACCGAATCAAGCACTTTCCGTTTTTACTTCTATCCCGATGTGTTTTCCCGCGTGAACATGCATTTTCACAAGATTTCACAAGATCTGCCCTTTGTATTCGACGAGTTCGGCCTGCTCGAAATGGACCACAGGGGACACTATCTAATCTTCGAACACCTGGAAAGATACGGGCATAAAAGCCTTATTGTAGTCCGCAGAGATCTCGTTGAAGGCTTTATTTCAACCTTTTGCAACGACATACAGCACTCGGTTGTGGACCTTGAAACCTGTGGCAGACTCGACGCATCTACAACCGTCCTGGATTTTCTCAATACATGACCAACAAAGAATCCTTGGTTGACAAACATCGTTATTTTATCTGAATATATAACCATTATGACATCGGAGGTATGACATGGAACAAAACGTCGGAGCCATCGACAGGCTAAGCAGGCTCGTGGTTGCCCTTGCAATACTCATTGTCCTGGTAAAAAGCGGTAAAGCCGGTCTCCTTACTGCGCTCGCCCTGATAACAAGCGGCTCACTGCTCTCCAGTGCTGCATCGGGCTACTGTTCGCTCTATACGCATTTAGGGGTGAGCACGAGCGGAAAAATTTAGCATCACACAGTCATTACATGCATCTATCCGGCAAGGAGGTGTTGAAATTTCTTACACAGACACCCAGGGTAACCCATATACGGATCTCAATCCATATATTCATGCAATCAATTGTTATTATTCGACTATCCTCGTATTCAAAAGATTTTTTCTCCAAAAAATGTCTGTGCTTTAAATAACTTGAATGTTTCTGGTGTTGATATTTTTAACAGCAGAAGACCTTATTTCCGACGATGATTTCCTTTTCTTTTTAAGATTATTGGATATTTCTATCTGGCAACAATATTGCAGTGTGCCTTAAACATTCAATTGAAATGTATGAGGAGGTTAGCATGAAAAAGTTTGTTATGATCTCAGTTGTTACATGTATGTACATAATCTTAGCCGGTGCACAGTTTTCTGCCTCTGCGGCCCTTATTACCCTAGATTTTGAAGACTTGCCATCTTATGGGGCGTTGCCCTCGGGCTATGCGGGGTTGACCTGGGACAGCCACTGGAATTACTTCGGTTTCTCTCAGTCCCCGTACAATCCAAGCTCCGGCAACATGCGCATTTACTCTTTAAATTATGGCGGATGGATCGACTTCGGCCAGCAGGTAACCTTTTATGGCTCCTGGGTAGCTACTGCTGACGCTTCCCCTGATGACCCATATGGACAGGAGGTCTACTGGGAAGGCTACCTCAACAATGTGTTGATGTATACTTCAGCCAGCCTTTATGGCGGTGACGCTGACTGGATAACCGTATCCTGGGAAAATGTTGACCGGGTCAGGTTTGTCTCCACCTCGTTCAATCACTTCATCCTGGATGACATATCCTATGACCCAGATCCGGTAACCTCGCCCGTAGCCGAACCGGCAACCCTTATACTCTTAGGAACCGGGCTTCTTAGCCTCGCTGGTATCCGTAAAAAAACGCACTGACGATAAATACGGATCCCAAAGACAAAGAAAATCGCATTAAAGAACAACCATTGCCGGATCTGTTCAGACCGAGTGACTTCAAACAAGACACCGCGAGAAGACAAACCGGCGATGACGATATCTACAAAAACACCCAAGAGAGCAGCACCTTAAAAACCGTATGATACACGATGCAAGATCATATGTCTTTATCACGTAATCGTCTGCCTGGCGTAGCTGTAAATATAGTCAAAGCCTGACCAGAGGCTGAAAAACAAGGCGATCCACAGAAAATATTCTCCGGCCAGCTGAAACTGGATACCATAGATGGGATAATGGATGAGCAGGGGAATGATCGCGGTGCATTCAAATGCTGTTTTGTATTTTCCAAGCCAGTTGGCCTGGATGATGATATGTTTTTCCGATGCAATGCTTCTCAGCCCCGTCACAGCAAGTTCCCTGCCGATGATGATGACTGCGATCCAAGCCGGCACCCTTCCAAGAGGGATCAGCATGATCAGGACCGAAACGATAAGCAGCTTGTCTGCCAGCGGGTCGAGGAGTTTCCCCAGGTCTGACTCCATCTGATATTTCCTGGCAAAATAACCGTCCAGAAAATCCGTGATCGTCGCTGCGAGAAAAAGCACCGCAGCAATGACTGATGTATTGATGCTGTCATGAAAGAGCAGTAAGACAATGACCGGTACCGAAATGATGCGCGAGATGGTCAATGCATTTGCCAGATTCATTCCGGATCATTTCCTCCCTCCATTGATAATTGCAAGAACACTTTTAACATACTCTTTTGTTTCTTGGTAGGGTGGAATTCCCTCGTATGCATCTACAACCGTCGGCCCGGCATTATATGCAGCCAGCGCCTTTGTCAGATCGCCCTGATACCGCGAGAGAAGGTGCGAAATATATTTTGTACCGCCAGTGATGTTTTCCACCGGGTCCCATGGGTCTCTGACTCCCAGAGAAGTCGCGGTTTGCGGCATGAGCTGCATAAGGCCGATTGCGCCTTTCGAAGACAGCGCCCTGGTATTGTATCCGGATTCAACCTGAACAATGCCTTTTATGATAACCGGGTCCATACCCTGGTCAAGAGCGATGTCGGTAATGATCCTGTCGAGCCTGTCTTTCTTAAAAACCGACCCTTTTCCATGCCTTTTCTCCTGATAATAGATATCCCAGTTTCCTCCTACAGGACAATCGCTGAAGGACAATGTCCCGTCCGGCTGACGCTTCATATAGATATCTGCATGAACAGGCAGCGCGAGAAAAACCGGCAGAGCCATAAGACACAGAACCCTTGCTATGTTTTGCCATGAAATACGATCATATTTTTCTATACGGACGCGAACCATAACACCCTTATCGTCATTATACCGTTATTATTCAAGTTTAAGAGTATATAATCCAATATCCGGATCAGGCAGCACCTGCAAGCTGTTAATTTCCCGCGGGAACCGTTTTGACAAAACGCTTGCGCGCAAGAAAGACCCGTATTCTCGTACCCTTTCCCACCGAGCTCTGTACTGTAATAAACCCCCCATGCTCTTCAATGATCATATAGACCTTTGAGAGACCGAGGCCGGCCCCGCGTACTTTGGAGGTATAAAAAGGGTTGAAAATATCCTTTATGTCTTCGTTTGGTATGCCTTTACCTGAATCATTGACATCAACGATAAGATAATGGGGATGAAGGCTCACATTTATCTCTATACTTCCCTTGCCCTGCATGGATTCACAGGCATTGACGAACAGATGCCAGAACGCTTCCACAAGATAGTCGTGGTCGGCATCAATCTCTTCGAGCTCTTCCGGGATGTTCACTTCATAGGCAACGCCCGTGAACTTGCCGGAGCAGAAGGTCTTGATAAGGGCTTCATCTATGATATCTTCAATCTTCGTTAAAGAGAAATTGGGCCTGTGAATCTTGGTGTAGTTGACATACTCTTCGATATCCATGATCATGGATTCCAGACGCTTTACATCTTCGATAATGTAATCCACATATACCCTTTGCGTTGACTCCGGCCCTACTGATTTACTGAGCCTTCTGGAAAATCCGCCCAGAGATGTCAGGGAATTCCTGATCTCGTGTGCAACACCCTCTACAACCTTACCCAGCGATGCGAGTTTTTCTGCATTGATTATCTGTCTTCTCATCATCTCTATGTCTGTCAAGTCTCTTACGACAAGAACAATACCTCCGGCATATTTTTCACTTCTCAAGGCCGATGCTGTCAGCAGACCGGAAAAAATGCTTCCATCCTCTTTGCGGAATGCATATTCATTCTGAAAATTATCAATACCTTCTGAAAAGGCCTGCTTGATCTCGGCAAAGATGTCCAGCGAGGGATCCGGAATAACCACATCGACAGGCTTGTTTTTCATCTCTTCGAGATTGCCCCAGAATTTTCTTGCCATGGCATTCATGAACTGGATCAGGCCTTTATTGTCTATGGTGATCACTGCCTCACCCATGGTGTGGGTTATGGTTACAAGATAATCCTTATATGCATCGCCCCTGGTCTTCAGGCGGATATTCTCCATAAGTATCTCATGCTCATTTATGAGCTTGCCGGTTATGTGGACCAGATCGGTCAGTGAAATAGGCTTTGTAATATAGTCATTGGCCCCGGCCTTCATGGCCTTTACCGCAACATCTTCGGATCCCTCGCCGGTAATGAAGACCACCTCTGCATTATCATCTATCTTTTTTATCTCTACGAGGGCATCGATTCCGTCCATCTCAGGCATGCGGTAATCGAGAAAGGTGAGATCGGGCCTGTGTTTCAAAAAGGCATCGATGGCCTCCCTGCCATCATACGCCTGGATAACGGCATAACCGTACTCACACAAGGTACTCTTGACCACCTCGTTCACATCACGGTTATCATCCGCAATCAGGATTGTCGCTTTTTTTGCTTCCGCCTTATCCATAATTCAATTTCCACGTTTTCACTACCTCGTCATCACCCAAGGCTTTCTTTACATTTAATATAGGCCTGCCTGAAGGCAAAACAATATCCGGGGCAATCTCAGCAAGCGGTAAAATGACAAACGACCTGTTCTCCATACCCGGATGAGGCACCCTGAGTCTGTGCGTTGATATGGTTATCCCTTCAAGAAGTATGATGTCGATATCAATAGTTCGCGGAGAATGAACATAGGGCCTTTCCCTTTCGAGATCATTCTCCACGGCATTGCATAGACTGAGAAGATCATGAGGTGACAGATGGGTTTCCATACATACTGCCAGATTATAATAGTTCCTCTGGGTATCAACAACCTCTACGGGCCGAGTCTCATACACACTTGATGTCTGTATGATCCGTACACCACCTGAAACTAATGCATCAAGCGCATGGATAAGATAAGCCGACCTGTCTCCGAGATTGGACCCGAGGGATAGGTAGCCTCTCATCACCTGACCTTGTTTTTCAACACGCCGATCTTTTCAACAGCGATCTCTATGGTATCGCCCGGATTCATTGGCCCTATCCCTGAGGGTGTCCCTGTTGCAATAACATCTCCGGCATTCAGGGTCATCACCCCTGATATGAACTCGATCAGTTCCAATACCGAAAAGATCAGATTTGCCGTGGAAGATGACTGTTTTTGTTCACCATTTAAGTATGCGGTTATACCAAGGCTGTGCGGATCATCAATATCCGTTGCTATCCACGGACCGATCGGAGCAAAGGTATCGAATGACTTCGCCCGGGTCCACTGGCCGTCAGCCACCTGAAGGTCCCGTGCAGTTACATCGTTCAGACAGGTGTACCCGAGAATGAACTCTCTGGCGGTAGATGCCTTTACATCCTTGCATTCCTTTGAAATGACAACGGCAAGCTCGGCTTCATAATCCATCCTCGTTGACTGCCGGGGGTATATGATCTCATCCAGGGGCCCGATCACGCTTGTTGCAGGCTTCATGAACAGGATGGGTTCTTTCGGAAGATCAAGACCGAGTTCCTCGGCATGGTCACGATAGTTGAGCCCCACAGCGACGATCTTGCCTGGCAATGTTGGCGCCAGGAGCCTCTTTACTTTAATGGGCCTTATGGGTTCGAATGTCAGCGGCTCACATTGTATAAACGCCTCGCCGTCTTCACTTTTGTACCAGACAATGTTTCCCTCTTCACTCAGCGCTCTTCCGATCTTCATCCTACAACCCCAGAACATCTATCATGGAATATAATCCCGGTTCCCTGCCCTTGAGCCAGCGTACAGCCCTCAGTGCCCCCCTGGCAAAATTCTGCCGGGAGTGGGCCTGGTGCTTCAACTCGATGCGCTCGTTGTTTCCGGCATACAGCACAGTATGATCGCCCACTATATCTCCTGCCCGAAGCGTCTGTATGCCTATCTCGCCATCCGGACGTGCCCCGATTATTCCGTGGCGTTCATAGCAGGCATTCTTGGCAAGCTCAACCCCTTTGGCCTCGGCAATGGAGATGGCAAGCCCCAATGCAGTGCCGGACGGTGCATCCTTTTTGAGCCTGTGGTGTGCCTCAATGATCTCGACATCATAGTCTTTTCCCAGAAGTTCTGTAAGGATAGCGGCAACCTTGAACATCACGTTCACGCCGATGCTCATGTTGGGGGCCATAACTACCGGAACTTTTCCGGCACAATCACGTATCATTAAGAGCTGTTCTTCATCAAAACCTGTCGTGCCGATTATGAGATGCTTTGACTCTTCCTGAGCATAACGCGCTGTTTCCACGGTTACCGCAGGCATGGTGAAATCAATTATGACGTCACAGGAGGCAAAAGCTTCTTCAAAGACACAGGATATTCCAACACCCTGCAGATCCCTCCCGACAATCGTGCCGGCATCCTTTCCAAGCACGGGGTGACCCTTTGCCTCAAGGGCACCTGCCAGCACCATATCTTCGGCATCTATGATCCCCTGAGCCAGAAGAGAGCCCATCCTACCCGCAATACCCACAACGCCTGCATGAATCATCGTCTCAACCTCCATCCCTCAGCAACCCTTATATGCATCCGTACTTTTTCAGTACTGAAGAGAGCTTTTCCCTGTTTGCATCGCCCATTTCACACAGAGGAAGCTTGAACTCCTCTTTCATCTTTCCCATCATCGAAAGGGCCGTCTTTACCGGAATGGGGTTGGTCTCTATAAACATGACCTCGTTTACCTCAAGGAGTTCAAAATGGAGTTTCTGTGCAGTAGACACATCACCTTTGTTCCATGAGGCAATCATTGCAGAAACCTTGTCCGGCATGATATTTGCCGTTACGGAAATGGCACCCGATCCTCCCACACAGAGTATCGGCAGGTTCAGGGCATCCTCACCGGAGAGAAGGCAGAAGCTCTCATCGGTATCGCGTACTATATAGGAGCATTTTACAAGATCTCCGCTCGCCTCTTTTATCCCGACGATATTGTCGATCTTTGCCAGAGAGGTGACGGTGCTCTCACTCATGTTCACCCCTGTCCTTCCCGGAACATTATAAAGAATCTGGGGGATATCGCATGCAGAGGCAACAGCTGCATAATGCTCATACAGGCCTTTCTGGGTTGGTTTGTTATAATAAGGTGTGATGAGCAGTGCAGCATCCGCGCCGGCCTCCTTGGCGTGCCTGGTCAGCCTGATCGCCTCATCAGTAGAATTTGAGCCTGTGCCTGCTATGACTGGAACCCTTCCTCCTGCCTCGTCAACACAGATATCGATCACCCGCTCATGCTCTTTGTGGGACAGCGTTGCGGATTCACCAGTTGTCCCGCATGGCACTATCCCGGAGATCCCGCCTTTGATCTGGAAATTAATAAGGTCACGAAAGGCCTTTTCATCAATATTCCCATCACGAAAAGGGGTTACTATTGCTGTAATTGCTCCTGAAAACATCATCTTCCTCCCGATTTATCGAACAGTTTCCGGAATGTTCTCTGCGACTATCAGGTCTTCATATGTTTGTCTCTTGGATAACACATAATATTCTGCTCCATCCACAAGAACCTCCGGCGGCTTGGTTCGCGAATTGTAGTTTGAGGCCATGGTAAAGCCGTATGCCCCTGCACTCATCACCGCAATCATGTCTCCCCGGATCAGATTCGGCAGATCTCTGTCTTTTGCAAGAAAATCGCTCGATTCACAGATGGGACCCACCACGTCGGCCTTTATCGTTTCACCGTTCTTTTCCTCCAGGGGTTTAATATCATGATATGAACCATATAGAGCGGGTCTCAAGAGATCGTTCATGCCTGCATCCACTATGATAAAGGTCTTGGCAGCGGTTTCCTTGCGATACAAGACCTCGGTGACCAGAACCCCAGCATTACCTACAATCACCCTGCCCGGTTCAAATATGAGCTTGAGCCCCAGATTCCCTACTGCATCAATGATGGCGGCGCAGTATTCCTTAGGGTTTGGAGGTTCTTCATCAAGATAGGTTATACCCAGGCCGCCACCGAGATCCAGGTACCGCAATTCCACCCCGAGACTTGCCAGATTCGCTATCAGGGCCTTTAGCCTGGCTGCAGCGTCAATGAACGGTCTCACCTCGGTAAGCTGACTCCCGATGTGACAGTCTATTCCGACGATCTCGATGTTTTCCATATTTTTTGCCCGCAGGTATTGTGCCATGGAGCCTTCGATATCGATCCCGAACTTGTTGTTCTTCATGCCGGTTGAGATGTACGGATGGGTCTTGGGGTCAACATCGGGGTTAACCCTTATCGAAATCGGGGCCTTTTTCCCCAGTTTCCCTGCCCGTGCATTGATCACCTCCAGCTCCTGCTCACTCTCTATGTTGAACATCATGATGCCTGCATGTATGGCCATATCGATCTCGTCAGTGGTCTTGCCCACCCCGGAATATACGATCTTGTTCCCGGGAATGCCCGCCTTGATTGCACGGTAGAGCTCCCCTCCGGACACAACGTCCGCACCAAGCCCCTGCCCCGCCATGAATGCAAGGATAGCAAGGCTCGAATTAGCCTTCATGGCAAAACATGTCTGATGGTCGACGCCCGCAAGCGGATCTTCAAAGGCGCGCACGTGCCGCTTGAGTGTGGGCAGGCTGTAGCAGTAAAAAGGGGTCCCTAATTCATGGGCAATGCCCTTGAGGGATACATCCGCACAATGGAGTTTTCCATGTTTGTAATCAAAATCATGCATAGTATCGTCTCTCCTGTGCCTTCGTGTTCACTGTAGCACTATTGCAAGAGGGGTCATCCATACCGTTGTTTCCTTTTTATAGGCCACACGGTAAACCATGTATGGAGCCTCCGGATTCTTGTCCCTCAGAAAAATCACCCCTGGTTCGGTTATCAACAGCTCGTCCTTTTCCTGCAGGTCATCCGTGCAAGCGGGACATATCCCCTTTGCCTTGCCCAGAAGAATCAAACTGCCGCTGCGCATGCTGCACCTTGCCTTTACCGTAACATCTTCTCCCTCGAACCGGGCAGATACAATCTCCACAGGGTCGGACATGCCAGGGGGCATGGGCGGCAGTTTGTGCCCGCACCCAATGCAAAAAAACACCAATGCGCCGAGTGTTGCCAGGGTTTTAAATGTTCTTCTCAAGGCCCGCCAGCCTTTCCCTCGCATCGGCCAGGGCTTTTCTCACATTCTCCCTTGCTGTTCCGCCGAAGCTCATACGCCGGTCAACAGACCGCTGCGGAGATATGACGGAAAGGATCCCTTCATCAAACCTGTCGGAGAAGGACCTGAACTCATCCAGGCAAAGGTCACTCAAGGCCCTGCCCTGCCTGATGAGCCACGAGACCAGTTCACCGGTAATACGATGAGCATCCCGAAAGGCAAGACCCTTTTCTGCAAGATAGTCTGCAACATCGGTTGCTGTTATGAATCCCCTGTTCAAAGAGGTATCCAGGGACTCCTTGTTCAATTCAAGGGCTCCGATCAGACCGTTCATGATCTCCAGGCACGCAAGGACCGTATCCATGCTTGAAATCACTGGATGTTTGTCTTCCTGCATATCGCGATTATACGCAAGGGGCAGAGATTTCATCATGGTCAGAAGGGCTATGAGATTCCCGTATACGCCGCCAACCTTGCCACGTACGAGCTCGGCAACATCCGGATTCTTCTTCTGGGGCATGATCGAACTGCCGGTGGTGAATGCGTCGCTCAGCTCTACAAAGGAGAACGGGCTCGAATTCCATATGATGATCTCTTCAGCCATCCTGCTCAGATGCATCATGATGATTGAGGCATCAAATACGGCCTCGATGGCAAAATCCCGGTCACTTACAGCATCCATGGAATTTCTGCATGGCTCGTCAAAACCCAGGGCGGAAGATGTCATCTCCCGGTCAATAAGATGAGGCGTGCCTGCAAGAGCTGCACTTCCTAGAGGAGAGGTGTTGAGCCTTTTTAACGTATCGTCGATCCTGCTGTAATCCCTCAGGAACATCTCGTAATAGGCCAGCAGATGATGGGCAAAAGAAACAGGCTGTGCATGCTGAAGGTGCGTCATACCGGGCACTATGGTGTCCACATGCCTGTCTGCCTGTTCGATCAATGTCTCCATGATCCCCTTGAGCTCCCGACGGACCTCTTTCAGGCAGCCCCGCACATACATCTTGAAATCGGTAGCCACCTGATCGTTTCGGCTGCGTGCCGTGTGAAGCTTTTTGCCCGCTTCCCCGATTTTACGGGTCAGCTCGGCCTCGATGTTCATGTGTACATCTTCAAGAGCCGGATCAAACGAGAAGACCCCCTCGTCTATATCCTTTCTGATATTGTTAAGGCCCGTGATTATGGCCTCGGCCTCTACTTCCGTGATGATTCCGGTATTGCACAGCATCCGGGCATGGGCAACACTGCCTTCGATATCCTCCCGGTAGAGCCTCTTATCGAGAGAAACGGATTCGCTGAAGCGTTCTACACGCAAATCCGTGTCCTGTTTGAACCTGCCTGACCATGGTTTGTCTTTCATGGTTCCATCTGTTTGCGCATCTTGAGCCGCAGCGCATTGAGCCGGATGAAGCCTGCAGCGTCTTTCTGGTCGTAGACCTCGTCATCTTCGAAGGTTGCAATCTGCGGATTGTAGAGCGAGGCCTGGGCCCTGCGCCCGGTGATGATACAGTTGCCCTTGTAGAGTTTCAACCTCACATCGCCTGTAACCCCTTTCTGGGACTCGTCGATGAGCTTCTGCAGGGCAATGCGTTCGGGGGCAAACCAGTATCCATTATAGATGAGCGTTGCATAACGAGGCATGAGTTCATCCCTCAAGTGCATAAGCTCCCGGTCCATGGTTATCTGCTCAATACCCCGGTGCGCCGTCCTCAGGATCGTTCCTCCGGGGGTTTCATATACACCTCTTGACTTCATCCCGACATAGCGGTTCTCCACTATATCTACCCTGCCGATGCCGTTTTTCCCGCCAAGATCGTTGAGCTTCGCCAGCAACTCGGCAGGCGACATCTCCTCGCCGTCGATGGCTGTCGCATCACCGTCTCTGAAGGAAACAACCACACTGGTCGGCTCAACAGGGGCATTTTCCGGTGAACAGGAAAGAACGAACATATCCTCTCTTGGTTCGTTCCAGAGATCCTCGAGGATCCCTCCCTCAAAACTGATATGCAGAAGGTTTCTGTCCATACTGTATGGCTTGGCCTTGGTGACCGGCACGGCAATACCATGGGCTGCTGCATAATCGATCATCTTTTCGCGCGAGGTAAGTTTCCACTCATCCATCTTCCAAGGGGCGATCACCTCGATGGAAGGGTTCAGCGCCCAGAAGGTCAGCTCGAAGCGGACCTGATCGTTGCCTTTGCCGGTAGCACCGTGAGCGACCGCCCCGGCACCCTCACTGCGCGCTATCTCTATGAGTTTCTTCGCAATGAGCGGCCTCGCCAGCGAGGTGCCCAGAAGATATGTCCCTTCATATGCCACATCTCCACGATATGCAGGAAACACATAATCGCGTACAAATTCCTCCCTGACATCATCGATATAAATCTTTGACGCACCGGTTTTCTTGGCCTTTTCCTCCAAACCGTCAAGCTCCTGTGCCTGACCGACATCAGCTGCATAGCAGATGACCTCGTAGCCGAATTCATCCTGCAGCCATTTAAGGATTACCGATGTATCCAGGCCACCTGAATAAGCCAACACTACCTTTTTTGCACTCATGATCGTCTCACCTCTATTTTCTTAGTAAAAAGTCTAGAATGGCTTCCTGTACATAAAGTCTGTTCTGCGCCTGTTCCCATACTATGGACTGAGGCCCTTCGAGGACATCTTCGGTTACCTCTTCTCCCCTGTGAGCAGGCAAACAATGCATGAATACGGCTTCCGGTACGGCATGCTCCATGATCTTTCTTGTTACCTGGTATTCCGAAAACGCCTTTTTCCGTCCATCAGCCTCTTCTTCCTGCCCCATGCTCGCCCATACATCTGTATTTACTGCGACGGCACCGGCCGATGCCTCCTGCGGATCTCTGCAGAGCTTGACCTTTGCCCCCTTTTGAAGAGCGCTGTTAAGTGTTTCCCTGTCAGGATCGAACCCTGAAGGGCATGCAAGCACCAGTTCGAAGCCGAACGCTGCTGATGCATTTATCCATGAGTTAGCCATGTTGTTGCCGTCACCTATCCAGGCCACCTTCTTTCCTGCAAGATTACCGAAGCGCCGGCACAGGGTAAAGCAGTCTGCAAGCACCTGGCAGGGATGGAGAAGGTCTGTCAGGGCATTGATCACAGGCACGCTTGCATAGTGAGCCATCTCCACGGCCCTTTCATGCCCGAAGGTCCTCATCACGATAACGTCGCAGTAGCCCGAAAAGATTCGGGCTGTATCCTTGAGCGGCTCTCCCCTTGCCATCTGTGTTCCTTCAGGCGTGAGCACGATGGGATGCCCCCCCATTCTTGTAATGCCGACCTCGAAGGATATGCGTGTCCTGGTCGAGGCCTTTTCGAAAACCAGAACCACGGATTTGCCGAAAAGGCTCTGTGACGGCAAGGCTTGTCTATTCTCTGTGGCCTTGTAAAATATCTGCTCTATCTCATGAAAAGACAGATCTGCAATGGATAGGAAATCCCTGTTTTCCATCATAACCCCTTTTGTGTGAGTATGGCATCTATGGCGGCAATGGCCTCGTCGATCTCCTGCTTCGTGATCACCAGCGCAGGTGCAATCCTAAGGATGCGAGACTGTATTACGTTCAGGAGAATCCCCTTGTCCAGACCGGCAGTATTGAAAGATGAGATATCCATGTCGAATTCAATGCCGGCCATAAGCCCCCTGCCCCTGACATCCTTGATGGCCTTGTGAGCCGCCTTGAGCTGCACGAGGCAATCCATGAGGTACATCCCAATTTCCCAGGCCCTGGCAGCAATATTTTCCTCAACCATCACTTTCAACGTTGCAATACCGCAGGCCATGGCAAGCGGGTTTCCGCCAAAGGTTGACGCATGGGATCCGGGCACGAATGCCTCGGCCACATGGGGTTTCGCCACCATGGCACCCATGGGAAATCCGTTGCCGATGGCCTTTGCCAGGGTCATGATATCCGGCTCCACCATTTCGTGCATGTAGCAGAAAAGCTTACCGGTCCTTCCCATGCCTGTCTGCACCTCGTCGAGGATCATGAGGATACCGCGTTTATCGCAGAGATGGCGTACCTTTTCCAGATATCCCCTGTCAGGAATATTGATCCCGCCTTCACCCTGAATCGGCTCCAGCATAACCGCACCTACACTGTCGTCAATGGATGCATCGATGGCCTCTATGTTTCCGTATGGGACCGCAAGAAATCCTTCAGGGATGGGATTGAACCCTTTCCTGAACTTGTCCTGGGCAGTGGCGGCAACCGTCGCCAGTGTCCTGCCATGAAAAGACCCTTCAAGCGTGATGATCCGTGAGCCCTTTTTCCCGTGATCATTCCAGTACCGTCTGGCAAGCTTGATTGCCGCCTCGTTGGCCTCTGCCCCCGAGTTGCAGAAAAATACACGGGAATCAAAGGAATGCCGCGCAATCATCCCGGCAAGCTCTTCCTGCAGGGGAATCTGGTAGAGATTTGAACAGTGAAACAGCTTTTTCGCCTGCTCTCTCAGGGCATCGACCACCTTGGGATGTGCATGGCCGAGATTGCACACCGCAATACCGGAGACCATGTCCAGGTATTCGTGTCCATTCTCGTCCCAGACCCTGCAACCCTGACCCCTGACTATACTGATCGGCATACGGGAATACGTTTCCATCAAGAAACTCATGCCATGTTCTCCTTGACGATCTGCGTCCCGATACCTGAGTCGGTAAACAATTCCAGAAGGATCGAATACGGGGTCCGGCCGTCCAGTATGTGTGTCTTCGTTACACCGCCGTCAAGCGCCCTTATGCAGCAGTCAAGCTTCGGGATCATCCCTCCTGTGACGATACCCGAAGATATTAGGTTCGGAATATCCGCAGTATTCATGCTTGAAATGAGCTTTCCGTCATTGTCCAGGACACCTTTTTCGTCAGTAAGAATAATCAGCCGCTCCACCTTGAGCGACCTTGCGATCTCTGCTGCTACGGTATCCGCATTGATATTGTAGGTCAACCCGTCATCACCGACCCCCGAAGGTGCTATCACAGCGATAAATCCTCCCTTTTCCACCGCATCGATAATATCTGTGTTGATCTCGGTTACCTCACCGACATGACCCATATCCACATCGGTATATTTATTCCCCTGTTCATCCTTTCTTGAATAATAGAGCTTTCGTGCCCTGATAAGTCCACCGTCTTTTCCGGACAGGCCCACAGCCCTGCCCCCATCGGTATTGATCAGGTTTACAATCTCCTTGTTGACACCTCCTGCCAGAACCATCTCCACTACATCCATGGTCCGAGCATCCGTTACGCGCTTTCCGTCGATAAAGTTCGACTCGATCCCCATCTGATTCAGTACAGTTGAAATCTGCGGACCACCGCCATGCACGACAACCACATGTATGCCGATATAATGAAACAGGATTACCTGTTGCGCGAAAAGCTTCTTAAGCTTAGGGTCCACCATGGCATGGCCGCCATATTTGATGACGATCTTCTTGCCTCTGAAATGCCGGATATAGGGAAGCGCCTCAACAAGGAGCTTTGCCCTGTTAATAGCATTTTCCATAACAACACCTTCTTCTTTTACTGTTTTTCCCTTTCTTAACACTGCATTTTCAAATATTCCAGTGTTATTCAACCAACACGGAAAAGAGGTCTTTTACCTAAATCACACAAAAATGGAAAGGGGAATTTATGTGCCTTATGTATATAATCCTCTGCTGCTTCAGATCCACCTGTCAACATCCATTGTCCCTGAACGCAGCTTGTAAATATGAATTGTTCCGTAAAAACATGCGTCTTCTCAACAAGGAGTTATTAGATAGTTGACAGATATGCCCTGTCCGTGCAATATTTTGTCCAGCACAGAACTACGTGGAGATTATAATGGGTTTGGAAGACCTTAAGGATAATTCAAAGATTATCATAATAGGCGTTGCCGTAGTCTTCGGGTTCATTTTCATCCTTCAGAACTTCGAACAGACCTCATTCCAGTTCCTTATCTGGACCATCTTTTCCGGCCCGAAATGGATAGTGATCAGCTTCACCTTTCTTCTTGGGCTTGCCTTCGGGTATCTGATAGCCAAAAAAAAGGCCTGATACCGATCGGGGAATCCTTCATAAGTTATTGCACCGGCTTAACAACCGGATACTATACGGCCATTCCAAGCTTTTTCTAACAGTATACGCGCGGGTCAGAAAAGAGCTGTTCCTTGTCTGATACATAATATATGGTGTTTTCATATGATGGGAGAGCAGCAAAGACCGCTCCCCCGTTGAATATGCCTAGCCCATCCTGTCTATAATGGCCTGGCCGAACTGTGAACACTTGAGCAGGGTGGCGCCATCCATCAGACGTTCCAGATCATAGGTCACCTGTTTGTCTCTGATGGCCTGTTCAAGTCCCTTTCTCACGAGCCCGGCGGCATCACCCCACCCGAGATGATCGAGCATCATGGCCCCGGAAAGGATCAGCGAACCCGGATTGACCTTGTCCTGGCCGGTATACTTGGGGGCAGTGCCGTGAGTCGCCTCAAACACGGCCACGGGAATACCGATATTAGCCCCCGGCGCGATACCAAGGCCGCCAACCTGCGCTGCCAGTGCATCGGAAATGAAATCGCCGATCAGATTCGGCACGGCAAGAACATCGTATTCGGACGGACGCAGAAGAATCTGCTGGAACATGGAATCCGCAATGCGGTCATTGACAAGGATCTTGCCTTCGGGCAGCTTGCCGTCATAGTCTTTCCACAGTTCATCCTCGGTTATGGCCACATTGGCGAACTCGTCCTTTACCAGTTCATAGCCCCAGTCACGGAATGCCCCCTCGGTGAACTTCATGATATTGCCCTTGTGTACCAGTGTAACCACCTTTTTATCGTTTGTGATTGCATACTCCATGGCCATACGCACGAGGCGCTTTGTCCCGGTGACAGATATCGGTTTTATACCGATACCGGAATCGGTGCGGATATTTGTTTTGAGCTGTTCATTGAGAAATGTTATTACCTTGAGGGCCTCGGTACTGCCTTCGGACCATTCAATCCCTGCATAGACATCCTCGGTGTTCTCTCTGAATACCGTGATATCGACAAGCTCAGGCCTTTTTACAGGAGAGGGTGTCCCCTGATAATATCGAACCGGCCTAACGCAGGCAAAGAGGTCCATTATCTGCCTCATTGCCACATTGAGCGATCGGATCCCTCCTCCTACCGGAGTTGTCAGCGGCCCTTTGATCCCCACAATGTATGTTCGAAATGCATCGATGGTCTCATCGGGCAGATATGACCCGATCGTGTCATAGGCCTTCTGTCCTGCAAGGACCTCTTTCCATACGATCTTTTTCGCTCCGCCGGAGGCCTTTGCTACTGCCGCGTCAAGCACCTTCTGCGACGCGCTCCAGATATCAGGACCTACGCCGTCTCCTTCAATGAACGGGATGATCGGATCATCCGGAACAACCATCTTACCATCAATGAATTCTATCTTTGTACCTTGTGCCATCTCACCTTCCTTAACTATATTTTATCCATTCCCGTATTTCTATGCAGTTCTTCCCAGAGCAGCCTCTGATATTTCTGCAGATCTTTCGGGCTCATACGCATACCTTTGGATTCATATACGCTCTGGATCGCCTTGACCACATCCTCGAACCGGATATCCAGACCAAGAACACCGATCATCTCATCATTGTCATCAACAATGGGTGCAGATACAGTGATAATAAGTGCACGGGTGATACGGGAAGTACAGATACCGCTTACATGGAGCTTTCCGTCTTCAATGGTCTTGATGAACCACTCCCTGTCAGCACAGTCTTCGTTCTCCTTCATCTTGTGCTTGAACTGTCCCTTATATTCAGGCTGGGTAATGTTCTGCGTGATCTTTATCCCGTTCATGTCTGTAACATATGCAAACTGGATAAAGGGAAATTCCTTGATAAACTCTTTGATAACCGGTTCCTGCCTTGCAGGAACCATGCTCCGGATATCAACATTATCGAGAAGCCCGTCCATGAGCCGGCTGGCATATTCCTGGGCCTCGTACTTGATGAGGTCGAATCCGGACAGAAATATCTGCGGAATAAAGCGCATGGAAAGCTTTTCGAGTTCTTCATCCGACATGGATGTTGTCCTGCCCTCTTCATATAACTTTACGACATGCTGATAGATGCGAGATATCCCTGGGTGGCGTTTGTCGATCCCGTCAGGGCCTTCCATCTTGAAGTGTCTGTTTATCCAGTGGGCGATACCTGCCTTGCCGGATTTATCGGTTACAGCGATCTCTATCGGCCTGTTAAGGATGCTCTTGGTATCGAAAATATTGTAGATCTCCTCGTTCTTGAGCAGACCGTCTGCATGAATCCCCGCCCTGGTCACGTTGAAGTTTTCCCCTACAAAGGGATAGTTGGCAGGTATTGTAAAGTTAAACTCTGCATTTACAAACTCGGCCATCTCGGTAATGGCTTTTGTATCGATGGTCTCATCATGCCCGCGCAGCGAGAGGTACTCGAATACCATCGCCTCGAGCGGTGTATTGCCGGTGCGCTCTCCGAACCCGAATATCGCGCTGTTCGCGCCGCTGCATCCGTACAGCCACGCCGTGGTCGCATTGGCGAGCACCTTGTGAAAATCATTGTGCCCGTGCCATTCCAGAAGACTGCTGGGCACGCCCGCATCATCGATCATGGCCCTGACCAGCTTGTCAACAGCCCTCGGCAGTGCGGCTCCGGGAAAGGACACGGCATATCCCAAGGTGTCGCACAACCGTATCTTGACCCCTGTACCGGCATCCTCGCCAAGCCTCATCAATTCCCGTGCAAATGGTACGCAGAAGCCGTAGATATCGGCACGGGTAACATCTTCGAAATGGCATCTGGGAACAATCCCCATACCAAGGGCCTCTTTGACTATCCCGAGATAGCCATCCATGACCTTTCTCCGGTTTGAGCCGAGTTTCAGGAAGATATGGTAGTCGGAGACCGAGGTGAGCATTCCGGTTTCGCCTATCCCCATGTCCTTGACAAGCTTCAGGTCTTCCTTGTTGGCCCTGATCCATGAGGTGACCTGGGGAAAGGCATATCCCTTGCCCAAGCAGCACTCTACGGCAGCCCTGTCTTTCTTTGAATAGAGGAAAAATTCACTGGCCCTGATCAGGCCGTTGCTTCCGCCGATTCTATGGAGGAAATCATACAGGGCTTCGATCTGTTTTACACTGAACGGGGCAAGTGACTGCTGACCATCTCTAAAGGTTGTATCGGTAATAAAGATATCATCGGCAGGCTGAATAGGGATAAGCCGCATATCGAAATCGATCTTGGGGACCTCCTGATAATTGAAGATTCCCCGGTAAAAATTGCCCTGATCAACATCCATTATACCGGTTTCATAGTTCTTCCCCGGGGTATAGTAAAAAAGCCTTTTCTCGTCATCCCACCTGGCCATGTCATTTCTTCCTTTTGGGAATATTCGCCTCTTTCGGTATCTTCAACGGGTCCGGCGCTCCTGCTTCCCTGCGAGCCTCGATAATCTCTTCAATGGTCATCTCCCGGGGGATCTTGAGGTCCTGCCCGACATATATTGTTTTGGGGTCCTTTATCTGATCCCTGTTGGCCTTGTATACCAGGGGCCACATGAAAGAATCGTTATAGATCTCATGCCTGGCCGCTATACCTGGCAGTGTATCTCCCTTCCTGACCACATAGATCGTCGGGTAAACCTCGAAGATATCCTCCTGTGCCTGCTTTTGTATCTCATCTCTTTTCTGTGTTACCTCCTGGCCCAGTTCTTCCAGACGTTTCTGCTTTTCATCCACTGTGGCCTGAAGAACATCCTGATAGAGGACATTGAATTGACCTGCCAAGCTGGAAAGAGAATCCTTATCGCGGCATATGGAGGCATTCTGCATTTCGAGATACACAACAAAAAGCTCAAACGATTTCTTGGGCACATATTCAAAACCCGACATGGTTATAATCTTCCTGAGCTTTTCCGTTTCGACTTCCATGATGGAACGGAACATCGCATCTTCCTCGTCGAAATGCCGGCATGCCTTGATGAATGCCTGTCTTGCCGCCTCGATATCGCCGTCTTGCTTTGAATCGATCCCCTGTTTTATATACTCGAAGCCCTTTTCAAAAGAATCTTCCTGTGTATCCCGGCCCATTGAAGCATCCGTCTGTATCGGAGCAGTGTTTGCGGCACAGCCCAGAAGAAATAAAACCGGGACAACCCACAGGCATATTCTCTTCATCATTGAGCCTTCTCCTTTAACAATTTCATACCGACCTGCTCAAGCTGACCCTCGTCGACCAAAGAAGGTGCATCAGTCATGGTACAGTATGCCTTCTGTGTCTTGGGAAAGGCAATCACGTCCCTGATGCTCGATGTTCCTGCAAGGATCATAACAAGCCGGTCAAGACCGAAGGCTATCCCCCCATGAGGTGGTGCCCCGTACTGAAGCGCGTCCAGTAAAAACCCGAATTTGGATCTCGAGCCTTCATCACTCAATCCTATTGCCTTGAAGACCCTGCGCTGAATGTCGCCGGAATGAATACGGATACTCCCGCCGCCTACTTCATAACCGTTTATCACCATATCATAGGCCTGAGACTTTACACAGCCCGGGGCTGTCTCCAATTTTGCAAGGTCCTGTGTACGAGGGGCGGTAAACGGGTGATGGACAGAGACGAGCCTGCCTGCCTCTTCATTCCATTCCAACAGGGGAAATTCGGTGATCCACAGCGCACCATAGGCGTCTTCTCTGATAAGCCCCAGCCTGTTTGCTATATAGAGCCTGAGGGCGGACAGGCTTGCATTTGCAGTCTCTCTGCTGTCGGCAATCATGAGCGCCAGGTCACCGGAGGCAAGATCGAGGCGTTCTTCAATGGCGGCTTTTTGTTCATCGCTCAAGAACTTTGTGAGTGTCGATTTCCAGCCATCATCTTCGATACGAGCCCACATAACCCCTTTTGCTCCATGGTCGGCAATAACCGCGTTCAGATTATCGAGATCTTTCCTGCTGAGGCCATGGGGGGCCTTCACAGCAAAGCCCTTGACCACGCCCCCGCCGGATATGACCGATGTGAATACCCGGAAATCGCACTGCGACGCTATGTCTGTCAGGTCTTTGAGCTGCATGTCAAAACGGATATCCGGACGATCCGTGCCATAGAGATCCATGGCGCTATCATAGCTCATCCGTACAAACGGCCGAAGCAGTTCCACGCCGATGGTTTCTTTAAAGAGCCCTGCAATCATCGCCTCGGTAATATTCAGGATATCATCCATCTCGATAAAGGACATCTCGATATCTATCTGGGTGAATTCAGGCTGACGGTCGGCCCTTAAGTCCTCGTCACGGAAGCACTTGACAATCTGGTAGTACCGGTCAAAACCCGAAACCATGAGGAGCTGCTTGAAAAGCTGAGGTGATTGCGGAAGGGCATAGCACCTGCCTGGAAAAACCCTGCTGGGCACCAGATAATCCCTTGCACCTTCCGGGGTGCTCTTGGTCAGGACCGGTGTCTCTACATCTATGAAGCCGGTATTATCCAGGTATCTTCTTATACAGGAAGAAGCCTTGTGCCTCAGAAGTATATTCCTCTGAAGACTTGGCCTTCTAAGGTCCAGATATCGATACTTGAGCCTCAGGGTATCGTTCACATCCACCCCGTCTTCCACAACGAAAGGCGGCGTCTGAGATTCGTTAAGTATCTCAACCTCATCCACCAGTATTTCGAAGTCTCCTGTGGGCATGCTCGGATTGCGCATGTCGTCAGGTCTTTGACCGAGTTGTCCTGTGACAACGATGCAGTATTCCGGTTTAACGCTGCGTGCAAGGGCATGAGCCTGAGGATGAGTTTCCGGATTGAAAACCGCCTGGGCAATACCGGTACGGTCTCTTATGTCTATGAATATCAATCCGCCCAGATCTCTTGAGCGCTGAACCCATCCGGCAATGGTTACCCGGGACCCTTTCTCCGCATGGTGTACTTCTCCACAGTAGTGTGTACGCTTACATCCCTGAATATTAGAACTCACTTTTTTTCTCCTTGCTTATCCAGCATGGATCTGATTTTTTTGAGCGCTTCCGTCCTTGAAACCTGAATCTGTGATGAATCTCTCAGATCCTTGATGGTCACCATGGATTTCTCCAGTTCGGCCTGGCCAAGTATTATACACAGGGGATACCCGGATTTCCCGGCCTTACGCATCTGGGCCTTGAAGCTCTTTTTGAATGCCGCTTCGGCCGGAATATATGCTGTCCTCAGCATTGAAAGCACTTCCAGCGCCCATGCCTGCACTGCATCGTCCTCCTGCAAAACAACGAAGCATCCTTTCTTTTCCGGGGCATGATGATCAAGAAGCATAATGATCCGCTCTATGCCGAAGGCAAAGCCTATCCCGGAAACATCCGGACCTCCGAGGGTCTTTACAAGATTGTCGTACCGTCCTCCTCCTGCGACGGCGTTTTGAGACCCAAGGCCTTCTGCCGTAAGCTCAAAGGTCGTTTTTGTATAATAATCAAGCCCGCGTACAAGCCGCGGATTCTTTTCAAAAGGGACGTCAAAAGATCTTAACGCATCTTGAACCTTGTTATAATGCACCCTGCATCCCTCACAGAGAAAATCCTCGATAGCAGGTGCACCCTCGACTGCCTGCCGACACGACACAACCTTGCAATCCAGAACCCGCAGAGGATTGGTCTTCATTCGCCGGGAACAGTCCGAACACAACGATTTCTCCTTGTCCTTGAGAAACGCAATGAGCGCTCTCTTGAATTCCTGTCTGCAATCATCGCACCCAAGGGAATTGACTTCCATTTTAAGACCCTTCAGGCCCAATGCCAGGGCCAGGGCATAGGCCATACTCAGTGTCTCGGCATCACTTGAAGGACTGTCTTCCCCGAGTCTTTCCACGTTTATCTGATGGAACTGTCGGTACCTTCCCTTCTGCGGCCTCTCATAGCGGAACATAGGGCCCATACTGTAGAGCTTCTGTATGGGGTCTGTGCCGAGAAGGCCGTGTTCTATGACAGAACGCAGAACCGAAGCAGTGGCCTCAGGCCGCAAAGCAACAGCCGTGCCCGATTTGTCGGTGAATGTATACATCTGTTTTTCAACAACATCTGTATCATCGCCGATTCCCCTGAAAAAGAGTTCTGTCCTTTCCAGCACCGGCGTTCTCAGTTCTGTAAACCCGTAGATATGGAAGATCCTTCTGGCGGTATTCTCAACAAAATGCCACTTTGCTATGTCGCCGGGGAGGATATCGTTCATCCCCTTTATCGCATTTATCTCCAAGATGCACCTCCGTAAAGACAGAGCAGTATATTATTATTGCGCAATCTGTCAATCACAGACCTCGTGCCCACTCAGGCCTCGTCAGTCTTGAATGGTCATCCCCCAGGGCCTTGTCTATAAGCTTGAGTATCCGATCCTTATCGCCCGGAAGATCTCCGTTCAATGGGAGATAGTTTGATGCGTGTTCTGTACCGAACCTGCAGTTGCTCAGTTCCAGATCTTCGACAAACCATCTCAGCTCGATCATTGACTGTTTCTTGTCAAGCAGCTTGAAATCCCCTCCCATAAGCTTTTTCTCATAGATTTCTTCATAAGGACCCAGCATCAGGGTGAGACATGCAAGGAAATGAGGGCCTATTGCATTGACCACTTTTGCAGAGTCCTTCGCATGGTCATAGCTGCCCTTTACGCCGCCAAGGCCCAGAAGAATGATCGTTGACATCCGAAGTCCGGCATCTATGGCCTTTTTGCATCCATTAATGATCTGGGAACCGGTTGCGCCTTTGCAGATCTTTTTCAGGACATCCTCGTTGCCCGATTCTATACCAAGATAGAGGATATCGAGTTTTCTTTTTTTAAACTCCCTTAGTTCACTGGCGCTCTTTTCCATCAGGTTTGTCGGGCCGGCATAAGAACTGATACGTTCAAGTCGGGGAAATTTTTCATTTATCAGATCAAGGACGTTTATGATAAACCCTGTGTCCGCAGCCAGGACATCACCGTCTGCAAGAAACACCTTCCTTGTATGAGGCTGAAGCCATGACATCTCGATAATGTCCTTTTGAACCTCTTCAAAGGGTCGTACTCTGAACCTCTTGCCTTTGTACATGGCACAGAACAGGCATTTGTTCCATGAACAGCCATGCGTGATCTGAAATATGAGAGACCTGGCCTCCGACGGCGGTCTGTACAGGGGCATATCGTATTCCATGTTGTCCTCCTTACTTCAGCCCTGAGAGCGATTCCGCAATATTGTATGCGTGGTCGCCGATCTTCTCGAAACTGGTGAGAATATCGACATAAACGAGCCCGGCATCCGATGTACAGGCGGATGTCTTAAGGCGCTGCATATGGTTTACCCTCATCTCCCAACGCATGGCATTGAGCTTGGGCTCAAAACTTCTGACAACCTCCATGAGATTATTCGGGGTCTCTTTAATCGCTACAATAATAGTCCTCAAGTATTCAAGAGTGTGATGGTAGATGTGGGATATCTCTTTTTTTCCATCCTCGGAAAAATCCAGCCCGAATTCGTTTCTCTTCTTGCAGAGCTTGGCAATGCTTTCGCAATGGTCCCCTATCCTCTCAAGGTTGCTGACGATGTTAAGCATGGAAAAGATCTCTTTTGACTGCTTTTCGGTCACGGACTGCCTGGACAGCTCGGTCAGATAATCATTGATCTCCTTCTGAAGGGTATCCACAATGTCCTCTTTTTCCATGACATCCGTGTACATCCTTTCCGTGCCCTTATTTTCTATGAGGGAGGATTCCGAAAATTCGAGCATCTTGAAGACCTCGTGACCCATATAGTCGATCTCTTCCTTTGCCTCGTCAAGCGCAAAGGAAGGGGTTTCGAATATACCCTTTCCGAGAGACTCAAGCCTGTATTTCCTCGGACTTTCATCTCCTGGACAAAGATAGGTGCTCAGCCTGGTCAACCCACTCATGAGAGGAAGAAAGATCAGGCAATTCGTTACATTGAAGATAGTATGGAAATTGGCGATATGCCTTGCACTGCAGGCATTATATCCCTCGACCACGAGAAAGGGATCTCCAGGGGTGACAAAATCGACAAACCGCACAAAAACAGGGAATATGAGCAGGATGATGCATACGCCGAAAACATTGAACAGCAAATGTGCACGTGCAACCCTCTTGGCAGAGACATTCGTCCCGAGAGAAGCCAGCTGAGCCGTTATCGTGGTTCCGATGTTATCTCCAAGTATCAAAGCTGCGGCCCCGTAAAAATCCACAACCCCGGTGGATGCCAAGGCAATTACAAGACCCACGGTGGCCGAACTGCTCTGAAAAAGTATAGTTATAATCGTCCCCACAGCGACACCGAGGATCGGGCTTCTTGAAAAATGAATAAAGAACTCACTAACCCATGGTGCTGATCTGAGCGGCATGACCCCGTTTGTCATGACCAGCAGACCGTAGAAGAGCATACCGAAACCGAGGAAGAAATCTCCCCAGAACTTGACGGACTCCTTCTTGCTCAAAAGCTTCATGAACATGCCGATGCCGATTAGAGGCAGTGCGATATCGGTAAGTTTGAATGCGATGATCTGAGCTGTAATGGTGGTACCGATATTAGCCCCGATGACCACGCCTACTGCCTGTTTTAATGTCATGAGCCCGGCATTGACCAGTCCTACGGTCATAACCGTTGTAGCGCTTGAGCTCTGAATAATGGCGGTTATTGCCGTACCTGCGAGCACAGCCACTACCCTGTTCGTGGTGAGCGTCTGAAGAATGCGTCTCAACCTCGCCCCAGCAATCTTCTGGAGAGAGTTCGACATGGTATGCATGCCGAACAGAAACAGACCCAGCCCACCGAATGTTGTGAGCAGCATATTATAGATCAAGCACACCTCCGATTGCGTGTTTTAACAACTGATGTAAAACCATATCGAAGAAGAAAATTCAATCCATTATTGATCTCTTAAAAAGGGCATGATCATCCGGAAGGGCTCTCTTGAAGGGGTTTATAGGGCTTTATATCCAGAATCGGCGTTTTGTCGAGCATATCCACATGTTCCACAAAAACAAGCGGTGGTTGAACCTCTTTCAACCTCAGGATGGACATCCCGATGGGGTTTGGCCGCATTGGAGAGCACAGACTGAATACCCCCTTACGTTTTCCTGCAGGACTTGTCTGTTTCAGCGTAAAGCCTTTGGAGAGATGAAAGTGAAAGAGCACCACGATAAACTCGTTCTCGTCCAAGCCTTCAAGGCCTTCCACATAAGGCTCGAAAACCTCGATAGTCCCTTTTATCTTGGAACAGTTGTAAAAGCGGGGGGCATCATGCGCATGATGCAGTTCGCAGTGCATCACCCCGATGGGTTTATAACAGATTCTCATCTCGTCTTCTTATTACACGAGTTGTACCAAAAAGTTAATGGATTTGTTATGAATACTGCAACACAGACCTTGCGAACGATAAGACCAGCCCTCTATGGCGGATTACGTTCGATATGAAACATATCATAAACCCTACATTGTTCATGAGAGAAGCAATAAACCCCGCAGGAGCGTCTTTATGCGAATTTTATGCTCTATGAATGTGTCCAACCGCACAATGTGGGCTAAAGCATGTACTCTCATCATGTTGCTGAATATATGCAAACGAAAAGGGCCTTTGTTCCCGGCAAATATCCGTATGTACGGGACAAAGGCCCGAGGGTTTATTTTTTACCCTGATAGTATCAGTTTGTTACATAATTTACCCTGTCCATAGCCATGCCCCCCGGACCATAGATTGATGAAGGGATGCTGCCACCTAATAGAGGCATGAAATTCAGCGGGGCCATCCATTCCTTTATCTCCTGAACACCCTCATCAATACCCCTGTCGATAAATGAGACATCCATGGGATTGATGGCAAACCCATAGGAGTTGACGACATTAAGCATCTGCAGGGCATACAGATCTACCACGATATGGTAACGTGCATCGGGATCATAAGGATTTACCAGTGTCGGTTCGGTAACGCAGAACGTATCATCGCTCGGATAGAGATATACAGCCTGTACACCGGAGAACGTGGCTGCCTGGGACAGATCGTAATCGATCCTGATGCCTGAAAAATTCAGATAGTAATCCGATCCCATCATCCTTGAAAGAGAAAGGCCGACTTCGCATATGGTATAGAGATCCATGCCCGTTGTATAGACCGACATGAGCGGGTAACCCGGCACGGACTGGTCATTGGGAGAAATACCCAGAGGAAGCATGTTGTACACATCTGAAAACGTGATAATCCCGGTATTGCCCGGGTAAATATCGTCTCTGATAACCCCGCTGGCAACGATACCCACATCATAGGGATTTCCGTCATTTAAAGGAGCCAGGGCGCTTGCAACACCACGCAGAGAATCAGCCGCGAGACTGCCTATGCCTGTTACCGTCAGCGGGGCCTTTTCCAGGGCAAACGTGGTGGACGATATCGGACTGTCGACCTGCAGTCCCAGGTTTTCTGCAAGGGTTGCATTCATTGCCGCATGATACATTTCAACCATGCCCTGGATAAAAGGATCACCATCTATGCTGTCATCCATTGCAATGAGCGAGAAGTCAACTTTCGTTATCCTGCGCAGAAAAACATTATATGTTACATCCAGCCTGCTGAGATATTCCCCGTACTCGCCGGGAGAGAAGATGATCGTGTCGGACACCCCGGAAACCACCGCTTCTTGCGTGGCTGTGTGATAATGGCCTGAAGCGATGATATCAATCCCGTGGACGTTTGCTGCAAGGTCTGCATCATCTCCGGTACCGTTTGAGTTGATACCTCCATGAGACAGGACAATTACCAGCTTTACTTTATCTTTGTTTCTCAACTCATCGACCTGCTGCTGAATGAAGGCATAATCATGGTTGAACGTCACCGGATACGCTACCGGCGCCTTTGAATCGGAATCAGGTCCCATGAGCCCTAAAATACCCACCTTTACCCCGCAGGACAGGTCTATGATCTTCTTGTTCACGATAGCTCCTGCATCTACCAGAAGCTGAAGATCGTTATCTTCGGGGATAACCGTATTGGTTGCCACTACAGGGATGCTGAAACCTCCTGCCATTGAATTGGAAAGAAGCAGGGCCAGACCCGAAGGAGACCAGTCTAACTCATGATTGCCCAGGGTAATGGCATCATATTCCATCATGGAGAAAAACTTCAATCCAACAGGGTCGGCCGCAGTGAGGTCATACACTGTACCCATCAGGAAATCTCCGGAATCGAACAGGAGAACAGGGATGTTCTTCGATGCCTGCTCCTGCCTTATGGCGTTGATCTGTGCCGCAAGCCTTGCATAGCCGCCTCTTACCGAGTCGGCATCCGATGTATCAAGAGGCGTGTAGTCAAGAAACGGACCGTACCCGCTTGCATGATGATGGATATCTGATGTCTGCACAATGGTCATGCCGACATTGCCTAACCTACAAGCCCCAAGCATCAATATCATCGATATGATACCGAGCCACAAACACCATTTTCTCGCTTTCATAAGTATCCTCCTCATATATTCCGTTCTTTTGCAGTATATGTTGACAACTATACCAGTATGGCAATATAAATGCCATATCAACATGCTATAATATCTATATACCTGCCTGAACAGCAAGGAAATAGCGCAGGCAAAGCGGTAAGGATTGCAAGGAACCCCCTTTCCATGATATCCTTTCATGTTATGAAAAAAGGGTTCGACTCTGGCTTTTCGCCCAGATTTATCGATCGTTTCAGAAAAAAGGATCATTTCATAAAACCGAAAACTGGTTTTTTGATTTCCTGGAAAAAAGGAGTTCTGCTGTGGAGAAAACCGTATTGTTTGACGTAACCGATGGTATTGCCCTTATCACCCTGAACCGGCCCGACAGGCATAACTCGATCTGCCAGGACCTGCTTGTACATCTTTATGATAACCTCGATGAAGTCTCCCGGAATCCTGAAATCCGGGTTGCCGTGATTACCGGAAACGGCAAATCATTCTGTTCCGGAATCGACCTCAATGTTATCGGCAAGGACAACCTCCTTGATCCCCGTGGCGATGGAAAGGACATGCCGGATGTCTTCAGTGCATGCAGCAAGCCCATTATCGGCGCAATAAACGGCAACGCCATAACCGGCGGTTTTGAGCTCGCTCTCAACTGCGATTTTCTCATTGCATCGGAAAATGCCCGGTTTATCGATTCCCATGCCAAAGTCGGCATCCACCCCGGGTGGGGGATGACGCAACTGCTTCAGCAAGCAGTGGGTCAGAAAAAGGCAAAACAGATGTCTTTTACCTGCAGACCGGTCTGTGCAGAGGAGGCCCTTGCATGCGGACTGGTTAACGAGGTCGTGCCTCATGCACAGCTGGTTGAGCGGGCCCTTGAAATCGCCCGGGACATATGCTCGGTAAACCAGGACATTCTCATGCAGATAAAAAAGCTTATCGAGAAGAGAGATCAGGTCTCTCTCAAAGACGCACTTCAATGTGAGAGAGAGGGCTTTCTGGAATTTGTTCGCATGGCAAAACTTTTCTGAAAGGCACCGGGTTGAATAGCCCCTCGTCGGTCAATTCCACCGTGGATTCTTCTATGGTTTTGCCCGCGCTGCATTTTTGATCCGCCGGTAGTCTTCCAGGGTCAGACCCTCCCATCGGCAGGAGAGGAAGGAATTGTTCTGGTACAACGGCTCTTGTGAAATGTTATACGGGCTCGTCCGAAGGGCATCCTCATAGTCTTTTGTATGAGGTATGGGGGAATATTCCGTTATCATCGGGCGGGCTTGTACGCTTTTAACGAGATTCACGGCATCAAGAACCTCCTGGGCCCTCTGTCCTGGAAGACCGCACAGGATGTATACACCGATATCCGTTGATGAAAATCCTGCCTCGCAGAGGTTTTCCATGCAGCGCAGGAAATCCTCGTTCACAACCTTTCCCCCCGACATCTCCTGGCGAAGAGGGTCGCTCGTCTCCAGCCCAAGCCGGATCGTGCTGAATCCGCACTCTTTCATGAATGAAGCTGCCTCTTTTGTAATCGAACGTATATGAAGCCCGTTGGGACAATGAAACCGTATATCAAGCCGTCTTTTTACAATCTCTTTCATCATGGGCAGGGCAAAGGTATCGCTCTGGCAAAGCAGGGCATCGTCATAAAAGGCAAAATCCACAACCTCCCTTGTCCGGTTCCACCATGCGATCTCATCGACCACCTTAAAAGGATCCCTCCTGCGCAAGCAGGGCGAGAGAAACCGTGAGGCACAGTAGGTACAGTTAAACGGACATCCTCTGGAAGTCTGTATGCAGACGTATTTCAGATCGTCGATAAGATCATAGCAGGGGTAGTCAAGGTTATCGAGATTTGCCAGATCAGGGACCCATGTTGCCGGATTACCCCAGAGTTCTTCAAAAAGAGACAGTATCTGCTGTTCACCTTCACCTGCTACAACATAATCAGCCCCCGAATATCTTCGTGCATGGTCTGTGCATAAAGTGGCATAGATACCGCCCAGTATGACCGGAATGCCAGCAAAGACCTCTTTTATGCAGGAGATGGCCTCAAAAACACCTGGATACCAGTAGGTCATCAGTGAGGTTACCAGAACGGCATCCGGCCTGACAGCGCTCAAAAGGTCATGTTCAAAGGCCTCGATGCTGATACCATACCTGCTGTAGTTCCTTTTGATATCTCGCAGCCGGTCCGGCTTTTTGATAATCTGCCTGTAATATTTTCCATGTCCCTGATCGGTTATCTTCGGTGCCTTTGTCTCCATATGCGGATGGGGAGCCCTCAGGCAGTCCATATACGATACCTCACAGCCGTTTCTTCTCAGAACAGACCCGATATACAAAAGACCCAGGGGTTTGGCCCACAGGTCATACGCGGCAAAGTCATGAATCCAGGGATTAACGAGGAGGATCTTTCTTCCCTTCATGGTGTGCGTTCTCTTTTTCTTTTCTGTAATCTAAGCAGTGTACAGATACTATCGCAAGGGTATTTACACAAGGGTAAAGACATCGAGGGCCTTATCTATCTCCCTGTTTTTTATCGACCTCTTCCATTTCAGTTCCCGTCCCATAATATCCGCCACCCTTTCTATAACATTCTGTCCCGGATTGCCCAGCGTGCAAAGCCCGGTACGCCGGAAAAGCACGTCGCACAGAGAGAGAGCCATTTCTTTATGGATCGCATAGGGGACCTCTGCCATGATATCCGGAAACTGCTCACAGATCCTTTCCAGATATTTTTTATTTACCGTTTCAATGACATCAAGGTATCTTGAACCATAGTTCCGGCACAGATTCTCAATGATATCGTCGCTCAGTCCTCGGACCTTCCTCTTCCTGGAACGATCCACAAAACTAGCAAACCTCCCGATCTCTCCGCCGTACAGAGGGGTTGTATGGGTGAAGCATTTGAGCGTTTCGCAGCCGAGTTTCTTACAGATAATATCCACCAGTTGACGCGCCATATTTCTCGATGTTGTATACTTGCCGCCGATAGCGGTTACAAACCCTTTTATGCCTTCATCTCTTTCGTGGTCATAGAGTTCATACTTTCTAGAGGCATCATATACCTCCACCTCCACACTCGTCTCCTTTTCCACGATCGGCCTGAGCCCTCCATAGTGAAAAAGCACATCACTTTCATTGAGCCGTGCCGCAGGAACGGTCTTGTTGATCTCATCCAGAAAATCCGTTATGTCCCTGCGCTTCACCCTGAAATCATCAGGGGACCCTTTATACGCCGTGTCTGTCGTGCCGATAAGGCTGTGGCCTCTCCACGGCAGGATAAAAAAGTGCCGTCCGCCAAGCGTCTGTAAAACTATGGCATGGTCTTTATGCAAAGATCTGGTAATGATATGAATCCCCTTTGAACGTACCAGCCGATGGTGTTTTTTTCCCCTTATCCTCCCAAGCAAAAGGTCTGCCCAGGGCCCTGAAGCATTTACCGTCACTCTAGCCTTGATTTCATACATGCTGTCGTTCAGGAGATCCCGTACACGAGCACCTTCTATGGTATCACCGCTAACTATGAGGTCTTCCACCAGGGCATAGTTGGCTACATTCGCACCATATTCTGCAGCTGAAAGAATCGGCTCCAGGGTTAGCCTTTCCGGATTATACATCTGGCAGTCATAATAGATAACGCCGCCCTTGAGAGCTTCAGGGGCAAGAATCGGTTCCATCTCAAGGATCTCTTCTGCTGAAAACTTCTCATGTCCGGGGATTTTTTTGTCGTCGTCATTGATCCATCGTCTGTCATATGAAAGCGTGTCATAAAACACCATCGCGGATAAGGCGGCAGGCAGTCCTCTCTTTCCCCATCCATATGCAGGAAACACAAAGGGAACAGGATACACGAGATGCGGGGCAATAATCTCCATAATCCGTCTTTCCTGAAGAGATTCCCTGACAAGACCGACCTCAAGAGTTTTCAGATAACGCAGTCCGCCGTGTATTAGTTTGGATGTCGCAGCAGATGTAGCAGCACCAAAATCGCCTTTGTCGACCAGGGCTGTCCTGAGACCTCTCAGTGCCGCGTCCCAGGCAATAAAGGCACCGGTGATTCCCCCGCCGATAATCAGGACATCATACTCTTTCAAAGACATTTTTTGAATATCTCGTATCATGAACCACCTCCTCTTTTTTCCTGCCAAGCCCTCCTGGTACAGTACATGTGCCTTGTCTTTCTATGAATAATACTGCGTGAACACACATTTGCAAATCTGCATATACTGTTTCAGCTCTACTGTTTCACTCTACTGTTTCAGCTCTTGACATACACTGTCTTTTCAAGATATCGTACGTGCATGCACAGCGAGAAAGATAAACGTACCCTGGAAAGAATACATCTGAAGGATATGATCGGATCCGTAGAACACCAGGAGAAAATGAACTCCATCTCCATTATCAATGCAAGCGAAGATGGCGTATGTATTGAGGGGGCCAATCTAGAACTGGACTCGGTTGTTCGTCTTGCTATCAATCAACCCCAGGATACACCCGGTATATCTTTGTATTGCAAGGTGGTATGGGTGTCTCCCGACGAGGTTCCTGGTAAGAAGTCAGGGCTGCTGTTTCTGAATACCAACAGGGTCCTCTTCAAGAACGATCTTATTTCCTTCAACAGACTGATCGATTCTGCAAGGAAACAGGCTAACCAGTAATCCTTCAGCCGCCGATGGTATTCATTAACGCACTACAACCTTGATTAGGAATAATGTGTTGTCCTATGCACATGCCATGTGACCTCTGTTTGAGCATCACACCTTCTTCAATCAATTTTTCTAGTTCAGCTTCTGATATACCCTGCCTCATCGGTGTGAGAAGATCAATGTGATCATCACAAAACAGGCATGGCCGCAGAGACCCCTCAGCGGTAATGCGAATGCGGTTGCAGGTACTGCAGAAGGAATGTTCACTCATAGCACCAATGATGCCGATTTTCCCACGAGAACCCTCGATCCTGAATACCCTCGCAGGTCCTTGGGTATATTCCACGGGGATCATCGTTCCATGCCGGTCTTCTATTATCCGCATGATCTCGTTAGAGGAGATAATCTCTCGATCTGCATACCGTGAGGCGCAACCCATGGGCATGAGCTCGATAAAACGGACCTCAACAGGGCTGTTCACCGTCAACGCGGCAAACGCATTGATTTCATCATCATTAAAACCTCTGATGGCAACAACATTTATCTTGACCGGGGAGAATTCATATTCCAGAGCCGTCATAATCCCTTCCATAACCTGGTCAAAGGCATTTACCCTGGTTATATACGAGAACTTGTCCCTGTCCAAGGTATCGAGGCTGATATTTACCCGGTCAAGCCCGGCACGTTTCAGGTCGGCAGCATGTAAGGGTAATAAAAACCCGTTTGTTGTCAGAGAAAGCTCTTTTAAGCCGTCAATACCTTTGACGGCTTCTATGAATTCAGCCAGGCCTTTACGAACAAGGGGCTCTCCTCCGGTAATGCGAACCTTTTCCACTCCTCGGGGTATAGAGATCTTGAGGATCCGGAGGTATTCCTCGTATCTCATTATTTCTTCATGAGGCAACCACTCTATACCTCCCGATGGCATGCAATACCTGCACCGAAAATTACATCGGTCAGTTATGGATATCCTCATATATCTGATCTGTCGCTTGTGGGTATCGATAAGGGGTGTCATCGATGAACCTCCAGGTGTATCTTTTTCATGGCACCGGCTCTATACAATGCCTGAGTGCCCCCTCCTTCCATAACAATCTGTATGGCCTTTTTGCCGTCGGTCACCGCCGAACCTGCCAGGTAGGTGATGGTCGTTGCAGCGAAGGCATCGGGAATCATAGGCGTTGAAGGTCCCATCAGGATCACATCGCGTGCCGTGTTCGGCAGAGAAAGAAGCTCACCGATAGTGTTGTTCATGATCGTTGTTGCGCTCAATATAATAATATCTGCCTCTGCAAAAGCCGTGGGCATTTCCTGCACCGGTCTGATAAAGCCCGTGTCGAGTTCTCTTTTTTCAAAGACGCTTACCTCAGCTCCCGCCTTTTTCAGCATCTGTGCAACCGGGGCTATAAAACCGACCATGACTATCATCTCACCTCTTTGCACAGCCATGCGCTCAAACACATCTACTCCGGTGGAGAGATCCACGGTATTTCTGATTGCATTTATCGCTGCAAGGGCGATTGCCCCTGAAAAGAGGTGTTCCTTGGCACCCAGCTCTACTATTTCGGCAACAGTTGATCCCTTAAGGGTTCCTGCACGGCTGTAAACCGAACATCCCATGATCGACGTATCTGCGATATTCGCGCTGAGACCAACCCTGTTTCCCTCAAGCTCGACCGCAATATATCCAAGCCCCAGCACTACCTTATCTATTCTGAGGTTTTTCTCGGCATCTGATACTGTCTTGACAAGCTCTTTCATCGAACATTTCTAATA
>Ga0129302_1000344_pt1 | contig 34982 bp, 34 predicted proteins | sample BlaSprsedimmetaG_FD_94476 | JGI IMG/M metagenome (GOLD analysis project Ga0129302, IMG submission 94476) | Hot spring sediment bacterial and archeal communities from California, USA to study Microbial Dark Matter (Phase II) - Blank Spring... | ecosystem: Environmental > Aquatic > Thermal springs...
AACCAGGTTTCATCGAAAACATTGCTGCGTCAATAGTATTGTGCCTCTCGTTCCTCCTGTTCCGCATTTACTTGATATACAGGGGGATGGAGGCAAAGAGATTCTGTGTATATGTAGTGATGAGGTTGACCATCCAGGGAAGCGCAACAAGCATTGCAACCAAAACTGCAATAATCTTCGGAACAAATGTAAGCGTCATTTCCTGGATCTGGGTTACGGCTTGAAATATGCTGATTATAAGACCAACGGCAAGTCCTACAATGAGCATGGGCGCGGACAGCAACAGTGTCACTTTTATCGCTTCATTGGCCAGAGCCATAACAAAATCAATTGACATCGTGTAGTTACCTTTTTTATGCAAAGCTCCGGACGAGGGAGCCGACCACCAGGAACCATCCGTCGACCAGGACGAACAGGAGAAGTTTGAACGGCAGGCTTACCATGATCGGCGGCAGCATCATCATGCCCATGGAAAGCAGAACACTGGCAACAACCATATCGAGAATCAGGAAAGGAATATAAATCATAAAGCCGATTTGAAACGCTGTTTTCAGTTCGCTGATAACAAATGCAGGAATCAAAACAGGCAACCCGATATCCATGGATGTATAAGGCTTTTCGCTTTGTGATATCCTTGTAAAGAGAGCCAGATCTTTTTCTCTCGTCTGCTTCAGCATAAACTGCTTCACTGCACCGGCAGTAATGTCAAGTGCCTTTTTTTGTGATATTTCCTCGTTCATGTAGGGTTGTAACGCCCCCGTGTTGACCTGATTCCACACAGGCATCATAATGAAAAATGTCAAAAACAGTGAAAGACCGATGATTATCTGATTTCCAGGAACCTGTTGCGTTCCCATGGCCTGCCGTAAAAGCGACAATACCACCACGATCCGCGTGAACGATGTCAGCATGATGAGTACGGCCGGAGCCAGCGTTAGAACGGTCAGGAGAAAAAGAAGTTGAATGACCGTGGCGACTCGTGCAGGTTCCTGTTCGCCGTCGGGCAGACTCATGGTAATGGACGGGACAGGAAACGGCTGTCCCCAGGCGTGTGACGTCAGCGTCAGGCATCCGATAATGAGACCGGCGCCGATGAAGATCATCAACATTTTCTTTGTTGACATCTTACGCATTTTCACTCCCGTTTTTTTCGCCGATTCGACACATCGACATGAGACGATCTCTATACATGGCGAGCTGTTCCGAGAAGGGAGATGGCTTCCCTCCTAATCCATAGTTCGGCCTCAACCGTTCCAGGGACTGCTGATCATCAATGCTGGTCAGAAGCGACAGGCTTTGTTGTGAGAGGCCCACAACAAGAACTCTTCCCAGCACTTCTATCAGCATGACACTGCTTTTCGGCCCGACATGCCGCGTCGATAGAACCTTAATGACATCCCCTCCGTCTACTCGCCCTTCCCCTCTTCTCATGAGTTTCTTCGCTACGTAAAGGCTTACCATCATGATTCCGATAACGATGGCCAGCGCTGAAAAAATCTTGATCATTGAGGGAAGTAAGTCTACTGAATCCATTTTTTCACCATGTTATCCATGTTATTTCAGTTTTGACACACGTTCGGCAGGAGAAATAACATCGGTCAATCGCACCCCGAACTTGTCATTGACGGCAACCACTTCGCCCCGTGCGATGAGTCTGTTGTTGACAAAGACATCCATCGGTTCTCCCGCCAGCTTGGAAAGTTCGACAACAGACCCCTGGCCGAGACGGAGAAGATCGCCGATCAGCATTTGCGTCCTTCCCAGTTCAGCCGTCAGGGTGAGCGGTATATCAAGAATAAAATCAAGGTCCAGCCCCCCGTTACTTGATTCGTCCTTATTCATTTCCTCAAACGAGACGCTTCTGATCTCAGGTTTTTCCGGCGGCGTTGCCGTGGCCGCAAGTTCCTCCTGCACATCATCCCAGCTGATTTCGTCGTCAGACTTCACTGTTTCTTCCTGAATTTCATTATTATTCATCGTACTCCACCTCTTCACTCATGATAATATCTGATACTTGTATCGCTGTGTTTCCCCTGTAAATACCGGGGCGACATTTAAACTTCAGATTCCGCTCCACATACATCTGAAGATCGTCGCTGATATACTGATCGAGGAGCACCACATCACCCTTTTTCAGGTTGATTATTTCACGACCCGTCAATTCAGTCTGTCCCAATTCCACAAACAGCCCGACACTGGATTTTTTCAATTCTTCCCTGAAGCGGCCGATCCACTCCTGATCAGCCTCGAGTTTATCCGCGTGATATCCCCCCTGCAACTTATCCCGTATCGGTTCCAGCGATGAGTAGGGAATACAGATCGTCACCAACCCTGATGAATAGTCCATTTCAATTTCAAACCGCACCACGACGATGACATCGGACGGCGCGACAATCTGGGCGAACTGAGGATTCATTTCAGACCTCATATAGACGGCATTTATCTTCATTATGGTTTTCCAGGCATTTTCAAGATCGGAAAGAGCGCTCAGAACAACCTTTTTAATGAGATTATTCTCTATGGCAGTGAAATCCCTGCCTTCAACCTTGAATTCTTCTTTTCCCGTGCCGCCGAAGAGACAGTCAACCAGCGTGAATATCAGTTTCGGCTCCACAATAAGGAGCATCTCACCCTTCAGGGGAACCATCTTGAAAATATGCAGACTCGATGGAAGGGGCAGCGTCCGCAAAAATTCTTCGTATTTAATGAAATTAATGGATAACGTGTTTATGCCGACGACCCTTCGCAACATGGACGACAATGTTTTCCGAAACATCCGCGTAAAGCTTTCGTTGGTTATATCGAGCGATGGCATTTTGCCCCGGACGATTCTCCGCGGACTGGACAGGTCGTATTCCTGAATATCCTGATGTTCGGGAACTATCTCCTCTTCCGTTTCGATATCACCATCGGACAACCCCTTTAAGAGGGCATCAACCTCATCCTGAGAAAGTATCTGTGACATGAACGATGTCTCCCTGCTGTAGTCGATATGATCTGTGGAATCCGCTCATCCTTACTGAATGACGAACTCGGTAAAATAGACGTACTTGATCCTTCCTTTGCTTAAATAGTTGTTCAACCGCATGGATATTTCTTCCCTGAGTTGCTGCTTCCCTTCATATCCCACGATATCCAGGTACTTTTTTGATGAAAGGAGATCTAAAATGTTATCAGTGATCTTCGGTTTCAACATGTTAAGCTCGGCAATGCATTCCGGACTTGACGTCTCCACCTGAATCACCGCCTTCAAGTACCGTTCGCCGTTTCCATCCATAAGGTTTACAATCATAGCGCCCAGCGGCCAGATTTCTCCGATCTTGACCGTTTGCTCCTCCTTTACCTTCTCCTTGCCTGCCAGGAACACCTGATAGTATTTCCATCCTCCAAAACCGGCAACGCCGATACACAAAAAAAGTGTTCCGAAGAGGACCCATTTAAGAAAGGTCTTGATCCCCTTTTTCTTCGGTTCTTTCACCTCAACATCTTCGTTGGTTTTGTCTTCAGGCATCTTTCCTCCTCACTGATTAATCGATAAAATAACTTCAACTCTCCTGTTGCGTTCACGATTGCTCTCATTGTCATTCGGTAGACGGGGCCGTGAATCGCCATAACCGACGGCGGAAAGCCGTTCCGGCGCAACTCCGCATTCCGAGATCAGGTATTTGACAACAGCCACAGCCCGGGCTGTTGAGAGTTCCCAGTTCGACGGATACTTACTGTTGTGAATCGGAACATTATCGGTATGGCCTTCGACGCGTATCGCACAGTCACTGTTCCGGAGAACGGCTCCGAGATCATCAATATAACCATTATGGGCCGGGAGTTCGGCTTTCCCCGTATCAAAGAGAATCTTTTCGCCGACGGTAACATGGACTCCTTCCTCCGTCACCTTCGCATCCATTCCGGAAATACCGCCGATTCTTTCGGAAAGATCATGTTCCTTTTTCTCTTTATACATATTCCGAATACCTTTCGGGACGACGAAGGGTCGAAAGACCTCTATTCCCCCACTGCCACCGGACTGAAGCACACCGAATGCCTGATTGACCGAATATGACACTTCCAAAACCTTTCCTGTATCCAGCGTGGACATGGAAAGCACCAGAACAAAGAATGTCAGAAGAAGCGTCACCATATCGTTGAATGTTGTGAGCCATTTTGAGCCCTGCTCTTCCGCGTTGTTCGGTTTCTTACTCAATTCATTCCCCGCTGAGACAGACTTTCCGTCGTATCGACAAACTCGAAATAGAAATCGACACGTCTATTTTTCTTTCGCTCTTCAGGTGTGGCATTTGCAGCTATCGGATGATATTCTCCGAATCCGACGGCGGCAATTCTTGCGGGAGATACTCCGCCCTTGTCCAGGAAGTAACGCAACACATTCACCGCCCGTGCCGTCGAAAGCTCCCAGTTTGATGGGTAAGTCTCCGTGTGGATAGGCACATTATCGGTATGGCCTTCGATTCGCACCATGTAAGGAACCGCATTTACCAGTGTAATGATTTTGTCGAGTGACTGATGAACTTTTTCGCTGATGGTCGCCGATCCCGAAGGAAACAGAATGCCGCTCGTAATCGTCGCTTTAAAACCATCCCGTGTTTTTGTTATGTCAACCTCATCACGAAGTCCCATTCTTTCAAAATACGCTGCAAGATAGTCCATCGACAAGGCAATCTTCTTTTCATTGACGCCATACAAGCTTTCGAGAGCGCGCAGTATCCTCTCATCTTCGATAGCATGCTTCCCGCCCGTTGTTGCCGCGGCAATATTTTTCACTTCATCCGCCCCCGGCATGGCGGCATCATCAGCCGGATCGGAAATATCACGCTGCGCCATGCTGTCCGGTTTCCCGCTTCCCCTGACACCACTGTCATATGCATTGAGTACCGGGGATGATTGACTTACTGACGACGTTCTTCCCGTTTCCGATGCGCCGCCAAATCCACGGAGGAAGTTGATCATCTGATTGCCCTCAACCTTCGAATAGGATACAAGCATCGCAAAGAATGCCACAAGGATCAATGCAAGCGAACAGTAGATGACTTCCCAGCCCGCCGCCTGCAGTTCATTCTTTTTTTTCTTTTTGGTACAATCCTCATCCATTTAGAATGCCGATTTCCTCTCACCCGGTGACAGAAACGAATTGAGTTTCTGTTCCAGAACCCGGGGATTGTCGCCCGACTGCACCGACAGTATTCCGCTGATGATGAGTTCCTTAACCATGATTTCACTTGCGCTTCGTGTTTTCAGTTTTCCCGCTATGGGAAGGAAAATCAGGTTCGCCAGAATGACGCCGTAAAACGTCGTGATCAGGGCAACCGCCATTGCCGGACCGATAGAACTCGGATCATCCATCTGCATGAGCATCTTAACCAGCCCGATAAGTGTTCCCATCATACCCATGGCCGGCGCAAAATTTCCCATCGAGCTGAAGATCTCTGCCCCCAGACGATGCCGCTCTGACAGATAGTCGAGTTCCGTCTGCAATATTCTGGAAAGCGCTGACGGCTCGATGCCGTCGATCATCAGCCCGACGCCTTTTGAGAAGAAGGGGTCGTGGACGTCTTCCACCTTCTTCTCGAGTGCCAGGATTCCTTCCCGTCTTGCAATTTTCGACATCTCGACCAGTGTCTCGATAACGTTACCCGCCGATAACTCCTTCTGAAAGAAAACGTTTTTCGCCACCTTCATAACGCCGATCAATTCGGAGAGCGGGTAATTGATCAAAACAGCCCCTATGGTTCCTCCCATAACGATCAACGCCGATGGAATATTTACAAACCATCCAAGTCCGCCACCCATACTCATCGCTATGATAACAAGACCGAAACCGCTTACTATTCCAAAAATCGTTGCAAGATCCATCGATGGGCCTACCTCGTCAGCACTCTCTTTTTCATTCTTTCACACAGCATTGTTCACCATCCCTCTGACAGACTCCTTGTTTACGGCAGCGGTGTCTTGTGCGCTGATGCCGCCGTCGGTTCAATGAGACAAAGAAATGGAAATTCGAAAGAATAATGCGGGAAGAAGGACATCAGATAGCGCTCGTGCCATGAAACCTGACACCGAGCATACGATTCCTTTTCCTTTCATTTTTCTCCCGCGCCGCCGTGCCGCATTGCGTACATCCGACATCTCTAAGAGCAAATACCGTACCAAACATACTCCTTGTGATTTCTCCGAGATTTCGGGAAAAAAGGCCGGTTTCCACCTGCACGATCTATAAAATAACGATTATTGCGGAGGATTATTTTGACTCGACGTCATTAATTTGACATGGAGCATTGATCTTCGGGCTGTTCCCGGAATGAGAATTTTGCGAGCGGTTTTAAGGAATATTTTTGCTCATGCATCGATGCGAAGCAAAAGACCGGCACAACCAACTGCCCGAGACTGATGGGTAATTTTTAAATTACCCGGAGCAGGAAGCAGGTTGTTCGAGAAACGGAACAGACTTCGATTGTCCGCGGGATGACAGGAGCGTGTCAGGCTGTTCAGTTCCGGCAACACGCCTGTGGCTATCAAAAACCGGATAATCCGCCGGACGTATGGGGAATATCAACCCTCAGCAGATGGCCGGAACCCCGCTCGTCATTCAGGATTCCGGCCCTCCCCTCATGTAACCCGCCGCTGTGTAGGTTACCGTTTAACATTCATAAGTGTCGACATCATCTCATCAGTCACCGTCACGATTTTCGCGCAGGCCTGGTATGCCCGCTGTGCGGTGATCATATTGATAAACTCCGTGGCGATATCGGTGTTTGACATCTCCAGCGAATTAGGACTGATATCCCCCATTCCGGCCGATCCCGGAGTATTCAGGACCGCCGCCCCCGATGTAACCGTTTCACCGAAAAGATTGTTTCCCATGCGCTTCAGTCCCCAGGGATTGGAAAAATCAGCAAGCACGAGCTGTCCGATATCGGCGGTCTGGCCGTTCGTAAAGAATCCGCTCAGAATCCCTGCCGGCGTCACGGAAAGGCTCTTCAAAACGCCCGACGCGTAACCGTCGTGCGTCAGGGCCTTCACCACGGAGGTACTCGCGTACCCCGTTATCGTCTGCGCCGTCGATCCGGCCAGATCCCAGATAATCGTATTGCCGTTTCCGATGGTGGCGCCGTTGCTGAGCGGACCGAATGTCAGGGATACGTCGGCGGGCGCCAGTTCCGTCTGATTGATTGCAATTTCTATCGTATCGCCGTTTGCCCATATTCCCGCAAGCGCAAACGTCACATCAGCGCCGCCCTCACCGTCCAGGTCAATGGCTACTTCATCATCGGTTCCCACAGTGCCCAGGGTGAATGACATGTTGAGATAACCACCATTATTGACTATTGTCCACGTGTTCTCATCAGCACCTCTTTCCAGTACGATATCGGCCCCCGTATCCTTATACATCTGTCCCTGATTGTTGACCGTCATGGTTGCTGTACCGGTGCCTGCGGTGGTTACTGTCTCAGTAGCCGTTGCGTTATAGACTCTTTCAAGATCACCGTTTGAGTCGAACTTGAGGCCGCAGTATGTCTGGGATGTCGCCTCGTTGTTATCGAGATAGGTCTGGACGCTCCAGTACCCGTTCGCTTCCGTTTTCTGGAACGTCGCCTTCAGGGTATGGGTTTTGCCCTGTGAATCATAGACCGTCTGTGCGGCGTTGAAATTCTCTCCCGCGACCGTATCCGAATTGAGATTGGCACCGATGGATATCTCCGTCGTCGCTACGGGCGCAGACTGTACATTGCTGAGAGACAGGTCGGTTACCGTATTGGGATCGTTTGACTGAAAATTATATCCCTGAACTTTTAATCCGTTCGTATCCACCAGATATCCGTCACTGTCGACATGAAATGAACCGGCTCTTGTATAGTATGACCCCCCGTCGGCATCTCTGACGATAAAGAAACCGTCTCCGTCGATTGAAAGATCGGTGGCATTGGCCGTCGTCTCGAAAGATCCCGGAGAAAACTGCGTCGCCACGTCACTGATTGAAACTCCGCGGCCGACCTGCATAAAGGTGGATGATCCGCCGGTGATACTCTGACTTAAGATATCGGAAAAATGAATCTTCCCGGCTCTGAAACCGACGGTATTGACATTGGCGATATTATTGCCGATGACATCCATCTGTTTTGAGCTGGCGGTTAAGCCTGAAATACCTGCGTATAATGAACTTCCCATTTTTCTTACCTCCCTGACTCATGCTCTATTGTGAATTGTTTGAATTCATCCTACGTGCCGCTGACGACGGAAACGACGTCTTCAAAGGGAACATCCACGTCCCCGATCTGGATATGGACACTGCCCCCATTGAATGTCACGCCGGTGACGGTGCCGGTGACATACGTATCCATATTTACGGACTCACCTTGCAGATTGGTTCCTTCCACCGCAAAGTAATACGAACCGCTTTCGATGCCGCTGCAATCCCACTGAACCGAATTCAGTCCCTGCTGCTGAGATCCCACTTCAATCTTTTTTACAAGACTTCCGCTTGAGTTGTAGATGGACACCGTCCCCTTTGAAATATTTTCCGCGGCACTGTAAATAAGAGTAACGGGTGTTCCGTCGATTTCCATGACATCTCCCTGCGCCGCAATCTCTTTACCGATCAATGATACCGCTTCGATCTGATTGGCAAACACCTGGTGAGCCGCAACCGTTTCAAGACTCGCATTCATATTACTCAACTGTTCGAGACTCGAAAACTGTGCAAGCTGGGCCGTAAAATCAGTGCCGTCCATGGGGTTCAGCGGGTCCTGATGTTTTAACTGGGCAATGAGCATCTGAAAAAACTCATCCTTTCCCAGGGTATTTTTTTGAATCGTACCTGTTGAACTGCCGTTTCCCACTGATGCCACACTGCTCATGTCCTGCCCTCCTGATGTTCCTTTACGCAAAGAGGCTGATTCGACCATCCGCCCGATCCGATGGTGCCTGAATATAGTCTGCGGCGGCTCCACCGTCTGGAGACGTTTCTTTTTCCCCGCTATTGTCGCCGCCGTGATTTTTTCCCCGTCTGTTGTCGAACAATCTGCCGTCTCGATCGAACTGGAAACCATTTCCTCCCATCCGGTCATGAAGGGATACGTCGATAGTCTCAGCTACCAACCCCTGCGTGTTAAGGGCCGTTTTCAGCAGATCGGAGTTTGATTGCAGCAACTGGCGCACCTCATACTGGTCAGCCCTGAGGATTACGTGCACTTTGTTGTCCCGTATAAAAAGATCAAGATCGATCGATCCGAGATGCGGCGGATTCAGTTCGATTTTCACATGTCCGAACCCTTTCCCGAGTTTTGCCTGAACGGTGGTTGTCACCTGATTGATGATATCCCGTGATTTAATACTCAATTGATCATTTTTTCCGGCATCGACCGTCGTCTGCGCATCAATCCGATTCACGGGAGCGTGCCTTCCTTCAGAAGCCCGATCGTTTGAACGAGGTTCCCAAAGGATGTCTCTCATCCGTTGATCATTGCCCTTCGACTCATCGGAAAAACCGGTACGTCGCGCGTTGTCTTCTTCCTGTCCTGTGTTTCCGCGAACCATGAATTGCTGCTTCATTTCCCCCCGGGTCGTTTCGGCTCCCTGCTTTTTCGGTTCCGGCGCTTGATCGTTCGCTGCTCCGCTCATACCCGATTTCCCGACTTTCAGACGCTGCGATTCTCCGGCATACATCGCTGTAACTTTCTCCGCCGCGGGAGTTGCGCCCGTTTTTTCCGATATAGTCTCTCCCGCCGAGGCATGAACTGCCGATCCGTGTTCCCTGTTTGAATTTAAGGCCGAGGGCTGCCCGTGGCGGGCTTTGCCGTGGATATTCGTATCCCGCTTCCCAATGGCCGCTGTTTCATCACTGGCCGGGATATTATTAACCGATGATTCAGAAGTACCGTGTCTAATAGTTACTCCTGCTGCCTCACGGGATATTGGCGCTCTTCGTCCCCGCAAGGATGAATGAACCGCCGTGCCGGCCCCTTTTTCATTACTGATCTTTGTATCTTTCAGTCGCGAAGTCGCCTGGGCATGAGAACGATCAGATGTTGCATCCAAATGATGTACGCCATTATTCCCGCTGATCTTTCCTTTTTCCTCGTTCGGCTTGGAATGTGCCGTTGTCGGCACATCGAATCTCCCTCTTCCATGCTGCCGTCTGCTGTTCCGCAAAGAAATGCTTTTTGCTTCGTCGCCATCGCCCTTGATGCCGATCCCTGAAAACAGTACGGCATCAAGCGCGCTCCTGGTTTTGTTGTTCATGCTATCGGTATTGAGAATCTCAGGGTTTTTTGTTTCCGATTTTCCCATTCGATGAAAGATATGCCCTTGTACCGCATCATTAGAAGTGATGCGATTCTGCCGGTCATTCGCTGCGTCCGGGCCTGCCTGTCCGGCACGTAATAATAAATAGTGCGCCGATTTCCGTGAATCAGACTTTCCGCCGCCGGTCATCATATTTCTAAGAACTTGAAAGAATCTTGCCCCGTGACCTGCATCGGCTTCAAGCCCGTTCTCGGAGATTCCATTCTTCTGCCTTACCGCGCCCTTTCCGTTATTCGACAGAAGCGTTTTTCCCGAACCTTCACCTTGTCCAGCCACCATATTCATTAATGCGTTCACGGATTCTCCATCGCCGAAATTTTTCATATATAGTGAGCAAAAGACATGCCATTAATGAAAGAAGATATATATTACATTATTACAACAGGTTAGCGTTGAGACATCATGGCAGAACAATCAGGAAGGAAAAATTTGCCTGTTTCGTGGAAGATATACGAAGAATTTGCCGCTTCGACGTGCCGCCGGTCGGACGTAATCGATTGCAGGGAGCAATAAGCCACCGGCTGAAGCCCAGGGTCTGCCGGGCAGGTGACTGGCCCGTTTCAGTCCCGCCCCGGTGTGACTGAAACGGGTATTGTCGGCTGACGATATGGGAAAAGGTTGGTATCATGCAAGGGAGTTCGTATCTCGGAAATGGAAATCGAAAAATATTATCCGATCGTGAACACCTTATTCAAGACAACCGCGTTTCCGCGGGGATTGAAATATCCGCTTACGGAGACGCGGACATGTGAATTTTGTATTTGAAAACCGGGGCATTTGATGCGTGGGTGGTCGATTGTTGATCGTCGATGGTAAACAGGAACTGAAAAATCAAAAACCGGAAAACACAGAGGGAAACGTGTAAATCGGATTTCAAAAATAGTCATGTATACAGTAATTTTACCACGAAGCGTCGTCCTCGCGTCTTTTGCCCTGAGTCTTCAGGATCGAACATTTCACGAAAGATCGTTATTTTTCACGTGGTGAGCCCAGAGAGAGTTGACGATCGGTTATTTCTTTTGTAATTTCCAGCGCACGTTCAGGTTTTATATGCTCCCACATTGCACCGGCTTTGGCTCTCTTCATATTCATAATGATTGCCGCCGCCGTTTCGTTATCCAGCCTTTCCAGCATGGAACCGGCGTGTGCAGGAGGAAAGGATTCGTAAATTCTCGCAAGATCCTGATATTTTCTTTCATCCACTTCCTTGATCGACTCAACCAGAATCGTCAATCTTTCTTCCAATTCCCGCAACTGTTCTATTCTGGCAAGTATTTCCTTTTTCATAATGGTAAGGTTATGCTTTTCGTTCTGAAGATCCCTTTCACGGGTCTCAAGTTCTTCCTGTCTTTTCATGAGTGACGCCAGGAGTTCCCGTTCTTTAAGCAGCCGGTCGGTGCCGATATCTCTGATCTTCCGATCTTCAAAATTTACCCGGGAAGGCTCGGCAAATGCCGGACTGACGGACAAATACTGATGCATCATGTCAGTTTTGACGACGATACCGCCGATGGCAATAATTTTCGTCAGAACAAAGATAACAAGAACGATTTCACAGGTTATTAATATTTTTTTCAACGTCCGCCACCCTTATTTGCATTTATGATTCCCCGTTCATCCAGTTCTTTTCTTTCCCGTTCATGCACCTCTGCCTTGTATTCCTCAAACCGGCGCTCACGGATATTCTCTATGATTTTCCTCTGTTTAACGGTTTCGACCAGCACGGTTCTCTTCCGTTCCAGTTCGTGCTCGACTGTTTTGATAACTGCCTGCTGCCTCTGTTCCTGTTCTTTTAAACGTCGGATATAAGCAGTATGAAGAGCGATGTCCGTCGGCCGTATGTCTCCTCTTCCAATCGTATTGACATGAGCCGTCATCTTTTCTCTGTCTTCCATCATGCCGCACAAGCGCTCCATTTCATGATCAAGCCGTCGCTTAATATCAGCAAATTCGGCAAGAGATTGCTCCTCACGCTGTTTTCTGAAATCTAAAACCGATTGTAATCTAAAACGAAACATGCTGATAATTCATTCTTTTTCGCTTGCATTATTTGCTGTTCATTACTATTCGACACCAAAGCTGCACACCAATCAGGAAAGCAGAGCGAAAAGCTGTTTTTTCGTCTCGGCGAAACTAACACATTCATGAATATCCTGTTGCAGGAAAGCGTTTATCTTATCGATCATCCTAATGGCGAAGTCAATTCGTTCATTACTTCCCTTTACATACGCACCGATGTTGATAAGGTCTTCGGCCTTTCGGTAGGTAGCCACCGCATTCAGGATATCGTTTGCTTTCCGACGATGTTCGTCGTCGACAATATCATTCATCACTCTGCTGATACTCTGAAGAACGTCAATAGCCGGATAGTGGTTTTTCGAAGCGAGATCGCGGGAAAGCGTTATGTGGCCGTCAAGGATAGACCGCGCCGCATCGGCTATGGGCTCATTAAAATCATCACCTTCTACAAGAACGGTATACAGGCCGGTTATGCTCCCTCCGCCTTCAATATTTCCGGTTCTCTCCAATAAACGGGGCAGCAGACTGAACACCGACGGCGTATAACCCTTTGTCGTCGGAGGTTCACCCAGGAAAAGTCCTACTTCCCGCTGAGCCATGGCATACCGGGTTAAGGAATCGACCATGAGCAGCACATGTTTTCCTTTATCACGAAAATATTCCGATATCGAGGTGGCGACGTATGCCGCCCTCATTCGAATCAGAGGGTGACTGTCCGAGGTAGCCACGACGACCACCGATCGCGCTAATCCTTCCTCACCAAGGTTGTTTTCAATAAATTCCCGAACTTCACGACCCCTTTCCCCGATGAGTCCGATGACATTGATATCCGCTTTTGTCTGTCTCGCTATCATTCCGAGCAGGAGACTCTTTCCGACACCGGAGCCCGAGAATATACCCATTCGCTGTCCCTTGCCGCAACTGAACAAACCGTTGACGGCTCTGATTCCGAGATCTATCGGCTCCTTGATTCTTCCCCGCTTCAGCGGATTAATCGCGTCGGCATAGATCGGATACTCATCCTCGTATTCAATTCTCCCCTTGTCATCGATGGGCTGACCCAGTCCGTCAATAACCCTTCCGAGGCAACTTTCGCCGACTCTCACATCGGCCTTTTTGCCGAGAGGCAATATCCGCGAACCCGGTCCGATGCCGTTAAGTCCTTCAATGGGCATCATGAGAACTTTTCCGTTTCTAAAGCCCACAACTTCTGCAATAATTGAATCGCTCTGACCATTCGGATATATCCGGCACATTTCACCAATCGAACTTCCCGTATCGTGCCCCTCCACCAACAGGCCGGTAATTTCATCGACCTTACCATACAAACGAATGGGATTGGCCTGTTCGATCGCCCGATAATAACGTGTCAGATGCGTGTTCATAACGAAGAATCCCTATGATGTTATCAATGATTCCAATATGTTATTAAGCTGTTCTTCAAGACGTGCATCAACTTCTGCATATCGTGTCGCAATGATGGCCCCACCCGGCTTAATACGGTCATCCCTTTCCAGAACGAAACTTTCCACCAGACCCTGCGTACTCAAAAAATCAGGCTTTGTTTCAGCGATGTAGTCGTAGTCCCGCGGATTGAGTTTGATCGTCATGTCATCTTTTTCCTGGATGCAGCCGAGGGCATGTTTGACCACATCGATGACAACCGTGCGATCGGTCGATACTTCCCGATGAATAACCTTCTCGGCAATCATGAATGCAAGTTTCAGTATGGCCTGTTCCGACTGCTTCCATACATCGGATCTGGCTGATTTTAACCCCTCCACCGAGAGCTCGACTGCTTGAAAAGCCTGAGCGAGTTCCTGAAGAGCTTGATTCCTGCCTTCAGCGATTCCCGCCTTGAAACCACTGTCGTACGCTTCCTTTTTTAATTCATCGAGCAGGGCCTGTGAAATTTTGGAGCGGTCTTCGCTGCCGTTTGTTTTCTCCTGTGTATCCAGCACCGTATTTCTCGCGGCGGGAGACGATAGAGCCGATTCCGATCGTTTCTTCCCGTCCTTTTCCGCTTTAACGATCCTTACATGTTCGGCTTTAATAATTTTGCTAGACGAACTGATCATCCTCGCTCCCCCTCGAAATCTGAATTCGTCCCTCCGCGTCCAAACGTTTTGCAACTTCTATTATGCTTTTCTGACTGTACTCAACATCCGAAAGTCGTGTCGGCGGCATGAGCTCAATGTCTTCTTTAAGCATCTCTGCCGCCCGCTTTGACATATTCTTGAATATCTTTTCTCTCATATCCGGGTCGACGACTTTGATCGCCCGGGCAAGATCTTCACCATTGACTTCCTGAAGAATGTCTCTGATGCTCTTATCGTCAAGTTTGAATATATCGTCAAAGGTAAACATAAGATTCCTGATATCTCCGGCAAGTTCAGGATCCGATTCATCAAGGTAATCGAGGATCGCGCTTTCATTTGAACGACTCATCTTATTGAGAATGTCGGCCATCATGTCAACGCCGCCGAAATGCCGTTCGCTGGTATTTCCCACGATCAATTCCGACTCGAGCGTCCTTGCCATCTCATCGATGAACTCGTTGGGAACGCTCTGAAGCGTCGCCATTCGTTTGACTATTTCCGTTTGCTTGTCAAAAGGAAGACCTTCCAGGACGGCCGCCGCCTGTTCCGATCGGAGGTGGGCCAAAATCAAGGCAATCGTCTGGGGATGCTCCGCCTTGGTAAAATCCATGATTACCCGGGGATCTACCGTTCGCAGCTTTTCTATAACGGGATTATCATAAGGTCTAAACGAATCATTCTCGATTGATTCGATAACTTTTAACGCCTTTTCCTCTCCCACCGCCTTGATCAGAATGTTTCTGATAATATCGTCGCCGACGGATACGATACGTTTCCCCTTTTCCTGAGCAAGCTTGCAGAAATCCCGCGCAACTTCATGCATTTCTTCGTTCGATATGTTTCTGAGTCGGTTCATGTGAGTTCCCAATACCTTGATTTCATCCGATCTCAGATTCCGAATAACCTTGGCGGCCAGTTCTTCATTCAGGGATAAAAGTAATATGGCTGCTTTCTCCTGATTCGTCATGCGATCGTAGTCCTCCCGTTTCGTCCCGTATCACCGATCTACTTCAGCCAGTTTCTGATCAATTCCGCAAATCCCTGATCATCCGTAACGGCAAGTTTTTTTACAGCCTCTATTTCTGCGCTTACTTCACCTTTCGGTTCTTCCAGGGATAACGACCCTCTGCCCATTTCCAGCTGTTCGTTCGTGCCGGCTGCATTGAGCACGCCCTGCGCCTGTACCAGGTTTTCATTTCCTCGTTCCAGCAATGACTTCACCACCGGCCGAATGACAAAGAGGGCGACAAAGATAATGGCAACCAGAGATACCAGGTATTTTATCATCGGGATGAATAGAGCCACTTTCTTTTTCCATGAATCGCCTGACAATAATTCCTGGTCGGCATCAACTGTTTTGAATGGAACCGATGTTACAACAACCTGATCTCCCCGCCGTGAATCAAACCCGACACAATTTTTTACAAGATCTTCCAGGGACTGCATCTCTTTCTTTGATCGTGGTTCAAATACTTCAACACCCCTGTCGTCTTTTTCATAAATTCCATCCACCATAACGGCAACGGAAAGCTTCTCAATCGTTCCTACAGGCATCATTGTTTTGTTGACGACCCGGTTTATTTCATAATTAACGATTTCATCAGTTTTTTCGTGATTTGATCCATATCTGCCTGATCCTGTCTTTTCCGTCGGCGCAACCGTGCTCTGTCCACCATCCGGTGCCGGTTTCGCGGATCGTTCTATCTTGCGATGCCTGCTCCGGACCGCCGGTTCTTCAGCATCATAGATTTCTTCTGTTTTTTCCATGACCCTGAAATCAAGGGATGCCGACACTCGGGCGATGACCTTGTCTTCACCGACCACCTTGGTCAGCATGGACTGAATCCGATTGGCAAATTCGTTTTCAATATTTCTTCGATAGTCCGCCTGCGATGTTGTTCTTCGCGAAAGCTGCGATTCCGGCTGTCTTTTCGATAGCACCTGTCCCCTGCTGTCCAAAATCATGACACTCTCCGGTGTCAACTCTTCGATACTGCCGGCTACCAAATGGGCGATTCCCTCAATCTGTGCATCACCCAGCCGGCTGCCGTTTCGCAATTTGAGAAAAACGGAGGCAGTGGGTTTCGCTTCATTCTCAACAAAAAGTGATTTTTTGGGGATAACGATATGGACTCTACTGGCCTGAACTTCATCAAGATTATTGATTGTTCGGGACAGCTCTCCTTGAAGGGCTCTCTGATAATTCAACTGCTGGACAAAATCGGTCACTCCGAAATTTTTTTCGTCGAATATTTCAAATCCCACGACACCGCCCTGGGGCAAGCCGGTTGATGCGAGATCCAGTCTCAATTCCGAGACCTTTTCAGACGGGACCGAGATAGCATCCCCCGACGCAGATAATTTGTAGGCAATTTTTTTCTCCTGAAGGCGGGCAATGATCTTACCTGCATCATTAGTTGGCAGGTTCGAATAAAGAATTCGATAATCCTTCTGATTCATCAATATGACAAGGGCGCTGATAACCACAAAGCTGAGGCCGGCGGCGACAATGACCGCTATCCGTTTTGACGGTGCAAGCGAATTGAATCCCTGAGACAACTGATTGAAAAATTGAAATACCGATTCCATAGCGAATTCCTTTATACCGACATTCTCATGATCTCTTGATACGCCTCAACGACTTTGTTCCTGACCTGCATCATTGTTCGAAAAGAGATGCTGGCCTTCTCCAGCGCTATAATCGCGTCATGGATGCTTGCGGCGTCGTCAAGTTCGACTTTTACGATAGCCTCGTCGGCATCTATCTGCATTTTATTGATATCGCTTACCATATTACTTAACATATCACCAAACGTATGATTTGTTTCTTTCGTGGCGCTCTTATTTTGCAGAGAACGCGCGGCAAAACGTTGATCCGGTTGAATGCTTATTTCAGACATGCCTGTTATCCTTTCATATTCATTGTCGTGGCCGTTTCACACACGCCGTTTTGAGATTAACCCGCACCATCGGATCAGACAGAACCGGAAACGGACATTGATAAAATTTTCCCTGCGTGCCGCTATGAAGTTTCAAGTTAAAATTCCCCTTACCGTGATACCTTGCATGGCCTTGCGTTCATACACGGCTATTATTAATAATTGTCACTCTATCATTTGCCGATTTCCAACGTCTTCATGGCCATGCTCTTGGTCGCGTCAAAGGCGGTAACACACGCCTCATATGCCCTGTTTGCCATAATCATGTCGGACATCTCTACGATCGAATTGATATCGGGCATAGTGACGTACCCGTTTACATCGGCATCAGGATGGCCCGGATCATAGACTTTTTTCAGACAGTCCGCGTCTTCGACGATACCGTCGACTTTTACGACCTGCAGGGAATCTCCCAGGACGCTGTCAAAGCTGCCTTCCACGGGTTCCGATGCAAAAACCGCTATCTGTCGCTTATACGGCCCGCCATCGGGCATCCTGGTTGTATTAGCATTGGCCAGGTTTGAAATAATAACATCCATTTTCGCCCGCTGTGCCGCAAAGCCTGAGGCACAGACTTTAAATGAGTTCGTGAAATCCATTACTTAACCTCCTTCAAAACAGTGTTCAAACTTCTGAACTTTCTCGCCAACAACTCTGCCGTCATATTATACATGAGGTGATTTTCAGCCAGCTTTCCCATTTCCCCGTCGATATCCACTTTTTCACCGGAGTCCACAATCTCGAGATTCCCATTGTCAGGCTGACCGAGTGCGCCGGGGAAATGTTTTTCATTGCTCCTGACTACAACCGGTTTATCATGCCGCCGCAATGCGTCGTCCAATTCCATATGAAAGACAAGATCTTTTGCGGTGTATTGCGGTGTATCAATGTTGGCAATATTCGATGCGACGATTTTATGCCGTCTCGACTGATAATCGAGCATGGTTGAAAGCATTCCGATTGTTTTATCAAATAATGGGTCCATTTCATCACCTCACTGCATGTATTGAATGCAAGCCCCGTACCATCCCTGCATCATTAATGTTACAGGGAATCGGCTTTTGTCGATGAGACATCGGTGATGCCTTCATCATCCTTATATTCGTTCAGTTTGTTTCTCATCGTTCGCACGCTGATGCCGAGAATTTCAGATGCCCTTGTCCTGTTTCCATTTACTTGTTCCAATGTCTCGAATATAAGCTTTCTTTCAACATCCCGAAGCGTTATACCGTCAAACCGTTTGACATCGACAGCAGAAATATCGACGCTCCCGTCACTCGAAGGGATAGAGGCATCATCCTGTTCAAGACAGAGATGCTCGGGTCGGATAACGTTTTCGCCGCATAATAAAACTGATCGCTCCATTACATTCTCCAGCTCCCTTACATTCCCGGGCCATTCATACTGTTCAAGCAGTCGGAGGGCATTGCTTGATAATGCAGGGGGAATCTTTTCATTACGGCTGCTGTATTTCCGAATGAAGTGTGATGCCAATATCGCAATATCGCCTTTACGATTCCGTAGCGGAGGCACGGTGATCGGTATGACATTCAGTCGATAATACAAGTCGCTTCTGAATTTCTTTTCTTCGATACGGGCTTTCAAGTCCGCATTAGTTGTTGAGACGATACGAACATCCACCGGAACGGGCGCCTTTGCACCCAGCCGATCGACTTCAGACTCTTGAATAACTCTCAAGAGCTTTGCCTGAAGCTGAATATCCATCTCGCCGATTTCATCAAGGAGCAATGTCCCTCCATTTGCGAGCTCAAATTTCCCTGCTTTTCTCATTGATGCCCCGGTAAACGCCCCCTTTTCATAACCGAACATTTCACTTTCCAGGAGATGATGCGGTATGGCTGCACAATTGACTGCGACAAACGGCATATGCGCCCGCTGGCTCTGGTTATGGATGTATCGGGCAAGCAATTCCTTCCCTGTTCCGCTCTCTCCCTGGATCAGAATACTTGATGAGCTTGCGGATACATTTTTTAATAGTTTCAAGAGAGATTCCATTCGTTCATCCCGGGTAACAAAGCTGCTGCCGTGCGTTGTTCCCGGTGATACCGGCTTTTCCTGTCCGCCGTTTTTCGACAGTACGTCTTGGAGAATCATTCCAAGATGATCCAAGGAGAACGGCTTCATAATAAAATCGGAAGCCCCTTCTTTCATGGCTTCGACAGCCGCACTGACCGTTCCGTATCCCGTTATGACGATAACCGGCGTTTCCACGGATATTTCTTTGACACGTCGAAGAACGTCAATCCCATTCATTCCGGGAAGCCGTATGTCGGTGATCACAACGTGAAAGGCTTCTCTTTCAAATTTTTTCAGAGCCTCGACGCCATCCCCGGCCGTTTCCACGACATAACCGCTATCGAGAAGCGACTCGGCAACTGTCGTCCTCATGGATAATTCATCGTCAACAACTAAAATCGATTTTGGTTTCATAATGCTACACTGCACATTGTACTGTTTCTCGTGAACGGCATGCCGATCACGCGATTGATCGACAACCCACATATGACGAACACAGGGAAGCTGAGTTGCGTGGCTTCCTTTCAGTTTTTTGTATATTGACGATACAGCTCGACCCAGAATTTATCATCGATGCAATAATCGACGAGAGCGGTCCAAAATTCGTCCTGCCCCTTTTCCTTCAGAGAAGCAAATACCTGATCGGCTTCAGCGTTGTTATCCAGATTTACATAACCCCGCCCCATCCAGTAGAGGCTCCACAGATTACTGCCCTCGGCGGAAGCGTGATCCAGCGATTTCTTAAACATGTCGATGCTTTTCTCATAGCTGCCTTCGTGAAAATAACATTCGCCGACGCCGATGAACGAACCGACCCGAAAATCGCTGTTATCTCCGATACTGGCGCTTTCGTTGTTCAGCGCCCGTTCATAATTCACAAGCGCCGACGGAAAGGATCCTCCATTTCTCAGAGCGTCGGCATATTTTTTATAAATCTGAACCATGGTACGCCAGGGAACGCCCGAAGTGATAATCTCTGAATAAAATCGGGCGGCTTTCTCATACATCTCCTTTCGGTAACAGATATCTCCCATAAGTTCTCGTGCCTTTCGTAAACACGACTCATCCGACAACTCCCGCTTGTTTATAATCAGTTGTGCCTCTTCTGCCGCCTCATCATACTGTCCGCCATGAAAATAGATCTGTGCAAGGGAAAGCAGAATGTGTCCCCGTTCATGATCCGTCATCTTCTTCTTTTTCATTTCCTCAAATATTCTTCGAGCGTCGCCGAGTAATCCGATTTCTCTCAGACTTGTACCAATCTTGAACAGCATGGGGAACCCCCCGTATTGAAAGAGACCTTTTCGACGAACCCTGAAATAAAGATCCGCCACTGCCACATAATCGTGATTTCCAAACCATCCATCAACGAGGGTTTCTCCCATACTTACCAACTCTTTCCTGCTTTCCTTTGTTTTTCTCCCCGGTTTGAATTGATCCAGCATATCATCAAACGCATCGAATGCCTCCTCATACCGTTCCGCCTTTGCCAGGGCAATGCCTCTTTGAAACATGAGTTCTTCCTTCACAGCGGGATCGGATGATGTAACGGCTGTTTTGCTGTACGTATCAAGGGGATTATCATAAAGAGCGATACCGGGAAGAATATATCGGGGCAGTTTGATCCCGGGATGGGTGACCCCCAGGTCTGCCATTGTTACGGCACTATCATGTGCTTCGTCGGTTGCGGGATATCGTTCCGTAACGAGACTGAGCAGTTTCAAGCCCAGTGAAACCTCCCCCATGCCTATATATGCCTTGGCAATGGTAAGCATGACATCTCCCGATTCTTTCCGGTCCGGATACAAATTGAGGTAGACAAAAAGCGTGTTGATTGCCGGCTGAAAGTGACCGCTCCTGAAATAATGCATCCCCAGGCGCATGAGGTCGTTCTGTGACAAGTTTTCTACATCGGGCCATCGTTCGAGTGCATGACGATACCATCTATCAGCCCTCTCATTCTCATTCATGAGAGAATAACAATCACCAACTGTGAAATATGTGGTTTTGATATCTGCGGCATCCGTGTAACGTTGTATGTAGTTCCTGAATTCCTTTACAGCTTCCCCATACTTTTTTTGCTTATAATATATTGTGCCCAGGAGGTGCAGTGCTTTGCCGAAGCTTGATGAATCGGGATGTTTTGACATGAGATTCCGTAATTCTCTGATGGCTTCGTAGTACATCGTCACGTGATCATAGCATTGAGCCAGGCGAAGACGAGCGATAGCGGTGGTATCGGCATTACCGGGATATATGTTGATGAGGCTGCGGTAGTGCTCCATCGCCTGAAAAAATGCATCCCTTTCACCTTTAATTCCGATTTGAAAATAGCAATCCGCCATATGTCTCGCTGCTGTTTCTTTCTGATCTGGCGTAAGATCCGTCCGTTGAAGCATGGCACGATATCGGTTCAGCGCCGATTCGTCTTGTCCTGATTCATATTCCGGCGCCTCGTCGTCTTTGCCGACATCAATAATCCTTATCTTCTCCTCCGACACCGGTTTGATGTGGTAATGTGGCGCATCAGGATTGATCTGCGTCGCGCTTGATGCTGAAACCTCGTTTTCTTTGATTTCATGTTTTTCGTCGTGAGTTGCCTGAATCCATTCATAAGGCTTCATTTCATCTTCTTTATTACCCGATAAAACTCCTCTTTCGATTTCGATCACTCGATAGTCTTCGATAGCCCCCTGTTCCTTCATACGATCTGCGAATGCAACCGCATCATCCCGGCTGTCATAGAAAGACGTGAAGACCCGATACCACACCCCCTTGCCGGGGATCTCTGCATCAACATAAAAGGGCTGAATACCCTCCTTCTTCAGGGACTCGATGAGTTCATAAACACCGGAAATAGTCCTGAATGACGCGACATGGACGGCATAGCAGGTTGCATCTTTCTGACTCCCCGCGACAGTCGAGGGGATAGTCATGAGGCAGAGAAAGGCCGCAATCATCATCACAATCGTAGTGATAGGACGTATCTTCTTGGTATGTATTTCCGACATGCTCGTGACACCAGTGACTGTTGAATTATTTCCGAAAAAGGTAATAGCAAGTAACATACCATCCGGTTGCGCATTGCAGTATTCAGTGAGAGGCTGGTATTGCTGAGATCCGGGAGCGGAGTGAGGTCCGATATATGTCAAACCATCATATAGGAAAGCCAATTATTTGACGTTTGCAGGGATCATGTAATCAAAAGTATAGAAATTGAAGAGAGGGTACTTATCGAGCTATCCGCCGTGTATAATTAATGACAATGGCATGATAGGTGAACATAGAATTGACATTCTCTAAAAGGTGTCGCGTTTACGCCTTGGCCTTTACCTGAGCCTTGACATGCCGTTTTTTTGGAGTTTTGATTTGGGGCATCGAGATTAATACAGATTATTGGAGCAGTGCCACAGCGTTGCTACGAACATTTATACGGGGGATGAACGAGCGAACGGATGATATGGGATACTCTTGGTCACGTGATATTGTATCGCTTCAATTTCTCCACATAGGTGGTTCTATTGAGCTTCAAGAGCTGTGCCGCTTTATTTTTTACACCCCCTGATTTCTCAAGGGCTTTTAAAAGTATATTTTTCTCAAACAATGTAACCGCCTCATTGAGATTTAACCCCTCTTCCGGAATTTCCAACCCGGATTTGATGACATGTGTTCCTCCCGCGTTGCGATATATACGTTCAGGCAAATCATCCACGTCGATGGATCCCTCTTCCTTCATGACAATCAGCATCTCCATGGTATTTTGCAATTCCCTGACGTTTCCCGGCCATGCATATTCATTCATGTAATTCATAGCCTCCGGGGTCAGCCCATTAACCCGTTTCTTTTTCAGGTTATTGAACGTTCTCAGAAAGTGACCCATGAGGATGGGAATATCCGTTCTTCTTTCTCTCAACGGCGGAATATGGATGGGAATAACATTGATACGATAAAACAAGTCCTCTCTGAAATTACCGCCCTTGACCGCCTCTTCCAAGTCTCTGTGTGTCGCCGCGATTATCCTCACATCCGCATCAATCGTCCGCATTCCACCGATTCGTTCAAATTGACGTTCTTGTATGACCCGCAACAGTTTAACCTGAAGGGACGGGCTCATATCGCCGATTTCGTCCAGGAAGATCGACCCCTCCTGTGCTAATTCAAACCGACCGATTCTGCTCCTGATCGCCCCGGTAAAGGCACCTTTTTCATGACCGAACAATTCGCTCTCAAGGAGTTCCTCGGGAATAGCGCCGCAATTTACCGTCACCAGCGGCTTGGACTTACGATCACTGTTGAAATGAATTGCCTTCGCCACGAGCTCTTTCCCGGTGCCGCTCTCTCCATATATGATAACGGTACTGTCCGTTGATGCAACTTTCTTAATTGTTTCAAATACTTTCTTCATGCTCTCGCTGTATCCGATCATTTTTCCAAAGTCATATTTCTCCTTGAGACGATCTTTCAGCGCTATATTTTCTTCTTTTAATCGAACGAATGAAAGTGCCCTGCTTACAGTAAGCAGGACAATGTCGTCTTTTAAAGGTTTGGTTATATAATCAAAAGCTCCGAGCTTCATTGCTTCAACGGCGCTGCTTACCGTTGCATAGCCGGTCATGATGATAACAACGGCATCCTGATTAATCTCTTTGATGAACGCGAGGAGCTGCAGGCCATCAATATGCGGCATTTTGAGGTCTGTTATGACGATATCGTATTTATCAAGTGGAAAAATCTCCATTGCTTCCTTACCGTCCCGAACCGCCGTAACATCATAACCGGTGGTATCCGATAACAATTCAGAGAGATTAAGTCTGTTCAAATCGTTATCTTCAGCAATCAGTATCTTGACTGTCTTCATTGACTTCCTTCCCCACTTTTCTGCTGACGGCAGAAACGTTTCCGGCCCATGACCGTCAAAATATTTACACTGCCGTAGTCGGGATGTAAACAAAAAAATCATAATAGTCAAATAATATCTGCAATTATTCCATGAGCGACGCGCATGATTCCCGTGGTGAAAATATTTTAAAGATAAATGCAAATACGACCGATAAAATAGTGTACGAGATTTCTTTCTGTGAGGCCGCTGTGTCAATTTCATCTTACAAGATTGAAGGTGTTCTACGGGCATACAACAAACAGAACGCCGCAAAAGGATCGGTGTCCGAAATAATCAATGAATCGGCAAAATACCATGATACCGTCACGATATCGTCATCTGACGGCAATTCAAAAGCCTACGAAAAAATCTCATACGGCTTGTTGGATATTATATTGCAGAATAATGAGAAGTAGGCTTCATGGACGCCCAATCCTTGAGGCATATAATTTGTGGCGTGAATGTTTCCGCTTGATGCCTGCACTGTCCTCAATCGAGACTATGTCCGCCGATCATGTTCGACGGGCCATAGGTTTTTCTCGAAACGCTACGCATAGGAGGACATGGGGATCGCACCTCGCGTGTCATGATCGGTATGACGGCCTGCGCATATGGCCGGAAGCAAATATAAGTACCCGACATCGTATTTTCACTATTTCTGTTTTGATTTTACATTCCACCACCCCCTTAGTGGTACCACCGACATCCGCGGAACACCGCAGTTGTTGATATTCAGAACGCTGATGTCATTTTCACAAAAATACCGCACTCTGCCGGAGAAGACTTATGCATTCAATTTTAATCGTCGATGATGACAGTTCCACAAGAACCCTCATAGCCGATGCGATCCAAGCTGAAGGAATTGAGATGATCACTGAGGTTGAGAACGGCTTTCAGGCGCTCGAACTGATCAGCAAGAAATCCTTTGATCTCATTATCAGTGATTTGAAGATGCCCGGCATGAATGGGATCGAATTGTTGCATAAAATCAAGGAAATTCACCCCGCCGCGTCAGTTATCATCATTACGGGATATCCTTCGATCGATGTGTCCATTTCAGCCATGAAATACGGTGCTGTCGATTTCCTGACAAAACCGTTCAAAATTGACGACCTGATTTTCAAGGTAAAAATCTATCTCAACGAAAAAATGATCCTGACTGACAGAGAATTAGACATTAAAACAAATAACTCCCGTCTGGCTGAAAAAGTCAGGGAGCTGTCCACCATCAGCTATATTTATGACAGCATTGAAAAGTCGGGGGGAAGCAACGATGACATCTTTGACGAAATCGTGGCACTGGCAATGACTATCGCACCGGGGGAAATCTGTTCCCTTGTTCTCGTTGACGAAGAAAATCTAATCTTTCATCCTAAAATCGTTAAAGGATATAATGGAGGTGGAATCGCGTCCCTTGATGCGCTTCTCCCCTTCTGGAAACCCGTCTTCAATGAAGTGTTAGAAACGAGAAAGGCGTTGATCAGGACCGCCATGAGCAAAGACGATCCGTATAAATCTTTTCTCTGCGTTCCTTTAATGATAAGGAACAGAATATTCGGCCTTCTCAACCTGACGAATCAGGAAAGTGACAACTGTTTTACCCAGCGCGACCTCAATTACATTTCGAGCCTCACAACGCGAGCCTCTCTAAATCTTGAGAACAGAATCCTTTATGAAAGTATATTCACCAGCATAATCGACACATTCAAATCACTGGTTCGGTCAATTCATGTGCGAGACCAGTATACCGAACGGCATTCGGTTAATGTGACCCGTCTTTCTGTCATAACTGCACAGTCAATGCATTTATCCACCAGTGAGATTGAATGCCTCGAAATATCTTCGATTCTTCACGATATCGGCAAAATCGCCATACCTGACAGTATATTGCTGAAACCGTGCGGTTTAACTGACGATGAATACAACACAATCAAAACCCATCCGGAAATCGGCGAAAACATCCTGAAATCCATCAAACTGTTCGAGACGGAACGGAAGATCGTCAGGCACCACCATGAGCGATGGGACGGAAAAGGTTATCCCGACGGCCTTTCAGGCGAAGAGATTCCCCGTCTGTCGAGAATCCTGTCAGTGGCCGATGCATACGATGCGATGACCAGCGATAGACCGTATAGAAAGGGACTGCCTGTGGAGAAGGCAATCGCAGAACTCCGACGGAATGTTTATACTCAATTTGATAAGGAAGTCGTTGATGCATTTATAGCAACTATTCAGTAGTATTGCACCCCCCCGAATAATCTACAGCCTTTTGGGAAAGAAATTACGAGCGGCCGCCTTGTTGCTCTTTGAGTAACACCCCTACTGGCACATTTACTGCATTGTTCTTTCATAAATTTGAAAGGAATCGAACATGGCAGTGTCCAACGGCGTGTCTCACCATCTCCTGGCGCAAACAACAGTCGATATAAGCTTCTCTCACGATAACAGAATTATTGATACAAAAGCTCTTATCATGGATACATCGAATGATACGGTCACACTTCAGGTTGATGTACCCGACAAATCCATGACGCTATCGCCCGGCACCGACATATACCTATACGTACAGAACAAGGGTATCCTTTTCAGCATTACGGAATCAAGAGATTTCCCCACCGTTCACGCCACGCGTGTCTCCCGGAGAAATCATGCACGGGTGGATGATGTTCTCAAAATCATCTATAGTCCCGTAGAAAATGAGCGCTATCGACAAAACATGAAAAACACGCATGTTATCTTTGAGAAAGCATTCGGCGAAACATACAAATTGCCTGAAATTGAAAACGTGACTCTTGAAACACTCTATGAACTTCTGCATCGACTCAATTGCAAGGTCGATAAGATATTGGAAACTCTCGACGGCACGAACGTTAAGAAAGTCTGCCCTGAATGCTTTGAAAGCATTAATATCAGCGCTTCAGGCATGCGATTCAAGGCATATGATCACTTTCCCATTGGAAGCATAATCGCTATCAGGCTCATACTACCACTGACAATGGAAACACCGCTTAATATTCTAGGTGAAGTCGTCCTGTCGGATGTGGAAGCAGATCAAGACGGGAAATACGTCACATCTGTCAAATTCATCAATCTCACCCGCGGTGACGAAGAAATTATTACAAAATATGTTTTCAAGAGACAACGTGAATTGTTGCGGGGGTAATGCATCTCCGTTGCAGCGTAAGCGCGTCTGTCAGAACAGGCAGTTTCTTCAGTGTACCACCCTGCGAGTGGGCTCATCACGACGATTTAAGCATTCCCTTTAATGACTTGCACACGGAAAGCAGCAAACCGCCGATTATTCCGAACGAAATAAGTTGCTTCTGATACATCCACATACTGTCAATATTCATCAGAATAAAATCAGGCAGCAAAATGTTGCAATAATAAATCATGTTCGGGAAGACAACGAGGGCGATAAACAAAATAACCGCAAGAATGACGAAGGAATTTCTCAGAAAGATTGAAAGAAACATGACTATCGTTTCATAACGTTTCAAACGTCTCAATTTCGGTTCGGCCCTGTCAAGTTCTTGTGAAACCTCCTCGCACAGGCGCAAAACATCCGCAAAAATGTCGGAACGTTTAGATTTTACCATATCTCTGATTTGATCAATTCTTCGACCGATTGGGTGCAGAAGCTCATGTGCCGATGAGGAAAACATTCGAAAATGATATCTCTCGGCACATTCCCGGTTTTTTTTCAAGCGAACATCCAGTTCCTTGAGCATGCCGACAAATTCATTTTCCCGTCGCTGTATAACAGTAGTGCAGATGTTCCTGATAATCTTTGACTGATGAACTACATCGAGATAACCGAAATAACTATCAGTTGATGAAAGCTTGCGAAGATCGGATACCAACACCGAAACCTTCTTGACATCATCATCTTTTTCTCCGAGTAATTTTCTGAATGTATCGAATCCTTTTTCAGCAGCTTCCGCAAGCCGCGATGCCCTCTCTTTAACCTTGAGAAATATTTTATAGAGTTCGGGATGGATGAGGGTGCTGAACGGAGCAAGATCAGGATCAATCAAAGCGCTGACATAGTAATCTCTATCAGCCTTGACAAGATCGAGAAGTCGCTCAAGTGCCAAAGCCTTTCTGCCCTGCTTGAATGCCAGGAGAATATCCTGATACGCTGCTTCGGCACAATGAGGATAGATATAGTTTATCTCTCTGACTTTATCATATGCTTTATCAATTTCATCAGTCAGATAATATAATCGAGACAGGAGGAGAAGAATAAATATTTTCTGCGGTTTCATCCTGGCATTATTTAACGCTTTCTCGAAATAATATTCGGCGCTTAAGCCCCTGTTCCTTTCCAGGTTCAGAAACCCCAGAGCACAGTAAACCTTATAATCCTTTGGATTTCTTTCCAGGCTGGTCTGTAAGAGAGATTCCGCCTGGCTAAGGTTGGAAACGCGAATACAGTCCTGTGCCAACCAGACATAACCGCCTGTTCCTCCCTCTACGAGAGCCGCTTTGGTTACTTTATTCCAGTCATTCGTCGTGGTATCCCAGATATGTTTAAAGAATCGAAGCTGAACATACCTCTTCAAATCATAGAATGCAAAATGAGGCAACAAGTCCTGAACATCGGCACTTTCCTTTCTCTTGAGAGTTGCATTAAGCTCGGACTGTTTTTTACCCAGGTACATTAAAAATTTACTGTTTATGGTCTCAAACGATAAATACCCGAACTTTGTAATAGCGTTCGTCAGTTCCATGAGATTCTTTGAAGGACAGTTGGGAATGTCGTGCATCGTACTTCCGCAATAAAAACACGGAGCATGGACTCCCCGAAGGAATGCGTTCTGGTATAAATAAAGGAGGGGGCTTTTATCCGGTCGAGACTCATCAATTGTAATTTCGAAGAATGGCTGATTCTGATCCGTATGCTGCAATGGCACAGGAACAAACGGCGTGTTATTTTCTTTTTCTATAATCAGGTGTGCCTTCCGGGAAATATGGATTGAACCGGGGCTAATTGTTCCCCAGCGGACATTGAAGCTGTCGAGATTGAGCCTGTCCGTTCCAAGATAGGGCCCCGCATCGATGACGATCTGGACCGGCAACACCCGGGGTGTTTGATCTTTTGGAATTCTTTCCCTGACATATTGAAGAACATTGTAAGAGATCTCGATGGCGGCATCCGGTTTAGAAACAATGAGGATTACCGAGCGGTCAGACAGAATTTTTTCCTGTTGTATTTTATCGCTCCAAAGCTCTCCCCGCTCTTCGAGAATTGTTCTCCAGATTTTATCGAAAGTTGCAATGCCCAGTTCCCATATCGGCTTGACGCAGACAACGATTGCACTGACCGGTTCAAAGTCGGCACCATCCTTCCAGAGGACCTGATAAGCCGTCAGGCCTTTCGGCATGCCCTGACGACCTGAAAGATCAATTACCTCAAACCGGACATCCGCCAGATTATTCATTGACTTCGATACTTCCTCGGACGTCAGTATCTTATCTCCATCGGCAAGGTTTGTCAACTTTGAGGCGACATTGACCACATCCCCGAAAATATCGTCATCTTCGACAATGCCTTCACCGAAATGTATACCGATTCGAATATGGATCTGATTTCCCGGTGGAGCATCTTTATTATAGCTCTTAAATTTCTGCTGAATCCTGACGGCGGTTTTAACCGTTTCTTCCGGACTGAAAAAATATGCCATTACGGAATCTCCGATATTCTTAACGACAGTACCGCCATATTCAGTTATCGTACTGGCAACGATACTTTCATGCTTATGAAGCATCTGTCGCCCGGCAACATTGCCGTACGATTTGAAGAAATCGGTCGATCCCGTAATATCCGTAAAAAGGACGGCTATCTTCTTTATCACGTTTTCGCTATTTCTGTTCATAGACAAAAGGCATTTATCATGAAATATACTCTATCGGATGCACCGCTGACTTATGTAACCGGATGTGTACAGCTTTATATTCGACATTCGCAGAACAAAACTTGAGCATTTGCAATTCAACACATGGTTCTGAAGAAACGAGCAGAAGAGACCTTTGAGAGAAATATCCGTATGAAAAGGACATGAAATCCATTGGAATCATGAGCGATGGGGAGAAAATAACTCGTAAGTTCGTAAGCAGCAGCTTATGATCTTCCGCCTTGTCCCGGTGTCCCTCGACGGTGGATTCAATAACACCCATGCTGAAGAACCCTCATAAATGAATCACAGTTATTGTCCCAACCGTACGAGCACCTCCGTATCGCCCCTGAACTCTCTGAAAACATCTTTAAATCTGGTTTATTACATTGACACATCCCAACCGTGTCTTTCGGTATATCCACGAAGGTGGATTTTCGTGACGAGGCTGTTCCGTCATGATTTCCGTCGGGCTGCGTTGTCATAATGTTATATACAAAGGTGTCCGGAATGTCCTATGGTAACAGCAGCTTCATTCTGAAGCAAAAGCACTGGAAATCCATTACCGATAATGATAATAATCCTGTGACCCGCAGCGATGTGAAGCATCAGCTCAGCGATTCCCCCCGATAATGACCAATCAGCAGAGGACTTAGGTATCATGGAGAAAAAAATATTGATTGTTGATGATGACGAGGCAGTGAGAAATCTCTTCGAAGAAATCTTTGGTGATGCAGGATATGCCGTTCGATCCGTGGAAAGCGCCACGGATGCTCTCGATATTCTGACACATGACACGATTGATGTGATATTCCTTGATCTGAAACTATTCGGCATGAATGGCATCGAATTGTGCCGGCAGATCCGAATGCTGAAACCGCTCTCAATCATCTATGCAATAACGGGGTGGGCCACGCTTTTTGATATAGAAGAATGCCGGGAAGCGGGCTTCGATGATTACTTTACAAAACCGATCAAACTTGACACCCTTTTCAAGGCTGTTGAAGACGCCTTTGAGAAACTGCGCCGATGGTCAAAACGATATGGGGTCGCAAAAGATGAAGGACATGGGGGACTTCGGGACGGATAAGCAACGTGAGGTCGCGAAACGCCTTACCCCGAACGATCTGCTATCCGTTATTGAGGACCTTTCGAATCATATGTGACAGATTCGATATTCGGAAGGGTTTCTGGATGAATCCGTTGCACCCATTCTCCAGAATCCTTGCGGCCTGGCCGTCAAGACTGTAACCAGTCAATAGAATCACTTTTATGCTTGGATTAATTGATTTCAGGACATCGAAGGTATCGGCGCCGCTCATGCCCGGCATGATCATATCGAGCAACACAAGATCGATACCCTTTCCGTCCCGGAAAAGTTCTATTGCTTCACTCCCTGAGCCTGCGGCAATCACCTGATATCCGAGTGTCTTGAGAATCTCCCGGTTCACCTCTAATACTGCATCTTCATCATCAACCAGGAGAATGTTCTCGTTACCCATTATGATTTCTTCGTCACGAATCCTTATTGTTTTCACAAATTCCTCCCGTGCGATCAGATTATGGCGAAGATCCTTCCCGGATTAATGCTCCCATACCGTAACAGACCACCATCGGCCCGTATTATCACTTAAAATGTTTTATGTAATGATCATATCAGCGCACGGGAGCAAGGAAAAGAAGACTCGATACTCAAAGATGAATGCCGAAATTGTAGTATCGGATATTTGCCTTTCGATATGCGCCGCAACCCTTCACTTTGCCTGTTCGGTTTTGCCGCATGAAGGGTCCATGCTCTCGAGGTCTTTCAATAACCGGCATCGACAGCGATGGTATTTTTATCAAAAATTGACGATTATTACCATTGATAACATCAGATGCTCATGAAAAACTTTCATACATGCGTTTTTTCCTCAACGGAACACTGTCTCTCCACTCAGGACCCCGACTGCGTTTGCACTTTATCGAATAAATCATTCATATCACGATTGATGTGCCTGACCGTTAGACTCACCAAAACAGATATCAACGACAAAGGGACCATCATCCGTCTCAAACGGTATGATAATGCTTGGTCCGCCGAGCACATGAGAAATAGTGTGACTTTTACCTGTTACAACCGTCGGAATGGCAGCTTTGAGGACAACACCATCCTGTTCCAATTTCTGTCTGGCCACACCCGACACCATGTTGGTTATCTCCCCCACAGCATCTTTTATATCACCGTTGAGAGTCTTGATATCCTCTCCGAGCATATTTGATACGATCTTTATAATGCATGTCTCGCTGAAACTTAAAGCAAGTGAGCCGACAACGGAACCCGTAATTCCGATAATTGCCGAAATGTCACCCTTCGCTCGATTTTCCTTTTTAAGATAGGGTTTGCCCGCTCTCGGTACGATAAAAGCCATGGTTTGCAGGACGGTGATCGTTCCCTCTAAAAAAGGGTTTATGAATTGTACGTTCATTGTTCGTCACTTTCTTTTTCACTACTTTTTATATTTTGCAATGATCCCGGTTATTTTCTCATTCAGAACTTCAGCGGTGAACGGTTTGACTATATAATTATCAACTCCTGCCTTCACCGCCTGCACCACGTTATCCTGAAGTGCCTCGGCCGTCACCATCAAAAAGGGCGTTTTGCACAGGTCACCATCGGCGCGCACTGCCTTCAAAAGGTCGAGACCCGTCATATTCGGCATATTCCAATCAGAAATGATGAAGGAAATATGCTGAGACTTCAATTCCTTGAGGGCCATTTCACCATCCTCAGCCTCTGCGATATTTTCGAAACCGATCTGTTTTAAAAGGTTTCGAATAACTTTTCTCATCGTCGCAAAATCATCAACAACGAGTATCTTGCTGCTCTTGTCCATGAGTCATCTCCTCTAAATTCAAATATTACCGTAGTTGGTGTATTGCATTCAGCTTCCTCAGTTTTCACTCAGCACGAACAGACTTTCAGGATCCAGAATAAGACCGGCATTCCCATCACCGAGTATTGCACCGCCTGACACTCCCTTAATATCTTTCAAACCGTCCCCAAGCCCTTTTATGACGACTTCTTCCTTGCCGAGCACTTCATCGACCATCAAACACTTGGATCGATTCTCCGCCTCCACAACGACGACGAGCGCCTCCCATGGATTTTTATACGCAGATTCGATGTTAAAGATGTCATGGAGCCGCACCAACGGCAGCAGATTCCCCATAACATTCAACATTTCACCCTTACCGACCACATTGTTGTAAGCGGTATTGAGCGGACGAAGAAGTTGGCGTATTGCCGTCGCAGGGATAATATATTTTTCCTGTCCCACTCTGACAATCATTCCATCAATGATTGCCATTGTCAGAGGGAAATGTGTCGCAAATGTGGTACCCTTTCCTTCTGTGCTGCTGATTTCTATCTTCCCACGCAATTTTTCCACTGCCTGCTTCACCACATCCATGCCGACTCCACGGCCGGAAACGTCGGTAACTTTTTCTGCGGTAGAAAATCCCGGATGAAATATGAGCTTAAATATTTCATGATCCGACATGTTGTCTGCACTTTTAATCAGACCCTTTTCAATGGCTTTCTTCGCCAGCTTGTCTCTTTTAAGTCCCCTGCCGTCATCGGTAATCTCAATAACTATGTTGCCACCTTTGTGATATGCTCTCAACCCAATAAGGCCTTTTTCCGGCTTTCCTGATTTAATTCGTTCATCGGGAGTTTCGATACCGTGATCTACCGAATTTCTGATCATATGGACCAGGGGATTGTAGATCTCTTCGACCATGTTTCGATCGATTTCTGTTTCCTCTCCGGAGAGATTGATGGTCACATTCTTTCCCACATTTTTCGTAAGATCCCTGACGAGACGTGCCATACGCTGAAATGTCTGTTTAATCGGAATCATCCGCAAGCTTGTTGATGTTCTCTGAAGTTCCGATGTAATGCTGGCCAGCTGCGAAATATCACTGACAAGCTTGCGGTCGGAACTCTTAAGAATGGTCTGATTCTGCTTGATCATCGCCTGCGTGATGACCAGTTCTCCGATCATGTCGATAAGGTCGTCCAGTTTCTTCACATCAACCCGGATCGTGTTGGTTGCCGTTGTCTGCTGAACCTGCTTCCTCAATGCCTTCGAAACCTGCTTCGGCGTTACCTTGCCGTCTTCTATCAGCTTTTCTCCGATCCTCTTCGTCGTCGATTTTGCGGGATCATGCAGTGTCTCCTCAAGGAGATCCTCAGAGATGGCGCCGTCCTGAATAAGAATGGCTCCCAATTTTTTTATTTCTCCATCGTCATCGACGGACCTGTCAATGTTTTGAATCCGACTCTGCAATTCTGCAGTATCGGGCCGCAACGGATGACTCCGGGTTCCCTCCAGAACTTCCTTCAGACTCTCGATCATATCCTTCAGGACATCGGCGCCATCAAGAATAATGTCGATGAGTGCTGAATTGACGGGCAATTCTCCGCTTCGTACCCTGTCAAGAAGCGTCTCAAGATTATGGGCGAGTTCGCGTATTTCCTTCAAATCGAGAAAACTTGCCACACCCTTTATAGAATGAAACGGTCTGAAAACAGCATTGATATAGTCTTTATCTTCGGGGCTCTGTTCGAGATTCAATACATTGACTTCAATTTCACTGATATACTCCAGACCTTCGGTTATAAAATCTATCAAAAGCGATTCATCCTGCACCTCAAATCGATCATCTTCCTGCTCCTCCTCAGGTATCACATCCGTGACGGGAATTTGATAGGCTTCCGAACTGATCGCTTCTGCGACACCGGTTAAGGCTG
>Ga0129302_1000352_pt1 | contig 34401 bp, 32 predicted proteins | sample BlaSprsedimmetaG_FD_94476 | JGI IMG/M metagenome (GOLD analysis project Ga0129302, IMG submission 94476) | Hot spring sediment bacterial and archeal communities from California, USA to study Microbial Dark Matter (Phase II) - Blank Spring... | ecosystem: Environmental > Aquatic > Thermal springs...
CAGATATACCGAACTCATCCTGCAGCGTTGGTATTCCACGAACTTTGCCTTCGCCCCATGGCCAAATGGCGGTTGCCTCTCGTTTCCCCTGTTTTCTCCTGGATACATTGACGCTGTGATCTGCGAGGATCTTCATGGACTCGAAGATGAGCTCTCTGAGAAAGGGGTCGTTGGGAAGAAAGTTGTCCACATACTCACCGATGATGTCATGGGGGGGGGTTGTCCTCAGGTCTGGGAACTCATATCCGTTGATGACCATGAGGTGCCGGTATTCCACACCAGGATATACCCTGATTTTCTCGTTGCTTCTCAAGAGTTCCTTGAGAGACTGAACGACCTGGGCCGCCTCGGTTGTGGAAATGTGGTCTGAGCAGTAATCTTCCATGATGTAGCCTGGTTCTCTCTGGGTCAGTGTTACAAGGTTGATTCTGAAGGCCGTATCCTGCTCGGACAGTTCCACCCCCATACTCGTTGCCTCGATGGGTGCCCTCCCTGAATAATACTTTTCAGGATCGAGGCCGAGAACCGTCATGTTTGCAACATCACTGCCCGGGGGAAATCCTGTCTTGATGGTTCTCACCATTCCCAGATCTCCCCGCGAAGCCAGCTTGTCCATGTACGGAATATATGCAACATCCAGCGGCGTTTTATCTCCGAGTTCCTTCAGTGGTTCGTCGGCCATGCCGTCGCCGAGAAGAATGATGCTTTTCAAAGTCGCTCCTCCCTCTGTAAACGCTGTTGCTCGATCACGAACTCACGCTGCCCCAGATACGACAGAACTGGATGATCGTATCGAATGCGTTTCTACTGCGTGTTTTTAAGCTTCTTGTCTTCAACCCGTATTACGACAGGGTCGCCATCGACTTCCTGCAGTCTGGCGATATCCTTGATCGCGCTCTTAACGTTGGATTCTTTCGCCTCGTGGGTCATCATGATCACGGGCACGTGGTTTTTGTCATCCGCATGGGCTTTCTGAATCACCGATACAATACTGATGTCTCTCCTGCCAAGTATCCCTGAGATCTTGGCCAGAACACCCGGTCTGTCTTGCGCATTGATTCTGATATAGTAGTTTGTGAGGATATCTTCGATGGGCATGTACGTTTTAGGCCTGGAGAGGTCTTTCCGGTAGCCGAGATGTGGAATTCTCCCAGCAATACCTGCACGGATATTCCTGGCAACGTCTGCGATGTCACTCACCACTGCCGATGCGGTGGGCATCATTCCGGCCCCTCTTCCGTAGAAGAGCGTCGAATCTACGATATCTCCCTTTACATAGAACGCATTGAACACACCGTCGACCTTGGCAAGAAGGTAATTGAATGGAATGAGCGTCGGGTGAACCCGAGCCTCAACGCGGTCTCCCCGGTCGATTGTCAGCGCCAGGAGCTTGATCTTGTACCCAAGTTCCTGTGCATACTGGACATCGAGGATATCAATATGGGATATCCCTTCGACGTACACACCGTTCATGTCGGGGGGAACACCGTAGGCAAGGCTTGTGACCAGGGCGAGCTTATGGGCCGCATCGATGCCTTCGACATCCAGTGTCGGGTCTGCCTCTGCGTATCCGAGCTCTTTTGCCTTGAGGAGCGCCTCGTGAAAGGTTGCACCGCTTTCGCTCATATCAGTGAGGATGAAGTTGCAGGTACCGTTGAGAATGCCGTAGATGAAGGTGTAGTTGTTGGCAACGAAGGCCTCACGCAGTGTCTTGATAATGGGAATTCCCCCGCCCACGGCCGCCTCGTAGTAGAGATCTTTTCCGTATTTGAGTGCATCTTCAAAGAGCTCTTTTCCTTTCGAGGCGAGAAGAGCCTTGTTCGCCGTTATCACGTGTTTGCCATTCTTCAGAGCATTCTTGATGAAGGTGCGTGCGGGTTCGATCCCACCGATGAGTTCGATGATGATGTCGATTTCCGGGTCATTGATGAGGCGTTCCGCATCGGAAGTGAGCATGCCCTCAGGGATTCGGATCCCCCTGTCCCTGGAAAGGTCCACGTCTGCAATTGATTTTAACGACAGGGAAAATCCGAGCCGATCTTCGATAAGCGCGTGGTTCTCGAGCAGCGTCTTCGCTACTCCAGTCCCAATGGTCCCCAGACCGATAAGCCCAATCTGTATTCGTTCCATGGCAGCTCCTGCGTTGCACTGTGCATGATGTCGTTGTCAAGTATACCTTGAAACACGCCAGAAATATAGTTGATTTCATCCGGGCGAATTCATCGTGTTCCCCTTGGGGCCTAGGGAGTTCCGGGAAGTTTTAAGCAAACCGAACCGATCGAGAAGTTCATGGGAACGGTAGGAACTTCTCACCAGAGGCCCTGCGAGAACAACGGGCAGACCAAGAGATTCTCCCAGGTCTTTCCACCTCTCAAAGTAATGTGGCTCCCAGAATCTTGCCACCGGAGTGTTGAGCCTGGTCGGTTGCAGATACTGACCGATGGTGACGACATCGCACGAGGCGTCACGGAGATGTTCGAGAAGTTCCAGGATCTCTTCTTCTGTTTCCCCGAGACCAACCATGAATCCCGATTTGACGATGAAGTCACCAGAAAATTTTTTTGCATGCGTGAGGAGAGAAAGGCTCGTTTTCAGACGTGCCCTGGGCCTCACGTGAGGGTACTGCCTCGAAATCGTCTCAACATCATGGCTAAAAATCTGGGGGTTCTGTTCGAGAACCATGTCCAAATGGTTCATGTTGCCAGAAAAATCCGGGGTGAGTACATCGATAGTGGCTGCCGGGAGCACCTCCCTGAGCGCACCCATGGTCCTCACAAAGGCTGATGCGCCCCCATCAGGAAGATCATCCCTGGTTACCGAGGTGATGACCACATGATTCAGTCCGAGGGCAGCTGCTGTAAGGGCAACATGTTCCGGTTCGTCTGGATTCGGATCTTCAGGGACCCCCTTCTTGACCGAACAGAAGCTGCACGACCGGGTACAGGTGTCTCCGAGGATGAGAAATGTTGCGGTGGGCAAGGAAAAACATTCACAAATATTGGGGCAGCGAGCCTCTTCGCACACGGTGGAGAGTGCAGCTTGACGAAGGCATTTTTTCATGTTCCTGAGCGTTTCCTGATCCCTTGAGCGCTTCAGCCACGAGGGGAGTCTTTTCGGGGGTTCGTCAGGTATCATCTGGTTCATCTGATTGCCCGGAGGATGTCTCTTGATCGAGCTCTTCGTATTTTAGTCGCATCAGTTTCCTGAGTTCATCGACCCGGGCAAGGGCAACTCGCTCCTGGGCTCTTTTGGCAAAGCCATTCCTGATGCCACAGACAAGGGCGGTGAAAGATCCCATGAGGAGAGAGATGAAAAGGAGCAGGTACAGCGGGAAGGTCTGTGAGGAATACCCGAAGAAATGGACTACGGCAAGCTGTTGATTCGAGAGGCCAAACAGGATTCCCGCGATCAAGACACCGATCAGGATGATGGCCTTGCCATACATCACGAGAGCTTCCCCATGATTTTTTCGCGGGTTTTCTCAATGTGCTCTGATATGATGTGGGTTTCGCTCAGAACAGGCATGAAATTTGTGTCACCGTTCCATCTCGGAACGATGTGAACGTGAAGATGGTCGGCGATTCCCGCTCCTGCCACCGTGCCGATATTGCATCCAATGTTGAATCCCTGGGGATTCAGAGATGACTGTATGGCAGAGACAATCTTCTTTACCATCTCCAAAATGCCTGTAAACTCATTTTTCTCGAGATCCAGCAGGTGCCCTATGTGGCGGTATGGGGCAACCATGCAGTGGCCGGTGGTATAGGGAAAACGGTTCATGATGGAGAAACAGTGCTTCTCGCGCAGGAGGATGAGATGATCGCCATCGGCCGGAGCACTGCAGAGTATGCACGAGTTCTCTTTTGGCTTTGTGATATACTCCACTCTCCATGGTGCCCAGATCGTGTTCATAGTCCGATAATATCTCCCTGTATTGATCCTCTGGTGATTGTCATTATACCGATAGATTTCGTGTTTGTAAATCGTGAGTCAGTGGGAGAGCCGGGATTGAAATAGAAGATTCCATCCTCCCTGCCGCAGAAACTCTGGTGGGAATGTCCATAGACGAGGGCATCGATATCCTGAAAAGATCCCCTGATTCGTGCACGGATTCCCAGGGGCGATCCCCATCCATGGATGATGCCGATGGTCACGTTCTCGATGAGGATCGTACGCATGGATGGATAGTGATGAGCCACGGACGCTTCATCCATGTTGCCGCATACGGCAAGCACTTCTTTACCGAGGGCATGAAAGGGATCGAGTACGCTTGCAGCTGTTATGTCACCTGCATGAATGATGAGATCCACATCATGGAACTGTGTTTTGGCAATGGTTTCAATGAGGGGGTCCGGCCCTCTCAGGTGGGTATCTGAGAGCACACCGATTCTGGTCATATCTTACAAAATACGAAAATCATCATGGGATCAAGGGGAGAATGACATCACAAGTATGCATCAGCATCGGGAAAGAGATTTTTTACATCGTAGACGACACATCCGTCTGCCTTGAGTCTCTCGAGATCGAGATCCCTGAACACGTCGTGTGCGACTGCGACCATGATGCCTTCATAGGTGCGGGTGAGGTCTTTTACGTCAGAGATCAGGTTGATTCCGTACTCGGAGTTTACCTCGAAGGCATCTGCGATGGGGTCGAAGACATCGACCATGCAATCAAAATCCCTGAGCTGATTGATGATATCAAACACCTTGGAATTCCTGATATCCGGACAATTTTCTTTGAATGTGACGCCGAGAATCAGAACTGTTGCGTCAGTGATACGATGGGATTTTTTTACCATGAGCTTGATGAGCTGGGTTGCGACGTATCGTCCCATTCCGTCATTGAGTCTTCGCCCGGCAAGGATTATCTGGGGGATGTATCCCATGCTTTCGGCCTTGTGCGTGAGGTAGTAAGGGTCGACGCCGATACAGTGTCCGCCCACGAGACCGGGGCTGAAAGGCAGAAAATTCCATTTTGTCCGTGCAGCCTCAAGAACATCCTGGGTCCTGATGTCCATTTTTGCAAAGATCATGGCGAGTTCGTTGATGAAGGCAATGTTGATGTCTCTCTGGGCATTCTCGATAACCTTTGCGGCCTCTGCCACCCGTATGGAAGGTGCGAGATGGGTTCCTGCCGGTATGATGGACTGATAGAGGGAATCGACAATCTTGGCAATCTCTCGAGTGGATCCGGAGGTGACTTTCTTTATGGTGGTGAGCCTGTGACGTGTGTCACCGGGGTTTATCCGCTCCGGACTGTAGCCGCAGAAGAAGTCGACGTTATACCTGAGCCCGGAGGTTTTTTCGATGACGGGAACACACTCTTCCTCGGTGGCTCCGGGATAGACCGTGGACTCAAAGATCACGATGGCCCCTTTCCTGATCACGGATCCCACTGTTGCGCTCGCCTGTTTCAAGAGGGCAAGGTCAGGCCTGTTGAAGATATCGATGGGAGTTGGCACTGTAACGATGAAGACCGTGCTTTCCCGCAGATCGTTCTCATCACAGGTCAGATGGAGATGTTCTGCAGCGTCGATCTCTTCGGGACGGACCTCCCTGGTTCGATCGATTTTCCGGTTCAGTTCACCAATCCGTATGGCATTGATGTCGAACCCGACGGTCGGGTAGCGTTTGCCGAATTCCACCGCAAGGGGAAGACCAACGTAGCCGAGCCCGATGACAGCGATATGATGTTCCATACGATTTACTTGCGTCCTCCTCTCACAGTCACAGTCCTTTCGTACTCATTCCACATATCGACCCGGATAATCAAATACTATATTCGCTTCTCGGGAGATGATCGGGGGAACCATCGGTTCACCCGGACCAATGCCGTGCAGTTTTCCGAAGCTCACGGGATTGTGCCCTGGGGAGTTGAGGGGGATCCTGTCCCGTCTGCCTGTCTTGACACCGTATGGGAAAAGCAATAAGAGATCTCACGAACAACAACGTGTTCCCATCGAGGGTGGATATGTCGAGAACAGTACAAAGGATCGGTGTGTTTGATTCAGGGATTGGAGGGTTGACGGTCCTGAAATCCCTGATGGAGCTGCTTCCCCACACAAACATGGTCTATCTGGGAGACTGTGCTCGTCTCCCCTATGGAACTAAATCTCCCAAGACCATCGTACACTACTCCCTGCAGTGCTCAAGGTTTCTCGCCTCAAAAGACATCGATCTGCTGGTTGTTGCATGCAATACCGCGAGCGCTCACGCGCTGGGCGCCCTCGAGCAGGAACTCGAAATCCCTGTGGTGGGTGTTATCGAGGCCGGTGCACGGGCTGTTATCGACTCGGGTGGCAGGAGGGTCGGCGTCATCGGAACCCCGACGACGATCAGAAGTGGTGCGTACGTTCGGATCATGCATGAAATTGAACCTGATCTGGAGATCATTTCCCAGGCATGTCCTCTCTTTGTGCCCCTGGTGGAGGAAGGATGGTTTCAAGACGAGATAACCGAGCTGGTTGCCAGGCGATATCTTTCCGGGATGATTGAAGCGCGGATTGATACCCTGTTGCTGGGATGTACCCACTATCCCCTTCTCAAGGGGATCCTCGGGAACATCATGGGCAGCGAGGTCCAGATCATAGATTCCGCATTCTCCATAGCACGGGTGGTGGAGGAGATTGTTGGTACACCCGCCAAAGATCTGACCCACGCAGAGGTGGTGTACTACCTCTCGGATCTCTCGCCGAGATTCATCGATATAGGAGAAGTCATCCTCGGTCATGAAATGAAGTATGTATATGACGTGGATCTTTGTGTATAATAGAGGCTATGAAGGGACAGGAAAAAGGAAAACGCCTCTCTCGTGTGAGAAATATCGGTTTTGTCGCACACATCGACGCCGGCAAGACAACCGTTACAGAGCGCGTGCTCTACTATGCGGGAAAAATTCATCGGATGGGAGAGGTACACGACGGACAGGCCACCATGGACTGGCTGCCGCAGGAGCAGGAAAGAGGCATAACCATAACTTCTGCGGTAACCACCTGCGCGTGGAAGAACCATGAGATTCACATTATCGATACCCCGGGGCATGTCGACTTCACCATCGAGGTAGAACGGAGTCTGAGAGTCCTCGATGGAGCGGTTGTCATCCTCTGCGCAGTGGGTGGGGTCGAAGCACAGACAGAAACGGTGTGGCAGCAGTGCAGGAGGTATCGGGTTCCTGCGCTGGCCTTTGTAAACAAGCTGGACAGACTTGGTGCCGATTATGCGGCAGTCATCGAACAGATCGCATCTCGTCTGGAAGTGACACCCGTTCCCATTCAGATTCCGTATTACCAGGCAGACACCTTCAAGGGCGTGACAGATATCATCACGTGGAAAACCCTCATCTGGGACGACGATACCCTGGGAGCAACCTACACGGAACAGCCCATACCCGAGGATGCACTGCAGGAGGCTCATAGAGCCAGGGAGAAACTTCTTGAAGTGTTGGCAGACTATGATGATGACATCACTGAACTGTACCTCAGGGGAGAAATCCCGGAGGAAACAAAGATTAAACAGGTTCTCAGGAAACTCGCCCTTGAAAACCGCATTATCCCGGTCCTTTGTGGTTCAGCCCTCAAAAACAAGGGGATACAGACCCTCATCGATTCGATCATCGAGTATCTGCCCGCACCTCCAGAGGTAATACCTCCCTCGGCACATGACAAAACGACCGGCGAGGTGGTGCCCCTGATGATGGATTCGGACGGGACACTGGTTGCCTATGTCTTCAAAGTCTATGTCGACGAAGGAAGGAGGATGGTCTACCTCAGGATTTACTCCGGAAAGCTGCGTGTGGGAGACGAAGTTTTCAACACTACCAGGGAGACTCGAGAAAAGGTCGCACGTCTGTTTGAAATGCACGCACATCACAAGCAGCGGATTGATCAGGCCGTAGCGGGAGACATTGTAGCGGCAGTCGGCCTTAAGGAAGCGAAGACCGGAGATACGATCTCCGAAGAAGGTATGGCCCTCGTCCTTGAACCCATTGTGATCCTCAAACCGGTGATATCGGTTGCCATCGAACCGAAAAACTCCGAGGCTTCGACGCGTCTCCAGCTTGCTACGCAGAAGATCATGGAGGAGGATCCCACCATCAAAGTCCACGAAGACCCCGACACCGGACAGGTCATCCTCGCCGGGATGGGAGAACTCCACCTCGAGATAGCCCTTGATCGATTCAAGACGGCTTTTGGGGTGGACATCAATGTGGGCAAGCCCCAGGTCTTGTACTGCTCTACCATTCATCAAACATCACGAGCATCGAAGGTCTTTGAAAAGGTCATCGGGGATACCCCCCATTATGGTCACGTAGTGCTCAACGCACGACCCGGGAAACGTGGAGCAGGAAACACCTTTTCCGTGGATTCCAGCCTTGACGGCGGAATGAGGGATTACGTGCTTGCCGGACTCTCTGAGGCGTGCCTTGCCGATCCGTTGACAGGGTATGAGGTTGTTGATATAGACGTAACCGTAGAGAACGTGGAAATTAATGAAAAAACAACAGGCCAGGGATTGAAGATTGCGTCCCAGATGGCACTGCAGGATGCAATCAGAAAAGTGGGATCCGTTCAACTTGAACCAGTGATGGAAATGGATGTGCTTACACCCGAAGAGTCTGTGGGGGAAGTCGTGGGAGACCTGAGTTCGAGAAAAGCGAGTATCGTCGGTGTGGTCATCAAGGCGAAAAGCCATTCGGTCAAGGCGTTGGTTCCCCTGTCCCAGACATTCGGTTATTCCACGGCACTCAGATCGCTCACCCGTGGCAGAGGGAGTTTCAGCATGAAATTCCACGGGTTTGACAGGGTCTAAATCTTGTGATGTTCAGACAGAGCCGATGGGTCATCGACCTGGTTGTTGTTACCCTGTTTCTCTGGGTGGCTGCGGGAATCATTGCGTCTATCGCAGGACAGATGCTCTACGAGTTTCCCCGTGAACGTACGGGAAAACAGGCGACTGCTCTTCAAACCACGAAACAATCTTCCCCGAAGCAGGCTTATGATATCATCGTGCAAAGAGATCTTCTCCAGGTTCCGAAAAAACGGCCGGCATCTTCAACCGAGGTGGTTATTGAACAGGATGTTGTCAGGCCTGTCGCCGAAATGGGACTGTCTCTCAAAGGTACGATCACTGGTCCGAAAGAGATCTCCCGTGCCATTATCGAAGAAAAGAACGAGCAAAAAAGCTACAAGATCGGTGAGAATGTCAAGGGGGCGAAGATTCTTGCCATATACCGGAACAAGGTAATCATGGATGTAAACGGTCAGGAACAGATGCTCATCGTGGAAGAACCCCGCAGTTCTTTGCAGGCGAGCGCCCCACGGAGAAGAGAGGCGAGGGCCCCCACGAGGCCTGCTGTACCTGAGCAGAGGGAAGAACGTCCTTCCGGGATGACCGATATCATGAGGAACCTCGATCAGTATATCGGCAAAGCCAGGGTGGTTCCCTATTTCAGGGAGGGCGAACCCTACGGATTCAGGGTGAGTAATGTCACCGATGAGGCGCTCATCTATGAACTCGGAGTACGCTCGGGAGATATCATCAAATCGGTCAACGGAATACCCGTACGAACGCCCGAGGATGCTTTTCTCATGTATCAGGAACTCCAGAATGAATCATCGGTGGAGCTTGAGCTCGAGAGACAGGGTCAGTCTACGACGATCAACGTGCCCTTGAGATAAGAGACCCTCTGGTAAGAGGATGGGTAGTACGTACGATGTTTGAAAAGTATTTCTCTCTCTCAGAAAACCCATTTAACCTCACCCCTGATCCGAAATTTCTCTTCATGGCCCGGCAACATCAGGAGGCTCAATCCTTTCTCGAGTATGGCATTCAGCAGCGCAAAGGGTTTGTTCTCATCACCGGGGAGGTGGGGACAGGCAAGACAACCCTGTGCCGCTCTCTCATGGCTTCGCTCTCGCCCAAGGTGCGTTCTGCCCTGGTGCTCAATCCCTCTCTCTCGGACATCGAACTTCTCCAGACCATCAATCAGGATTTTGGTATCAATGGGACTCACACCTCGAAAAAGACACTTCTTGATACACTTTATGATTTCTTGATCGAAACCTTTGTCCGCGGGGAAAATGCCGTGCTCATCATCGATGAGTGCCAGAATCTCTCTCCCCAGGTGCTTGAACAGATCAGGATGCTCTCGAACCTGGAGACGGAAAAGGAGAAGCTTCTCCAGATCGTCCTGGTCGGGCAGCCCGAATTGGGTACCATGCTCTCCTGTGAATCCATGAAGCAGATAAACGACAGGATCGTTTTGCGATATCACCTGTGGCCGTTATCCAGAAGGGACACGAGAGAGTATCTCTCCCACCGGCTCGTCGTGGCAGGAGCGAAAGGTGACGTTCAGTTCACGCCATGGGCTGTAAGGTGCATCTATGCGTATTCGAGGGGGGTGCCGAGGAAGATCAACGCAGTTGCAGAGAGAGCTATGCTGGTCAGCTATCTGAATTCAAGAAAACAGATAACCAGAGCCTCGGTGCGCACCGCCGTCAGAGAACTTCAGGGAAACTATGAATATGCGAACAACAAGCCCGGGTTTCTGTTTCCGGTGATATCAGGCATGGTGGCCGTGGTGATCATCGGCATCATGTGGCCTTCATTCTTCACGGACCTGTCTGATATCCTCAAGCCCGCTGTTGTCGCCACAGAGACAACTTTTATCGGGGAGGTCATGCCGCCTCTGGAGGAGACCTCTGGAGAAGGAGCTGTGCAGTCGATTCAGACACAGACTCCGTCGGCATGGGCGATTCCACACTATAAAGATGCGCTGGAGATCCTGGCTCAGATACCTGATGGACTCAACGGTCCCGACATCTTGAACCTTCATCCCATGCCAGATCACCTCAAGGAAATCCCCTATCCATCGATCGTCTCCGTGCATGGAGGATATTTTGTTCTGGTTCAGGCGGGTGATGAGTATGTAAGGGTTGTGGGAAAGGACAAGGCCGTACTCGAGATGCCCATGGAGGAGTTCATACCCCTGTACCAGTGGAATCTCATGCTCACCCACGCACTTGCGCTGAAAAAAGATATCTATACGCTGAATGATGAAGGGCCGGAGATTGCAAGAATTCAGCAGCTTCTTCTCCGCTTCGGCTATCTCCAAGGTGAGCCACAGGCAGTCTATGATCTCAATACGGCACGTGGTGTGGAAACGCTTCAGGAACGATTCGGTCTGAAGCGGGACGGTATTGTGGGCCAGGATACCATGACGCTCATTACCCTCCTGGAAAAGAGTGGACGATGAGCTCAATCTACGAGGCATTGCAGAGATCTCAGCAGGGAAAGCCTCCTGTGGCAGCTCCGGCTACCTTGACTGAAAAATCATCGAGGAACGTGGGCGTGCTGATTTCTGTGGCACTTTTTTCCATCGCACTTGTTGTTGCAGGGATCGTAGTTTTCGGGTTTTCGGGAGCAAAAAAAAACACGCAAGAACACAGGTTGATGCCCCCTGCCGTAGCAGTTCCCTCTTCGGAGAACTCGTTTGACGAAACAGCGAGTGCTGTGTTCCATGCAGGGGAAGAGCGGTCACTTCCCGGTGATGCAGAGACAAAGGCCCTGATAGAAGGACATGGAGATGTGGAAACATCCCTGAGTCTCGGCGCCGCGTTCTATGAGCGGGGGGACTATGAGAATGCGCTGCTCACCTACATGGAGGTGCATCGGTACTACAGGTCAGATATTAGATTGTTGAATAATATCGGAAGTGTGTTATTAGCTCTGGGAAAGGCTGAGAAGGCGGTTGAATTTTTCATGCAGGCACAGAAACAATCAAGTACAACGGTGGAGCCTGTATACAACATCGCGTGTGCGTATGCGCTCATGAAGAAGCGGGATGCAGCCCTTGAGTCCCTGCTGGCTGCCGTGGCCATGCATCCGGAAGTGGCTGAGTGGGCACGGAATGACCCTGATCTCTCTTTTCTTTCAGGGGACCCCGTGTTTGAGGCTATCCTGGAGAGGCACTGATCTACAAGGGGGAAACATGAATAGTCGACGGGTTATCGCTGCAGTGGTTTGTATGATCTTTCTCATCTCCGGTGAACTCTTTGGAGCCAGGCTTATCCCCGATGAACATGCCGACAGTATCCTCAAGGAGCAGCAGGCACTCCAGAAGAGGGAAATCAGGAGGCAGCAGATGCAGACCGAGACACCTTCGGTGCCACGTCCCTCCCAGGAGCCGAGGACGCCACCCGAGGAGATGCCGCCTGTGGAATCGTATGCAGAGGAGAACACGGTTCCCGTCAGTGTTTCCAGCGCCGTTGTTCAGGAGGATTCCACCAAGTACGTAACCCTGGATTTCGACGGTGTGGATATCAAGGTCTTCATCAAATTCATCGCGGATGTCACCGGCAGGAACTTCATCATTGATGATAAGGTCTCTGGCAGGGTAACCATTATTTCACCGAGAAAGATGGCCATCGATGAGGCCTACAATGTCTTTTTGAGCGTGCTTGAAGTCAACGGACTCGGAACCGTGCCTTCGGGGGAGGTGACCAAGATCGTCCGGGCGGCGGATGCCATTACCAAGAGTCTCGATACTGCCGTTGATCCCCCGACAATCAAGGACGACATGATGATCACGCAGATCATCCCCCTTCGGTATGCGGACGCAAACAATATGAGGACACTCTTCACCCCGCTCCTGTCCAAGGGTACCTCCCAGATTCTTGCCTATCCCCAGACCAATGTGCTCATCATCACCGACACCACGTCAAACATCAAGAAAATCCTCGAAATCCTCGAAATCATTGATGTGACGGGATTTGCAGAAGAATTGAGGATTATCCCCCTTACCTATGCCTCAGCAGCGGACCTGAGCGCCAAGCTTGGCGAGATCCTGCAGGAGGGGAGAACTGATCAGGTCGCTCGACTGCGGGATATCAGGAGACAGGATCTCGTTGCCGATACCTCAACCACGAGGATCATTCCCTACGAGAGGACGAATTCCCTCATTGTCCTTGCCCCCCCGCAACGTGTGGAGGATATCGAAAAGATCATCAAACGGCTGGACATTCCAACTCCGAGCGGAAAAGAAGACATTCACGTCTACTATCTCCAGTATGCTAATGCAGAGGAGCTTGCCAAGGTTCTCTCCGATGTTCCCACCCCTCAGAGCCCTGAGGCAGCCCCCGTGCCGGGAACAGCACCCGGGGCCAGAACCACTGCGACGGCGATGCGTACCACGACGAGTGCGAGAGACGAGATCAAGATTACCTCGGACAAGGAAACAAATGCACTGATTATCTATGCAGATCCCTATGCCTACAAGACCATCGTGGAAACCATAAAACGACTGGATATCCCCCGCAGGCAGGTCTACGTAAAGGCCCTCATTATGGAGATAAGTACCCAGAAAGATTTCAAGGTGGGCGTGGAGTGGACCTTTTTCGACGATTTCACCTATGATAGCGGTAACCGCACGGGCGGTGTCCTGGCAAGAACCGGGCGGAATTTTGTCACCGGGCCGGGAGATCTTCCCAGCGGAGCCCTCCTGGGTATCGTGGGAGAAGCAATCACGATCAACTCAAACGGCACACAGCTCACCTTCCCGAACATCACCTCCTTTATCAATGCCATGGCGGTAGATTCTGATGTCAACATCATCTCCACCCCTCAGATCATCACCATGGACAACAAGGAAGCGGAAATAAAGGTTGGCGCGAACATTCCCTATGTCACCAGGGAAGATACCGACACCACCAACATCAACAGAACGGTGCGCACCTTCGATTACCGCGACGTGGGTGTGACGCTGCGCCTGACTCCCCAGATCAATCAGGAAGGGAACATCCGGCTTGAGTTGTTCCAGGAGAGTTCGACCCTCGTTCCAGGACAGGGAGAACAGCAGTTCGCCCCGACAACACTGAAGCGATCGGCCAACACCACGGTGACGATCAAAGACGGCAGTACCATGGTCATCGGCGGACTCATCGGAGACACGCTAACTGTGGGGAATACCCGGATTCCGCTACTGGGAGATATTCCGCTTCTGGGTCACCTGTTCAAATCCACGGCAAAGAACAGGGAAAAGACGAATCTCTACATCTTCCTCACGCCTCACATCATAGACACTGAAGAACGAGTGGAAACGCTCTACCAGGAGAAACAGCAGGAGATCCAGACATCCACCTCTTCCAGCAAGAAGGAGAGGGTCTACGGGGACACGGTGCATGAAGATTCAAACCCTTGAGGGTGTTCTGCTGGACATGCACCTCATTGATGAGGTTGCTCTGGAAAAGGCGCGACAGGTCCAGCTGGACAAAGCCGTTCCCCTGCAGGAGGCGCTTCTCCTGACTGGAGCACTGAACGATTCAGATGTGCTCCAGGCCCTTTCCCGTCTCTGGGATATTCCCCTGGTTCAGATCATCTCTGAACTCGAGGTCGACCCTGCAATCCTTGATAAGCTCCCTGTTTCCTTTCTCCGCAGGTACTCCATGGTTCCCATCAAACATCAGGACAACACCCTGCTCGTTGCCGTTCATAATCCTGCGGACCAGGAGCCCCTCTTTGACATCACGAAGATTCTCTCGCTAAGAGACGTGAGGAGGGTACTTGCACCGAGACAGGAGATACACGCCGCTATAAACCGGCTCGTGGAGATGAAGGAAGAGAGCGCAAAGGATGTCATGGAGGATATTGAGGAAGAAGAGGATGAGATCCTGAAAGAACTCGAAAACATTCAGGATATCACCGTGATGGAGACAGAAGCCCCCATCATACGTCTGGTGAACAGACTCATGGTGCAGGCCTTCAGGGAACGGGCTTCAGACATCCACGTCGAGCCGTACCAGACAGACGTGAAAGTAAGATTCAGGGTTGACGGCATACTGCATGATGTACTCAGCCTTCCCAAGCGGATCCACTCGGCCGTGGTTTCCAGAATCAAGGTCATGGCCTCCCTCAATATCGCAGAGAAACGCCTTCCCCAGGACGGAAGGATTGGCATTAAGCTGGGAGATCATTCCGTTGATCTCAGGATCTCATGTGTTCCCACGGTCAACGGTGAGCGCGTAGTCATGAGAATTCTTGACAAATCCTCCGTGCTTCTCGGACTCGAAGAACTGGGGTTTTATCCCCAGGATCTCGCCATCATCGAGCGCCTGGTGAAGCAGGAGCACGGGATTATTCTCGTGACCGGACCTACGGGATCCGGAAAGACGACCTCGCTGTACTCAATGCTGAACCGCATAAACTCCCCGGACAAGAACATCCTCACCATCGAAGACCCAATCGAATACCAACTCAAGGGGATCGGCCAGATCCCGGTCAACACCAAGGTGGGTCTCACCTTTGCCTCCGGACTGCGTTCCATCGTACGGCAGGACCCGGATATCATCCTTGTGGGAGAAATTCGAGATCTCGAGACAGCAGAAATATCCATTCAGGCAGCACTCACCGGTCATCTCGTGTTTTCAACGCTGCACACCAACGACTCCTCCAGCGCCATTACCCGACTGATAGACATGGGAATCGAGCCATTTCTCGTGACCTCGTCGGTCAATTCCATCGTGGCCCAGAGGCTCGTACGAAAGATCTGTCCCTCATGCAGGCAGGAATATTTCCCCGAGAGCGAGAGTCTCCTGGAGATAGGCCTGTCAAAGGAGATGATCCACAAGGACGGGTATCTCTTCCGTGGTGCAGGATGCAAGGACTGTCTTGAGACAGGATACAAAGGACGCACAGGCATCTACGAAGTCCTGAACATGAGTGACACGATCAAGACCACGATTCTGAAGACCTCTGACTCGAACCTGATCAAAAAGGTCGCCGTCGAGGAGGGATTCCACACGCTCAGGGAAGATGGAGCCAGAAAGGTCGAGGACGGGATCACGACCATCGAAGAGGTCCTGCGGGTCACGCAGTAGTAATGGCGAAACAGAAGCGTATTTACCGCTGTACCTCCTGTGATGGCGTCTTTCCCCAGTGGATGGGAAGATGTCCCCAGTGCAGTCAGTGGAACACCCTCGTCGAAGACATTCTCGGCGAAGAGAGACTGGTTGCAGGTGCTCAATTGAGGCAGGACGTTCCGGTCAGTCTTTCAGAGGTGGAAATCACAGATCAGGCAAGGAGACCGTGCTCCATCGATGAACTCGACAGGGTACTCGGTGGAGGAATCGTTGAGGGGTCTCTCGTGCTGATCGGAGGGGATCCTGGTATCGGAAAATCCACCATGATGCTCCAGATGGCACACCGGCTTTCACTCAATGGTATGAAGATCCTGTACGTGAGCGGAGAAGAGTCAGCGGTCCAGTTGAAGATGCGCAGCACCAGGCTCGGGATCGATGCGAAAAACATCATGGTCTATCCCGAGGTCATTCTGGAACGAGTGAAGGAACAGATCACCTCCATCAGGCCGGACCTGGTGATCATCGATTCCATCCAATCCACCTTCTCATCTCAGATCGAGGCAACTCCAGGGAGCGTCACCCAGATACGGTACACCTCGGGTGTCCTCATGGAAATCGCAAAGGGGATGCATATCACCGTATTTGTAGTCGGTCACGTGACAAAGGAAGGGTGGATTGCGGGTCCAAAGATGCTGGAGCACCTCGTGGACACGGTGCTCTATTTCGAGGGAGACAGCACCGGGGCCTACCGGATCCTCAGAGCCGTGAAGAACAGGTTCGGAACAACGGGGGAGGTCGGTGTGTTCGAAATGAAAACCACCGGTCTCCATGAGGTGAGAGACCCTTCATCACTTTTTGTGCACGGTCTGGGTGGAGAGAGCGCTGGAAACTCGGTTATGGCAACGATCGAGGGAAGCAGGTCCTTTCTCGTCCAGGTGCAGTCACTGGTGAGCAAGACGACCTTCAGCATGCCCAGGAGGATCACCATAGGCTCGGACCTGACGAGGCTCACCGTGCTCCTGGCAGTACTGGAGAAAAGAGCGGGAATCTTTCTCTCCCAGTCGGATATCGTGGTGAATATCGCAGGTGGCATGAAAGTCAGTGAGCCGGCCCTCGATCTCGCCCTGGTCATGGCTGTGGCCTCGAGCGCACTTGACAGACCCGTTCCCAGGGCAACGGTCTGTATCGGAGAGGTTGGGCTCAACGGGGAAATGAGACCAGTCAATCACATGGAATCTCGGCTGCGGGAGGCTAAAAAGATGGGGTTCATTCAGGCGCTGATTCCCGAGCAGAATCTTGACACCATGGTTTCCGTTGTTGGGGTGAAGCTTCTCGGCATGCCCCATGTCCGTCTGGCCCTCGACGTGCTTGGATGAGAATCAGGCCGGATTCCTCTTCGGTAAGGATTTTTTCCTAAGAACCGTCATCCCCATGGTGCCCGGGAAGACCAGAGGGGTGCATTTATAACCATCCGGTCGGAAACCATGACATCAGAAACCATGACATCAGAAACCACATCAGGATTGACTTTTCCCTCATAAGAGCTACAATATCTGCAGGGTGCGACGGGAAGTATTCCCTTGACCGGAAACTCCCTAAAGACGATAGGATTGTCATGAGACGATACAATATCTATGCGACAGTCCCCTCCGTGGGCAAGTATGAACTCATCAAGGAAAATCTCTGTCCCTGCGGCATTCAGGAGGAGGATTACTGGAACGAATGCTTCACGTGGGAGGAGTTAAAGACCATTATTCCCTCCTTGAGGGCGAATGGATGGAAGGTGAGGGTAGAGCCCATCAGCGAGGAAGACTGCATTGGTAAAATGCATATATTTTCATTTACTTATGGGGTCAACCATGATTTCAAGCTTTTAAGAATCGAGGCACTTCGCATCATTATGGTTCGAGATTACGGTGTGCAAAAATCACAAAAACAACGTTTAGGCCCATTCAGGTATTGACACGGCCGGGTTAACGCATTAATAATTTTATGCAATTAGATAATTTTTCGTTGAACCATAAAAGGAGGTTCTTCTATGGGCACCTTGACCAAGAGCGGAATAATCGATGAAATCGTTCTCAATACGGGCCTCTCGCGGAAAGAGGCAAGTGATGGAATAGAAACCTTTATCGAGATCGTCAAATCAAACCTGGTCAAGAAGGAATCGGTCAGCATATCGGGTTTTGGAAAGTGGAAGGTGAGGGAGAAGTCGTCCCGCAGGGGGAGAAACCCCAAGACTGCTGAAGAAATCACGATCTCTCCCAGGTCTGTTGTGACCTTCTCACTGTCCAACGTGCTTCGATCGAAACTCACCAGCAAGGCCTGAATCAATCATCTCGCTGATTCCTCTGTGCGGGCTTTCGTCGGGGATTCCGCTTTCGGGGGATCGGGAATCAGAAACTCGTTCACGTGTCCTCCCCGTATGTTCAGGCGCATGCCGGGGATTTTATTCAGTCACGATTCAGACACACGACACAGAACGTCTCGGGTACAAGAAAGATGCCGGGGATGCGGGAAACCCGGTGAGGAACACCGGGTTGCGTGATTGAAGACCTGAGAAGATCAGCTGTCCCCGGGCTCTATGGCATCAGTGGGACACACGTCCGCACACGCACCACAGTCTGTACAGAGATCCGGATCAATAACATATTTATCATCTCCCTCGCTGATCGCGTCAACAGGACACTCATCAAGACAGGTTCCACATGCAATACATTCATCGGTGATTACATACGCCATGGTGCTCGTCTCCTTTCCCGGTTTCTCGCATGCTTGGTATACAACTTCTCCTGAAATGGCAAGTACTTTTTTCCTGTAACCATAATCGTTTCCAGGGCCTGTCAGTCCTGGCTGCTCGATGAAAAATACCGGATCGTTACACAAGGTGATGTCACGAAGATCGTTCATGTCTTGTGACATTCATTGACAGAGAGAGCCCCCGGACTTCTGGAGTCTTGACCAGTATCGGCTAGCGTGCGTATAAGTGATGTTCCATGGCTACTGATACTCAATCTATGCTCTCTGTCTTGCGCGACAGATCGTACTTCTTTGATGAAGGGATCTGTTTCGAGTGTCTCAGATGTGGTTCCTGCTGTACGGGCGAGCCCGGTGTTGTCTTTGTTGAAGAAGCAGAGAAAACCACGATAGCCGACTTTCTCGGGATATCGAGGCAGGTGTTCATTGAGCGATGCCTTTTCCCAATTGGTGACCGCCTCAGCATCAGGGAAACCGATGATTTCAGGTGTATTTTCTATGAGAACGGGTGCTCCATCTACCCCGTGCGTCCTCTCCAGTGCAGAACGTTTCCCTTCTGGGCACAGAACTTCAGGTCGAAGAAGGCCTGGAACGAGACCCTGCGCAGATGTCCCGGAATCGGCACGGGGCGGAGATACACAAAGAACGAGATCCTCGATCTCATTACCTGCAGCATGCATCTCTTCGAAGATGTGTCCGCCATGACGGTTTCTGGAGAAGATGCTCATGGTTCATCCGGCATGGAGTGCGCTGATTCCGGCATAACCTGGAACGTGTACAGACAAGACGACAACGGGCACACCTTCCTGGTCTCCGTGCATGGATCACGAAGCGAAGCGCTCCGCAGGCTTCGCGCATTCGAGAGAAAGACCCACAAGCAGGTATTCTGGGTGGAGCAGACCCCGAAGGAACAGGAGTCCAAAAGGAGATGACACGGGACGTCATGCGTCGTTATTGCACGGGAGAGCAGATTCATGGGGTATGAGGCCGTGATTTTCGATCTGGATGGCACGCTCTTGGATACCCTGACGGATATCGCCGATGCCATGAATGCCGTACTCATCCGATTCGGTTTCCCCACGCACACGGTTCAGACCTATCGGCGTTTCTTGGGTGATGGCCTGGAGGTTCTGGTGGAGCGTTCGCTGCCTGAGGATCGTCGCACCAGAAAAGAGATCGATCGGTGCGTGACAGGTATGAGGCAGGAGTACGCGCAACGGTGGTGGAAAACCTCACGTCCGTATGACGGTGTTCCTGAGATGCTAGACAGACTTTCCGCCGATGGTATCATGATGGCCATCCTGTCCAACAAGCTGGAGGTCTTTACCAAGCTCATGGCAAGGTCCCTGCTCGGATCCTGGACCTTCAAAGAGGTGGTGGGTCTCAGGCCGGATCTTCCCAGGAAACCCGATCCAACAGGGGCCCTTGAAATATCACGAGCATTGGGAGTTTCCCCTGAGCGGTGCGTTTTTGTCGGTGACTCGGGAATTGACATGATGACTGCTGTGAGGGCAGGGATGGTTCCTGCTGGCGTACTGTGGGGTTATCAGGAACGGGACACCCTCGCCGCGGGAGGAGCCAGACTATTCCTTGGCCATCCCCTGGAGATTGCAGAGTATCTTGCGTGCTGATTTGAGGCAAGACAGCCCTCTCGCGTGATTCTCCCCTGATGCATGTTTCGGTGCGGGCGAAAAGCACGGTGCTGCTTTCAGGATCTGATCTGCTCGAACCCTTGTGCAAGCAGGTTCTTCACCTGCTCGTGCCTCAGCCGATAGTACACAACCTTGCCGTTCTTCCGGGCCGAGACAAGCCTGGCCCTGCTCAGGGCCTTGAGCTGGTGAGAAACAGCTGACTGGTTCATTGCGAGGACAGCCGCGAGATCACCCACGCACAAGGGAGATGCGCACAGGGCAAAGAGAATCTTGAGTCGTGTCGCATCGCCGAATGCCTTGAAAAAAAAGGCCAGCTCCTGGAACAGGTCCTCGTTGCCCGGCAACCGTTGCTTGACCAGAGAAACGGTGTCAGGTTGAATCAGGCGCTGAGTGAATATCGTATCTTCCATTGACATATGAATATATGTTCATTTGATGGGTTCGTCAAGGTCTTTTCACTCTCTATCTTCGGAAAGCCCTTTTCATGTTTTTGACATTGACCCGTAGATCGGCATCGGGTAGGAACATGCAAGGTTTTCCGATGGTAGGTGTTCGTACAAGGAGAAAGGATTTTTGTGCTCGGAACCACAGTGAATACGATCTCGGTGCTTGCTGGTAGTGCACTGGGTATCTTTGCAGGAAAAAGAATTACCGAAGAACTCAAGGATATTCTCATGCAGGCCCTTGGCCTTGCCGTGGTTGTTATCGGTCTTCAGATGGCGCTCTCCGCTCAGAATCTCATTCCGTATGTTGTCTGTCTCCTGCTCGGGGGGATTACCGGAGAAGTGCTCGGCATCGAACAAGGCCTCTCGCGTTTTGCCGAGTGGCTCAAGTCACGGTTCAACCAGGGATCTACAACCTTTGTTCAGGGCTTCGTGACCGCCACCGTGCTCTATCTCACCGGCGCGATGATGATCGTGGGATGCATTCAGGACGGCACTGTCGGAGACTCATCCACCCTTGTATTAAAATCTCTGCTCGACGGGGTAGCATCCCTCGTTCTTGCTTCTACGCTCGGTATCGGAGTGGCATTTTCTGCCCTTCCGGTATTCGTTGTCCAGGGGTCACTCACGCTGCTCTCCGCGAAACTTCTCTTTCTCCAGAACCCCGACGTCCTCGCTTCCGTAACGTCCACGGGGGGAATGATGATCCTCGGTATTGGGATAAATCTGTTGAAGTTGACGCAGATACGCGTGGGAAATTTTACCCCGGGCCTCATCTACGCGATACTCTACCCCCTGGTTTTTGTATGAGCGCACCCGCCGAGAACAGCCCCGCGTGAGTACGGCCAGGTGAACCTGGAAAGGAGGAGGTATGGCATCGTTTCTTCTCAGGCCAGATGAGAGCATGCTGCTTGTCATCGATGTGCAGGAGCGGCTTCATAAGGTCATGGAATCAGAAATGAAGGATCTCTCTGTCAAGAACACCATCATCCTGCTCGAAGTGGCACGCGTGTACGGCATCCCCCTCGTGCTCACCGAGCAGTATCCCAGGGGGCTGGGAAAGACCATCGATGCCCTCGAGGTGTATCTCCGCGAGACCCCCCATCATGAAAAGCTCCATTTCAGCTGTTATCGGGATGATTCCATCCGGTCCGTTCTCGACGCACACACGCGCAACACCGTCATTGTCGCAGGGATCGAAACCCACGTGTGTGTGCTCCAGACCGTGCTCGATCTTTGTGAAGCCGGGTACCGGGTGTTCGTGGCAGGCGATGCTGTGTCCTCACGAAGGGCATCCGACAGGATCATGGCCCTTGACCTGATGGCACGAGCAGGGGCACTGGTGTGTTCCACCGAGACGATCTCCTTCATGCTCATGGAAAAGGCCGGGACTGACACCTTTAAACAGCTCTCTGTGCTCTTCAAAGAATGATCGTCATACAGGGGGCATGAACACGGGAAAGGCAGACCTGAAGGGTTGAGAAGACAAGATTTCTCAGGGTTGGTTGTCCTTGGGGATCTTCTTTTCCTGCAAGAAAAAACACCCGGTTCTGTTCGGGAGAAAGCATTATTAAGCCCTTGAAAACCATCTGTCTTGTATGCTAAAGGGCTGACCAACACACACGTCCCTGTCACTAAAGCGGGATCCCGGTGTCCTCACCAGAGGATTGGACCTGTAGGACGGAGGAAAAAACCGAGGAGGAAGTACAATGTCAGTCGTAACAATGAAGCAGCTCCTGGAAGCAGGGGTGCATTTCGGTCACCAGACCCCACGATGGAATCCCAAGATGAAGCCCTATATCTTTGGTTCAAGGAACGGGATTCACATCATAGACCTGCAGAAAACAGAAAAACTCTTTGAAAAGGCCTGCGATGCTGTCAGGGAAACGGCAGCTAACGGCGGCAAGGTTCTCTTTGTCGGCACAAAAAAGCAGGCACAGGACGCCATTGAGGAAGAGGCACAGAGGGCTGGTGCATTCTATGTGAACTATCGGTGGCTTGGCGGTACCCTGACGAATTTTGCTACGATACGCAAGAGCGTGGACAAGCTGAAGTGGCTTGAAACAATCATAGACAATGGAACGATAGAAGACTATCCGAAAAAAGAGCAGATCAGCATGAAGCGTCATAAGATGAAACTCGAGCGATCTCTGCGAGGCATCAAAAACATGAACGAGCATCCAAACCTGCTCTACATCGTGGACCCATCGAGGGAATATATCTCGGTGATGGAAGCGAAAAAACTGAGGATCCCCATCGTTGCCATCGTTGATACGAACTGTGACCCGACACTGATCGACTATGTGATTCCCGGCAATGACGATGCCATCAGGGCAATCCGCCTCTTCAGCTCCAAGGTGGCGGATGCCGTGGAACAGGGCAATGCACTCTACCATGAAAAACTTCAGAGCTCCCTCAAAGAGGAACTCCCCTCAGAGGAAGAGGCCGGTGAGAAGGAACGTGCCCCGCGGGAATCCTATGGCAAGGATCTCGAAGGTGATATCGAGATTATTGTGAAAGAAGGGGCTGAGCCCCTTGACAGTGAACGTGACGGCGAAGAAGACCTGGATGATTTCCATGACGAAACTGAAGAGGAAGACATCCTGTAGCAAACAACGGAGGTGAACAGTGCAGATAGCATCGGATGATGTGAGAAGGCTCAGAGAGAAGACTGGGGTAGGAATCATGGACTGCAAGAAAGCGCTTGCAGAGACGAACAATGACTTCAATAAAGCGGTAGAATATCTCAGGAAGAAAGGTATTGAGGTCGCAACCAAGAGATCAGGGAGACATGCATCGCAGGGAATGGTCGGGTCGTACATCCACCTGGGGGGAAAAATCGGAGTCCTTGTCGAGGTCAACTGTGAAAGTGATTTTGTGGCGAAATCCGATCAGTTCCTCGCCTTTGTGAAGGATCTTTCCATGCATATCGCGGCCGCGAATCCCTCCTGGGTTGTGCCGGAAGAAGTTCCAGCGGAAATCCTGGCCCGAGAGAAGGAAATTCTGGGCGAACAGGCCCTGAAATCAGGGAAGCCGGAAAAGATCGTGGAAAAAATCGTCGAGGGGAAACTCAAGAAGTTCTACTCGGAACAGTGTCTCATGGAGCAGGCCTATGTCAAGGATCCAGACAAGACTATTCGTCAGCTCCTGGATGAACTCATGGCAAAGACGGGAGAAAAGTGTGTTATCAGGCGTTTCGTCCGGTATCAGGTGGGTGAAGAGCAGTAGACAGTGTCTCTGAGATACAGGCGCATACTCCTCAAGCTGAGTGGAGAGGTTCTCGGTGGAAAAGCGGGATTCGGCATTGATCCCGAGGGACTGAAGATCGTAGCTGCACCGGTACGGGTAGCCGTGGAACTCGGTGCCCAGGTAGGCCTTGTCGTCGGAGGAGGAAATATATTCCGGGGCAGTGATCCGAACATAGTTTCTGACAGGGTGCCTGCCGACTACATGGGTATGCTGGCAACCATCATCAATGCCCTCGCAGTTCAGGGCGAGCTCTTGCGTCAAAGGCTGTCATGTATTGTCATGAGTTCTATCGTGATACCGCAGGTGACGCTCCCCTTCGGAGCAAGAATGGCCCGGGATTATCTTGAAGAGGGATACGTGGTCGTATTTGCAGGCGGAACCGGAAATCCCTACTTTACCACGGATACGGCTGCAGCGCTCCGTGCGCTGGAAATCGAAGCAGACATCCTGATCAAGGCAACGAAGGTCGGTGGCATTTATGACAAGGACCCCGTGCTGTTCGATGATGCCGAATTCTTTGCCGAGCTTGACTATGATATGGTTCTTGAGCGAAACCTGAAGGTTATGGATTCAACAGCAGTGAGCTTGTGCAGAGACAGCAATCTGGAGATGAGTGTTCTCGATATACATGATGAGAACAATATAAGACTCCTGCTTACGGGAAGCCCTGTTGGTTCTATCGTTGCGGCCAGGAGGAGGGTGGTATGATTGATGAAATCATCAATGACACGAAGAATGATATGGAAAAGACCGTGGATGCAATGAAGCACTCCATCATGAAGCTGAGAACGGGAAGAGCGTCCATCGGGATTATGGATGGGATCATGGTTGATTACTACGGAACCCAGACACCGCTGAACCAGCTTGCAACCCTGGCTGTACCCGAGCCGCGGCTTATCACCATTCAACCCTGGGACAAGGGCGCGGTTACACCCATCGAGAAAGCCCTCCTGAAGTCGGAACTCGGGCTGACCCCAAACAATGACGGAAAGATCATTCGCGTACCCATACCGCCTCTGAATGAAGAACGACGAAAGGATCTCGTGAAACTGGTGAAGAAGATGGCCGAAGACTTCAGGGTCGAGATCCGGAATCATCGTAGGGATGCGAACACCCTGCTCAAAGAGCTTGAAAAAGACAAAGAAATCAACAAAGATGAATTGAAAAATTCTCAGGACAAGGTGCAGGAGAACACGGGCCTATACATAAAAAAGATCGATGATCTGCTCTCTGCCAAGGAAAAGGAAATCATGGAGATTTGAGAGATCATCCACGTGGGGCGTTCCCAGCACTCTCTCATGGAATCCCGGGCAGGTTTTCTCATATAACAGCCAGAATACACGAACCAGTCCAGAGTATGGAGGATGCCAAGGAGGAGCATCAATGAATCCAAAGAAAGAGGACACGATGACTTCCCGGTTTATGATGTACTTTAAACCTCAGAATCTCTCTGAACTGAGAGTGATTTCCCGCATGCTCAATATTGCAATGGTGGATTTTGTAGGAGCTGCCCTCGAAGCCTATGTTTTTAAGAGAGAGAGCCAGATCGGTGGCACAGTTCCCGCCAGGGGACAGAAGCGGTATGTCGGTCCGCGCAATGACACTTCTGACAAGCGAACCCGGTATGTCATGCGTCTTGACAAGGAAATCGTCGAGAAGGTGAGGGATATCGCGTTCATGGATAACAGAAGGTTCACTCATGTGTGTGATGATGCCGTGGCGAATTTCATCAGGTTCACCAAAGAAAGAAAGAACTACAAGAATGTATGGACCTCCCGTTCAGATGTAGAGGCTGTACGTGGAAGAAAGAGTGTTCGCTCCAGCAGGGAGATTGCGTCGCTCCTGGAAGAATACAAGAAACTGGGATGAGTGCACAGACAGTGTAAGCCCTGCACTCACCAACCAGGCATGCACTCACCCTGAGCGGGGCACGCCGTTCGCCGTGCTCTTCGTGGTGTAAAGCCGACATGCTGATTATCCATGACCGGGGAGTAAATGATGTGGCCCGGTGGTTCAGGGCCTCCTTTGGGGGAACGCTCTGGTGCATCGCCCTCTATACCCTCTATGGATATTTCCTCGTACGCCATCACGCAGGCCTCATTTCCTCCGGGATGGAGCTTCTCATCTCCTTCGGGATGACCCCCCTCATAACCCCCGGTGATGACGATCTCACGTCAATGACCCACCTGCTGGGAAGCGCTCTGTTTTTCGGCTGCACCCTCGGAGTTCTCAACGCACTCGTGAATATGGCTGCATCCGTACGTGTCTTCACTATTGGAATGCTCGGGAAGAGAGACGCGATTCTCTACCTCGTTCTGGGTGGAGTCTGTTCCTATTTTTCATACAGCAGGGAATTCCCCGTTCTCTCCCTGATATTCGGATTTTTCTGCCCCCTTGCATTTTTTCTCCCCTGGATAGCAATCATGAGAAAGGCACGTCAGAGGAAGCGCTCCCACATGAGGTGGCTTGTGTTTCTGGGCATCATGTGCTCACCCTTCCTCTTCCTGGCCGCGGCAGGATCGTCCTCGTATGAAACCATACGGGATTCCCTGCTGTTGACGCGCGCTGGGCAGAGCCTTTCTGCTTTTTACTATACCCATACCCCCCTTGCCGCACATGTCATTGCACCTGTTGCCTCTCGGGACCAGAAGGTGATTGCAGTGAGCTCATCAATCGGCAAGATAGGACCTCTTCCTCATGGCACGCTGTGGATTCGAGCCAAAGACCCCTGCAGTGTTTCAGGCAGCTCCCTCGTCCTGAGCCGGGAACCCCTTGCATGTCAATCCATAGTGATCGAGGATTCGCACGCAGCAAACCAGAACAACCGCATCTTCAGGGAGTACGGCACGGCCTTCGATCACAACAGAACCATACGATCAGCTATCGGCCTCTTTCTGTTCAAGGGGCCTGTTTTTCTGATACCCCTCCTTTTTCTTGCATGGCTCTCCCTGTGGATCGCAGACGTTTTTGAGCGGTCCAGGGTGCTCTCTTTTCTCATGATCACCGTGTATATCCTCGCCTTTCTTCCCGCAGCCCACACCCAGGTGCTCAGAGGCCGTCTTGTGCTGGACCCTGAGAGGATCCACGAGTACATCCTCTCAGAACATGAAACGAAGCGCTACCTCGCCATCACCACGTACCCGGAGAGCTTTTCCGTTCAAGAAATCTCACGGTACGCCCAGGACAGCAGTGCGAGAATCCGCATCAATGCCCTGCTCGCAGCGGCCCAGCACAAGAATCAGGGTTACTTCGCTCTGTTTACCCGGGCACTGAAAGATCCCCAGCTGAATGTCAGGACAAAGGCCTGCTGGGGCCTGGGTTTGATGGGTACACAGCAGGCGCTCTCCGTTCTCGAGGACGTCCTCGTGCATGATTCATCCTGGTATGTGCGCGGATATGCACATGGTGCCATTGGCCGCATCCGTCCTGTTTCCCGTGTCGTGGAAATGCCCTGAGACATACTGTAGGCGAGTAGTATTCGAGCACGGTCTCACCGGGTGTCTTCCCTGTGGCTCAGTTGTTATTTCATGAGTTGTGTGCTAGGCATCACCCATGCGTACCTATCCCGAGTGTGTGGCCTGTCTGGTGAGGCAGGCTGTTGACCTCACCTTGAACAATGTCCCTGAACATGAGCAGCACGCTGTTTTGAAGGTGCTCGTAACAGGTATCGCCAACGCTGATTTCTCGTTGCCACCACCCATGGTTGCCATGGAGATGTATGAACTGCTCAGGACCTGTACCGGAATCGAGGACCCCTACGCTGCCGCAAAGAATGCCTCCACGCACAAGGCCCTGGGATATGCGTCAGAACTATCGGAACTCATTGCTCGCAGTGCAGATCCCCTCGACACGGCCATGCGCATTGCCGTTGCCGGCAACATCATAGATTTTGGGATCAACTCGCCTGATCCCGGGCGCATCCATGAAACCGTATCCAAAGCCCTGCACGCGTCCTTTGCCATTGACTACAGCCCGGAACTCAAGGAGAGGCTCGCGCTGGGGGGCAACGTTCTCTATCTTGCAGACAACGCAGGCGAGATTGTTTTTGATCGTCTGTTGATTCAACAGATCGGGCCGGAGAGGGTAACCTGTGCCGTGCGTGATATGCCCGTGATCAACGACGCAACGCTCTCTGATGCGACACGATCAGGACTGAGCCAGATCTGCAGGGTGATTACAAGCGGTTCCCGTGCACCGGGAACTCCTCGCCAGATGTGGACAGACGAATTCAGGCAGCATTTTCAGGAGGCAGATGTCGTGATCTCCAAGGGGCAGGGGAACTTCGAGACCCTTTCGCACATAGACCGGGATGTCTTTTTTCTCTTCATGGTGAAGTGCGGGGTCATCTCCCGGGAAGTCGGTGCTCCCCTGCACAGCTTCATTGCCTTGAAACAGCCGGAAAAGCAGGATGGAGCTCCCTGACTGGAGAACGTTCTCCTCAAGAGAACCTCCCGTGACTGTCTCACACAGTTCTCTGCATCCCATACTCCTGGGCACGGGAACACGAAGCTCCCATGCCTGTTTGACCCAATCATGAGAACACCGTTGTGCCCAATTCACGCTTGACTTTCTTCCTTGACTCCCTAGTGTATCTAAAAGAAAGCATGCGAAGGGTTGCAACGACGAGAAATCGGAGAGCATAAAGTCAGGGCAGGGGGTTATGTTCGAGTTCCACATCTCAAGACAGTCACGGAACAGATATGAGTTCGACGATACGCTCTTCTCGGTGAGGGGAACCGTTGTCTTCGCGGAGTACGCTGTTGCTGCGCGGTTTGCAGAAAAGATGAACCAGATGAGAAATGCGTCTCAGCACCCTGATCTCTCGGTGTCTGCAGGAGATGTCTATGCCATGGGCCTCATCGACGAGATCCTCCACCTCATGGTTCAGATCTACCGTGAGAACGTACGGCCCACCATTCTCGCCGATGCCTACTCCTGGGCGCAGACACAGGTCGGTGATGTAGAGTCCACCCTGGCGCTCTTTGCCGATCTCTTTCCGAGTACTAAGGTGTACCGAGGTGAGGTGTCTCCTCCGGCCTCCATCAGGGGAGAAACCGGAGGAATTCCCAATACCGAGATCAGCCTGGAAGAGATGCTCATGCTCTTCCTGGCAAACGAGAATCCGGCGTTTTACCGGTACCGGGAACTCTTTGATGACGCTCCTCTGGTGAAACAGAGCAGGTACCCGGAGATCCTCAGGAGTCTCGAGGAGTTTTTTTCATCCCAGCCCCCCATGGATCCCTCCGGGCAGACGCTGCTGGATCTCCTGAGGGCTCCTGCTCGGGCAGCTCCGCATTCGCTCTACGGCCAGCTGGAGTACATCCGCACACACTGGGGTGGTCTTCTGAAAGACCTGCTCGTGAATATACTCAAGGGCATGGATTTCATTCAGGAGGAGCGAAAGCGGTTTGGTGCAGGGCCTGGTCCTGCACCTGTCCCCTCGTTCAGCCTCAAGGACCTCGAAGACATTGAACGATTCAGCCTCGATGATGACTGGATGACCAGGCTCGTGCTCATTGCCAAGAGTGTCCACGTGTGGCTGCACCAGCTCTCGAAGAAATACGCCAGTGAGATATCGAGGCTCGACCAGATCCCAGACCAGGAGCTCGAACTGCTTTCGCGATGGGGAATTACCGGGTTGTGGCTCATCGGAATCTGGGAGAGAAGCCCTGCCTCCCGGAGAATAAAACAGCTGACGGGAAACCCCGAGGCACTCCCGTCTGCCTATTCCATCTATGACTACACGATCGCCCATGACCTTGGGGGAGACGAGGCCTTCGACGTTCTCAAGACGAGGGCTCTTCGGTATGGAATCATGATGGCGACGGACATGGTGCCGAACCACACCGGGATTTTTTCCCGGTGGGTGATCGAGCATCCCGAGTGGTTCATCCAGCTCAAAGGCAGTCCCTTTCCCTCGTATAGCTTCAGCGGAGAAGATCTCTCCGGGGACGATCGCTTCGAGATCAAGATCGAAGATGGATACTGGGACCAACGGGATGCGGCCGTTGTGTTCAGGTGGAAGGATCGCCACACCGGCGAGGAGCGATTCATCTACCACGGCAACGATGGAACCGGTATGCCCTGGAACGATACGGCCCAGCTCGATTTCCTCGAAAAAGAGGTGCGTGATGCCGTGATCAAAAAGACCATCGAGATCGCCAGGCGGTTTTCCATCATACGGTTCGATGCAGCCATGACCCTGGCAAAAAGGCATTTTCAGCGGCTGTGGTACCCGCTTCCCGGTTCAGGGGGTGATATCCCCTCGCGTGCCGCCCATTCCGTCTCACCCCAGGAATTTGAGCGTCTCTTCCCTGTCGAATTTTGGCGCGAACTCGTGGACCGTGTTGGTGAAGAGGTGCCGAACACCCTCCTCCTGGCAGAGGCATTCTGGCTCATGGAAGGGTATTTTGTCAGGAGCCTGGGCATGCACCGGGTGTACAACTCTGCGTTCATGAACATGCTCAGGGAAGAAGAAAACAGCAAGTACCGTGATGTGATGAAGAATGTCCTGCGGTTCAATCCCGAGATTCTCAGAAGGTTCGTGAACTTCATGAACAACCCGGACGAGGAATCTGCAGCAACCCAGTTCGGAAAGGGAGACAAGTATTTCGGGGTGGCGACGCTCATGGTGACCATGCCGGGGCTTCCCATGATCGGGCATGGCCAGGTGGAAGGGTTCTCGGAAAAGTACGGCATGGAATATGCTCGTTCCTACTGGGAGGAGGCCCTCGATGAGGAGCTGCTGAGACGTCACGAGCAGGAAATCTTTCCCCTCCTGAAACTGCGGTCTCTCTTCAGCGGGGTTGCACAGTTTGTCCTCTACGATGTGGTAACGAAAGATGGTCACGTCAACGAAGATGTGTTCGCCTATTCCAACAGGGAAGGTTCACAGCGGGTGCTGGTGGTCTACAACAATCGGTACGCACGGGCATCGGGCGTTATTCAGCGATCGGTGAGCATGAGCACGCAGTCGCAGGGGAAAAGGCGCATTCTCCAGAAAACCCTTGCCCAGGGTCTTGATCTCAAGGATGAAGAATCCCTCTTCTACCTCTTCACGGACATGAGAAGCGGTCTCGATCATGTCCGCTCCTCTGCCTCGATGGCGGCAGAGGGCCTCAGTGTTGAGCTCGATGCCTACCAGACACAGGTGTTCATGAATTTCCGGGAGGCGCGGGACCACGATGGACAGCTTGCCCGTCTCGTCGAAAGGCTGGGTGGCCGTGGCATACCCGACGTTGTGGAAGCGCTCAGGGAGCTGTCCCTGGAAAAGGTTCTCACTCCTTTCAGAAGGCTCGTCCATCCCGAGGTCTTGAGGGGGGTCGTTGAAGCAAAGGAAGTGGAAGATGCATTCAGAGACCCCTGTCGGGCCTTTCTCTTAGCTGCAGCAGAGCATGCTTCTTCATCAGAGGATACAGAGAAAATTCTCCGGGAGATGGAAGCGCTGCTCTCTGCCGTTCTCAGGCTCCAGGAAGGACCCAGCGAACCCGGAGAGAAGAAGCGCCGGAAAGAAGGTTCTTCCCTGATCAGGATTCCCGCGGAGAGCACCCCGTCCCTCGAAGATGTGAGGATCCTGATGATCTGGGCCCTGGTGAGTAGAATGGGCGTGCTTGTCTCCGAGCGTGAGGTACCTTCTGCCAGCAGGGCGCTCATGAACGAGTGGATGCTCACCAGGGTGATTTCCGAAACGCTCGGAACCCTGGGCGCTGATCATGGCCGCGCCTCCCGGGAACTTCTCCTGATTCAGATCCTGACCTCTCACCAGGACTGGTACGAGCGTCTGGTACAGGATTCGGTATATGTCTGGGTCAGGGAATTGTTCTCAGACAGCGACGTGAAGGCATATCTCGGCATGAACTCCTTTGATGAGCGGTGGTGGTTCAACCAGGAGTCATCAGAAGACCTGCTTGCCTGGCTTTTTACCATCTCCGAAGTTCTCCTGTCTGCCGGGTTTTCTTCCAGGATCACTGCTCGGCAGAAGGGAAAGAGACTCCGGATTATCAGGAGGCTTTCGGAACTCGCCCGGGAATCGGGATTCGACGTGCAAGAGTTTCTCCGGGCAGTCGGGCGCTCTTCCGAGGGTACCTGAACTCCACCACGGGGGTCAATGAAGGTCTGGCTCTTGTAACGTTTGGTGAGCAGAGGACGGCCGGGTTTCTGATCCCAATGGATCATGACCGCGGCCTTTTTCTGATACGGCTGCAACGCATGATATTTCCGGTTGTTTTGATGGCAGAAACTGTGCTACGAAGCCGCCGATAACGAACTGAGACTCAAGGAGGGTGCCTATGGGCAGATTGTTCGGTACAGACGGTATCAGGGGAGTTGCAAACATCCACCCCATGACAGCGGAGATGGCCCTCAGGATTGGTAGAGCAATTGCCTACGTATCCCGCCAGCGGGGCCACACGCCCCGGATCCTGATAGGAAAGGACACCCGCCTTTCGGGCTACATGCTGGAGAACGCCCTGGTATCAGGCATCTGTTCCATGGGAGGAGACGCTCTCCTCGTGGGTCCCATGACCACCCCCGGGGTCGCCTTCCTCACGGTGAGCATGCGCGCAGACGCAGGGATTGTGATCTCGGCATCCCACAACCCGTTCCAGGACAACGGGATCAAGATCTTTTCCCGCAATGGGTTCAAGCTTCCCGATGCCAAGGAGAACGAGATCGAGGAACTCATCAACATGGATGACCTCTCGAGCCTGCACGTGGAGCCCCATTCTATGGGCAAGGCCTACCGCATCGATGATGCCCGAGGCAGGTACATTGTCTTCCTCAAAAAGTCTTTTCCTCAGGACTACTCCCTCGAGGGCATGAAGATCGTCCTCGACTGTTCCAATGGTGCGACCTACAGGGTCGCGCCGGAGACCTTCTTCGAGCTTGGTGCTGAGGTGATCACGCTCTTCGACGCCCCTGACGGAAAGAACATCAACAAGGACTGCGGCTCTCAGCAGCCCCAGGTGCTGGCCCATGAAGTTGTCAAGAACAGGGCACACGTGGGGTTCGCCTTTGACGGGGATGGAGACCGGGTTATTGCCGTGGATGAAAACGGAGAGGTGCTCACCGGAGATCAGGTCATCGCCCTGTGTGCCGCTGTCATGAAAAAGCAGGGAACGCTCAAGAAGAATCTTGTGGTCAGCACCGTCATGAGCAATATCGGCCTCGGTCTGAGTCTGAAAACCTTTGGCGCCAAGACCATCGCGACCAGGGTTGGTGACCGGTACGTTCTCGAGGAGATGGTGGCCAAGGGCGCTTCCATCGGCGGTGAGGATTCAGGTCACATCATATTCCTCGACCACCACACCACGGGAGACGGGATCATCTCGGCTCTGCAGGTGCTCAACGCCATGAAATACGAAGACAAGCCCCTTTCCGAGCTCGCGAAGATCATGAAGGTCTACCCCCAGAAGCTCATCAATATCGACGTCACCTCGAAACCCGACCTGAGTACCATACCCGAGATCGCGACCGTCATTCAGGAGGTGGAAAAAGAGCTTGGAAAGAGCGGCAGGGTCCTGGTGAGGTATTCCGGGACTCAGCAGATGTGCCGGGTGATGGTGGAAGGCCCGTCCGAGAAGGAGACGGAAAGCTGCTGCAGGCGGATTGCAGATATCATTACCCAGACCATCGGGTGAGTCACACAGTCTGGAAGGAGTCTCTGAACGGAGTGAACAAGGTTTCTTGATAGCACCCGTTCACAGACCAAGTAAAGAGGAACGAACAGATGAAGCAGGCTTGCAGAGAAGCGGTCGGCACGCTCATCTCCCGGGGCGTCAGGATCCTGAATCCATCCACCGTGGAGATCGACGAGACGGTCAACCTCGAGAGAATATCCCCTGAGGGAGTCGTCATCTATCCCGGGTGCAGGATCGGGGGGAGCAAAACCCTCATCATGAAGGGTGCACGGCTCGGAGGGGAGGCTCCGGTAACGGTGAAGGACTGCCAGATCGGACCGGATGTCGAACTCAAAGGAGGGTTTTTCTCCACGTCTGTTTTTCTGAACAAATCCAGCATGGCCTATGGGGCGCACGTGAGGGATGCATGCATCCTGGAGGAAGAGGCGAGCGGTGCCCATTCCGTAGGTCTCAAACAGACGATCCTTCTGCCCTTCGTGACGCTGGGGAGCCTCATCAACTTCTGTGATTGCCTCATGGCAGGGGGAACGAGCCGGAAGGACCACTCCGAGGTGGGGAGTTCCTACATCCACTTCAACTACACGCCGAACCAGGACAAGGCCACTGCTTCACTGATCGGGGATGTCCCGCGCGGCGTCTTTCTCAACCAGAGGCCGATCTTTCTCGGGGGGCAGGGGGGGCTCGTGGGCCCTGCTCTCATCGGGTTCGGAACCGTTCTCGGTGCCGGCATCGTCTTCAGGGGGGATGTTCCGGAAGGGGGAATGCGGATCATGGGCGAGGGACCAAGGGGATTCTCCCGTGAGTTC